>PDWJ01000553.1_pt1 | contig 54684 bp, 57 predicted proteins | sample 1430881 | NCBI WGS metagenome assembly PDWJ01 (sample SAMN01162460, study PRJNA174530) | Oral metagenome, whole genome shotgun sequencing project. | biome: Marine environment; feature: Marine mammal; material: Swab sample of the gingival sulcus; isolation source: swab sample of gingival sulcus...
AAACGCAATGAATATGGCAGAAGAATCGCCAAGATTATGAACTGCATCTGAAAGCAATGCCAAACTATTAGAAATTACTCCACCAATAATTTGAACCAATGTAATAGAAAGGTTTAATAATGTTACCCACAACAATTTTTTACTACTCATATTAGCAGTATCGTGATGATGATGGTGGTGACCGTGATGATGTCCCATAATTTTATTTTTCTACAAGATTACAATATATTTTATGATTTCTATCAGCCCAATTAAAAACTGTATTTCGCTTTTACCCAAACTTCTGAATTATTTTTAAACGTTCTAAACATTCCTTTATCTCCTTGAAAAATGCAAGATTCTTAAATCATAATCATTGATAACGGGTTAAGTGTATAAGCAGTAGCGGGTCAAAATGCACTAGATAGCAGCTTGTTTTTTAAGCATCTTGGCAAATAGACCGTCTTTGGCCTTAAGGGCTGCCGGGCTGCCGCTCTCAACCACCTCACCGTCTTTAATGGCGACAATATGATCAGCCGCAATAACGGTGCGCATACGGTGAGCGATAATTATCACGGTTTTGTCTTTGATAAGCTCACTGATGGCCTGCTGAATTTTGCTTTCATTTTGCGCGTCCAGACTGGCGGTAGCTTCGTCCAATAAAATCACCGGCGCATCTTTTAGCAAAGCTCTGGCAATCGAGATGCGTTGGCGCTCGCCGCCGGATAGTCTTTCGCCGTTTTCGCCAATCATGCTGTCGTAGCCGTCAGCCAGCTTATCGATAAATTCCTGACACTGTGCCAGCCGGGCGGCTTGTTTGACTTCATCGTCGCTGGCATCTTTGCGGCCAAGGCGGATATTTTCCATAATACTGGCATTAAATAAGGTGACATCCTGAAAAACAATGGAAAAGTGTTTTAACAGGGTTTCCGGGTCGATGTCGGCAATATTCACCCCGCCCAAAGTGATGATACCGCTGTCGATATCCCAAAAACGGGCGGCCAATTTAGCCGCGGTGGTTTTGCCGCTGCCGGAAGGGCCAATCAGCGCCGTGACTTGCCCTTGTTTAGCGGTAAAGCTGACTTGGTTTAACACCGGTTGGCCCGGCTGATAAGAAAAGCTGACTTCCTTGAATTCAATATCATAACCTTTGGGTTGCATGGTCGTTGCACCGGTTTGCCGCGGCATATTGTCCATTTCCTGCATACGTCTGATACGCACGTTAAGATAAAGCAAGGCGGCAAAATGATTCATCGTATCGGTAATCGGGTCGTAAATTCGCCCGACAATAATTAAGAAAACCAAATAGGTAAATAAAGTGATGCTGCCGTCGGCAAATAAAAAAGCGCCGGCAAAAATAACGCTGGGCAGTCCCAGTTTCAGCATAAAATGTGACAAATTAATCAAAGTGCCGCTAACCAGTTCCGAGCGAATCAGCCGTGTTTCGTAATGATTTAAGCGGGCATCCAAATCATCCAGATAGGCATCTTCGCGGTGATAAGATTTGATTTCCTGTACCATCTCTAAACCTTCCTGAATGCCGTCGGTGACATCACGCTTGTCGTTATAGACGCTTTGGTGTCCTTTATCCATACTTCTTTTCGACAGGGCGAAGACGGTAAAACCCACCGGCACCACCCAAAACAGGGCAAGACTCATCTGCCAGTTATACAAAAACATCAAGCAAGTGATGATGAGCATGCTGATAATGGAAGCAAAAAGCTGCGGAATGGCATGCGAAAAAATTTGCTCAATCTGGGTCGCATCTTCCATAATCGTGGCACTTAAATCGGCGATATCTTTTTTACCGAAAAACGCCATCGGCAAGGCTTTCAAAGTTTCGGCAAGTTGTATGCGCCGACTGGCACTTTCGTCGTAAATTTTTGTGTAGGTGTTGCCGTAATCGATATAGGCGATTAAAAACATCAGTATAAAGGCAACAACAGCAAAAATAAGATAAAATAAAATCCCTCTCTGTAACACTTCGCCTGTTTGCCAATGCCTAATAACGTCGTCTAAAAAGGCAAAGGCCAGCATCACCGGCAGCATAAAGCTGATATTTAACAAGGTGTGTGTGACAATCGCCGCGCGTAAGTCTTTTGCACCTTTTTCACTGAGGGCGAATTGTTGTTGAAAATAATGAATCATTGTATCCCTCCGCTTTAAATTTTCCAGCCAACCGACTGTTGATATTCGTTCCACATCTGCGTATATAGCCCGTTTTGTGCCAACAGTTCCTGATGAGTGCCCTGTTCGGCGATTTTGCCCTGGTCAATCAGCAAAATATGATCGGCATGCTGCACCGTGGTCAGGCGGTGAGCAATCATTAAGGTGGTCTTGTTTTGGCTTAGGACTTGTAAAGCCTGTTGAATCAGGTGCTCATTTTCCGGATCGGCAAAGGCGGTTGCCTCATCCAGCAGGACGATCGGTGCATCTTTTAACAGCGCCCGTGCCAGAGCAATGCGTTGCTGCTCGCCACCCGATAAATAAGTACCCGCTTGACCGATAATCGTCTCTAAACCGTCGGGCAAAGCGTCAATAATGTCACGGCTTTGTGATAAATCGATGGCGCGCTCAATGTCGGCTTCATCAGCATCGCTTTTGCCATAGATGATATTATCGCGCAGCGACAGCTTAAACAGCCGGGTGTTTTGCAAGACAAAAGCAATGCTGTCCACTAAGTCTTTTTGGCTCAGTTGGCGGATATCCTGTCCGCCAATGAAAATCGTCCCCGACTGCACGTCCCAAAAACGGGCGGCCAAGCGGGCAATGGTGGTTTTGCCGCTGCCGGAAGTACCGACCAGGGCGACCGTCGCGCCCTGTTTAACAGTAAAACTAATACCATCGATGGCGTTATTGTCAGCACCTTGATAGGCAAACACTACGTCCTTAAAAGTTAATTCGTACGACTGGGGTTTTTTGCCCGTTGGCACAAAAGCCATTTCTGGATAGTCCAACAGATGGTCAAAACGGTCCATCACTTGCCTGGCCATTTCCGCCTGGTGTTGAAAGTACATACTGCGCATAAATAACAGGGTAAAGTTGGGGGCTATCAGCAGGTAAAAAATAAAATCACTTAGCACCACTGTGATCCGTTCCCCGCCGGTTAGCAAGAAAATGGCAAAAGGTACCAAGAAAAAGGCCGTTGACTGCATAATCACGGTGTAAAAAGACATCGGTTTCGACCACATCAAGGTGAAACCAATCACCAGTTCTTTATAGCGGGTAATGCTGCCAACAAAGCGTTTAAAGGCATAGACACTCTGGCCAAAGGTTTTCACCACGGGAATGCCGCGCACGTATTCAACTGCTTCGCTGCTCATTTCCTCTAGCGCGTCTAAATACCACTGGCGAAATTGCTCGCCTTTCTTGGTCATCATAAAAGACATCGAGCCGATACCCAGGGCAATGGGAATCAAGGTCACCAAACCCATGCGCCAATCGATAACTATAATCAGCAAGAATAAAATCAGCGGTGCCAGAACGGTTGAGGATAAATCGGGCAGCTGGTGGGCTAAAAAACCATGCGTTTGGCTGACGTTATCATCGATAATTTTGCGAACTTTACCGCTTTGGTTTTTATCAAAAAAGCCCAGTGGCATACGAATGATTTTATGCATCGCGGTTCGACGCATATTGACCTCGACGTGAAAGGCCGCCAAATGCGAAGCCATCAAGGCACAAAAGTACAGCAGCATGGCCAAAAATGCCGAGCCCAGCGTTAACCAGGCATACCACGCCACTCCGGTAAAACCGTTCGATAGAGTAGCTGTGCCGGCTAGCAGTGTTTTAACCATTAACCAGATAAAAACAAAGGGCAATAGAGCCAAGATTGATGAGACGGCAGACAGTATTAACGACAAGAAAAACAAATAGCGCTTTTGTCCCATATAGGGAAGTAGGCGTTTGATAATGGAGGAGTTTCTTTCGGTTTTCATAGTAACTATTTTCCTGTTCCTAGCAAACAAGATTAATCAATGCACGACTCCTCCATTATACATTGCGCTTGAGAATTATTTACATTTATTTCTCACGATTATTTAAGGCAAATTGCACCATTGGCAGATTAATTGCACTTTATATCAAATTAAACTTGCCAAAGTTTTCTAATCGGATAAAATACGGTTTCAATTTTAGGCGCGTAGCTCAGTTGGTTAGAGCACTACCTTGACATGGTAGGGGTCGGTGGTTCGAGTCCACTCGTGCCTACCAATTCTATGTGCAATCTTCAATCATCCAACAATTCAGTAAGTGCCTATGAAAGCCCTACTCTCCAACGATGACGGTTATTTGTCGCCAGCGCTAACCGAACTTCACCGCATTTGCCAAAAACATTTTGAGCGCATTGATGTTGTCGCACCCGACCGCAACTGTAGTGGTATAAGCAGTGCCCTCACCCTTCGACACCCCATCTATGTACACCGACATCATAACGGCTTTGTCTCGGTCGAGGGAACCCCGACAGACTGCGTACACATCGGCTTATTGGGATTGTTTAACAGTGACTTTGATATTGTCGTTTCCGGCATTAATTTAGGCGCCAATCTGGGTGATGATGTCGTTTACTCGGGTACCGTTGCCGCCGCTATCGAAGGTCGATTTCTAGGCTATCCTTCCATTGCCGTTTCAATAACTAGCAGTACTCCCCAGTATTATGACAGCGCCGAGTATGTTCTGGACACCGTTATCGAGCGTTTAAAACAACGCACCTTGCCTAACAATATTATTCTCAATATCAATATCCCCGATGTTCCTCTCAGTGAACTAAAAGGCATCAAAACGACGAGATTAAGCTTTCGCCACCAAGCCGAATCGGTCAAAACCATCACCGATCAACACGGCCAAACCGCCTATTGGATTGGGCCACCCGGAAAGATGGGGGACAAGGAAGCGGATACCGATATTTACGCCGTTGAGCACGGTTATGCTTCCATCACGCCTATCCATACGGATCTCACTCGGCATCAACTGATTGAGCCGGTCAGAAACTGGCTCAACCAATCATCCTAATGTTTAGACAATTATACGATCAAACCATTTCGCTCTCTCAACACCGCCTGGCAGAAAGGTGGCTGGCGTTTATCGGTTTTATTGAATCGATTATTTTCCCCGTTCCCGCCGATGTGATGCTGGCCCCGATGTGTTTAAGTCGCCCTGACAAGGCCTATCGCTATGCGGCCATTTTATCCGTTGCTTCCGTTTCGGGTGGTGTATTGGGTTACTCGCTGGGCTACTTTTTTTACGAACAAGCCGGCCAATTAATCGCCTCCTTGGGAAAGGCAGAAAGTTTTGAGCAATTTAGACAAACCTTTAACGATTGGGGCATCGCCCTCGTATTTGTTTCAGGCTTCAGTCCTTTTCCCTACAAAATAGCGACCATTGGTTCCGGACTCATTCCCATTGCCTTTCCTTTCTTTTTTATCGGCTCGGCCTTATCCAGACCTTTGCGATTTTTTTTACTAGCATGGGCAATCAAAAAAGGCGGTGAAAGGCTTTCCCAAACCATTCGCCGATATATCGAGTGGTTGGGTTGGATTTGTCTTATTTTAGTTGCAGTTGGAGGTTCCTACCTGTATATTATTCGTTGATTGTCACCGGTTTGCACTACTACTATGAAACGAATTATCCTGATTGTCGGTTTATTCATACTGACTGCTTGTTCATCCAATTACAGCGGCAAATACTCAAAGGGCAGTTTCGGCAGGCTGCGGCCGCCTGCCGTCTATTATGTCAGAAAAGGCGACACCTTATTTTCCATCGCTTGGCGCTATGGACTCGACCCTCACGTTATCCAGCGCCGTAACGGTCTCACTGATCCGAATAAAATCTCTGTCGGTCAACCGCTACGGCTAAAATATTCGACCAAGCGATTACGTTATCATAAACGCAATAAGTCTTCGCCCCATAAAGTTGCCAGTGTACACAGGACGCCAAAAGTTATTGCCAACTGGGTTTGGCCGATAAAAGGCCGCATCGTCAGGAATTTTAACCCAAAAAAAATTGGTGCCAACGGTATCCGAATCGCCGGCCGGCCTAACCAAACAGTTAACGCCGCAGAGAAGGGTGTCGTTGCCTACAAAGGCAACGGGCTCAATGGTTATGGTAATGTTGTCATTATCAAACATAAAAGCGGACTGCTCAGTGCTTATGGTTTTTTAAGCAAAACTTACGTTAAAGAAGGACAAACCGTTAAAAAGCGACAACGCATTGGTACCGTCGGTTATGCAGCTAATAAACAACTGATGCTACACTTTGAGGTACGTCGCAACGGTCATCCGGTTAATCCCAAGGCATACATTGGCAATCGTTACCGTTTTTAATCCAACTATGCAGGTTGTTCATGGAAAAAACTGCTTGTCAACACTGTGATTTACTAATTAACACCGTCAAAGTCGATACCGGTGAGCGGGCTTGTTGTCCCCGTTGCGACCAAATACTTTACTATGGTCAGCGCTCGCTATCCTTTAGTCTGGCTATTCTATTGACGGCAATTATTATTTATCTGCCGGCTATTTTTCTGCCCTTTCTCGCCATGGAAACATCTGGAAGAACCCACGAAATTTCGCTATTTAGCAGCATTGTGGAAATTGCCCACGGTGATACCGCACTACTGGCGGCTACGGTGTTTCTATTGGTTATGAGTTTTCCTCTGATCAAGTATATCGGTTTGCTGTTTGTCTTACTGCCACTGTCACAAGGGCGCGCCCCAATACTGTCAACCAATATTGTTCGCTTTATCCTAAAAATAGCACCGTGGAGCATGGTCGAAGTGTACTTAGTTGGTGTTCTAGTCACCCTGGTTAAATTAAAAAGTATGGCCACCGTTGACTTTCTGACGGGATTCTACACTTTTTCCGTCTTAATTATTGTCGATGCCATGCTGACAATGATACTGCCCAAGAAACGCATCTGGCAATCCATCAAGACTTATCGCAATTCAGGTGAGCTAGCACATGACTGATACGGTGCAAAATACAGCGACATCAAAAAGGGTAAAAACACCCAGTCATCCGCCCCTGTTTAACGCCACCTCCGCCCGAGAGGCGGGCTATAAAGCCTGTCTGGAGTGCGGTGAACTGGTCGATAGCACAACCGCCCGTTGTCCGCTGTGTAATGAACCGGTATTCATTAGAAAACCTGATGGACTAAACAAGGCAAGTGCTTATCTAGTCACCGCCATCATTCTATTTTTCCCCGCCAATTGGCTGCCTGTTATGACAACGACATCGATTTTGGGCGAGCAGAGCGATACCATTCTATCCGGAGTGCTTCACTTGTGGCAAGGCGGCTCTTATCCCATTGCCATTATTGTCTTTGTCGCTAGCTTTATCACCCCCCTGTTTAAGATGACCAGCATTGCCTATCTATGCTTCACTTGCCACCGCCAGTCGACCCGGCACATTCGCTTTCGAACCAAACTGTATCATTTCACGGAGCTTATTGGACGTTGGTCAATGATTGATGTTTTTGTCGTCGCTCTGCTCGGTGCATTAGTCCAAATGGGTTCATTGGCCAGTGTTTCGCCCGACTTTGGTATCGTCGCCTTTTCTCTCGTTGTTTTTTTAACCATGTTTTCCACGGCACAATTTGATCCGCGCTTGATTTGGGATAGCAGTCGGGCAGGGTTTAATGATCAAGCAACTGGGAAAATGATTAACCGAGATGGAATATCACGATGACAGAACCTACTGATACACAAACAACGACAAAAGAAGAACATACCGACATCGAAGCGATAAAGAAAAAAAACACACGCTTCAATCATGTCTGGTGGTTGCCCTTAATCGCTCTGCTTGTCGTTACTTACGTTGCCGTTAACCGCTACACGTCCAAAGGCCCGTTGATTACCATTACGTTTAGCAGTGCCGAGGGATTAGCGGTTGGAAAAACCAAAGTTCGCTACAAGGATGTTGAAGTCGGCAAAGTTGAACGCATCGATTTAAATGACCACTATGGAGGCGTCACTGTCTTTGTCCGTATTAACAAAGCAAATGAAAGTATGCTGCGGAAAAACACGCGATTTTGGGTTGTCAAACCCCGCGTCAGCATTACGCAAATTTCAGGCCTGAATACCCTCTTATCAGGTAATTACATTAGTATAGAACCCGATAAAAATAGCGATAGCGACTATCGCTATCAGTTTGACGGACTGGAAACACCGCCCATCATTACACAAGACGAACCCGGACTCAAACTGACCGTATTAACAAACAAAGCTTCCTCGCTGTATCCGGGTACAACCGTTTACTATAAAGGCATGCCGATCGGTAGGGTCAATCGCGTCTATTTCTCAGATGACTATCTATGGGTTAAAGCAGATATTTTTATTGCCGCTCCACACGACAAACTGATCCATCCCATGACAAAATTTTGGTCAACCAGTGGTTTTTCCATTGATGCCAGTGCCGACGGTATCAACGTTGAAATGGAATCGGTTGAGTCTTTATTTGCCGGTGGTATTACTTTCGAAACCCCCGTATCCTCACAGATCGATGACGCTAAGACCATAGAAAACGGCACCGAATTCTTTTTATACGCCAACAAAAAACAAGCCTTTGAACAAAGTTCCGGTAGAAAACAGCACTATGTCACCTATTTTGATGCCAGCGTTAAAGGACTTGAAATCGGTTCTTCGGTTACCATGCAGGGGATTAATATTGGTAAAGTCAAGGATATTCAATTGCTTTTTGATGCAAAAAAAAATCAAACGCGCACGCCTGTGCTATTTGAAATTTACGAAAGTCGCCTACGTCTGGTCAACGAAAACAATATCACTCCGTTGAGTATACAGCAGGTTTCCGAAAAGCTGATTCGTAATGGTTTAAAAGCACAATTGGAAACGGCCAACTTGCTGACCGGAGCAAAACAAATCGCACTGGTCATGACAAAGCAAAGCGGGGCCAAAGACCAACCGCTACTCGTTGATAAAATAACCGGTTATCCTATCCTGCCGAGCACGGCCCAAAGCTTTGATGCCATAACCGCCAGCGTTTCCAACTTAGCAAACAAAGTCAATCAGATGCCCTTGGACGAGATAGCCAACAATCTCAACCGGCTATTAAAAAATGCCGACAAAACAATCTCGTCGTTGACTATCGATGAGACGTTGAAACGTGTTGACAGCTTATTGGAAAATACCACCGGTTTATCCAATCACGCGACAAAAAGCTTGAAAACACTGGATAGAAGCCTGGTAAAATTGACCAAGCGCGTCGAAAAAACCCTATCGGGCTTTTCACCCGATGCACCGTTGTATTACAATCTTAACAAGACACTGAAGAAATTGAACGATACCCTGCATTCGCTTAAATCCATTGTCGATACGCTGGATCGCAAACCCAATGCACTCATCTTTGGAGATTAAAGATCAACACCATGAAAAATAAAATGAACTTACTACTTAGACTGTGTTGCTTAGGACTCGTCGTCGGTATAACGGCATGTACTTCATCGGGGCCGCTAAAACAGCAGTACTTTGTACTGAATCACGACAGTAGCGCGCAATTGGCTACAATAGCAGGTACACCCAAAATATCCATACGCCGGGTCGGCGTACCGGAATACCTCAATCAACGGGGTATGGCACGACAAATCAGCAAAGGCAAAATTAGTGTTTCCAAAGACGATTTATGGGCCGAGCCCCTATCTGAAGCCATCCCAACTGTTTTGGCACAACATATCGCCGTTATTCGCCACGAACCGGTGGAAGTGAATCCACTACCTCCCGGTATTGAAGTTGACACTTTTATTGAAGTGGCTATCAGTCGATTGATAGCTGATAAAACGCGCCTTTCTATACAGGCCTCATACCGATTAATTAACAAGAAAAAACTGCAATACCGTCAGTTTGCAAGCAATATTGCCTTATCCGGCAGCAACACCGTTGAATTAGTCGAGTCCTATAACCAGGCCATACAATTACTGGCGAAAGATATCGCCGCCCACCTGCAGTAATGCTAATCATTTTCTGTTACAATGAAACCATCTTGCAGAGAAAATGGATTAACATCGCTGCGCGTCAATAGTATCTTTATTAGGTAAAATCATCAAAATGAATTATGACAAACCCTTTACCGTAATCAATCCCGATGGCGATAGTGACTGGCTACTTATTTGCGAACACGCCAGTTGCCAAGTTCCCGACAGTCTGAATAATCTAGGTGTTGACAGCGCAATACTGCATCAACACATGGGCTACGATATCGGTACTTATAATTTGACACAGATACTGTCGCGGCGCCTTAATGCCACCGCTGTTGTTTGTAACTATTCACGTCTAATCATTGACTGTAACCGTTCGTTAAATCAACTCGATTGTATCCCTGAAATCAGCGATGGTATCGATATACCGGGCAACCAAAATCTGTCTGAAAAAGACAGACTATCTCGCATTGAAGGTATTTATCAGCCGTTTCATAGCTGTATTTTTCATACACTGACCAATAAACTCAATCATAATCATCAGCTCAAGATAGCCAATATTCACAGTTTTACACCAATGCTTGCCACAGAAGGTAAAAAGCGTCCCTGGCACATAGGATTTGCTTACAGAAACCCGCAACCCAGCCATATGGTAATCGATCACATCCGTCATCATACGGATTACTGCGTTGGTGATAATGAGCCCTATAGCGGTTTAACCTGTCATGGTTACACGACGGCACTTCATGCCGAAAGTAACGACTTACCCTATCTTTGGGTCGAATTTCGCCAGGATTTAATTAATCATCCCGATGGTGTCCTGCACTGGGCCGATATTTTTGCCAAAGCGATGCAGATAGTACGGTAAGCCCTTATATAGTCATGCCAGAAATTCTCCGTTACAGCGTTCACCTGACCATTTATTAGTGGTCATGGTTGCATTTTGCAGAGGTTTCTAAAGTTTCTATTCGATTATTAGCTTCTTAGGACGTTCCGTTACCGTTGTCAGCAACTGGTGAGGAATGGTTTGTGCTGCCTGACAAACGCGCTCGATAGGTAGATTCACACCGTTATATGATGTTCCCCAACAAACCACTTCATCGCCCACTTTGACTTGTTTATCAACGGCAACGGCAATCATATCCATGGCAACGCGTCCGGCAATGGCATATTCCCTGCCGTCAATCAATATGGGAGCACCTGACGGTATAAAACGCGAATAGCCGTCGGCATACCCTACTTCACAAATGGCAATTCGTCCCGTCTCGGGCAAACGATACGTTTGCCCATAGCCAATGGCTTGCCCCGCGGCAAAGGATTTAACCGATAACACCCGCGTTCGCAGCGTCATCACCGGGCGCAAATCGTGATCTTCCCCCAAGTATCCGGCAAAAGGTGAAGCACCGTACAGGGCAATACCGGGTCGAATATAGTCGCGATGGGCATTGGGATAAGCTAGAATACCCGCCGAATTAGACAAACTGTGTTGACAGTCGGGATAATTTTTAGCAAAAGCATCAAACCGATCAATTTGTGTCTGGGTAATGCGACGATTGGGGGAGTCAGAGTCGGAAAAGTGCGTCATTATGACAATTTTTTCCTGCGCATAGCGACTAAGTAATTGCTTCATCGCCTGGTGAGCATCGTGTCGTTGAAATCCCAAACGCCCCATACCGGTATCCAATTTAAACCACAGGCGCTCAAAACATCGATCAAATTGAATTAACCAGTCAAGCTGTTGCGGGGTAGCAACCACCAGTTCAAAACCATTGCTAAAAGACAGAGCGACATCGCGACTTTCAAACGCGCCTTCTAACAGTAAGATGGATTTTGCCGCACCTGCTTGGCGAAGCGCGAGTGCTTCTTCAATGGTTGCCGTGGCAAATAAATCGGCGCGCCCCAGAGCGTCCAAGACTTGCGTCGCCTCACAACCGTAGGCATTGGCTTTAATCACGGCAACACAGCGTGAATTTGGGGCAAGATCAGCCAGCGTATTCAAGTTGTGTTGCAAGTTTTTTTTGGAAATACATTTACAGGCGGCGCGCATCAATAAAACTCCGTCTCAATGGGTTAGCTTTTAGTGATCAAATGGCGTATCGTCAGGCATAGCCGCATAGTCGTCAAAACGCGTATATTCGCCCATAAAAGTGAGCTTAACGGTACCGATGGGACCGTTACGCTGTTTGCCAATAATAATCTCAGCCGTTCGGTCTTGCTGTCCACCGGCGTCTTCGTCCTTGGCATAAACTGCATTGCGGTAGATAAAAGTGACGATGTCGGCATCTTGCTCAATCGCCCCCGATTCGCGCAAATCCGACATAATCGGACGCTTATTGGGGCGTTGTTCCAAACTACGGTTAAGCTGTGATAGAGCAATCACCGGGCAGTCAAATTCTTTTGCTAACATTTTCAATGAACGAGAAATTTCAGAGACTTGGTTAACGCGCGATTCATTACTGCCTTTGACTTCCATCAACTGCAAATAATCAACGATAATCAGGCCCAAAGGACCATTTTCCCGCACCAAACGACGGCATTTTGCCCGCAATTCCGTCGGTGACAGTCCCGGATTATCGTCAATAAATAACGGTGCTGTCGATAATAACTGTACCGGATTTTTAATTTTCGCCCATTCGTTATTGGTTAATTTACCGGTTCGCAGGTTGCCTTGGTTAATTTGTCCCAACGATGCCATCATCCGCATAACCAGTTGTTCACTCGGCATTTCCAAAGAAAAAAAGGCGACATTAACGCCACTGCCAATGGCGACATTGGTGGCAATATTAAGACAAAATGCCGTTTTACCCATGGCGGGACGCGCCGCGACGACGACCAAATCACCCGATTGTAGCCCCGATGTCCTCTCGTCAAAGTCTTTCCAACCCGTTGGTATGCCGGTTACGCGTCCTTCCGTCTTGGACAATAACTGAATTTTCTCTATCACCTTGGCCGCCAATTGCTTAACGTGGACAAAACCTTCACGGGCATTGGTCTCGTATTGCTCGGCAATATTGAACACTTTTTGTTCTGCCATATCCAAAACGGTTTTGGTCTCGTGTTGACCGGGAAAATAACTCAACTCGGAAATTTCACTGCTGGTGCTAATCAATTGGCGCAAAATCGATTTATCACGCACCAATCTGGCGTAAATACCAACGTTGGCACTGGATAACGTGCGTTCAACAATAGCAATGATATAACTTTCACCACCAATCAGTTCCAGCTCATCGCGGCGGCGCAAAGCATCAATCACAGTGATGTAGTCAAAAGGTTGTCCTAAATTATCCAGTGCTTCGATAGCGCGAAAAATCGTACGGTATGATTCGCGATAAAAATCGTTAGAAGTTACTTTGTCGACGACGTTTTCCCACGCCTCGTTATCGATTAACAAAGCACCGATAACAGCTTCTTCCGCCTCGTCAGAATGCGGTGGTACCTTTAGTTGTGCAAGCTGCTGATCGTCTCGGTTGGAATAGTGTTGGTCTGTCATTATGGCGTTATTTTACGGCAATGTTATGGTGGTGGTGTGGTGATCTTATGGTGTTGTCGTCGTTTTACAGCGACCCGTCATTATAAACGTTTATTGATCAATTCGCTAACCGTATCAATCAGAAACCGCAAAACATATTATTAATCATTTGATTAACAATAATAATCTATGCCACTTGGCTGTTTCCTGAAGCGCTTATAAGTCCATTGGTATTGTGACGGGGCAATATTAACACACATCTCTACACCGCGATTTAGCTGGGTTGCCGACTCCACTTCATCATCGCTGCTAATACCATCCGGTGCACTGAGGATGTGTATCTTATAGCCCTTGCCCAAACCCAAACGTTCGGCGAAAGCATAAACAATGGTTGCATCAACACGTTTGACCAGACGATTCACCAATAGCATCGTATAAGCAGAGTGCCCCATAAACGGCGCAAAAACACCGGCATGTCCGGATTTGGGCAGCTGATCGGGCAAGATACCGACGACACCGCCCTGCTTTAAATGTTTGAGTTGAGCGCGAACGCCACTGGGATCAGCTGGCACCAAAATAGCACCCGTACTTTGTCTGGCTTTTCTCATAATATCGTTAAGAAAAATCTGTTTGGGCGGAGCAAACATGGCAACCATCGGCGAAAATTGATTCAAGTAATGAACAATTAACTCCCAATTACCCAAGTGTGGAGCCAATAAAATAATACCCTTTTGGCGTTTTAGTGCTGCTTGATAGACCTCGAGTCCTTCAACCTCACTGACTAAGCCGAGAGCATATTTACCGCCTTTACGAAAAATCTTAGGCATTTCAAACAATGTCTTAGCATTTTCAACCAGTGTATCTTTTACCAATTGATCCCGTTCCTTTTGACTGAATTTGGGAAAACACAAGTCAATATTGACACGAGCGACTCTACTTTCCCTATTGGGAAAATAAGACAGCAAATGTCCTGACACAATACCCAGACACTGGGCGATAATATTGGGCAACAGCGCAATCAAATGATAGAAGGCTTTTATCAGCATATGTCTTTGGTACTTTTTTAAGTAAGATGCCCGGTATTATAACAAATTAATAGCGGCTCGTTTCGGTGATAATGATATCGGGCCGCACATCCCAATCCCGAGTAGTGATCGTACCGATAACTCTTTGTACGTCAAAGGCAACGCCGATCAATACCGGTTTTAATAATCCGTGCTCACTGTTAGACACATCGCTTTTAAAGGCAAAGGTTCTGTCGTAAAACCCTCCGCCCTGTCCGATGCGGTTGCGGTCTTTGTCAAATGCAACCAACGGCATAATCACTACATCTAGCCACTGCGGTGAACAAAATAACGTCGGGGAAACATTGGGAATACTCATACCTAAATAGTCTTTGGTCAAATCGCTATCAGTAGTAAAGGGGGCAAACACTAAGGCTTTGTGTCGTTCGGTCACGACCGGCAGATAAACCTTTTTGGTACTTTTCCACGCCGCTTGGATAATGCCGTCAGCATCAACTTCTCCTAACATCTTCAGATAACAGGCAATACGCCCCGCGTTCTGAAAAGCGGGCTCGGCGACAACCCGCTGCCTGATTTGTTCACTTTTAATTTGTCTGTCACTAACCGCCAAAGCCTGACGAGCCAGTCGTTTGGCCTGGCGCCATTGCTTTTGCATAGTCATTTCACCTGTCGCTCTCCTCGTGCTTTGATTGCGTTCCCAAATAGACGGATACAATGGTGAGAACCGCTCCCACAACTTGCCAATTGCTGACGACCTTATCCAGACCCCAAAGATCAACAATAAAAACGACAACCGGTTCCAAAGCCATCAATAACCCGGCAATGGCGAGGCTGACGTGTGGAATTGATTTTGCCATTAAAAACCACGCCAGGACATGAACAAAAATACCGTAGATAATAATCATCAGCCAGGAAGACAGTTCATTTGTTATAAAACTGTTGTCGCTTATAATGCCGTAAAGCCCTGTAGCCAGAGCGCCGGCAATCGAGGCATAAAACATGGTATTAATTAAACTATGCTGCTGATACTTGGCTGCTTCGCGTATGGATAGCATGGAAATTGCGTAGGCCAAGCCCGATAAAATACCGGTAACGACGCCCAAACTACCCTGTTCACCGGCAGCCATCTCTTTATTACACAACAAAATAACACCGACAAACGTGATTACTAAACCCAACCATAGCCGCTTGTCAGGGAGATTGCCATAAATCACTATACCGAATGCCGCCATAAAAAATATCTGTAAGCTGTTGAGAATCGTTGCAATTCCCGGACCAACCAGCAAAATACTGGCGTTCCATAACGATAGATCCAAGCCCAGAAAAACACCGGACAAACTGGCAAATAATAATGCCGGTAACGAAATCAATAAACGTTCTCGGCGCAAAAAGAGCAAGAAACCAAAGATAACCGCACCCAAAGACAAACGGTAAAAGGCGATAATTGAAGCATCGAGGTCAATTAAGACAACAAAAACAGCACCCAATCCAAACAAGATGGATGAACATGCGAGTTGAAAGGTTGGCTGCCTGTAAAACATAGCATAGCATTTTAACAGTAATTTCCTGGCCTGCCTATCACTCTGACAAAGAGGTGATATAATGGCGGCGAGTTTTATACTTTGGAAATATCAACGACAAAAACCGACTGAATGAAGAATACCTTAAGAGACCCTATGAATAACGAAGCCATTACTCGAAAAGTTCACCACATTGCCAGACAGGCCAAGGTGGCGGCACAAAAAATGCTCGCAAACAGTGCTGCCGACAGAAAGCAGGCACTGTACGCCATTGCTGACGATATTGAAAAGAACGTAGACAACATACTGTCTGCCAATCAAAAAGATTTGGATAACGGCAGAGCGAATCACTTATCTCCAGCCTTGTTGGACAGACTAGCATTAACACCGCAGCGCATTGCCGGCATGGTTAACGGAGTGCGCCAAGTCGCCGGTCAAGCCGATCCAATCGGCAGCATCAGTGATCTAAATGTCCAACACAATGGTTTTAAAGTGGGCAAAATGCGTACACCCATCGGTGTTATCGGTATTGTCTACGAGTCTCGCCCCAACGTCACGGTTGATGCCGCTGCTATTTGCCTAAAATCGGGCAATGCCTGTATTTTGCGTGGTGGCAGCGAAGCCTTTTTCTCAAACAGTGTATTGGTCGAACTCATTCAAAACTCACTTCGACACAGTAAGTTAGACGATCACATGGTCCAATTTATCGACACCACGGATCGCCAAGCCGTCACCGCGATGTTGGAGGCTGTCGGTTTGATTGATGTTATGATTCCACGCGGCGGTAAAGGATTGGTGAAATTAATCAGCGACAAGGCCAAAGTTCCCGTCATTAAACATCTTGACGGACTGTGTCACGTTTATATCGACGAGTACGCTGACGACACCATTGCTATTAACGTTGCCTATAATGCCAAAACCTATCGCTATGGCATTTGTGGTGCCATGGAGACGTTGCTGATTCACACGGCAAAAATTGATGCCATTTTGCCGACTTTGATTAAAAAATATCGCGACAAAGGCGTTGAGTTGGTCGCCGATCAGTTAATTGCCGATCAGTTTTCTCTTCCTCTGGCAACGGAAAGCGATTGGCAAACAGAATATTTGGCTGCCAAACTATCAATCAAATCAGTCAACGATATTGATCAAGCGATTACCCATATCAACCGCTACGGCTCACACCACAGCGATGCAATTATCACCGATAGTTTGACTCACCAAAATCAATTTTTGGCCTTGGTCGATTCATCCTCGGTGATGGTCAACACCGCCACCTGTTTTGCCGATGGTTTTGAATACGGCCTAGGTGCAGAAATCGGTATCAGTACCGACAAACTCCACGTCCGCGGCCCCGTCGGTGTATTGGGTCTAACAACAGAAAAATTTATTATCTTAGGTAACGGAGAAACACGAACGTAATGACTAAACTGCTTACAGCGGCTGAATTGAAAGATTTAGCACTCGCCTCAATTGAGGAATTAAAAGCCCAGGATATCACCGTCCTGGATGTTCGAGGAAAGGCCAGCTTTACCGATTTTATGATTGTTGCCAGTGGCACATCGGACAGACATCTCAAGGCTATGTCTAACCAGATTCACATCGACGCAAAAGCGGCAGGTAACCCACCGCTGTCAACCGAAGGAGAAGATACCCGCAACTGGATTTTAGTCGATTTAGGGGACGTTATCGTTCATCTAATGCGACCGGAAGTACGCGAAATGTATGAAATCGAGAAGTTGTGGCGTATTGGAGGGAACATGCGAACGAGCAATCATTCGGCGTAACCGATACCCAATACCCTCCTCGTTATGATTGAAAGCGATCAAAGCACACGGCTTAAACAGGATCAAGCGCTTGCACTGACACCGCGACTGATACAAAGCATCGGTTTGTTGCAGCTTAACCACCAAGAATTGACTCAAGAAATCACCCAAATGCTGGAAAATAATATTATGCTCCGGCAGAAAGATGCAATGGTTCAAGTTGTCCTGGATAATAATGAAAAAAAAGAACCTGTCGAGGACACCATTCTCGATGAATTGGATGCCGATACTAGCTGGGAAGACTATTACGACGATGAACTGTGCTATAGATCGTCGCCAAAATCAGCCAGTGATCCCGATACATACCACAGTGATAATCTTTTCGTCAGCAGAACCTCCTTTGACGATAAAATTATCCGAGCCATTCGCTACGGGCAAATGCCCGATGATGAGCAAGCACTTGCTTTACAAATACTTGCTAGCCTTGACGAGCACTACTTTCTCACCCAAAGCGACGAATCTCTATCCAAACAGCTCGGTATTAATAAACGACAACTTCGATACCTTATCGAAATAATAAAACACCTGGATCCCCCCGGTATTGCCAGTCGGGATATTCGCGAATGCATGCTGGCTCAATTACACTGTTTGCCCGATTATAGTGATGACCTTGGCAATGCCCACGATATCTTGACCGATTACTTTCACTACATAGGCCACAAAGAGACAATGATTGCCAGACGGCTTCGGCTAAGCAACAGTGAAATGATCGAAGCCATGCGCATCATACGCTCGCTCAATCCTTACCCCAATAGCGACGCAGATGACAACAGTCCAAACACCATTTGGCCGGATGTCTATATCCATCAGCGTATGGGGATTTATTACGCCTCTCTAAATCCCGATTTCCGCACGAATATTGAAATCAACGAAACATACGTCAAATTGGCGGATTGCTGTTCGGGTGATGAGAAATTGTTTATCCGTGCACAATTACAAACGGCAAAATTTTTCTTAAACGCACTGGCACAACGTCAAAGTACAATACTACGGGTCAGCAATGCCGTTATCGTACATCAACAAGGGTTTTTCACTCACGGCGACAAGGCCCTAAAACCACTGACACTAAAAAACATTGCTGATATTTTGGGGATTCACGAATCGACTGTTTCTCGTGCCATAAGCGGTAAATATTGCTATTTCGATCACAAATTGATAGCATTAGGCCACTTCTTTTCACAAAAAGTTTCTGCAGGCGCTCAACACTCGGCAAAATCGGTTCAGGCCTATATCAAGTCGTTCGTTGAGTCGGAAGATGCACGCAACCCGCTGTCCGATGTGCAGTTGGCGGATAAGCTGGCAGGAGAGGGTATAGCAATTTCTGAGCGCGTGATTGCAAAATATCGCGAGCACTTGGGTATTGCGAAAAGGAGCAGGCGAAGGCAGAAAAATTAGGTTATACTAAATCCAGGTACAAGTTTCATAACAACAACAAAGGAGCTAGGTGTGAATATTAAAATTACTGGTCGTCATTTGGACATCACGGATGCTTTACGTGCTTATGTTGAGGAGAAAGTTGAGCGCATTAGCGGTCACTACGATAAGATAAACAAAGTGAGCGTTATCCTCTCAATAGAAAAATATAACAAGAAAGCTGAAGCGACACTTCACGTTACGGGCAACGATATTCACGCTGACTCGGTTAAGGAAGATATGTATGCCGCCGTCGACGATATGGTCGATAAGTTGGATCGTCAAGTGCGCCATTATAAACGTAAACTAACTGACCATCGATTGTAGTACTTCTTGCAAGACAAATAAATAATTAATACGCCGGGCATACTGATGCTATGTCCGGTGTGACGATTTTTAAATTATATGACAAATAATCAAACGAAAAACACTAAAGACAATACACCCACTACTTTTTCACAGTTTCCAATTCACCCGGCTATCCAGGATGCTCTGGATCAGATGGGCTGGTCTGACTGTACACCCATTCAGGAAAAGACACTGCCGCTAACGCTGAGCGGACACGATGTTGCAGGTAAAGCACAAACGGGCACGGGGAAAACGGCCGCTTTTCTTATCGGTATTTTTCACTACCTAATGACCAATCCCGTCAAACCAGACAGTGAGGGACCGTGGGCCATGGTTTTGGCGCCGACAAGGGAATTGGCTGTACAAATTTACCAAGATGCTCTAGAAATCGGCTGTTACACCGGTCTTCGTCCCGTCGCTATTTACGGCGGCAAAGACTACGAGACACAAAAGGCGGCTTTTGAACATTCACAACCCGATATTATCATTGGTACACCCGGGCGTATTATCGATTTATATAAGCAGCGTTGTTTTAATTTAAAAGACATTGAGTGCTTGGTTCTCGATGAAGCTGATCGCATGTTCGATTTAGGATTTATTTCCGATATTCGCTACTTGATGCGTGGTATGCCGGCCGCCAAAGAACGTCTCAATCTCATTTTTTCGGCAACCTTTACCTATCGCGTCCAAGAGTTGGCCTACGAATACTTAAACGCGCCACAGTTGGTTGAGATTGAATCACAGACACAAACAGCTGATCATATCGAACAAATACTCTATCACGTTGCAAACAATGAAAAAACACCACTGCTAATCGGACAATTAAAGACCCTAAAGCCAGCAAAAGCTATTGTTTTTCTCAATATGAAACACACGTTGGAAAGACTGGCTCATACGCTAACGCACAATGGCTTTAACGTTGCCGTTCTGTCCGGTGACATCGCCCAGCACAAGCGAGAAAAATTGTTAAAAGATTTCCAATCAGGCAAAAAGAACATTCTGCTGGCTACCGATGTTGCCGCCCGCGGATTACACATTGAAGGCATTAGTCATATTTTTAATTACGATCTGCCGCAACACCCGGAAGACTACATCCATCGCGTGGGTCGAACGGCTCGCGCCGGTGAGTCGGGTGTAGCCATCAGTTTTAGCTGTGAAAACTATGCCTATCATCTGCCGGAGATTGAGGAAAAATTGGGCGAAAAAATCCCATCAGCTGCCCTTACGGATGATATGCTCGCCGATGTCCTGCCTGCACCTGAGTTTGTCCCCAAAAGAAAGGCATCGACGAGGGGAAAACGCACGGGAAAACAAGGTAAACCCAATAAAAACAAAAGGATCCGCAGCCCTTATCAACGGCGCAAGTCAACGACAAAAACGAATTAGCAAACGTTATATAATCGATGTTGTGCTGCTGTCTAGGCAACAACAGACGGATTAAACCGCCCGTTTTTCAAAAAATAGTTGGTTTGTACTACAGCACGCTTTGAATAAATCAATGCGGTATGGCTGAGCGGTAGCTGAATGTGATCCGTTTGATGCTGCAATTGTGTCTCGTTCACCGCTACAGTACCATCGTTGGGCTTTTCCAAGGCTTTTAATGCCATACCAATACCGATACATTGATTGCCGGCAATCGAACCGAGCTCAACCCGTCCCGGCCAGACGGGTAATTCTCCGTCTAGGCCATCATCGTAAGCTCCACCCAAAATGGCTTTGTGAATATCGTGGGCAACGCGCCTTGCAACCAGACTGCCGTTGTGCGGTGTTCCCAATGTCACAATTCGTCCGCTAAAGTTGTCGGGCTCGAGGTGATAAGCCCGGCGAATCAATAATCCCCCCAGACTGTGCCCCACAAAATGATTAACCCCATCGGTATCCCGATTCAGCTCGACAAACTGAATCAGTGACCGTGCATTTTCCAGTAAACTGCGCCTTACCGTTGGATAGGAAAAAGTACACACCCTATAGCCGCATTGATTAAGTCGATTTTCCATATAACACATCATGCGGCCATGAAAAAATATACCGTGAATAAGAAAAATTGTCTCACGCATTATTCAAACTTCACCCGCGGATCAACGATGGCAACACAAATATCCGACAAAATATTGCCCAACAAATAAAGTAGAGAAGAAATGACCAAAATCCCCATAACCACCGGGTAATCGCGCTTAATCACCGATTCGTATCCCAGCAAACCAATACCGTCGATATTAAAAATACTTTCTATCAAAAACGAACCGGACAATACAACCCCCAAAATACCGCCAAAGCCGGTAGCCAACGGCACCAATGAATTTCGCAAAGCGTGGCGGAAAACAGACTGACGAAAGGACAGTCCTTTGGAAACCGCTGTTTTCATATAGTCCTTGGACAAGTTCTCCATCAGTGAATTTTTCATCAATAAGGTAATCATGGCAAAGCTGCCGGCGACGTAGGCAATTAAAGGTAAAATAGCGTGTTTAACGATATCCGCTATCTTTTGCGTCAGCGTCAACGTTTCAAAATCATCACTGACAAAACCACCCATGGGAAAATAATCAAATTGATAGGCAAAAATATTTAATAACAAAATACCCAAAACATAACCCGGCACGGCGTAGCCGATAAAAACGAGAATAGAGCTAATATTATCGAATGCCTGGTTGTGTTTTATCGCCTTGGCAATACCCAAGGGAATACAGACGCCATAGACGATGATTAGGGTTGTCACACCATAAAATAACGAAACGGGCAGACGTTCGGCAATTAACGACAACACCGGATCTTGAAAACGGGTTGAAATACCCAAATCCAGCTGAAGCACTTTTTTTATCCACTCCCAATAAGCCGACAGCATCGGTTGGTCAAGACCGTAAAACGCCTTTAATTGATTAATCTGCTGGTCAGAGAGCGTCTCTCCGCCGACGGATTGACTGGTACTGCCGTCGCCGCCGGCGAGCTGCAACTGTTGTAGTATTTCATCAACGGGACCGCCGGGGACAAAGCGCGTAACGGCAAAAACCAATAATGTCACCCCCAAGAAAGTAGGAACAACCAATAGTAAACGACGAATAAAATAAGCAGTCATAGCGAATAAAGAAATGCGGTTTGGTCAGGCTGCTTCAACATAGAGGCTTTATTGCCCATAGTCAAAATGAAGTTATCTATTGTTGCGATATATCTGCATTTCAAGTTATCCACCACTTTGATCTTCCTATATTTACTACAAGGCCATTTTGACCAACGGAGACGACGTCAAGTCGATATAAATGGCATCCAATTGCGCCTGACTTTGCGCCAAAATAGTGACCGTAATAGCTAGGTAAGTACCCCGACGACTGTTATTGGTTTGCCAATCTAACACATGCACTGTATCGACATGGTCGTCAACAATTTGTCTGACTGATTGAGCAAACGCCTGCGTATCCTGACCAAACACCTTGATCGGAAACTTTTCGGGAAAGTCAATTAAACTACTATCCTCCTCGTCGTTGGGCCGGTCACCAAGCAGGGGATTATCTTTTTTCATCAATTGTCCCGTTTAGTTAATCAAAAATACTTGTGATGGAACGCCACAAGCCGGCAAAAAAGCCTATCTCTGCAACCGATTTCATCGCCACGACAGGGACTTGGTAATAAAGCTGACCACTGAGTTGAAAGTCAATGGTTCCGACTTGTTGCCCCCGGGTAACCGGTGCTTCGATGGTTTTATCCACCTGCAAAAATGCCTCAATTTCAGGTTTACCAGTTTTTCTTACCGGTAGGGCAACATCTTTCAAAACGCTAATGTCAAGCGTTTCATCGACACCATCTTCAATCGCTACGCTAGCTGCTTTTTTCCCTGCTTGATATAGCAACTTTATGGCGTAATGAGCAAATCCGTAATCCAATAACTTTTTTGAGGCCTGCTCACGTGCTCTTGGACTCTGGGTGCCCAAAACCACGCTAATCAAACGCATTTTGCCGCGCTTTGCACTACTGGCAAGACAGTAACCGGCGGCCTCCGTGTGCCCGGTTTTCAGCCCGTCAACCGAAGGATCAAGCTGCAACAAGCCGTTGCGATTATCCTGCTTGATTTTATTCCAAGTAAAACTGCGCTGTTTGTACAATTGATAATCTTTCGGAAACTCGGTGATAATAGCTCTCGACAAGATGGCAATATCTTTAGCACTCATATAGTGCCCTTCTTCGGTCAACCCCGTGACGTTTTTGAAATGACTGTTTTTCATGCCCAATTGTTTTGCCGCTGCATTCATCAATTCGACAAAATCTTCTTCAGTACCCGATACCGCTTCTGCCAGAGCGATGGCAGCATCATTACCTGATTGAATAACCAGACCGTGTAACAACTGATCAATACTCACTTCACTACCCAGCTCCAGGAACATGCGGGAACCAATAGCTTTATATCGGGCGTTGCGGCCGACAGCAATTTTATCAGTCGTTGCTATTTCTCCGTTGGCAATGGCTTGATAGACAACGTAGGCCGTCATCAACTTGGTAATACTGGCCGGACTGACCTGCTTGTTTTCGTGGTGTTTTAACAGCACGCGCTGAGTTCCCGCTTCCATAAGAATATAGGCTTTGGCACCAATTTCCCTTGGTTTGACGGTTGCCTTTGCAGCCTCAACAACACCACAGAAAGCCCCCAAGCCCAAAATTATCGCTAAGAAAAAACGTTTTGCCATTGTCAATCTCCTCACAATGCTTTGATATGCACCCTAATATAACCTTTTTTTATCACACCTAACCGTTGGGCTGCCTTTTTTGATAAATCGATTACGCGCCCGCCGTGAAAAGGGCCGCGATCATTAATCCTAACCTTTACTTTTCGACCATTGTCCAAATTAGTTACCTGAACAATGCTGCCCAGCGGCAAGGTCTTGTGGGCGGCCGTCATGGCATACATATTATACCTTTCGCCGCTGGCTGTTTTTCTGCCGTGAAACCCCGGGCCGTACCAAGATGCCGTACCGATTTCCTGAAAATGTTCGTCGTTAGTAAAAACTTTGTATTGTTTTCCCCTGACCTTATATTTGTATTTATGCTCGATGATTTTGTTTAATCCATTGCCGCCGGAGATATCGTCTGCCGTATTAACCAGGGTTGAATCAGATAGCTTTTGTGCGTCGTTTTCTTCGGGAAATTCCATCTTTTCACCCGGTTGTTCATCCTGTGGAGACAATCTGAACTGTTTCATTGTCACACAGCTTACCGTGCCAAACAACATCAAAGTAACGGCGATAATATTTTTTATCATTTGATTTCGTCTTCTATTGCTTTCGCTAAATCAATAACGGCCATGGCATACTTTGGACTGGTATTATAAGTCGTTATAACAGAAAAGTTTTTATACGTAACAAAAAATAACGGCACGTCCTTGCCTTGCAGTTTTAACAAACCGGCCGCCTGCGAGTCATCGGCAAAGACAATGACACCTTTTTCCCGCAAAGCACCCACTGTAGTAAACGGTTTATGGTTAAACGTCTCGCCATAACTTGCCGAGAGTATGGCTTTGTCGGTCAGTTTACCATCTTTTTGCCAACCGTTCCGAGATAAATAATTGGCAATACTAAAAATAGCGTCGTTGGCATTGCTCCACAAATCTTTCTTGCCGTCACCTTCGTAATCAACCGCATAATTCAAATAACTTGACGGCATAAATTGCGCCATGCCCATTGCACCTGCGTAAGAACCTAAAGGTTGTAACGGATTGAGCTGTTGTTGTGCCGTCATTTGTAAAAAAGCACGGAGCTCATTTGTAAAAAATGTCTCGCGTTTGGGATAGCCAAAGGCTATCGTCGATAACGCTCGAATCACCTGATCATTTCCCATAACTTTACCATAGCGTGTCTCAACCCCCAAAATAGCGACAATCACCGCAGGTGACACGCCGTAACGATGATAGGCCTCAGATAAGACCGTTTTGTGCTGATGGTAAAAATGAACGCCGTTAGCAACACGTTTTGCATCCATAAAAATTTGCCGGTAGCGGTACCACGGGATGGTTTTTTCGGCGGGGTGTGTTATTTTAGCCAAAATTCTCTCATCCTTAAGAACTGTACTAAAAATAGTGTTTAATTGTTCTCTCGTATAGCCATACTGCCCCACCATGCTATCGATAAACAGTTGTTTTTTATCTTCTGTCCAAGCAGAATCAGCAGCATGGATAGAGAGACCAAACAATAGCAATACTACGCCAACTAAGTAGTTACCCGCTTTTATCATATCCTGCCCCTACCCGTCTGCTCCGTATCACGCGCACCGTATAAATTCATCATCAAACCAAAAGCCAGCATAATGGTTATAATCGAGGTTCCACCGTAACTGACCAGCGGCAGCGGTAAGCCGACTACGGGTAAAATACCGCTCACCATGCTCATGTTAATAAAAAAATAGGCAAAGAAGATAAACATAAATGCACCCGATAGTAAACGGGAAAAATTATCGGTCATATTGACGGCCAGCCAAAATCCCCGCAACAGTATCAATAGATAGAGAAGACATAACAAAACCACGCCAAAAAATCCAAATTCTTCAGAAAAAACGGCAAAAATAAAATCGGTCGTGTGCTCCGGCAAAAATTCCGATGACTGAACACCCTGCATATAGCCTTTACCGGTAAGTCCCCCTGAGCCAATGGCGATTTTTGATTGGATAATATTATAACCGGATCCGGTCGGATCCGATGCTGGATTGAGAAACGTTAAAACGCGCTCTTTTTGGTAAGGACTCATCAAACGCATCCAAAACAACGGGGCAAGTCCGGCGATGGCAACCACTGTCATACCGATTAAACGCCAAGAAATGCCGGTTAAAAACAGCAACACAAGCCCCGAGGAAGCAACCAATATGGCCGTACCCAGATCAGGTTGTTTAAAAACCAACAGGGTGGGAATAACGATGACAATGACAGAAATGGCAATATCTTTCCAACTGGGTGGCAAAGATTTTGCATGGTAGTAGTAGGCAAGCATCAACGGAATAGATATTTTGGCAATTTCAGACGGTTGAATCGTTGCTATGCCGATATTTAGCCAGCGTTGCGAACCGTTGATATTAACCCCGAAAAGGTACACCATCAGCAATAGTACAACGGTTAGTAAGTAAAATAGCGGTGCAAAAAAACGAATGACATACCTGGGAATCAGTAGCACCAACGCCATCACCGTCAATCCCACACCAAAGCGCAACGCCTGAGCAGACATTTTTTCCATCCCCCCGGCACTATAGAGCACCATCAAACCAACTGACATCAATGCCAACAACAGCAACAACAATGGCACATCAATATAAAATTTATGCTGCCTAGGTCCTTGGGTACTCATGTGCTGTCCTCCGAGGAGGTATTATTTGTTTGTTTCTTCTGTTGTGGTGGGTCACCGTCATCGGGCGTCACATCGGGCTCATTTTGTAAAAAGTAGCGTCTTAGTATTTTCGTTGCAATGGGTGCTGCCGTTTCGCTGCCGCCACCGGCATTTTCTAAAATAATAGCCAGTGCTATAACAGGATTATCTGCCGGTGCATAGCTAATAAACACCGAATTATCCCGCAATTTTTTCTTGAGATCTTTCTTTTTAATACGCTTCTCATTTTTAAATGAGAAAACTTGAGCAGTACCTGTTTTCCCCGCAATTTTAAATGGTAAGCCCACTTTTACCTTACGCCCGGTACCTTGGCTACCCGTCATCACGTCAACCATTGAGTGACCGATAATATCCCAGGCATGAGGATTCCTTTGTACGACATCTTCCATTTTGGCGTATGATGTTTTTTCTTTTTGGTCTGACAGTGTTTTTTTGACGTGTGTCACTAAATGCGGACGATAACGTTTACCTTTCACTGCCAAAATTGCCGTAGAATAAGCCAATTGAAGAGGTGTTACGGTTAAATACCCCTGCCCTATGCTGGCATTAATGGTGTCGCCGATAAACCACCCCTTGTTATAACGTTTTTGTTTCCAGGTCTTGTCCGGTAATATTCCCGTCGATTCACCCGGCAAATCAATGCCGGTTTTAGCCCCAAAACCAAACTGGGAAAGATATTCGTGGATGCGGGCGATACCCAATTCCTTGCCGACCGTATAATAATAAACGTCACACGACTGAACAATGGAAGATTTAACATTCATTTCCCCATGTCCGCCCGCGCGTTTCCAGCAGTAGAATTTTTTCGTGCTCTTGTATTCCGGAATGCGATAACTGCCCGTACAACGGATATTGATATCGGGTGTAACGACATAGTAATTGAGCCCCGCCAACGCCATTATCGGCTTTATCGTTGAAGCCGGCGCATAATTGCCTTTAAGTGCCCGATTAAACAAATTTTTGCGCGGTGAATCATGGAGCAACTTATAGTCCTTGTGACTGATACCGTCAACAAATAAATTGGCATCAAATCCCGGATTTGAGCACATCGCCAACACCTCACCATTCTGGGGATTAATGGCAACACCGGCACCTTCAAATCCCCCTGTCTCAAGTTCTTGGGTAATAATTTGCTGCAACTTAATGTCCAGTGACAGATACAAATCGTCACCGGGAACAGGATCAACTTGGTTGAGCACGCGAACAATTTTTCCCGTTCGGCTAAATTCAGCCTGCCGGAAACCTGCTTGACCGTGTAGTTGTGATTCGTATTCACGCTCAATACCCGTTCGTCCAACTTTAGTTGTTCCCGAATATTCGCGCATATCGAGTGATTGCAAATCTTTTTTATTGATATTGTTGATATAGCCAACCACGTGGGCAGTTAGATTACCGTAGGGATAGTAACGCCGATAGGCGGGAACGATGTCAAAACCCGGAAAACGATACAAATCTACGGATAAAACATTCACTTCATCTTCGGATAAATCACTTCTTACCACTACGTCTTGATTAAAAAGCTTTTTGCGTTTGTCAGCTTCATAGCGTTCCAAGTCGGTTTCATCAAACCGCATGTATTGGTTGAGTAATTTAACCAGTTCATCCGGTTTTGGGCTTTTAGCCCGATTAACAATTAAATGATAACTGAGGATATTTTCCGACAACGCCAAGCCGTTGCGATCGTAGATGTTGCCGCGCAGGGGAGGAATAACTTGTGATTTAACGCGATTTTTCTCTGAGCGCGTGCGGTAATAGCTGTGACGAAATACCTGTAGATAGTAAGCGCGACCAATCAAACCACCGACGCCGGCAATAATGGCGATCATCAACAGAATGACGCGCCTTGAAAAGGTATGGCTGTTCTGTATCTCTCCCATTTGCTGGGCATGGCTTACGCCATTGATAGGCAAGCCTTTGGACTGCTTCTTTAAAAAAGCCATAGTTTACTGATATCTTGAAGGAAAAAAGGCAAACATTAAATTCAATAACGGCCACATTAGCATACTAATCGGAATACTCAAAAAAGCCCAAAAATGTAACGACGGTGAATACCAAATACTCGCAAACAGAGTGATGACAATCAGCTTAAACAGCACCATAACACCGATAATTAACGTTTGCGTTACCAAGTTGATATGCTCAAATCGATTCTGCAGCGCCAACATGACAAAAGCCGATATCGCATATATACCGGCATGCAACCCCAGCACCGGCATACCTAAAAAAACGTCTTCTATCAAACCGACCCCAAAAGCTACAACAATGCCAAAGAAAAAATGAGAAGAAACGGAAAAATACAGCACGATCAAAAACGGCCACTCGGGTAAAACGAGCTGCAACACATTGCTCGACGGTAATTCCTGGATATAAAAAGCAGCAAGCAGTGAAACTGCAACAATAAAACCTTGTTGAAATTTATTTGTCATTAACATAGGAAACACTTTCGATGGTCTGTCTGGGACTGATCAATAACACTTCCAATACCTTATCCAGAGCAGCCAAGGGTTTTGCCTTAATTTGCAGAAATTCACTAACAGGGGAATTTTCAACTTCCGTGACAATGGCGATGCCGTATCCTCTGGGAAAGCGTTCACCCAAACCGGAAGTGACCAATTTATCCCCTACTCTGATATCGGCTGTTTTTGCCACAAATTCCATCTCGAGCTCGTCTAATATTCCCGTGCCTCTGGCTATCATGCGCAGGCGATTGCGCTCTACAAACACCGGTACACGCTGGCGAATATCGGTAATTAAACCAATAATGGCCATTTTATCGGTTAGCTGGGTAATTTGGCCGACGACACCGTATTCATCGATGGCGATTTGCCCTTCAAAGGCACCGTCATTTGTCCCCTTATTGATCTCGATTTGATGCTTATTGGCATCAATAAAACTATCCAGCACTTCGGCAATCATAACGGGACGCGTACGCGTAGCCGCCGAATCAAACAACCGCTTTAAACGCCGATGTTCTGCTTCCAAGACCGTTTGGTTGGCAAGTGTTGCCTTTAGCCAACTGACCTCTTTTTTTAGCTTTTCGTTTTCTTCTTGTAATTGGGATTGACTGACAAACAATTCGGTGAAATAACGCTGCATGGAACCAGGCCACGCCGCCGCCGTTTTAACGGGCACGCTAATATAAGTCAAAATAGCGCTTCTCATCCAGGGCATCTTTCCCTGATAATCAAAGACCATGATGACAACACTGAGCACAATAGCCAAAATAACCAGTCCGATTTTTCCACTGGTTATGGTACTTACCGGTTTATTCACAGCAAAAAACAGCTACTAACCCGGCAAAATGAAAGGCAAGGCAAATTTACTGTCAATCTGTTCGATAATTCTACCGCCACCGTTAACGACGCAAGTGAGCGGATCGTCTGCAATGATAACATTGAGTCCCGTTTCCTCCATCAACAATTTGTCTATATCACTTAGCTGTGCACCACCACCGGTTAAAACAATACCCCGCTCAGCAACATCCGAAGCCAACTCAGGCGGCGTTTGTTCCAATGCATATTTGACCGCTTTGACAATACTTCCCAGCGGCTCTTGCAGTGCTTCCAGCACTTCGTTAGAGTTCACGGTGAAACTTCTGGGCGCACCTTCCTGTTGATTTAAGCCCTTTAGCTCCAACTCGCGAACTTCGCTGGTTGGATAAGCACAGCCGATTTCTTTTTTAATCCGTTCGGCCGTTGGATAGCCGATGTAAATACCAAAATTGCGACGAACGTAATCAATAATGGCCTCGTCGAATTTATCACCACCAACACGCACAGAGGTAGAATAAACGATACCGTTTAGCGAAATGACACCGACTTCAGAAGTTCCCCCGCCGATATCGATAACCATCGAGCCGCGCGCCTCGTCAACCGGCATACCGGCACCGATAGCCGCAGCCATTGGCTCTGAGACCAAATAGACCGGATGAGCCCCTGCCCGTCTGGCAGCATCGACAATTGCTCTACGCTCAACTTGGGTCGCTCCCGAAGGGACGCAGATAACCACTGTCGGGCTGGGAGATATCGACATGATGCGTTTGTGAATACGCTTAATAAATTCGTTCAACATGTATTCTGTCGCAGTTAAATCGGCAATCACACCGTCCTTGAGCGGACGAATAGTTTCCAAATCGGCGGGGGTGCGACCTAGCATCCGTTTGGCTTCCTCACCGACGGCGGCCGGGGCGCGTCCCCCTTCAGGTAAGGTGCGTATAGCCACTATTGAGGGCTCATCAAGGACGATACCTTCGCCCCGCTTGTAAATGAGCGTGTTTGCCGTCCCCAAATCGATGGCCAAATCACTGGAAAACATACTCCGAAACCACTTAAACATAAAAAATTCCTTTAGACTAGATTTATCATTTAAAAAAGTGCGTCAATTAAAGCGGATTGGCATTAAATCACAATTCACTGTTTATTTTTAGCACGCAGTCGTAGATAATACTGCAGAGAGTTATTATAGCGACTTTCAAAAAAATCGCATAAAAAAACTATGATTTTAGAAATACCATGAAAATAAACGATAGTATTCTTCGCCAAATTGAACAACTGGCCAAACTCAGCGTCAGTGAACAGGACCGCGATCTCAGCATTAAAAAGATTGTCGATGTTCTGGAAATGCTCGACCAAATTGATACGGATGATCTCGCTGATTTACAACCGTTGTATCATCCTCTGGAAATTCACCAACCGATGCGCGAGGATATCCCCGACGGCAATATTCTGCGCGATAAAATTCAACAGCAGGCACCACAAGTCGATAACGGACTGTTTCTGGTGCCCAAAGTCATTGAATGAGGATAGACCATGCGCTACAAAACCTTAACACAGTTGCGTCAACAACTTGATGATCAACGCCTTTCCGCCGTCGAGCTGTGTCAGGAGACGCTGGCACTAATCAACGATGATCCAACCAATGCTGTCATCTCAACCTGTGATGCACTGGCCTTGGCACAGGCCGAGTCGGCGGATAATCATATCGATGGCCACTCAAGGAATAATAACAACGCCTTATTGGGCATTCCGGTTATCTACAAAGATAATTTTAACGTCAAGGATTATCCGACAACTTGTGCATCGCGTATTTTACAAAACCACATTTCGGTTTACGATGCAACTGTTGTCGATTTAATGCAACAACAAGGCAGCCTCAGCATTGCCAAGGCCAATATGGATGAATTCGCCATGGGTTCAACCAATGAAACCTCGACCTTTGGTGCAGTCAGCAACCCGTTTAATGACAAACACTGCACCGGCGGTTCATCGGGCGGATCAGCTGCCGCCGTGGCCAACGGTTTGGTGCCGGTCTCGTTTGGTACCGATACCGGCGGCTCGGTGCGTCAACCGGCGGCACTTTGCGGTGTCGTCGGGTTGAAACCGACTTACGGACGACTGTCGCGTTTCGGTATTGTTGCTTTTGGTTCAAGCTTCGATCAACCGGGTATTTTCTCGCATACAGCCGAAGATGCCGCCATCGTACTGTCGGCCACCGCGCACTACGACGACAAGGATTCAACTTCTGTCAATGTTGCCGGTGATAACTACAGCGAGCGAATCAACCAGCCGCTACACGGTAAAAAGGTTGGCGTTGTCAACGCCCTGTTCGAGCGCATTGATGATAAAAGCATCCAGCGTCGCCTGCAGGGAGCACTCGACACCTATCAACAGCAGGGCATCGAACTAGTCGATGTTGAACTACCTGATCCACAGCTGTGCGTTGCTGCTTATTACGTTTTATCATCGTCTGAATGCTCATCGAATTTGTCGCGATTTGACGGTGTCCGTTACGGCTACCGCAGTCCGAATAGCGATGATCTACAGGCACTTTACACCCGTTCGCGCAGCGAAGGTTTCGGCACCGAAGTCAAGCGTCGTATCTTACTGGGCACATTTGCCTTATCTTCCGGCTACTACGATGCCTATTATCGCAAGGCACAAAAAATGCGCCGTGCTATCCTCAATCAATTTAACCGCTGTTTTGAACAGGTTGACAGTATCTTGCTGCCGACCAGTCTCAGTACGGCACCGGCACTGGGGAGGGATTTCGACTACAACGATGATATGTGTACCATTACAGCTAACTTGGCGGGATTGCCGGCCATTTCTCACCCGGTCGGTTTTGCCGACGACGGATTGCCGGTCGGTTTGCAAATTATCGGCAAACACTTCGCCGAGGGTACGCTGCTAAATATGACACATCGCTTTCAATTGGAAACCGATTTTCATCTAATTCATCCTTAGTCGGTTTTTACGTTTACCTGACTACTCGTTAGCGGGAGTTAAAATAATAGACCCACATTTTGTCAGACAACAAAATGCAGGTCTAAGTCCGTAAGTTTTGTATCAAATAATGTGTTTATTCAACACCGATGACTTCAACGATAATCTCGGATTCAACGTCGGCGTGAAAGTGCAGCGGAATAACAAACTCACCGGTCGAGCGAATTGGCCCGGTAGGCATGCGAATTTCGTTGCGTTCAATATCGATGCCATTATTTTTAGCAACTTCGACGATATCAATAGAAGTAACCGAGCCAAACAGACGACCTTCGCCCCCTTGTTTGGCTTCGATAGTAATGCGCTTGCCTTCAACGGCATCCGCTTTTGCCTGGGCAGTGGCCAATAATTCAGCGGCTGCCTTTTCAAGCTCGGCGCGGCGTGCCTCAAACTTAGCGATATTGGCTTTTGTAGCAGGCGTCGCTTTGCCTTGAGGAATCAAGAAATTGCGGCCATAGCCGGATTTCACACTAACTCGGTCGCCCAAGTCACCTAATTTAGCAATTCTTTCCAGTAAAATAACTTGCATGACAAAACTCCCTAGTGCTTATCAGTGTAAGGAATAAGTGCCAAGAAGCGGGCTTGTTTAATCGCTTTGGCAAGCTTACGTTGGTTTTGAACGGTCGTTCCGGTCACGCGACCCGGAACAATTTTACCGGCTTCGGTGATGTAGTTTTTCAGCACATCAATTTGTTTATAATCAATTTCAACGCCTTCTTTATTTAGGCGGTCGTTCTTTTTATTTCTAGCCATGTTTCACCTCTTAGTTGTCGCTGTCTTTCTTGGCAAACGGTGAAGCTTCCGTAATGGCCTCATCGCGACGAATGACCAAATGACGGATAACCGCATCGTTAAATTTAAATGCCGTTTTGATTTCTTCTAACGCGTCCGTGCTACACTCAACGTTAACCATCACATAGTGTGCTTTAACCAATTTATCAATCGGATAAGCGAGAACGCGGCGACCCCAATCTTCGGAACGGTGAACTTGACCACCGGATTTTTTGACAATGCCCGTATAACGCTCAACCATCGACGGGACTTGTTCGCTCTGATCCGGGTGGACCAGAAAAACGATTTCATAATGTTTCATAATAACCCCTTATGGATATTAATAAAAATAGCTACTACCCCATGTAGCAGCAAGGAGAATGGCGAATTATACCGATTTTTATTGGAATAACAAGTAAAAACAGCACAAGCACTAAGCATTTTTTTCAACAATCTCGCGAACCGCTGCTACCGAATTATCGACAATCACAACGTGCTTATCGGCATCTTCTATTCCCTGATAACCGCAGGGACGCGACGGTACGTGGCCTAGCGCCTCGTCGAGGGTTGCCTCAAACTTTGCCGGCAACGCCGTTTCCAGACAAATAACCAAGCCGTCAACAGCCTGTGTCTGTTGTAATTGTCGGGTCACAAACACGCCATCGGCGGTGTGTGGGTCAATATAATCCCCGGCTGTTTGATAAACCGACTGTATGGTTGCCAAGCGATCTTGATGGCTTGATTTGCCCGACACGAAGCCCGATTCTCCAATCTTATCGGCATGATCGCTCATATCAAAATGATTCGACTGGGCCAATTGTTCCCACAGAGTCGCTAGCTGCTCGGCATCGTCATCCAATAAGTTGTAAATGTAGCGCTCAAAATTCGATGCTTTGCCAATATCCATCGATGGACTGCTGGTTTCGTGAACTTGTGCCGACGGACGAACGTTATAGTGATGCGTCGTAAAGAATTCATTCAGCACGTCATTTTCATTGGTTGCAACAATCAATTGATCAATGGGCAACCCCATTTGCCTGGCGACAAATCCGGCGTAAACATTGCCAAAATTACCCGATGGCACACAAAACGATATCGATTGACCCGGGTTATCGCCTTGTGCGGCAAAATAGCCCTTGAAATAGTACACTACCTGCGCCAAAATTCTCGCCCAGTTGATTGAGTTAACCGCGCCAATGCTGTATTTCTCCTTAAAGGCGGCATCGGCATTAATCGCCTTGACAATATCCTGACAATCGTCAAAAACCCCTTTAACGGCAATGTTAAAAATGTTAGCTTCATCAAGGCCAAACATTTGTGCCTGCTGGAAAGGCGACATGCGGCCGTGAGGCGACAGCATAAAAACATTGATATGTGACTTGCCAATCATGGCGTGCTCGGCTGCAGAGCCAGTATCTCCCGAAGTCGCACCAATGATGTTAAGCTTTTTATTATTGCGCACTAAAACGTACTCAAACAACTCACCGATCATCTGCATAGCGATATCTTTAAAGGCCAGTGTCGGTCCGTTAGATAAACCCAATATGGCCGTATTATCGTCCAAATAACGCAGCGGTGTGATGTCATCGCTGCCGAACTTTTCCTTGTTGTAGGCGTTATCAATCAATGTTTTTAAGTCATCAAGAGGGATATCGTCAATAAACAACTTAAAAATTTCAAAAGCCAGGTCAGGATAAGACAACCCTTTCCATGCTGCCAACATTTTATTATCAATCTGAGGGATATACCGGGGAACTGCTAAACCGCCGTCAGGTGCCAATCCCATCACCAAAACTTCGGTAAAACGCTTCTCAGGCATTTGCCCGCGTGTGCTGACATATTTCATTTTCTTTCTCTACTTTTTCAGTTTTCTTTTATTTTTAATGCGTTATTACTTCGATGTGCGAGACGACCAGCGTCAAACTACGCTGTCCCCGCCACTCGTTGACACTGAGCTGATAGGCAATGCGACAATGCTGTTGTGCTAAATTACCACAGTTTTGGTATTGATTAAAGGCAATGCCCTTATAAAGCTGTCCGGAGTTGGCTTCAATCAATTGCATGTTGGCGTGGTTGTGTCCTACTTCACGAATATTATCAATATAAAAACTGTTTTCAAACATCGGTTCAGGCATGGATGCCCCCCAAGGTTCCAGCAATTTAATAAATTCGGCATTTTCGACGCTTAATTCATACGGTAAAAGTTCACCGTCGGTATAGACGGCCTGATCAATTTCGACTGTTTTCAAATGATTGGCAATAATTGTTTCGATGTGGTCAGAAAAATTTGGCAACTGCTCCGGCAGCAGAGTCAGTCCGGCAGCTTTAGCATGGCCGCCGTATTGACCTAACAAGTGAGGGCACTCGCGGTTGAGCAGGTTGAGTACCTCAATCAGGCTGACACCTTCCGCCGCTCTGGCAGATGCTTTTAACACATCACCCGAACGAGTAAAAACGAATGCCGTTTTCTGGTATTTATCTTTTAACCGCGAGGCCAAGATGCCAATCAACCCTTCATTCCAGTCTTCTTGGAATAAGCAAATGGTTTGTACCGATGCCGGATACGTCTGTTTTTGCAACAAATAATCCGCCTCTATTTTCATTTCATTTTCAATCGCCTTGCGCTCGCGATTCAAACGATCCAGTTCGAGGGCATAATCAACCGCCAAACGCTCACTACCCGCCAATAAACAATCGACACCCAACTGCATATCGGCAATGCGCCCGGCGGCATTTAAACGCGGTGCAATTTGAAAGGCAATGTCGGTTGCATTAATCGTTCGGTAATCTAAACCGGCAATATCAATCAGCGCACCAATGCCGGGCGAAGCCAGCCCCGCTCTGATTCTCTTCAGTCCGTTTTCAATCAGAATACGATTATTGAAATCAAGCGGCACGACATCGGCGATAGTACCGATGGCAACTAATGGCAGTAAATCAATAATAGGATAATCGTCTAAGGCGGTATCATTTTGCTGACGATACACTTGACGCAGTGCCAGCATCAAATAAAAGGCCACCCCGACACCCGCCAGATGTTTGCTTGGAAACTGACAATCCGGCTGATTTGGATTAACGATAAAGTCACTGTTCGGTAAAGTCTGTAGCGGCAGGTGATGGTCGGTAATAATTACGTCAATGCCTTGTTGTTTCAGGCCATCGACGCTATCGGCGGCGGTGATACCGTTATCGACCGTTACGACCAACTCAGCTCGCTTTTGTACAGCCACGTCAGCAGCGGCTTTAGACAAACCATAGCCCATGCGAACGCGATTCGGCACGACGGTATCGACATTGGCATGCAAATAACGCAATACCGAAACAACCACCGACATCGCCGTTGCTCCGTCGGCATCATAGTCACCGACAATGACAATTTTTTCCTTGCACTGGATGGAGTGATAAAGCCGCTGTGCCGCAGCCGTGGCATTGTGCATCGATGCCACATCGTGTAGCCGCGACAGTGATTTTTTTAGTTGATCAGGTGCTATGCGCCGTGCGGATAATACGCGACGGTGGCAGGGATAAAAATCATCGGGATAGTCGTCCAATGTTAACGGCATTGGACGATTCTTAAATGAACTCACAGATCAGCTATAAAAAAACAGAAAGTTATAAAAAATGCTCAACGTGGATACGCATAATGTCACCGAATACGGTATCTAGTGTCTTGATAGTGTTGATAGCCGTTTGTAAATCGGCCTCACCAACGACTTGGGTGACAATCACTACCGAGGCCAGATCACCTTTTTGAGGTTCCTTCTGTAAAATCGCTTCAATACTGATATTGCGATCTGCCAAGATACGGGCGATATCGGCCATTACACCGGGCTTATCGACAACAGTTATACGCAAATAATTGGCCGAACGGTGTTTATCAACCGACAACGCCGTCAGATTGTTTTGTTTATCTCTGACATAACCCAGCGGCGACACGTGCTCAGCCGCCAGATTGGTGACTAGACCTAAGACATCGGCCATTACAGCGGATGCTGTTGGTAACGATCCGGCACCGGCACCGTAAAATAGCGTCTCACCCACACCGTTACCAAATACGCGAACGGCATTCATCACACCGTCAACTTTTGATATCAACGTCGTTTCCGGCACTAAGGTTGGGTGAACGCGAACCTCGACACCGTTTTCTCTGCGAATAGCCATGCCCAAATGCTTAATGCGATAACCTAGCTCTTCTGCATACTCGACATCTTGACGGGTGATTTGACCGATACCGGTAATCGATAATTTATCGAAGTCCAAATCAATACCAAAGGCAATGGAGGCCAAAATGGTCAGTTTGTGGGCTGCGTCAATGCCTTCAATATCAAACGTTGGATCCGCTTCGGCGTAGCCCAATGCCTGAGCCTCTGCCAAAACATCATCAAAATCGCGGCCTTCGTTGCGCATCGCTGTTAAAATGTAGTTGCTCGTACCGTTAATAATACCGGCTACCGATTGAATTTCGTTGGCCACAAGGCCTTCTTTGAGTGATTTAACAATCGGAATACCACCGGCAACACTGGCTTCAAAAGCTACTTGCACCCTTTTCTCAGCGGCAAACTGAAAAATTTCCATTCCCCTATCGGCAATCAGTGCTTTATTTGCCGTGACAACGTGTTTGCCATGACTGATGGCCTGCATAATTAAATCAAAGGCCAAATCCGTACCGCCCATTAATTCAAGCACGACATCAATATCGTCGCGTTTGACGATATCGGCAGCTTCCGTGACACAATCGACCCCGACAGGTTTATCCAATCCTTGCCAATTGCGTTTGGCAATTGCCGAAACGCGAATATCAAACCCCGTTTTACGCTTCCACTCGTCGTGATTGCGTGCAAGTAGTTGGACGACACCTTGTCCTACCGTTCCATAGCCCAGCAACCCCAGTTTTAATGTTTTCATATGATGTTAAGTTCTTTAAGTTATTGTGTATTAGTCATTATTCAGCAGTCGATGAAAAAACGGTTACTGGGAAGATTCCAAAGTCAGCTTTGTTCTACCGCTATTATCCTGCTCTTTTTCAGGCTGATCAGTCGCCGATTCCAACTCAATTGACGGCTGTTCCGTTTCTTTTCGGCTTTCCGCTATCGACTTGAGTATATCATCCTGAGTATTTTTTTCATTCGCCTGTTGGTCAGGTCTGACTGCCTTCAGCGGCAATTGGTTTGGTTTCAAAGTATTAGTGACTTTACCGATACTTTCTTTCGTCGTTTGGAAATAATCGGATACTTCCTTGGGTAAATAACGAATAGACAGTTTGGCTATCGACTGGAAAGTCGGTGCCAATGAAGATTTTTTCCACCAAGACTCATTGGTTGCCCCCGGAATAAAGCTGATTAACAGTACTAAAATAGAACAAATCAACGTCCCGCGAAGCAAACCAAAAATCAACCCCAACAAACGGTTCAAGGTTGACAGGCCCGTTGCTCTGAGCAGTTGATTGAAAACCAAGTTTAACAGGGCGATGGCAAAAAGTGTTAGTACGATAATAATGGCAAAGGCGATGAGATAACTGATACGCGGTTCTTCAAAAAATTTAGCCACGTAATTATTGGCAAGAACATCAGAAAATTTGAATGCCAAATAAACAGCAATCACTAAACCGGCTAAAGAAAGAATTTCTCTAAAAACACCGCGCACCAATCCCAACAAGACCGATGCAATAAGGATAACGACAAAAACAATATCCAAAATTCCAATTGAATTTACAAATTCCATAATAATTACCTTCTCGTTATTGAATATCGGGTGTAAAACCCGCTGCACGCATTTGTTTTAAAACGGCACGCATGACCTTTTCATTATAAAAGGGCCCCACTAAAACACGTTTGTACCTTTTTCCTGACACTTTGACTGTTTCAACGTGAACGGGAAAATTCTTTGTTTTGAGTGTTTTTGCCAGCTTATCCGCGTTGGCCAGATCAGAAAAGCTACCAATGCGCACCCAACGCTCTTCACCCTTTGTTTTTTCTTTTACTTTTTCTTTTATTTTGTGAGCAACCGCTTGCTCTTTTTCACCTTTTGCTTCATCAATACCACCGATACTTTCCAGTTGAAAGGGCATTGGTTGCGATGAATGGTCGGCACCATTTTTTGACGTATCTGTCGTTTTTTTGCCATTTTCAGGCGATTGTTTGTTGTCTTGAACGAGCGGTTGCTTGGCCTCAGCTGCTTCGTCACCGACCACTTCATCATCGACTGAAGCCAATACCAACGTCGTGTTTTCATCGCCTATTTTTTCGTCCACTTTCGTTTCAAGTGTACTTGACTGCTCAGTTTCCGACGTGCCGGAACCGCTAATGGTTAAATCGGGCGTTTCTATTGCCTGATTGGTTGGTTTCAATATCGACGGGATAAAAAAAAGTGCGGCAAACAAAATGACAGCACCGCCAATTAATCTGTTTTTTGTTATTTTATTCATAATGGCTTAGTTTCAACCTTGTCCGTGGTCTCGGTTTCTACTGCCTTGGCGTTTGCGGTCTCAGCATCTGTATCATCATTGTTTACTTTGGCAGCTGATTGTTTTTTATCATCTTTGTCATTCTCTTCTGCTTCAGTCTCATATGTCAGGGTAATCGCCTTGTCTGAACGCGAAGCAAGGTGCTGTTTGACTTGTTCTTCCGTTAACAACTGTTTTGCACTGCTGCCCAAGTGATCAAAAACGTCCTTATAACTGGCCGTCAAATTATCAATCAGATCCGCCGTTTTGCCGAAGTGTTCACTGACTGCTTCCTTGTAATCTTGCAATTCTTTCTGAGTTTTACTTAAACGCTTTGAATGTTTTGAGCCCATCATCCGACCAACCAACAAACCGACCAAAAAAGCAACAACTGCTGCCAGAACGACTATCATTATATTTTCTTGTGACATTTTTACCTTCTCTACCTTCTCATACTACTGTTAAAAAAATTGAACCGATTTTATCGGCTACTCTTATAGCCAAACATATTTTCACTCATGATTTGTTCGGCGATGGACTCTGGTACATCAATCTTCCAATCATCGGATCCTCTCGCTATACTTTTTAGGGTTTCACGTGAATAAATTTTCAGCAACTTTGGATCGCTATTATCAATACCCCGAATAAAATCGTTAACAATCAAATGACGGTATAAATACTTAAGTTTATTGGTCATTGAAATATTTTTATAAGTGATAAATTCGCCGGCCGAATTCACTTCGGGATAGACATAAAGGCAAGTATTATCGGGGAACAGTTTGCCAAACCCTTCCAGCATACCGCCTTCAACGCCACGGTAAAAAGACGGGTCAAAGATTTGCCGCATATTAACGACACCCAACACGATACCAATCTGTTTTTTGGTGTATTGTCTAAAATAGGCACGCAGAGAAAAATAACGCGTATAGTCAGAAACCATGACATTGTAGCCCAATGAGTTGAGCAGCTTAACACGATTAATGATATCACTTTCAGCTGCTCCGCTGTCGTTACCGAGCTGGTCATTCAAACTAATTTCGGCAAGCGCTATGGTGTTGTTCTCATCGACACCAGCGCTATTTATAAAAGCTTTCATCCCTTGCTCTATCATATCGACATTGAGCTTGGTCACCGGTCTAAAGGAACCGCGGATCGTCAATACATTCTTTCTATAGAGCATCTCCGACGGCACGGCGACCGATCCATCGGCGTAATACATAACAGCCCGGGTTTTCCAATAACGAATCAATTTGAGGTTAACACCCAAATTGTCAACCTCTTCAAAGTAAGGACCATCAAATGAAATTGAGTCGATTTCCAAACGATTCGAGGCAATATTGTCCGTCAACGAGTTAATAATTGTTCCCGGGGTGTCAAAGTAGTAATAGGCGGCATAAATTAGATTAACCCCCAAAAGACCCAACACCTCGTGTTGTTCTTCGACCGTCGTATCGAGCATACGCACGTGGACAATGATATCCGACGGTTCCGCTCCCGGATACATTTGCAGACGGATACCACACCAGGCGTGACATTCATTATCTTTACCCCAACTCTTGGCAGCAACCGTGGCTGCGTAAGCAAAAAAGCGCGTATTTTTGGGACGATGGTCGCCGACGCGTTCCAATACCTGACTAAATTCTTTTTCCATCATCGCTCTGACACGCGCTTTACTGACGTAGCGCTGTCCTTCCTGAACACCGTAAATGGCATTTGAAAACTGCATGTCGTAGGCGGACATCGTTTTCGCAACCGTACCGGCCGCCGCACCGGCCCGGAAAAAGATACGTGCTACTTCCTGACCTGCACCAATTTCTACAATGGTGCCGTATTTTTTTTCATCCAAGTTAATGCGCAGCGCTTTTTGTTCGGTATTTCTGGAACTCACACTACGCATTCTTTTGTCTTTACTCATTCAGTTGTTCCTCTTTGAGCTGTTCTCCTATACGAGAAAATAACAACGACATGCCTCCAACCTGACACTGTTTGCCGATGTAGTGGTGCGGCAACAATGCTAGGCACACCCCGTTTTCTTCACCGTGGTGGTATTCTATCACTTGACCGATAGATTTCGAATGATCATTTACTTTATCGCCGGGGAAAAGTTCAACCCGATGTTTTAAGTTCGCCACAGCAAAACATTTAATCATCTTGCCCTTAGCCAAATACCGATTTCTGGCAATAATTTCCTGACCGACATAACAACCTTTTTGATAACTAATGCCGTCCCAATCGGCCAATGGCGTTTGTTGCGGCATAAACATTTCACTGGTTTCCGGTAAAATGTTGAAATGCCCAGCCCGCAGACGATAGCAATTGAGTGCATCGGTATTGGATTGCCCCATTCGCTCTATCCAACTCATATCTTGGGGATTAATGATCAATTCATAATAATCATTGGGCAAGGCATTTAGACGTGCTTTACAGCAGTCGATAGGCAGTGCTTTACTCTGTAAGGGTTTGGGCAAATCAACATTCGATTGTCGACACAGCGCCTCAGCCATTGACCGATTCAAACCCAACACTTTGCAGGGCTGTTGCGTAATATTGACATCGGCACGTAGAACAAACCGTTTTAACCGCTTAATCACCGTCTCCTGTTGACGCTTGTGGATGCGCATAAAGAGTCGGTTGTCGCTATCGCAGTAGAGTACAACAGCGGCCAGCATGCGCCCCTTAGGCGTACAATAGGCGGCGTAGCGGCAACTATCAGCCACCAGTCGATTGATATCCTGAGTGACTTGACCCTGTAAAAAGTGTCTGGCATCGGCACCCGAGAACTCATAGGAAATATAAGGCATCGCTGCCCAAAGTTGTGTCATTTTTGCTATAATTTGAGTATGATTAGCTAATATTATACATTTACGGGACAAAATATGAAAAATTCAAACGACAATAAATCGACAACAGCTGAGGCAGCCAAACAAACAGACGAAGCCAAGCTCAAAAAAGCACAGCAGGCGATTGATAAAAAGGCAGCCGAATTGCCCAAGGAGTACGGCGGTCGCCCTAAAGACAAGGGATTGGAACCAACCCGTTACGGCGATTGGGAGTTCAAAGGGCGTTGTATCGATTTTTAAAAAAACACCAATTGGCACTGAACCAGGAGATATCTGTATGTTGCAGAATCTCGTGTGGTTGGGTGTCTTTTATTTGTATGGCTTAGATCGCAGGAACAATACAATAAAAGCAAGGCAACGATAATGAAACTGGCTAATGATGATTTGCGCATTAAAGAAATCAGGCAACTGTTACCACCCATCGCCTTATTAGAGCGATTTCCGGCTACTTCCGCAGCTGAAAAGACCGTTTTTGACGCTCGTCGTGCCATCCACGAATTACTTCATGCCGATAGTAAACGCCTGCTGGTTATTATCGGTCCTTGCTCTATTCACGACCCTGCAGCGGCTTTGGAATACGCCGAGCGTTTATCTGAGCTGCGATATCACCACCGGCAGGAGTTAGAAATCGTTATGCGCGTCTATTTCGAAAAGCCCCGCACCACTGTCGGTTGGAAAGGATTGCTCAACGACCCCGATTTGAATGGCAGTTTCGACATTAATCAGGGATTACGTATCGGAAGAAAACTATTGCTGGATATCGCCAATTTAGGTGTACCAACGGCAGTAGAATTTCTCGATATGATCTCACCGCAATATTTAGCCGACTTGATTTCTTGGGGAGCGATTGGTGCACGTACGACAGAATCGCAAGTACATCGCGAACTGGCATCGGGCATGTCGTGCCCTATCGGCTTTAAAAACGGTACTACCGGCAACATACAAATTGCCATCGATGCCATCAGTTCGGCCAAATCACCGCATAATTTTCTTTCCGTCACCAAATTTGGCCATTCTGCCATTGTTTCAACAAAAGGCAACGAGGACGCGCACATTATTTTACGAGGCGGCAGAGAGCCCAACTATAGCGCTGAAGATGTCAGTGCTGTGGAATTATCGTTAAAAAAACATCAATTACCTCAAAAAATTATGATCGATTGTAGCCACGCCAACAGTTTAAAACAATTTAAACGTCAATTAAACGTTGTCGACTCTGTTGCCGAACAAATCACAGGCGGCAATCAATCCATTTTTGGTGTGATGATTGAAAGTAACCTGATAGAAGGTCGTCAAGATTTTGTCGATAGAGGCAGCCTAACTTATGGTCAGAGCATTACCGATGCCTGTGTCGGCTGGCAAGATTCAGAATATATGCTAAAGACCCTGGCTAAGGCAGTTAAAGAACGGCAAAAAAGGTAATTTTTACCCAACAAAAACAAGAAGATGAAACCAATAGATCACCCCGTTACAGAAATCTGCGCTGATTTGGCAGCCTGTTACCCGAACGCCGGCACCCGAGCCATCGGACTGGAAGTTGCCGAAATACTGCGTCAACTTTCCATGCCTGCCAACGTTATCCGAGTCGGGTTTGTCAGCAGACGGTACAACGCTGCCAGTATCCCGCCAACAATTATGGAAAATCTCAACGACGAGGAGCAAGCGCTACTCGACGATTTGAAGAAAATCAGCATGATTGATGAACTGCACGAAAACCCGCAGCAAAATATCGAACGGTTGCGTCAAATGCTGTTGGCAATGGCCAATGATATCCGCGTTATCGTTATCAAACTGGCCTTGCAACTGATAGACATGCGCTATTTATCTTCGTATGCGCCGGCCAAGCGAAGACAATTGGCGCTGCAAACACGAGACATTCAAGCACCGCTGGCAAACCGCCTGGGTATTGCCAAACTGAAATGGGAGCTTGAAGATCTGGCGTTGCGCGAACTGGAACCGACGACCTACCGTCTGATCGCCACTTCGTTGGTCGAACAACGAAAAGAACGCGAATCTTATGTCAATCAAGTAGTCACCGATCTCACCGAAGCCATTATCGCCGACGGCATCGACAAACCCAGGGTTTATGGGCGTGCCAAGCACATCAACAGCATTTTTAACAAGATGAAGAAAAAAAATAAAAGTCTTGAAGAAATCTATGATTTGCTTGCCATCCGCGTACAAGTTGAGACACTCAAGGACTGTTATGCCGTGCTGGGCATTGTCCACGCCATGTGGCAGCATATTCCCACCGAATTCGATGACTATATCGCCAATCCCAAACCGAATGGCTACCAGTCTCTGCACACAGCGGTTATCGGCCCTGAAGGAAAAACCATTGAAATTCAGATACGTACCAACGAAATGCACGACTATGCCGAATTGGGGGTTGCTGCTCACTGGCGCTACAAAGAAGGCAGTACTGGTAAAGTCACTGCATTCGAGCGACAGATTAACTGGTTACGGAGTCTGCTGAACGAACCCGACGATACAATCGCCGAAGAATTTACCACCGAAATCACCGAAGACCGCGTTTATGTTATTACACCTCAGGGTAAAGTCATCGACCTGCCCAACGGTGCGACGCCACTCGATTTTGCCTACCGCATTCATACGGATTTGGGACACCGCACCAAGGGAGCTAAAATCAACGGTCAACTGGCACCGATTACTCACGTGCTAAAAACCGGTGAAACCGTTGAAATTTTGGCGGGAAAGAAGAATCAACCCAGTCGCGATTGGCTCAATCCACACGCTGGTTATTTGAAGTCTTCGCGGGCCAAGGCCAAGGTCAAACACTTCTTCAAGCAACTGGAGCGTGACAAAGCCATTACTGAAGGTGAAGGCATTATCGAGAAACAGCTTGCCAAACTCGGCATTCCGGCGAAATCCAAATACCTGAAAAGAGCGGCCAAAAAATTTAACTACAGGGACATTAGTGAACTCCACGCCGCCATCGGTTTCGGCGATATTGGCCTGGTTAGCGTTATCAACTATATTGAAAGTATCAGTGCTAAAAAGTACGAAGATTTAAACAATATTCCTGCCCGACTGGCACGCATTCCGATACGCCACAACAAGAAAAAGAAAAACAGCGTAATGATAGAAGGCATCGACGATTTGCTTATTTCAATCGCCAGCTGTTGCACACCGGTGGCACCGGAACCTATTACCGGTTATATTACCAAGACCAAGGGGATTAGTATCCATCATCGCGACTGCCCTAATATTCAGGCTCTTGGTGAAAAACACCCCGATAACATTCTCGACATTGCCTGGAGCCATGAGCAAACGGAATTTTCAACAACACTGCACATACAAGCCCAAGACCGCATTGGCTTGATCAAAGATATTTCACACGCCATTACCAATGAACAAGCAAGCATCCAAAAAGCCGATTTCAGTCGTGACGATGATATGCATGTCAGCATGCACCTGCAAGTCACGGTCAAAGATACCGACCACTTGGCGGGCGTGCTAAAAAAAATTAGAAAAGTCAAAAAAGTGCAGTCAGTCACTAGAACAATGTCCAGTACTTAGTTGATTGGCTACACTGACTCACTGACATGACCAACACTATTCACATTGGCTACCATGACAGCACAATAGGCGAGATGGTTATCGGTTCTTTTGACGATAGCATTTGCCTATTGGACTTTCGCTATCGCCGTATGCGAAACACGGTTGATAAGCGAATTAAAAACTTACTTCGCGCTGATTTCGTCGAAAAAGAAGACAGCGGCATCAGAGCGACCCGAAAACAGATTGACGAGTATCTACAAGGCCAAAGACAACAATTCACCGTGCCGATTTTACTGCTGGGAACAGATTTCCAAAAACAAGTGTGGAATGCACTACTCGATATCGCCTACGGCGAAACGGTATCGTATTTACAAGTCGCTCGAAAAATACGTCGTCCTAAAGCCGTACGCGCGGTTGCGTCTGCCAACGGTGCCAATGCCATCGCCCTTATTGTTCCCTGCCATCGAGTGATTGAATCCGGCGGTGGACTGGGTGGCTACGGTGGCGGTATCGCTGTGAAGAAACAATTATTAGACCTTGAGACACATGCTAAGCATCGATAGTTATAGCAAGGGCATTATAAAATGTGCATCGACGATATCTGTCAAATTATCTTTTTTCGCTCTATTTCCCAACATGACAATCATCAGGACAATCATCTGTCGTTAGCTCGCCAAATAAAATTAACAATTGTTTGAGATATATGGAAAATAATATATGAAAAATCACCACTACAAAGTCAACATCGAATGGACAGGCAATGAAGGCAGCGGAACACAAACTTACCGCGCCTATAACAGGAATCACAGCATCTCGGCAAACGGCAAATATGATCAAATTGCCGGCTCTGCCGACCCTGCCTTTTTAGGGGGATAAAACAAAATATAACCCGGAAGATCTCTTTTTATCTTCATTGTCAGCTTGTCATATGCTGTGGTATTTGCATTTATGTGCCATAAACAACATCATCGTTACCGAATACACAGATAATGCAACGGGCATTATGCAAGAATCTGAAGATGGCAGCGGACAGTTTGTCTCGGTGACGTTAAATCCCAAAATCAACATTACTGATGCCGACAAGCTTACAATGGCGCATACCTTACATAAACAAGCCAATACAATGTGCTTTATCGCCAATTCCTGTAACTTTACAATCAGACATGTTGCAAAAATAACGGCGCAAAACTAAACAGCAGACGGTAAAAAATGACTGATAATACCTGCTGTGCATTTGGAAAAGTAATACCTAGTTATAGGTTATTAAAAATATTTCGTCATGACGAGTGGTAACAACGAAATCATCTCCTACTACAGCGAAAAGAGCTTATCGTTTGCACTAAACCTGATAAAGTAGTTGGAGATTGCCGCGTCACTCGTACCTCGCAATGACGGATAATCAATTGTTGTTATTTGATTCCACATGAATCTTACCCAAATGCTGTTTACTAAGTGCACAACGGGTTGGTTTTGCTTTAACTTATAAATGAAAATATATCTTATATAATCATGCCAGAAATTTTCCGTTACAGCGTTGCATCTTCTTGCCGTACTCAGCATACTGTCTGCGAATATGCACCTTGTGCCGAAAAACCCTTGGCACGACTATAGTTGAAATTGCTGGAAATATATGCACCTGATGTAATTTGTCGTTTAAAAGTAATATCGTCACTCCTTCATATATCAAGACATCGACAATAGCTGTTTGACCGTTGCCTGTTTGCCAAGTTCATCGGTCTGCACCAGCAATAATTCCGCCGTTGAGACAGCATCAATCATGGCGTTGTGCGCTTTGTAGCGCGGCAGTCCGTATTGTGCGCGCAGTGAAAACAAATTCAGCGCATTGGAGGGAACGTGGGTTAATTCCTTGTACTTCATCTGAAAGGCAATCTGCAGAGTATCAACAACGTAAATCGGCAGGGCTGTCCCATACAGGGACTTGGCGATTTGATTTAAAAAGCCGACTTCAATATCGGCAAAATGGGCCACCAATATTTTATTATCCAGTGCCTGGAGCAATTTGGGAAAAATCTCCTGAATGGGTTGGCCTTGTGCCGCTTCTTGCTCGGTTATATGGTGTATTGCGACCGTCTCATCGGCAATAGAATCGGTATGTCGAATATAAAAATGAGCCGATTCACCCAGTTTAATCCGTCCCTTTTTCAGGGTTGTAAAGCCGGCACTCAGTACCTTGTCCTTTTTCGTATTCAGCCCCGTCGTTTCAAAATCCAACACCAGAAAATCATTGTCTGAAAAATGCGGTGAAGTAATTTCCGGTGGCGAATACCAATCAGCAATACGGCTGCGTTTTAACTGCTTTAATTGTCGTTGAAATTGCTGTTTTGCCAACCACGTTTTAACCACTTGACTGTCTCCGATTAAAAGCGTTGGCGCAGATGTTTTTGTAGGGTATTAACCACATCAAAAGCATCTTTTAAGTGCTGACGTTCCAAGCTCGACAACATTTCGGGGGAAACGAAATTATCCGGTTTCTTGCCCGCTTCAATTTGTTTGCACTGGTGCATCAAACGCACCGAACCAATAAAAGCATAAGCATCAACCAAATCCGATTTTCCCTGTTCGCTAATAAAGCCCTTGGCAGCTGCAGCGATTAATCTATCCTGTGTGTTGAGCGCACTGATGCCACCGGCCAAGGCATAAGTACGGGCAAAATCGGTCACCGGTGCAATGCCGCGTTTTTTTAAATCCAAGGCTTTTTTCTCAGCTCCTCCTTTTTCCAGGACAAAGTTTCTAAATAATCCGAGTGGCGGTGAAAACTGTAGCGCATTGGATGCAATATGGGCAATAAACGGTGCGTGCTTCTCTGCTTCCGGCAAAATTGTCTGCATTACCTCATCGAGCAAGTGAGCCTGTCCGTAAATGGATCGCATATCGAAAAATACCGTACTATATAGCAAGGCATCGGGATTTGCCTGGCGAATCCAGTACATAAACTTTTGTCGCCACTGAGTTGCAGTCATTTGCCACTGCGGATTAGTCGCCATGATATTGCCGGGACAGTAAACGTAGCCGCAAGCATTCAAACCGTCACAAACAAACGTTGCCAAAGCATCAAAGTAGCCCTTGTGCTGCGCCTCATCATAGCTGTCGTCAAAAATCAGGGCGTTGTCCTGATCGGTAAAAACCGTTTGTTCCATCCGTCCCTGTGAACCGGCGACTAACCAAGCGTATTTTACCGGTGCTTCACCCAGTTGCTGTTCGGCGAGCTGAATTAAACGCTGATTGATCGCCTCTCCAACGGAACTAATCAGATGTCCAATGTCATAGGCGGTCAGACTGGAGTTAACCAAATCGGTCAATAATTCAGGGATTTTTTGACTGTGTTGAACCAACTCATCAACCGTCAACGAACCGTAAATATCAGTTATTAAAAACAGCGGGTTATGACTTTGAAAATGAATCAAATCGGACGCCGTAATAGTGGAAAAATCGCCGTTCTGACGTTGAAAAGGCAAGTGGTGAACATTATGCTTGGCCATGGTGAGCAACGCGTCGGATGCCGATGATGTCCCCTGTATAACGATGGGATTGGCTGTCATAATATCCGATATCGGTCGGTTAACATCAAAATTTTTGGCCACAACTTTGCGACAAAACTCACTTTCCGTGGCAATACCCTTCAACTCCTTATTATCAATAATCAAAGCGGCGGAGCGGTTTTCCTCAGCCATTAATCGCGCCGTCTCTATAATCGGAGTAGCACTGGAAACAAACAGCGATGCACGCAACTTGATATCCTCGATCTGTGACGAAATCAACTGCGTCTGACTATCACCACGATAGTCCATTACCGCTTGACGCAGACGGTTTGATTTATGCTCGGAAAAATAATTTTTCACACTATCATACCGCCCCATCAACAACTTTATCGCCTCGCTTGGAAAGACATACAATAAGCAGTCTTCTGTTGTATCAACGCTAAGCGGCATAATGCCTTTCTGGAAAATAGCACTATAGCCAAACCAGGAACCAGCATCCATTTCTATTTCCGTCTGCTCGTTGAGATCTTTGCGGCGCACGGCACCTTTTCTAATGAGAAAAACTTCATCGTTGGCCTGTCCTGCCGTTAACAACGTTTCATTGGCACGGCGATAAATCGTTTCGGCGACGCTTACCAACGAAATGATATCCGCCTTGGGCAAATTCTCAAGCGGAGCACAATCTTTCAGAAAATCAACAATCTCAAGTTGCTCAACGTGCATATTGGTTTATCCTAATAAAATTAACATGTCTTATCATTATATTAGATATTAATATAATTTCCAAACAGCATTTTAATAACTTTTGCATAATCATCGTCAGGTAGCGCCTTTTATCGTCTCGTAGGAAAAATTTACTAACGATGACCCAATCAAATTATGCTAAAATGAGCACTTTAGCTATGCAAACTAATAACAGTCATTTAACGAGGTATTTATGGGATTTTTAGCAGGGAAAAAGATTTTAATTGTCGGTTTGGCATCGAATTTATCCATCGCGTGGGGAGTTGCTCAGGCAATGAAACGTGAAGGAGCGGAACTGGCCTTTACCTATCAAAATGAAAAATTAAAAGGCCGGGTTGAGAAAATGGCCGGCGAGTTGGACTGTAATACCGAACTCATTTTCCCTTGCGAAGTTACCTCTGACGAAGAGGTTAGTAACGTATTTAGCGAGTTGGGTAAACACTGGGACGGTTTGGACGGTTTGGTTCATTCGGTTGCCTTTGCCCCCCGTGAAGCGTTGGTTGGCAATTTCCTAGACGGCATTACGCGTGAGAATTTTGCCGTCGCCAATGACATCAGTTCTTACTCTTTGGTTGCTTTGGCCAAAGCTGGGCGCGAAATGCTGGCTAAAAATAACGGCTCGGTTGTCGCCATGACCTATTTAGGCGCTGTCAGGGTTATTCCAAACTACAACCTAATGGGTGTTGCCAAGGCATCACTCGAAGCCAACGTCCGCTATCTGGCAACTGCTCTCGGTGAACAAGGCGTGCGTGTCAACGCCATTTCTGCCGGGCCGATCCGAACGCTGGCGGCATCGGGGATTTCCGGTTTTAGAAATATGTTGAAGCAATTTGAACAATCGGCACCGTTGCGCAAGTGCGTAACCACCGAAGAAGTTGGCAATACGGCGGCCTTCCTAACTTCTGATTTGGCATCAGGCATTACCGGCGAAATTCTCTACGTTGATGCAGGTTTCAATACTGTTGCCATGACGGGAATGGAATAAACATCACAACGGAAAAACGGTCTGTCATGCGACTTTTGACCTTTCCAAAGTGCGTTGTTGTAAGACTGCGTGGTGTTTGTCATGCTGTTTGATGCAATTAACCCGACTATTCTAAGTGCATTTATTCCGACCTTTTTTCTCGTCTCGGTGACACCGGGACTGTGTATGACACTGGCCATGACACTGGGCATGAGTATCGGTTTCCGGCAAGCGCTGTGGATGATGTCCGGCGAGCTTGTTGGTGTCGGTTTGATTGCTATCACCGCTGTAGTTGGGGCGGCAGCAGTTATGCTAAAGTATCCACAATTTTTTAGCCTGTTAAAATACGGCGGTGGTTGCTATCTTGCCTATGTTGGTATCAACATGTGGTTGTCCAAAGGCAAAATGGCGCTATCGCTAGAGGAGCCAACCAAATCACAGCGAGCAAATCGCCTGGGACTGGCCTCACTGGGCTTTTTTACCGCTATCGGCAACCCCAAGGGCTGGGCATTTTTTATCGCCCTTTTGCCCCCGTTTATCGATGTCAACCGGCCCTTAGCAGGACAATTGGGACTATTGGTTGCCATTATTTTACTGCTGGAGTTTTTATGTCTTTGTTTATACAGTCTCGGTGGTGGTGTCATGCGGCGATTTTTGCAGCATTCACAAAATGTCCGCATGCTCAATCGCGTTGCCGCAACGATGATGTTCGGTGTGACTATATGGCTGGTTTTGGATTAATTCGATTTAGTTAACTTATGAAAGAATCAACCCAATCGCGTCTTATCAGCGGCATTAACAGTGTTGACAGCGCTATAAGAAAAGGCACGGCAATCACCCGCTTATACATTGACTCCAAGAAAAACAGTCAACGACTTGAACGCTTAATTGAAGCAGCAAAGAAAAAAAGTATCCGTATCAACCGAATTGATAAACTAAAATTAGATTTAATGGTTGTCGGCAGCAAGCACCAAGGTGTCGTTGCCGAGCTCAGCCTATCCGAAAGCCATCAGGCTAATCTAGATGATATTTTGATGCGCGATAAGCCACTCATTCTGATACTCGATGGCATTCAGGATCCACACAATCTGGGAGCGTGTTTGCGCAGTGCTGCGGCCGCTAAGGTCGATGCCGTTATTTTACCCAAAAATCGTTCGGCAGCTGTCAACGCCACCGTTAGCAAAGTTGCTTCGGGTGGTGCCGAAATGCTAGCGATTTTTACGGTAACTAACCTCAGTCGTATGTTGGAAAAAATCAAACAATCCGGGCTGTGGACTATAGCTCTCACCGGATATACCGATGACAGCCTATACGATACCGACTTATCTCAGGGCATTGCCATCATTATGGGAAATGAAGAAAAGGGCGTGTCGCAGAATGTACTGCAACATGCTGACTTTAAAACTAAGATACCGATGCCCGGCGACTTGGAAAGCCTTAATGTTTCCGTCGCAACGGGCGTCGTTTTATTTGAAACACTGCGTCAACGCGGGAGTACAACAACGTGATCATAACGTTAGACCAGCTATCGGCTAGCCAATGCTACCATTTAATGACACAAACCATTATTCCACGCCCTATTGCCTGGGTGCTGACGAAAAATATCGATAGCACGAACTACAATCTTGCTCCGTTTTCTTACTTTACGGCTGTTGCCTCTGCACCGCCTTTAATCATGCTTTCTATCGCCCCCAAAGATAAGACAACGGCCAAAGATACGTTAGTCAACCTTCGAAATAATAAAGGCTTCGTTATTCATATCGCTGATACCGATGCCTTACATAGTGTGGAAAAATCGGCAACTCCCCTACCCTACGGTGAGTCTGAAGTATCGGCGTGTGATCTTCAACTGACAACATTTAAAGGCACTTCATTGCAACGCATCAAAGGTGTTCCCGTTGCTTTTGCTTGCCGACTTTATGACACCCATGAAATCGGACGGGATCAAATACAAAGACAAACACTGGTTTTTGCCGAAATCACTCATCTCTATATTAATGACAGAGCCGTCAAACAAGAAAATGAGCGCATTTATATATCGGCGGAAATGATCAACCCTCTATCGCGTCTGGGCTCGGGACAATATGCTTATATAAGCAATCTTGACTTAAAAAAATTATAAGGCTTTGTTCCCGTGGTGCTTAGCACCTCTGCATCACACAGTTGATGATTGGACTAGGTGAGATAGGGATAGAGAATCATTTGCCGTATTTTTTTCTAAATCGCTTACACACACTATCGTGATAATGACTGCCACCGGGTAGGCATTCGCAGGCTTCGCCATCTTTATCGCCATCCAGTCTTTTGCCACCAGGTTTTCCTGATTCGTAGTATTTTTGGGCTTCTTCCTGGGTTTTAAAATCGGCACATTTGACGGCATAAGTGGTATTTAATAGTAATGTAGTTAATATAACAAGATATTTCATAGCAATAGATAAACTAATCGTTAAATTTACATAAAAGTAACACAATAACACATTTTTTAGGATCTTTGTTTGTTTAGCTCTAAAATATCAGGAGCAGGTGCATCTAATCTAATTTCCTTATTTTTAATTTTTTTCAAAACAGATGATTCACCCAAAATATTCATCAGGTTTACCAAGTATGTATGGGGTTTTTCAAAGTACCATACATGACCTTCCCAATTCATTTCATCTTTTTCTAGTGCTTTTCTAGTGCTAGTGTATCATTGTTTCTGTAAATTTGGCGGAGCCGGTTGAAGGCGAGCCATGGGATACCCATAACTTTTGGTTTTCTAAGATCAAAAACGGAGACC
>PDWJ01001378.1_pt1 | contig 54402 bp, 64 predicted proteins | sample 1430881 | NCBI WGS metagenome assembly PDWJ01 (sample SAMN01162460, study PRJNA174530) | Oral metagenome, whole genome shotgun sequencing project. | biome: Marine environment; feature: Marine mammal; material: Swab sample of the gingival sulcus; isolation source: swab sample of gingival sulcus...
ACTATTACACCATTGCAAAATACGGTTTCCTGTTTCTTCTGTAATTTTGAACTCCACAGCATCTTTAAACAGTCCCGTTCTGTCCTTTGAAGAAACTGCATTGTGTTTAATATCAATATCAAAAACAAGGGTAAATTCGTAATCTACTCCGTCTCTCTGCACAGCCTTTAATCCTACTTTCTCAGGAATGTATTTACCGTCTTTTTGATTTAACACATAATCTTGCTTTGTTCTCATCGTAGCAATAATATGGCAATTAGATTGTAGCATTCTCTGTATGAAACTGTTTAATCTTGGGGTCACCTTTTGCCAATTCGTAAAACTGTTTCCTGCTAATTTGCTATGAAAATCTAATAATTCATCCCAACAGTGAGATATACTATCCAAGATTACTACTTCCATTCCCGAACTTTCACATACCTGGATTGCCTTAATATATTGCTCTGGTGTAAATGGTGGACTTAGTGAAAGTACATTGTAAGCCCCCAAATGAGCATACAAATCAGCACTACCATTTTCTGTGTCAATAATTGCGACTTTTTCAAGGTATCCATTTGTTAATCCTTTGGCTAAAAGGAGTGAACTCATTGTTTTGCCACTTCCTGCTGAACCTTGTAATGCCATTTTAATCTTGGCTCTCTTTCTTTCTGATTTTCTTAATTGTAATTCCATTCTTTTAATTTTAAAGTTTAATTGTTAATATTTTTCTCAACTGTTTCATTTTTATATGAAAAAAGGCTAATCTCTTTTCATAAATATTTTTAACTTTGCCCTGTTATTGATTTAACCGAGAAGTCAAAAGACTTCTTAATTGACAGTGATTACTTGTTTTTTAAGAATCTCTTTAGCCTAATCTGTAATAGTATCCTCTTTAACAGATTAGCTCTCTCTCAAGATTAGTCTTCTTGAGAGGAGGTCATGGAGACATCAGTAATGTTTTCTACACCTCCAAAAGACTTGGAGAACCTAAAAACAGAAAATTCTGAGAGTGTAGCTCAGGTAGGGAAAGGAACTCCTAAAAGTTTAACTTTATATGTTCCTACAAGTTTTGATATTGATAAGTTATTAGAACAATGCGAACCTAACTTTAAAGGTTATCATAGAGATAAATTTATTTATCTTGTTCATCTTATCAATGACATACCAACTAGAAGAAAAGATGAGAAGTTTATGGGGGGATTTATTCCGCTACATTCTTCTATTTTGAGGAGGAAACTAGGTGATACATATAGGAAACATCTAGATTATTTAATTCAGCAGAATGTACTTGAGGAAGACTCGCAGTACTTTGTTGGTCAAAAATCGAGAGGTTTTAAATTTACCCCTGCTCATAATACAGAGGTAAAACCTGTAGAAATTACTAAAAAGACTCTGATAAAAAGTATTTTAAAGTTTACAAATATAGACTTTGATAAAAATACTATCTTTTCTAATGAACTGGATGTTAGTTATTTGTATAAGTGGTTTAATCCAAATTTATCTATCCACTTTGAAAATGCTCAAGATTGGTTGTATCAAGAGTATCTTAAAAGCGGAGGTAAGGATAATGTTTATTTGGAAGAAAACGCAATGATGACTTATAACAAGAGGTTAATTCCTGTTTATAAGTTAGAAAGGGGGGAATTTTCGCCCACTATTGACAAAACAGCAAGTAGATTACATTCTACGCTGACACAAATTAAGAGTGAATTGAGACAATTTATTACCTATGAAAATAAAACATTGGTAAGTGTTGATATAAAAAATTCACAACCTTATTTGTCTTGTGTTCTTTTTAATAAAGACTGTTTTAACAATGGGAATATTGGGAAAAAATTATCATTGTTCAATACAACCTATATTGACTATATAGATTATACAAATAATAAATCATATCAATATTTTGTCTATTATGTTTCCAAAAATTGGAATGCTAAAAATAGGGCAAAAGATGTTGATAAATATATTGAGCTAGTTGCTAACGGAGTCTTCTATGAAGAATTTGGAAAGTTATTAGAAGAAGAAGGTCTTGTTCAAAATGTTCCCGATTTAAGGAAATATGCGAAGAATACTACTTTCATAACCTTATTTAGCCCCAATCATCATAGTAGATTTTGTGAAGAAATTAAGGTGTTTAAGCGAATTTTTCCCAGTGTCTATAGAATATTTTCTATGATAAAAAAGGGGAAATCACAACACAATGCCCTAGCCTGTTTGCTTCAAAATTTTGAAGCTAGATTAGTGTTAGGAATTGCTTGTAAAAAGATAACTGAAAGCTATCCAAGTGCACCTATATTTACTTTACACGACTCTATTATAACAACTCAAGAATATTTAGATAAAGTGAAAGAAGTGTTGTTTGAGACTCTATCAAATAATGTCGGTGTAAATCCTACATTACAGATTGAAACTTGGGAAACAGAGGATTAACTCCTCTGTTTTTTATTTCCCTATTTTTTCCTTCAACTTACTAATTTGCTCACTAACTTTTCTCTGCGTTACTTTTGCGTAATGTTCCTGTGTTACGGCTAATTTTGAATGTCCTAAGAGTTCGCTCACAATCTCCATAGGAACATCATTGTAAAGTAATACTGTCGTAGCAAAAGTTTTTCTCGCAATATGATGCGTTAAATTTTTCTTTATTCCTAAAATATCTGCAATTTCCTTCAAATAAGAATTGAATTTTTGATTAGATATTCCAGGTAATTTATTAGCATATTTTAACAGAATATTCTTGGCTACTGGTAGTAAAGGTATTGATACTTTTGATTTGGTTTTCTGTCGATACATTTCAATCCATTCATCACCGTCAAAGCCTATTTTAAGATGTTTTGACACATCAAAATTAGACATCTCTGCATAGGCTAAACCAGTGTAACAACAGAATACAAAAAGGTCTTTAACAGTCTGTAAACGCTCTTGTCTCAATTGTGTATCCTCTAATAATTTTAGCTCATCTGTAGTTAGAAACACTACTTTTTTAGTTGTTCTCTTTAATTTATATAATACAAATGGGTCTTTATCTAAAAATCCCTCTGATATAGCTAATTTGATAATTTTTCTAACTCTCTGAATGCTCTTATTAATTGTTATCTGCTTTTGATTTCTTTCAGATTTTAGGTAAAAATCAAAATCATCTAAAAACTTCAAAGTCAATGCAGATAATAAAAAATCATTCTTGTTATAAGTATGCTTAATGAAGTTTGCAGTATGATTTTTAGCCTCAATAAACTTACTATAAGTAGATTTTGAGTATTCCTTACCTATCAACTTATACATTCTTTCATTATGAATATCAAACACCTCTAAAATGTGTTTCTCTCTTTTGATATTTCTTCCTCTGTATTGTAGAAAAACATCTTCTACATCAAAAGCTATTTCCCTAACTTGAAGCACTAAAAAAGCCTTACTAATCTTTTGACTAATAAGGCTTAATTGTGAGTTTACAAATTCATTTTCCTTCGATAATGGAAAGGCTTTTTGTTTCTTACTATTCCAATAATCAGGATTTATAAAAAGTCCTGTTGCAAATTCTTTTCTTTTTTTATAAAATGTCATCCTACATCTAATAGGACATTTTCCTTGTTTATTTATTCTACTCTTTTGTAAATAGAACAATATCATAAATTTATTAATATTCATTGTTTTGTCTTATTTTTATGGTACACCTGAGAATAAAAGTAGTACACCTAATTGTGTGCCTTTTTTGAATAAAAACAGTTAACCGTAAAATACACAAAAACAGGAGAATTTTTCACAAATATCGTATTAGCGGGAAAAGCGGAATTGGTTTTCGAAGGGGGTTTTGTAAAAAAGTAAAAAAGAGAACCTAAAATGATTCTCTTTTCTCTATGTAGCGGAGGCAGGACTTGAACCTGCGACCTTCGGGTTATGAGCCACGTCAAAATCAAAACAATACTGATTTTCAGCAACTTACAAAAACCCGAAAAACCGCAAAAAATACAAAAGTATTCGCTTTTATATTCTAATAATGATGCACGGTTAATACTAAACTTATCTATTTATAACAGTACCCACAGGCACTATATCCTAATTCTACTGCTTCTTTTATAGTTACTTTCACTACACTATGCGTACACCTTTTCAATCCTCTACAATAGTGTGAATGATATTTATGAGCAGTCTTACTCTTACAAATTAAAACCTTTGTATCACTTGCGGTATTTCCTACCGATACCGCCAAGACTAAAAATATTGTTAGTAATAGTTTTTTCATTCTTCAATCTCTGTTATTTTCCACAATTGTCGTTTTATATACTCGCTATCCTTACACCCTTTATTTATAGTATCAATAAGCCCTGCCGTAATTAAAAGCATCTTCCTTTTCTGCTCACCCTCTTCCAAAGAAGTTTCAACAGAAACCTCCTGAAATGATTTCATTACCTCTTGCTGTGCTTTCAATTTTCCCTGCAACGACTGCACTATTTTAGACTGCATAACCTCTGCTCTTACATTTTCCTCTGCCTTTGAAAATCCATACTGATACCCCAAAAAGGCTGACACAATTCCTACAATTATAATTCCTACAAAATTTTTCATTTTAATCTACTATTATCTTTTTTCATATTTTACCTAACTTTTAGGGACTAAGTCCATAGGGTCAATAAAATCAAATTCTTTACCTACCCGAACAACACACTTTCCTAAGTGGGAAAGTTTAGACTGTTCCACATACACAAACATCAATTTACCAACATACTCAGGCTTGCGCAAGTCCTTTGCAGACTTATACTCTCTATTGGTAGCCTCCCCTGCCCCAATTTTAACCTCCTTTTTCGGTTCAGTTGTTTTTGAAAAACGAATATCACTCTCAGAATTACACGAAGAACGCTCCATTGAAAAACGAACAGTTTCAAACTCTTCCGGAGTTTCTTCCCAAACATAAATTTCAATTCTATTTTTTAAAGAAGTATCATTTATCAAATTTTCATTTATTCCTGCATTTTCAAAGTCTGTAAAAGTAAATGTTCTGTTTGCCCCACCTAACTGACTATACCTATCAATATAAAAACTTCCTTTATTCGGAAGAATGAACAACCCCTTATGAGAATTATACATCTCTCTTTTAGACTCCTCTATCTCATTCAAAGAATGAATACCCGAGCGCTGAGAAATATTCACACCGTCCAAATAAACAGCAAAAGCATATCTCTTATTACTACCACTCGTTACATTCAACGCAAAAACATCATTTGACCGAACACCTATCAAGCCAACCCCCTGAACAGGTCTTTTCAAGTCAAAAACATTATACTCTTTTCTATGACCTTGATTTTCTACATACCCTAAAACAATCTTCACTTCCAGCAAACCATTTTCACTATCTCTTAAATATAAATTTCTTTTCACCATTTTATCAACATTACTTTTGTTTATTTTATTTTTATCACTGATATTTTCACTTTTAATAGCATTCTTATGTTCTTTCTGCTCCCACTCTCTCAATTTCCCCTCAAAGCGACTGTTCGCTAACTTTACATCCTTAACTTTTCCATACGCATCACTCCAAGTTATATTCAAAATCCACCACTCAAAAAATGTTGTAAAATTCCCACCCAGTGCTTTCATTATTATCTCCAAGATATTCATTATAAAAAAAACAGGAAGCATATAAAGAATACCCAAAAATAATATCATAAATAACGAATCACCACCTTTACTCAAAGAAAATGACAACAGTAAAGAAATCATTAAATATAAAACTCCTCGCCACCTAAACACCTTTTTCCCCACTTCTTCCTCAAAGTATTTAACAAAATCCAAATGGTATTCAGATATTCCAAAATCCTCTAATTTAGGTTTTGTAAAATCAAGACTATTCATCTTAGTTTTAGGGGTAAAATCAAGACTTCTTTTCTGGTCAAAACTTAGGCTAAATATAGATACTATGGCATCAAGCAAAGTACAAATAATACCGAACGCAAACACAAATCCACCTATACCCATTATTACAAACAACGCCGACATAATTTACTATTTTAAACTCATTTAATTAAAAAAACTTCTTCATAGCCCCTTTTACTCTAAACAAGTGCCGTATCATTTCTTTCGGTATTTGCTGCTCAGAGTAATATTTGTTGTGAGGTATCATATTAAAATGCCTTTCATCTTTCCCCTCTCCCAACATCTTTACCGTTCGGAACTCATCTGTTACAATAGCATAATTCTCATTTAATAACGTAAAACCTTGCCAATCATTCTCATACTTCAATGCAATAATTGAATTAGGAATTATCGATTTATCGCTATCCCCTTTCATACTATCCCCAATTAGATTCACCCAACAAGTGCAATCGTTAAAAGGTGGATAGTTAATATGGAATATCGGATTTATTGTTTGGTCGTTAATCACAACATCAAATCCCCCAACAAAATCAACATCAAAATATGGAACACCTATCCCCTCTGTTATCTTAGGTCTTACGTGGTCTATTTCCATAGGAAGCACCTCTATTAACCGTTCAATCTCTGCCTGATGTAAAGTGTTCTCAGGAGCAGAACGTTTAGTGCGATACATTTCCCCATCTCCCAATAATAACCAATCAGGATTTATATGAGGAAATTTAAGTAATATATCTTCTATTGCATTTGAATTTATAGGCGTATTCTTAGATTTACCTGTAAAATTACCATAAGTCATAGATATTTTTTCAAAAAAACTTTGCTTTGTAATTCCCTCTTTTTCAGGTATTTGCAATATCCTCTCCTTAATATTAAGTATTTTATTTTTCATTCCATTTGGTTTTTAGGTATTTTATTACTTACTTTGCACTATATAATTCAAACCACATCAAAGATATGAAAAAAACAAGAAAAACAGAGTCAAAACTAAGAGATGCTGAAAAAATGCTATCAGGCAAATCTATTGCCCCTATCCTCAGAGATATGGAGGTAGATGAAATTCAAAGTTGGGAGGCTTGTAGATTTTTCACAATCAGCAATGGCATTCAAAGAATTATAAGACAGGAATTCCCTGACCGAAAATACCAAATGAGGTCTAACTACACAGTTACACAAGTAAAACGCATCAAGTAGCCTACTACGATGAAAGTATCTACGGCATATAGTATAGTAAAAGAATTAACCCCTCAACAATTTGTAGAGTTATACGAAATGATGGGGAGTGATATTCAAACTATCAGTATGCCCGAAGATACAGGATTAACCAATGAAGAGGCAGAGATAGAAGAAAGACTAATCAGAAACAAAATACTTGTACTCCCTTATGGAAGAAGAAAAGCAGAAAAAAGCCCTCGCAAAAATAAAGCGAGAAATAAAAAGGGAAGACCTTAAAAAGCAAAGAGTAATCAAAAGAGCAGGTATCTCCCACTCTACTTTCTACAAAGTAATGAACGGAAGCCTACCTCTATCAATGGAAACACAAACAAGATTGTATAACGCATTAGGCATAAGATAACAACACTATGAAACTATACAGCGGACACGGCAAAGAAATCACGTTAAAAGTTGCACTTGACGAAATCGGAAACTTTTACAACGAGGACTTAGAGGCTTCGGTTTGGGAGAATGGCGAAGAGATAATTTTCACCTACACCATAGACGGCTATTGGAGCGACAAAAGACAAGAGTTTATAATTGAAAATATCGAAATCACAGATGCAACCTCTTTTGACAACAATGATGAAGAAATCACACTAAACCAAGAACAAAGAGACGCCTTAGCGGAAAGAATAAAACCACACTTCAACATAGAAGATGAGAGTATGCCAATTCACATTATAAACAGATATTCACAAGCATTTGTATAAACCTAAACAGCGAGGCAACTTCAAACATATGAATTTTAGTTAATAACCTACGTCAAAGTCCTCGCTGTTTTTAAAGAAAGAAGTTATGAGAACAACATTATCAATCATTTTAGTAATCATCGGCGCAGTTGCACTAATGGCAACACCGATAGAAGAACAATCAGCGAATTACGCCACACTAACAATCATTTCAAAGGTGGTATTTCTCGCATCATTCGCAGGGGCAATACTCCTTAATTCTGATAAGAAAGAGGAGCAAGATTTCATCAATAGACAATAACAACAACTAAATAAAACTAAACACAATGAAAGCACTAATAAGCATACAAAGTGAACTAAAAGCCCCTAAGGGACAGTACAACAATTTCGGGAAATATAATTACCGGAGTTGCGAGGATATTTTAGAGGCGGTAAAACCTCTACTTAGTAAGCATAATTGCTTCCTAACTATTTCGGACGACATCGTTCAAATGGGCGACAGATTTTACATTAAAGCAACAGCAACACTGAGAAGTGGCGATGAGCAAGTACAAGTATCTGCACTCGCACGTGAAAGCCTTACAAAAAAAGGAATGGACGACAGCCAAATAACAGGAACAGCATCGAGTTACGCACGAAAGTATGCCTTAAATGGTCTTTTCTGTATAGACGACACAAAAGATGCCGATGTCACTAATCAGCACGGCAACGAAAAAAAGGATAATCCAACACCAAAGTCAAAGGCAACGATAGAAGAGGCAATCAACGAAATCCAATCGGCAAAAACAATAGCGGACTTAACGGCTATTTGGAATAAATACCCAGACTTCCAAAGGAATGAAGATTTTTCAAACAATCTAAGCGTAAAGAAAGATGAAATTAAGAACAAGTAAGGTAGTATTTACCGAAGATACGCACACTTATAAGATTGACGGCAAGGAGTTAATAGGGGTTACAACCCTGATGAAAAAGCATTTGTTTGCTAACAAATACGATAACATTCCCGAGCATATTTTACAGCAAGCTGCGGAAAGAGGCTCAAAAATTCACGGTCTTTGCCAAATGTACCACGTATTAGAGGTGGTCGATGCAGAATTTCAAGAGGTAGCGAATTATGTAGAATTACTGAAAGCGAATAACATTGAAATTCAAGCAACGGAATACCCCGTAAGTGATAACGAAAACTTTGCAACAATGATAGACTGCGTAGGCAGTGATTGCAGTCTTTTCGATATTAAGACGACTGCAACGCTTGACAAAGAATATTTAAGTTGGCAGTTAAGCATAGGGGCGTTATTGTTTGAAAAGCAAAATCCAAGTGTAAAAGTGCCAAAATTATACGGCATTTGGTTGCGAGGAGAAAAGGCAGAATTAGTAGAAGTACCACGAATTGAAAGTGTACATATTCACGAATTATTTAACGCTGAGATTTACGACCGCACCTACGAAAATCCATTTAAACAAGAGGCTAACGATAGTATAAATTCTCTTGTCGAGATTGAAAGCAATATCACAGAATTAAAGGCAGCCATTTCTGAATTAGAAGCAAAAAAAGCAACACATTTAGATAAAATTTCCAAGCAAATGAACGCATCGGGAATGAAGAAAATGGACACCGAGCACATCACTATAACACTTGTATCGGATAGAGTGGGTAAGAGGTTTGATAGTGCAAAATTTAAGGCAGAAAATGCCGAATTATACGAGAAATATCAGAAAGAAAGTACAACAAAAGGACATATTAAAATCAAATTAAAATGAGCGTAAACAAAGTATTACTCGTGGGTCGAGTGGGTAAAGATGCCGAACTTGTCGGAAATGAAACAAAGGTAGCAAAATTCAGTCTTGCAACTTCTGAGAAATACAAAGACAAACAAGGCGAAAAGGTGGAGCAAACAGAATGGCACAATGTTGTGTTGTTCGGTGGAATGGCTGAAAATTTATGCCAATACCTTACCAAAGGAACGCAAATCTTTTTGGAGGGTAAAATTCAAACCCAAAATTACGAGGGCAAAGACGGAAATATGCGTTACCAAACTCAAATCGTAGGGCAACAGATTAAATTCTTGTCAAAAGCGAATAGTGAACAAACAGCGGATAATTCTGAAACGACAGATAGTGAAGATAATCTACCTTTTTGATAAACAATGAAAAACGAAGCAAAGCAAATACAGGAATACTTAGAGATTGAATGCAGTAACAACCCCGAAGAAATCCAAGACCGAATAAACACGCTAAACGTTTATATGGCAAGAAGTGGAGAAATGCTGGCAAAGGCAAAACGAGAAGTGACTAAGATGCGTAGAAGCGAATTAGTAAAACAAGTCATTGAGCCACTAACAGACGGTATTCCTATGAGTGCCACTACTCAAAAAGAACTTATCAACTCTATATCTATTGAAGAACAATTTTTAGTGGATTGGTTAGAGCGAATAAACAGAAGTTGCACACATCAAGTAGATGCTTTGCGAAGCCTTTTAAGTTACGAGAAAGAGCAATTACGCTTACGAGATACAGGGTATTAAAATGTCAGCCATCCTAAACTTCATAAAAGAAGAACTACAAAGAAGCAATCAAGCAGAAGTGCCATTAGCAAAGATTTTACACGGAGTGAAACTAAGCAGAACGGAAATAGAAAACGAGATTGCAGACTTGGTAAATAAAGGAGTAATAACATACAGAAAAACAAAATTTACAACGAATTATAAAACTAAACAAAATGAACTTTAAGCAACAAAAAGAAGAGATATTGAAACGAGCAAAAAAATTTGATGCTTGTGTGGATGAATACAAAAAAGCCTATAAATCTAAGAATATAGAGGAACTACTTATGGTAGTGAAGAGAAATATGTGTTGGTGTATAAGCAAGGGAATGTTAAGCACTGAAATTTTGGTTGAGATTTTTGGCGAAGAAACACTTGCTGAAAACTACATTTTCATAAGAGGGGAACACAATCTAAAAATCGAAAAATACACCTAGGCAGTTCATCGGCTAATGTGAAAACGTTGGACAATTCATCGGCTAATGTGGAAACGTGGGGCAGTTCATCGGCTAATGTGGAAACGTTGGACAATTCATCGGCTAATGTGAAAACGTGGGATAATTCATCGGCTAATGTGAAAACGTTGGGCAGTTCATCGGCTAATGTGGAAACGTTGGACAATTCATCGGCTAATGTGAAAACGTTGGGCAGTTCATCGGCTAATGTGAAAACGTGGGATAATTCATCGGCTAATGTGAAAACGTGGGGCAGTTCATCGGCTAATGTGAAAACGTTGGGCAGTTCATCGGCTAATGTGAAAACGTTGGACAATTCATCGGCTAATGTGGAAACGTGGGATAATTCATCGGCTAATGTGAAAACGTTGGGCAGTTCATCGGCTAATGTGGAAACGTTGGATAATTCATCGGCTAATGTGGAAACGTGGGGCAGTTCAAGTGCTAAAACAAATGTAGAGGGCGCAAATTCGTTCATTAGAAACCACAACACAAGAACGATTTACATCAAAAAGGACAATTTCAACATAGAGGTTGTTGATAGGTTGGAACTGGCGGGTCAAGGCTACAAGTATAGAGGTTCGATTCCTCTACTATCTACGAGGGTTCGAATCCCTCCTCGCTCACAAAAGTAAAAAAAACGAATGAAAAAATTTGTAAATAAAAATAATAGTAGTATGTTTGCGGTGTTCGATGACCAAGAACACCAAGATTGCAATAGTAAGGTATTTTTTTATGCCTATAATTCAGCGAACGCTGTAAACATATTGGCTGCCAATCTCCTTACGGACTGCCTTGCTTTGCAAAGTGGTTGTTCTTGGTCGAACACGGAGAGAGGTAGCCTTTCTTCGTTATATTTATTTACAAATAATTTCATTCGTACAATGACCAAGAACAATGAAGTTAGAGAGGGTGTGAATTATAGTAACGCCACTTCTACGCCTAACGGTGCGACAACCGTATCATTCGAGAAGTTCAATATCGAAAAGAACGCTAAGAACAGGGCATATGCCTTTATTCTTCACAACGATTTATTAGACAAGTTTAGCGACTTCTGCAAGGCAACTGCCGATGTAGAGGACTTGCACGCCTTGTGTCTATCAATTCTAACCCAAAAAACAGCGTAATTATGAAAACAAATCAAATCTTTAACTATAACGGCACAAACATCACGTTTCAATTAGGGAATGGCGATGTAATGGTTAATGCTACCGAAATGGCAAAACCTTTTAACAAAAGAGCAGTTGATTGGCTCAATAATCAACAAACAAGTGACTTTATTACTGAATTATCCAAAGTGAGAAATCTCACTTTGGCTGATTTAGTGATAGTTAGAAAAGGGGGCAATAATTCAGGCACTTGGTTTCACGAAGATATTGCCTTAGAGTTTTCTCGTTGGTTAAGCCCCGCATTTGCAATTTGGTGTAATGACCGAATAAAAGAGCTGGGAAGATACGGCTTTACCGCCACGCCTCAAAAATTAGAGGAAATGATAAACAATCCTGATTTAGTGATTGGCTTGGCTACGGAGTTGAAGAAAGAGCGAGAAGAAAAGGCACAACTTGAAAACAAGATTATAGCCTTAGAGCCTGCACGAATATACACCGAAAGTATAAAGATTTCCAAAACAGATATCTTAGTAAGAGACTTGGCTAAACTAATTACTCAAAGCGGTTACAAGATAGGGCAAAACAGGCTGTATGATTGGCTTGTAGAGAACAAATATTTAATACGTAAAAGAGTTTGGAGTAATTCTAAGAATGCCTACAAAAACACCTATACCCCTACACAAAGAGCCTCAGAAATGGGCTTAATAAAGTTAGTGCCAAGACCTATACCTACAAAAGCAGGAGAGCCGCCTATTACGCAACTCACTTGCTACATCACAGGAGAAGGTCAAGAATATTTTATCAATAAATTTTCATCATTAAAAAAAGCAATATAAATGGGAAAGATTATAGAAATGAACAAACAGAGTGAGGATACTCACACATTTGAGAAAGTTGCCAATGAAGTAGGTCTATCGGAAGAAGATTTATCAAAAATAATGATAAAGGAGGGTCTTGTAGATAAATACGGAACGCCAACATCAAAAGGAATAAAAGAGGGATTGCTTCGTATTGGAGATGCAGATATTGCATTTGATGACTTTTCAGGAACAAGCATTGTATTCAGTAGCACTCCAATGGATTGGAGCACTTTGAAATTAGAGGATAAAGACTCAAATAAAAAACATCTTCATATTTCCCATATGGGCGAAAGTGTATCTATTTCATATGAAAAGGTGCAAGAGTTAAAACAGTTTCTAAACAATAATTTTTAATCTACACAAGCGAGGACTTCACCTCCTCGCTAAAATCTTTATACGAGAAAATATAATGAGAAGTACAGGCAATAACACATACAGCACAAGAAAGAAGAGTCAAAAATAGAATTAAAAACAATGGAGGAAAATACAAATAATAAACAGATTATTTATTCGCAAATTCCAAGCAAAAGCAATTGCTATCGTATCATAACAATTAAAGGACACGGAAGTTTAGCCAAGACAAAGGCATTAAAAGACTATGAGAGCAGTTTTTACCTGCAATGCAAAAGACCCAAGAATTGAGTTTGAAATAAAGGAAGTTTAACCTATTAGAACTGTACAAGTAATGAAAGCGAATTTATACAACGACCATTTTCAAAATTTCAAGTCTTATGGAATACCAAAGGCACAGTTGATAATTGCCGATATTCCCTACAACATTGGGAAGAATGCCTACGGAAGTAATCCAAGTTGGTATGTAGGAGGCGACAATAAGAATGGAGAAAGTGAACTTGCGGGGAAAGAATTTTTTGACACCGACAAAGATTTTCGACCTGCCGAGTTTATGCACTTCTGCTCTAAGATGTTGAAGAAAGAGCCAAAGCAAAAGGGGCAATCTCCTGCAATGATAGTGTTTTGTGCTTTTGAGCAACAATTCTATTTAATTGAATTGGCAAAGCGTTACGGATTAAATAATTATATCAATTTGGTATTTCGAAAGAACTTTTCCGCACAAGTATTAAAAGCAAATATGCGAGTGGTTGGGAATGCCGAATATGGACTACTCTTTTATCGTGAGAAGTTGCCAAAATTCAACAACGAGGGGAAAATGATATTTAACATCATTGATTGGGAGCGAGACAATGACACTCCTAAGATACACCCCACTCAAAAACCTGTTGGACTACTTGAAAAATTGATAAAGATTTTTACTGACGAGGGCGATGTAGTAATAGACCCTTGCGCAGGTAGTGGGTCTACGCTTATAGCAAGTGATAACTGCAACCGAAAGGCGTACGGATTTGAAATCAAAAAAGACTTTTACAACAAAGCCACAAAGTTAATAGAGGCTAATAAAACAAGGAATAACGAGATAAAAGAGTTGGGGTATTCAAAAACAGAAATAGAAAAGGTAAACCCTGTATTATTTTAAGACTATGAGCAACCTAATAAGACTATCCCACATAGAGGGAACGAAAACAGCAGAGATGAAGCGCACATTAAAATTCGTGAAGCAATTTAAGGCGAAAAAAAAGAAAGACGGCTACAAGGAGGTAATAGTCGGTAGAGGAGATAAGGGCGAGGTTTATTTAAAATGGGTAAAGGAATAGGATTATGAAGATTTTAAATTTATACGCAGGAATTGGAGGAAATAGAATGCTATGGGGAGAGGACCACAAAATCACGAGTGTGGAATATGACAAAGACACAGCAACTATTTACCAAAAGTTATACCCCAATGATAAAGTTATTGTTGGCGATGCTATGGATTTTTTAAAGGAAAATTACAATGAGTTTGACTTTATATGGGCATCTCCGCCTTGTCCTACTCATTCCAGACTAAACACAACTATGGTAGGAAATGGAGCAACGCCAAAATTCCCAGAGATGTCGCTGTATCAAATAATCATATTCCTAAAACAATGGCACAAGGGGAAATGGTGTGTGGAAAATGTAGTGCCATATTACGAGCCTTTAATACCCGCAAAAAAAGTAGATAGGCATTTATGGTGGGCAAATTTTGGAATAGGAAACTTTGTTCCCTCCAAGAAGCCTAATCACGAAACCGCAACCACAAAAGACCTTGAAAATTTTTACGGTATAGATTTAAGCGGCTTTACCCCCAAAGGGAAGAATACTAAATTAAAAATGCTTAGGAATATGGTGCATCCGGAAACAGGTCGATACATTTTGGATTGTGCGACAAAGAGTTTAGAGCGATACGAGACATTAAACTTATTTAGTGAAATTGAGAATTAGAAACAAATAATAATGAGTTACATAGAATTGATAAATAGATTTTGGGCGATAGATTTAGAAGCGACCTTTTCCCACACAGAAGTTCATTTATATTTCAAATTATTGGAAATAAATAACAGGCTGGGCTGGAAGAACGAATTTAAGTATCCCAATACTCGATTAGAGGTTGAGGCGGGAATGCGGTCAAAATCGTTAATCAATGCAAGACAGCGACTGGTTGATTTTGGTTTAATTAAGTATAAAAAAGGAACTACACGAAATGCTGGAATGTATTCATTTGTTGATTTACTTTACAATAACCCGACAAAAGAAAGTAATCAGGGAAGTAATCAGAGAAGTAATCAGGGGAGTAATCAGAAAGTAATCAGGGGTACATTAAATAGACAAGATATAGATAAAGAATATAATAGTAGTGTAGAGGGCGAAAACCAATTTTCGCCACAAACACAAAAAAACGGAAATTCCGAACTTCTTTCAAACCCTAATTCACAAAATCACTCTAAAAGCGGAACGCACGTTGGGGAAACTGGGGGGGGCGCCCCCGAGAAATCGCCACCGGGTGAGCGAAAATCTAAGAAGCCAATCAAAGAAAGGGCAAAAGATTTCAAAAATGAAATTTGGCAACACGCCAAAGGGACTGAATACGAAACTGAAATAGACGAACTACGAAAGTTTTGGGAATATTGGAGCGAACACGGAAGCCGAGACAGGCTAATGCGTTATGAGAAAGAAAAGAGTTTTAGTATCACAAGGAGGTTAAGAACTTGGTTTGATAACAGAGAAAAATTTAGAAACAATGGAACAATCAATAGCACAAATATCGAAGAGGACAGAACACAGGCAGCAATTAAAGAAACTTACGCCCGACTTGCAGCGAAAAGCAAATCTTATTATTAGCGAGTTTGAAAACCCTTTGCGATTTTCGGTAGAGTTGAATTATGAGGCTTGTTTCATTAGGTATTCCAATATTAGAAAGTTGGAGGATTGTCAAAACCCGAAATTCTTAAAACTTCGAGAAATCATAAACATTTTCGACCGTGAAATTGCGATAGAGTTTCTGAAAACTTGGATAATTCAACTTAATGAGTATTTCAACTTGAAGAATGAGGGAAAACTAACAGGACGACAGGCAGAGGAAGTAGCGATGAATATTTTAGACGATTACAGTTTTCTAAATCTCCCTGAACTCACAATATTATTTCGGAACATACGAAAAGGGCGCTACGGTCAAATTTATGGTAGAATTTCAGGTTTAGAGATTTATCGATGGGTGCAAGATTTTGCTATTGAACGTTCGAGGGCTATAATCAAACAACAGGAAGAGGCGAGAAAAAAGCAAGGCGAAAATATGCCAATTCACGAGAGAGCGAAACTAATAAAACAGGCTTTACTAAGGAAGCCCAAAGGAGACGATAACCAAACAGATTAAAACAATAAAAGATGAAAATAGAAACAAAATTTAACGTGGGCGACAAATGTTGCTTATTGAAAGAAAATAGAATAGTCATAGGTGTTGTGCGTAAAATAAAAACAGTATGCTACGCAGGGGCAAAATGCGAAACTTTTTGCGATATTGAAATAAAATCTGGCAAAAATTGTTCGCAAACGCTTTGTGATTATAACGAGCAAATACTTTTCAAGACCAAAGAGGAGTTAGTAGAAGATTTACTTAAACAATAAAAGTAATGAAAACAATTAGACTTCCACTAACTCGCCAATGGTTTGAAATGACCAAAAGCGGAGTTAAGAAAGAGGATTACCGAGAGATTACAGTTTATTGGATTAAAAGATTTTTCGAGAAAACTTTTGAGGCGAGACACCACCACATCCAATGGCTTTTAGAGAAAGGCTTTTCTATTGAGGACACGCAGCATTTGTCGGGAGTTAGATTGAAAAAGTTTGACAAAAACGTAATGACACTCGGATACCCAAAGGCAAACAATAAAGAGCGAATATTAAACCTTGAACACAAAGGCATAGAAATAGGCTATGGCAAGCCTGAATGGGGAGCAAAGCCAAACAAACTTTATTTTATCATTAAACACGGAACGGAGAAAGATTATGAAAAAGAAAATTCAAAAAGTAAATAGTGAGTTGAAAGCAAAACTAAAAATAAGCCGTTAAAAGTTAAATTTTAGGAAGCAGAAAAATGAAAGAATTAGAAGCAAAAGATTTGAGAATTGGTAATTTGGTTTATGGCGTATCAGATGGTCAGAAGATACTATCAGATGTAGTGTCTTTGGATAGTGTGAATTTGACAGAACATCCTATTTGGTTAATTTCAAAATACAATCAAACGTCAGACGAATATGAAAGTGTAGAGCCTATCCCCATAACAGAAGAATGGCTATTGAAGTTAGGGTTTAAGGAGCAAAATACAGAAATAGGGTCAAGGTTCAGAAAGAAGAATTTTTACATTGCAAAAAATACAGATTTTGACTTTTATTTGAAAGATGTAAAAAGTGGAATATACATTCATTTGACGAAATTGGACTTTGTCCACGAACTCCAAAACATTTGGTATTGCTTAAATGGTAAGGATTTGAAAATAAATGACAATTTAGATAATTTGTAAAACGCTGAATTATAGCAACGTAGGGAAATTAAGGGACAATGAAAATAATTAAGGGACAGAAACGAATTAGAAATAAAGGAGTAGAACTATGACAAATCCAAAATACAATATTGGTCAAAGCGTTTATCACGTAACGCCCGAGAGCGACAAAGGAGTGGTGTTAGATTGCATCTACTCTTTACGGAAAAATCAGTGGGAATATCTCGTAACATTTCGAGCGAACGAGCAATCCCTCATTTACTACGAAGAAGAATTATCAGAAAATAAAATATACGAATAATTATGGTAGGAAAAGTATTAAAATTTCTTTACATAGTGCAAGAAAGAGAATTAAGAAATGGTAGAAGATTTCCAGTAAAACAAAGACGGCTTAATCCTTACAATCCTTTAACTTATGTGTTTGTAATCATAATTCATTTTATCGGTTTTTTCTGGGTAGGATTAAGAGTATTGATTTACGAAAACAACACACTAAAAGAGTTTAAATGGAATTGATTATGACACACGAAGAAAAACTAAAAGCCGTAACGGCAGACATTAGAAAGAAGTTGCCGAGACTGATGGAACTTGGTAAAGGTTGTTTAATAAAGCACGGAGGAAAAATATGGGAATTATTAGACTATGTAGACAAAGAAACAATAGCAGGATTCCGAATAGGTGTTTTAACACACGAGGTCACTTTATTTCGATTGAAGAAGTTAAAAGGAGTCGAAGAATATGAAATCATTGGTAAAGAGCCAACCATTTTGGATTGTTTGGAATGGATAAATTTAAAAGCAAACGGGTATGTATATTATATAACTGACACAAGTTTTGTTAGGGCAGAGTGTCAAATGGGAGACCTAAGTGCTTTAAGGGGCTGCAAAATAGATTTGTCGAAACCATTATTGAAAGATAATGAAGAACTAATAACCTTTTTATACGGACTACTATGAGTAAAGAATTAGAAAATGATATAGGTATAGCAGCAAGACTCTTTGAGCAAGAGTCGCTGTTTTTAACAAGAACTTTCGAGCAAAAGCAAGAATTAGATTTCGAGTTCTTCGTCGCCGACCGATGCACAGGTTTTGCAAGTTTTGGAGATGTATTAGTTTTCAGAATAGACGACATTTATCACGACTTAAAAACCAATCAGCCAAAGGGGCTTATAATCGACTGGCTATATGATAGCCTCGAACACGAAAACCAAACTATTAACTACCGCTCCTACTGTATGGGAGCGAGATTTGAAGAGATGAAAAAATGAGAAAAAGAGCCGAAAACATATTATTAGTCATTATAACATTCTTACATATTCCTATCACAATAATAACGGTAATTACAGCCTTGATTGTGTTAGTTGATGTATGGAGCGTTAAGGTGCTTAATGATTTTATATCTGAGACGAAAAAAGAAACTGAAAATGAATAAAAAAAGCAGAAATTAAAACACAGAGAGTGTCCTTATTGTAATAGAGTGGTTCCTGCAAATTATAATTTCAGCGAACATAAAAAACTTTGCAAATCTTTTCACGGAATAAAATAATGCACCACCCAATAACAAACACAATCCTCCGCCACTACAAAATATCAATGGAGGAATTAAGGTCAAAGAGTAGGAAAGCGGACCTCGTAGAGGCTCGGCAGGTCATATGCTATTTCCTATATCAAAGGTTGGATATTTCATTAGCGAAAATCGGTGCAATAATACTACGCGACCATTCCACCGTATTACACTCGGTAAAGAAAGTCCAAGAATATATCGAAACATACAAACACTTTCGAGAAAGATTAGAGAAGATAGAAAAGGATATAGACAAGAAAATTAAAATCCTGTACGTCACTATCCCAATAAAGGAATACGAAGAATTAAAATCACTCGCTACAAAAAGCGATACCGCCTCTTAGCCGTTCTCATTTTAAGATTACGGCTATTCTTTCGTATATTCTCTAATTCTACCTCAAAATATCCCCAATACAGAGAATATTTTTCCAACAACCCTATCGTTTCAAACCACTTTGCTACAATGTAATAAAATATTGCTGTTTCAATAAGCGTATCTAAAACAGGCATCAAATTAAAATCAAAACTCCGCTCTCTCTTCGCAAAAAGAATTTCCACTTTTTTATTATCCTCAGCATTAAAAAGAAAGGCTTTATCAACAAATCTACTGTATCTCGACAATACAGAATACACCTCTACGGAAGCCTCTTTACAAAGGTCAAAGAAAATATCCCACTCATCAAGAGTTACAGCCACCTCGTCTAATTGCGACTCTCCTGTTTCCTTATTTCGCAAACTACGACCAACATAAGAAGTTCGCATATGCACTTTATCGAACAACTTTTGCATTTCATAGGAGAATGAATATACACTCTCTTTGCTATCAAGAGCATCATCAGGGCAGCCACAATCCTTTCTCCCCTCATCTGCACTTACCACAACTATTTGAGTGCGCTTATTCTCATTCAAAAACTGCTCTAATGCAGCCTTTGCTTCTTCCTCGTAAACCGCATTCGTTTCCTGAAACTGAGCATTTGTTTTTACCTCCACCACCTTTGTAATAGTAGTCGGAGTGTAATTCTCAGACAAATACCTTTCTAATGCAGATTTTGCTTCCGTTTCTTTGCTCATTTTTTCTTCTTAAATAAATCTGAGATACTTTTCAATCTTCGACCAACCCAAGTCCTATCGTCCTCTTGGGCTTCCTTTTTTATAGTATCCTTTCCCACTTTCACCTCTACATTTGACACCTTCAAATCGTTTTCTGGGATAAGTTTAATTTCTCCTCCCTTTTTCACTTTGGCATCATTGATTTTGTTCTCAATTTTGTAGGTGTCTTTCGCAGCCATTTTCTCGATTAAATCACTTTGCTTATTGGAGATAACTCGCAAATCTTTTCGTAGCGACTCATTCTGCTCTTGCAACGGAGCAATACTAAAAAAATACAACAAAGCCACAATGGCGCCTCCTGCGATAAAATGTCTTACAACAGGATACTTCAAAAAACCAATAAACCCCATAACACCTCCTTATTTAAAATCCGTTTTTTCCAACTTTACCACGCCGTCAAGCATTCTTTTCAGACAATCCTCATTCAGATTTTCCATAGGTAAGTATTCGTAATTCTCAGGAATTTCGCACACAAGCGCAGGATAATCAAACGAGCCATCTTCCAATTCCACTTGATAATCCGTTATTTGCAAACGCTTACCATTGGATAATTTGCGCACCTGCTGCTCTAAGAACACATAGGTTTTTCCATTGATAGTTAAATTCTTATTTTTCATTTTTTACATTTTTTAATAGACTCCTTTTTCTGTTGTGATAACTAACCGTGCTTCCTCATAACCCTCTAAGACTTTATGAAAGTTATTCATCGTAAAAGTGCTATTGGTTACATCTCGGTAGTTATCTTTATTAATGTCTTTAGATTTCAACCCCAAAGCAACACAGCCTTGTAGTTGAAACCAGTAATTCGCCGAGTGAAACTTACACTCTGACCTGTTAGGAACATCCTTTATTTCCCATAATTTCCTCCGAAACTTAGGACTATATTCAAACTTCAATTCATACTCTCCCGATGGAATACAAGACACTCCTCGTTCATTGTTTTGCCAACCTCGCTCTAAGGATAACGAAGAGAGTGCCGGAAAGCCATCAATAAGCACAGTGCAAGCACCGGAAGTTTGATTCTTGTCTTGCCAATACCTGTGAATCCGTATAATTGGTGTCTTATTGTTTTTCATCTTTATATTTTTCTGAAATTACTTCACCAACAGATTTACGTCTAAATACAAAATCCAATACCGAAGTTAAAATGCTTATGTTGTAAAGTTCCTCAAAATTTTCATCGATACTCTTAACTTCCACCAAACAAAGTAAAAGGACGACCAAAGTGCTAAGTGAGAAATTCTCATAACTCACATTTACTCCCATATCTGTCAGTATAGTTTCAAGTGTAACAAAGGCAATTATAAAAATAACATAATCTGTAATCTTTGACACAGTTCTACGCAAACCCTCACTGTGTACATTACGATAAGTGTGTTCACTCTTTAATACAACCCCTTTTTCTTTTTCATTTTTAATAAATTTTTTAATCCCAAACCGAACATCCAACAAAACAAGAACAGTAAGCCCTATTGCCGGGAACAAAACTTTCAGCAATACAGACAACACTATTGCTCCCACACCTCCTAAAACTTTCCATAACTGGAAATCTGTACTATAAAACATCCACACTTTTTTTATATGAATTCCTGTATTCATTATCTACTTCTTTAATTTGGAGGGCTTTTACACCTGCCCTCCGTAGGTGTTTTAATCTCTACGCTCTTATTACCAAGATTACAAACAACAATATCGTCAGTACAACATTGAGCGAAACTTTCTTCAAATTGTGGAATTTACTTTTATCGTATCGCTCCACCTTATCTATTGCCTCATACTCCTGTTGCTGCATCTTGGTTAAAGGGTCTTTCAACACTTTTTTCATTCTCCAAGCATTGCCTTTATACCATTTTTGTTCGCGGTCTAATTCGTGCCACCTTGCAGGGTGCAGTCTTAAATAACCAATAATCAACAACCAAACAAAAAACGTTAGTGCTAACCCTATCCCAGTCCAAAAATCAGGCATTGGATAGTTTGGGTTGTTGATTAGGAAATATCCTAACAACAACATTATAGGAAAAACTACATTCGCTGCACGTGGGTACGCTCCGCCAATCCCGAACAATCTAACTCTATATGATAATACCAAGTATTTAATAATTAACTTTCTCATAACTTTAATTTAACTCGTTCAAAAACAGTTTTTTCTCATTGCTATTAGGCATAGTCAACAAGGTCACTCTGTATAATTTTGCATTATCTTTTAACGAAACAAAACTACTCCCATACCTCAAATCTAACCCATATTGTATATTATCTCCTGTATTCGTATAAAACAGTGCAGAAAAGTCTTTACATCCTTCCAAATTTATTTCTTGCGACCAAACAGAGTTGACAAGTTCTATCACGATAAATTTATTATTCAAATCTTCTCCTACAACATCTTTCATATCTCTTGGTTTGTGAGGAGGTTTAGACGAGTCGTATTCGTACTTTACTGTTTCTGTTCCTGAAGACAATGAGCGAATAACATTATTTTCAATAGCAATACCGTCTCCTGCGGTATAGGTCTGAATATCGTCTTTCGTTGCTAATGTTCCATTCTTTGCAGGAACATATAAGCCATATTGTTTATTGGTATTTTCCGGCTCACTTTGTTTGTATAATTTTATGGTAGAACCATCTTCGTAACTATGAAATTCCATATAGTTGTTTCTTAGTGCTGTTCTTCTATCACTACTTCTTGCTTCTATTCCTGTATAAGAAATTTCTGCATTAAGAGAGAAAACATCACTGCTCAATTCTATATCTTTCCTCACAAGTTTTATATCTTTTGTTGCCCCCTCGTAAGGTACATAACCGCTTAAATCAACTTCGGGTATATCATCTTTTGTTGCGAGAACTCCATCTTTAAAAGGAATTTTTAGTGTTTTAGTTGAACCTGTTTCTTCTGACCCCTCAAACTTTAAAGAAACTGATTTATCTCCATTACCTTGTTTTTTAGTGAATGTTAGATTATCAGAATTGAGAATAGTATTACTTGTTCCCTCTTTATGCACTTCTACGGAGGAATTTCTTAACTTTACTTTATTCTTATTCGTAATGTCCTGAATTAACATAATATGTGGAAAAGCGAGAATTTGTGTATTCGTGCCTTTTTGTAATATCAATTTCTTTGGCTGAATACTGAATAAATAATCATCTATATAAGACTTAATTTCGTGACCTTGCATAACTAAACTTCGAGTAGCCCCTACATAAGGCACATATCCGCTCAAATCGACTGTACCACCACCAGTTTCTACCTGTACATTCCCAGTCTCATCGGGAGCAACACCATTAACTGTTTTAACTTTACCTGCATTGGAAATATCGTCCACCAAATCTGAAGCAGTGCCCGTGTATGTTCCGGTATCTAACTTTTTATTCAATTCGGTTTGGATTGGTGCTAAATCTACTTCGGGAAGTTCACCTGCTACCACATTTCCCTGTTCGTCTGTTTTCAAAACCTCCACACTTTTAAGAGAGGTTACTTGCAACTTATCTGTCGCCACTTTTCGCTGTGCTGTTGTTACTGTTATAGTAGCAAACAGCAATGCCACCATTAAAATTAAATACTTTTTCATCTTAGTTTGTTATTTTATAGTTACTAATTCAAATTCTGCCTCTTGTTTCGTCTCAATAATAAGGCACACGGTCTGAGCGTTCCCAAGAGAAACATTTTGCCCCCCTTTCTGAGAAGTTATACCCGTAAGTTCAGCATTTCCCTCGACCGCTCTAAGTGTTGCTACAACACCAGACTTATCAACTGAAACACTCTGTATTCTTTCTCCATTTGCAAAAGGAATATACACAGGAATTTCACCATTACTCTTCACGGTTAATATTTCCGTGATTGCTTTTCTTTTTTCTACTTTCATTTTTCTTCTAAAAATTCTAACGTTTATAAATAATTGGCACAACAACAACATTTGTGTCCGACCTTAGATATATCTTTCTAATATTCATCAAACCCAAACTTAACACCGCTCCACTTTCTCCATCTATACTTCCAAGACTTCCAATTTCTTCCTCAGAATAACCAATCTCAACCTCTGCCCTCCCTTTCAATTCAATTGCAAACAGCATTGAATTTTCAGGCAGTAAATACTCTTTAACATCTCCTCCTGTTAAAGAAATAGGGACCAACCTAAAAACTGACGAAATAATACGTGGGATATTCGGTCGTCTCCATCATAACGACTTCCGGCACCGTCCATATAATCCCTCTCAAACTTTTTCAACTCTTCCATTTTACACAACTTTAAATACTTGGTAACAATAAAATTCCACTACGGACAACCTCTCCCTCAACAGACTTCAAAGAAAGACTTACCCCACTAACACGAGTAACGCCATTGGAAGTAAAAGCCTTTTGGACAACCTTTAAGCCAACACCAACTGAAATATTCCCTAAACTAACAGTGAAATCACCGGCACTATTTTGTGTGTATATTTCTGTACCTCCTAAATAGACTTTCACCCAACCGGAAGCAATCGTATTAGGAATATGAAGTAGAGCGGATGCCCGCTTGTCAGAAAAATAATGACTATCTTCTGTATTCACAACACCACTTGCCCAACGAGTACCATTCTCTCCATCATTATTGTTTTTGACATTAGAAAGATAAACCTTAGAGTTTACGGGAGACACAATACCATCATCACCTCCGCCACCACCGGGAGGCATATCGATAACCTCCACGTCTGCAAACAACTCCACAACATCAGAAACCAAAGGACGAGTAACAGTGTACTTAAACTTGTACAATCCTGCTTTACGAACCCTAACCTTAAACACTGCTCCTCCAACTTTCACAATATCCACAAAACTTTCAGGAGAAACAACATTACTCCAAGACACCTCTAACTTGTAATCATCTTGTCCATATCTCGGATAAGGTTCAAGGTCAAACTCCCCCTCAACTCCAACAAATTTTGGGGCTTTGGAGGCATCAAGAACTATTTCACCTTGCTCTTGCCTACAATCTTTTGTAAAAATAAAATCCTCTATTACAGCATTTAATCCATCATTAACTTTAACTCGGATTGTTCCTTTTGTACTATTACAAGAAGAATTATTCTCTGCACAGGAAATAAGGAATTGATTTCTTTGGCTTGATGGTTTTTCTACAAGCACATAACAATCAGGTGGGAAAACTTCAAACTCATAAGAATAATTACCCGTCCCTCCTGTTGGGTTTACAGTTCCCCTCAAACCATCAGAAGTTTCATCAAACACTGGCTCAGGTATCACAAGCGGAGCATAACACTTCAAAGAAACAAGTGCCTCTGATGACTTCTGATTGCCACCTTTCTCAGCAGTAACAATAACTCTTGCAATTTGACACGACTTATCTCCACTACACCTAACCTCTCTTGAATTTCCACTTCCTACCAACTCATAACAGTCATTTGGAGAAACGGACCAACTATAACTTGCGCTTACATCTACATTTTCAATTGTTACGGTATCCCCATCAACCTTTAATCTTGGTTTTAAAAATACTCCACTATCTTTCCCAATCTCAGTAACTGGAAAAGGAATAGATGGATTCCCATTTTCGTTTGACAACTCGACAGAGTAATTCCCATTAGAAGTGTACTCTTTTGTGAAATGTCTATCATCAACCTTAGTCCAACCAGAAGGAGTATCAATATCCTGATTTGAAGATAATTTTGCAACTGCCTTATCATAAAACCCATTAGCATCTGTATCCCAATATTTTACACTAACAACACCGGCAGGAGGCTGGTCTTTGACTAAAACACGGACCTCATCAGACCCCTTATTGCCATTAGTATCAGTAGCCGTCATACGGAATACATATTCCCCCTCAGATAAACCACTAACACTCAAAGACAATGTTTTTTCTCCCGACATCGACACACTTCCTCCTGAAATCTTTTCCCACAAATAAGTCATACTGTCTCCATCAGGGTCAGTACATACAGCCTTTAATACTACCGAATTTTTCGGCAAGATTATTGTTTTATCAGTTCCAGCATCAACAAGAGGAGACTTATTAGAGATAAATGCTTCTAATGCCAATATTCTCTTTCTTAATAACTCTATCACCTCTTCACACTCCTCGCATTTCGCCTCCATCGATGCTTTAAAAGAATTCAGATTATTTAACTGAGAAGTTACATCACCACGCCAAGTCTCTAAAATACTTAAACGATTAACAACTGAGGATATACGGTCGGCAACCTCTTTAAAACCAACTCGCAACCATTTTAAAAACTGCCTAAAAAGCGTATGGTCGATATGGTCGTCCCCATCATACATCCTCCCTTTCCCATTCATATAATCCTTTTCAAACTCAGTAATAGTATTATCCACCAAGTCTGCAAGACTATTTTTACGGAAAAGACTGTTAATGGTAGTCTCTATATAATCACTTATCTTATCCCAAAGTTCATTGAATGTCATACTAATAATTTTCTAACTGTAATAATCGCTGCACTTCTAACTCGGCAACTTCTGCGCTTTTCATCTCAAAAATCTCAAAGACTTTTCTCGCGCAAACACTAACCAATAAATCAATAAGATTATCAGCAAGGTTTTCAGCCACCGTTACCGGCACATATAAAAACTTCTCTACTCTATGCTCCACGCCATCAGGAAGAGAATAATACTCCAACTGCTTAGCCTCAGTTTTTCTATGGCTAATCACCACAACAGGCTTTGCAATTCCACCTCTTGTGTGTTTATTTCTTTGTAATTTATAATTCGGATTCCCCTCGCTTATCGGAAATTCCACCTCTCTTTGCCACCCCTCCATTTTAAAAGAATAAAGTCGTAAGAAATCAGCAGGGCAATCCACATAACCTACACCATCACCAACAGTAATAGCCGTAGGACTGACAACTCTCTCAGGAGAGAGTTTATGCAACGGAACTCGCAATAAAACCTCTTTTGCCGACTCATCTAACTTGTCATCAATGTAAGCCTCAACAGGCTTAATGTCAGCAGCAGGCAAAGCAACAAGCAACCCCTCATCAAAAGGAGTAAGTTCGTCCAACCTTACCTTTACTCGGTTAATTAACGCTTTCCTATTCATTACAATTCGTAGTCCTCAAATGCAACCCCTAATTCAGAACACTTCTCTTTCAGTAATGCCTTAGTTTTTATATCATCTAAGACAACACCTTTATTCTCAACAAGCCACTTTTGAGCAGCACGGAATCCATCAACCCCTAAAACCTTTTCATTGATTATAGTTTCTGTTTTTTCTTCAACCTTATCTTCCGCGACAACACCTCCGTCTTTCAGAGTATATTGCTTACCAAAAGCATCATCAGCCTCCATAGCCTTTTGCAATTCTTCATCAGAAGTAGTAAATGTTCCATTTTTACGATAAGGGTGGGTTGTTCCATTTTCGAAACGAATACGTCTCAACTCTCCACAAACCATAACAGGAATTGAAAGGAATACATTATTTGCGATATAAGTTTTTCTCGCCATCTCTTAATTTTTTTATAAAAAAAGGGAGGGGACATTTCCCTTCCCTTTCTTTCTGAATAAATACTAAACTTATGAAGAAAACATTATGCTTTCGGCTCAAATATAGCGTGGGTATCAGCGTATCTCGTAATCAAACAAGAAGCCTCTGTAATGGTCTTACCATCAACATTTTTGATACCTGCCTCTTTCAGTTTCAAATCATTTACAGTCATTGGCAAAAACTCTTGCTTCTCAATATTGTTAATATCCAAAACCAAACCTTTTCCACTCCAACCTGCGTTGTTCAACATTTCGTGATGCTTCAATAGCAATGTTCCGAAATTAGTCTCAATCTCTCGCCAAGTAATACCAAACTTCACCAAAGTTTTCTTCGCCTCTAATTGTTTATGAACAGTATCAACCTTAGACAATCGAGCCATCAAGTCGCTTCCTGCAAACAAAATACGAGTGTCGCTTCCACTATTTCCTGTGAAAATATCCTGTGTCATATCCACAAAATCAGGAGCATCAATAGTAAGGTTTCCTCCACCTTTACCGTAAGCAATCTTCTTCTCAATAAACTGAGTAACACCACCGGTTAAATATTTGTGGTCTTGCCCAACACTGTCGTAAACATATCTACGGTTACCAAACAAGAAGTTATACTCCATACCTCTACGCATTCTCCAAATGTTTTGGCGAGTATATTCTGCCATCCCCCAGTCAATTTCTTTTCTGTGCATTTTAGAGAAGAAACTCTCTTCCATTTGTGCCATAAAGATTTGGCAGTAATTGTAATCCTTGTCAGGATATAACTCATAAGAAGAGTTTTGAGCATCAGTCTCAGACTTAGCCTCTCCCATAATTATCAACTTAGTGTCAGCAGGGATTTCAGGACACAAAGTCCAACTCTTATTTGAAGCATCTTTCTTTCCATTAACCGCCTGAACTTGCACTTTCCCTTGTCCTGCAATTTTTCCTACAACAAGAAGCACGAGGTCTTTATCCGTAAGATTTCCATCTTCGTCATACCCTTTAACATCAACAGCCAAAAGAGTCTTATCCACAGAAATATTAGCAACATTTTCTACAGGAATATCAACAACAGGATTTCCTGCCGTTGCAGCAGCAACATCTGACGTAACCTTATCACGCCCTTGCTCATAACGCTCTCGGTAAAACTCTGTCTTAAACGAGTCAATGCGAGTAGCACCGCCAATCGCTCTCATAATAGTATCAATAGGCGTACTCTCAGGACGCTCCTCTGTAACCTTTTTACTAATATAATTGTCAAGCAAATCAGGCGACTTCTCTTTTGCTGTCACAGTAGTTGCAGCCTCCCCATTCACCGCAAGTCCTGCTATCGCAACAGTAGAAATACCCCCACCTAAGTCAAACAACCAATCCAACACAAATGCCAATGTGATTAACACACTTATTGTGGCATAATTTTTCAAAAACTTTTCCATCTCTAATTTCAATTTTTATTTTACAATACTTTTCTCTTACTTCCCATAACGCTATCAATCCAAGCGTGTTCCTCAGGCTTCTTTTTCTCAACGATTTCCCCACTCGCTCTTGAAGTGTCAGGCAAACCGTCCCCATTAGGCTTTTGCGATTTTTCCTCTTGGACTTTTGCATTTCGCCCTTTTAGTTCTGCTATTTCCGCAGCCTCCGCCTTGTCTTTTTCGTAATTCAGTCCTTTGTAGAAGAGTGATAAGGTCTCAGGCGTAAGAACACCATCTGCCATATCTTGTAGGACTGCGTGAATTTTTCCGTGAAACTCTTCCTTTGCTTTATCGTCAAAGCCTTTCTCTTTGGAAAACTCATCAAAGGCTTTTTCAGCATTCTCGATGTTCTCCAACATCTTAGACTCTTGCTCTTTCTGAGCCTCAAATTGCTTTTTACGCTCAGCCAAAGTCGCTGCATACGCCTCATAATCATCATCGCCATCTTGTGGAACTAAATCCTCAGGAGTGTAATGCCCTGCAAGAATAGCACGGAAAGGTCTTTTACCCTCCACAATCTCTGCGAACAAAGCACCCAACTTTGGGTCGGCTTCAAACACCGCTTGAAGTTTTGCATCAACCTCTTCACGATTTCGCTTAAAGTCTCGAAGTGTCGGCAACTCAGAAAGGAGTTCTACCGCTTTTTCATAGCCACCATCTTCTGAAATTTCCTCATCAGGGTAGGCTTCACGAACTTTCCCTAAGAATAATTCTCGAAAATTTGGCGTTTCTTTCTCAGGAACTTTTTGCTCCTCTTTTTCTTTTGTATCAACCATAAAACTTTACCGTTTTCATTCTTAAATGTCTCACGACAAAGTTCTTGATAGATAAAGGGTTTGGCTTGTCAAAAACTGCCTTGTATTTTGCAAATACTACAATATTTTCATTAAATACTTTCTTAGATTTGGTAAAATGAAATTAAACCCCTATTTTTGCCCCACTCTTTGACTTATTGAGTTTAGTTAGTGCCATCTAATAAGAGCGAAATATTGCAACAGCAGAAAGTTGCTTTTTTCGAGGCTTACCAGAGAATAAGAAAAGAAAATTCAAAAGAAGCCACGCTCTATCCAAAACAATGGCTAATACACAAAACCTTAAACTCGGAAGCACCACAAACCTTTATTTCAGAAGAAGTAGCACAAGATATTGTGTGTAAAATGGAGGCAGGAACTTACACTCCATATAAAAGGGAACTCACAGAAGAAAGAAATCAAAATCTTTACAGAACGTATCTCAAACTTGTAGAAGAAACAAAAGAGAAAAACGAACTTGTTATCAAAACTATATTGGTATCAAAAGCCCTTTATATGCCTACTCCAAAATTCTACATTGACAGTACAATGGCTTCAAGAATAGTATTCCAATTTGACAAGGAGGCAGGGAGATGAATTACGAAGCAATCAAAGAAGAAAACAGAAGAAGACTACGTGCATTATACGCACACTACAATCCCGAAACAGGATTAGGCTCTCCAATTCCCCGAAGAAAAATCACAATCTCGGACGGATTACACACTGAGTTGTATTTGCCTGAGGAAATGTTTGAGTTACCAGTTATCCAAGCATTAGAAAAATTGGGGAGTATAAAGTCAGTTATTCAGACAACAAGCATTCCCTACTCACAAAACACACATATTCAATTTTGGAAAGACCTTTGCAGTATTAGATTTAAGTATGATTTTGAGTATTGGGCACATAAAGCCACCACAATTCAAGACAAAGAAACTAAGGCAAGTATTCCTTTTAAACTAAGACAGCCACAGCGAAAACTGCTAACAAAATTAGAGGAACTACGCCTAAAAAATAAGCCTATCCGTGTCATACTATTAAAAGCGAGACAATGGGGAGGCTCTACCCTTGTGCAAATCTATATGGCGTGGATTCAGCAATGCCACAGAGAGAATTGGCACTCTGCAATTTGTGCAGACGTGGAAGACCAAGCAAGGAACATTCGTGGAATGTACACCCGATTAGCAAAGGAATATCCTACCGAAATTGACACAATTACATTCAAGCCTTTTGAGGGGAGTTCTAAGAATAGGATTATCGAAGAAAGAGGCTGTATTGTTGGCGTAGGCTCAGCGCAAATGCCCGACAATTTCCGTTCTTTTGACTTCTCAATGTGTCATTTATCAGAGTGTGGACTTTGGAAAGCAACACAAGGGAAAAAGCCCGAAGACTTAGTACAATCACTTCGTTCTACTGTTCCCTCCGTTCCTTATTCTATGGTTGTATTAGAAAGTACCGCCAAAGGGGTAGGAAACTTCTTCCATAGAGAGTGGCAAAAAGCAGTAGATAATAAACAAAGTGGTAAAGACGGCTACGAGCCTGTATTTGTTGCGTGGTTTGAGATAGAACTTTATCAAAAAACTATCGCCCACCCTACAAAGCCGATATATTTAGGACAAAGACAACTTAACGGAGTTCCCACCACGAGAAAAGAATATACCGAGTTTATCAAAAAGATGAATACCTACGATTGGTGTTTATGGGAACTTGGCGCAACCTTAGAGGGGATAAATTGGTACAATTGGTACAAAAGTTCTGAGAATTACGATGACTGGCGTATGCAGTCAGAATATCCAAGTACATCTATCGAAGCATTCCAAAGCACAGGTCGCAGAGCCTTTGCGCAATCATACGTACAGAAAGCACGAAAAAATAATATGCCACCATCATTTGTCGGGGATTTATTTGCAAACGCTCAAAAAGGCAAAGAGGCATTGGAAAATATCGACTTCCAAGAAAGCAAAGGAGGAGAGTTACTTGTTTGGCAAAAGCCTGACTTTGCGGAAAAAGTCTATGCAAGATATTTGGTAGTTACCGACATTGGAGGACGGACAGACAAAGCCGATTGGTCTGTGATTACAGTAATAGACCGTTCGCCAATTAGAGAACACGAAGCACCGGAAGTAGTTGCACGGTGGAGAGGACACCTCGACCAGGACCTTATTGCGTGGAAGTCTGCACAAATAGCCAAATGGTATGACAATGCACTACTTGCAGTAGAGAGTAATTCTCTTGAAAAGAGCCGAACAGAGGGCGACCACTTCTTGACAATCTTGGACGAGATAAAAGACGACTACGATAACCTATATTCAAGAACTTCTCCCGAAAAAATAAAAGAGGGCGCACCTATTATGTACGGTTTTCACACCAATTCAGCGACAAAACCAATGGTAATAAATGCCTTGAATGCTGCTTTACGTGAAGACGCCATTATTGAGAGAGACGACAGAGCCTGTGCGGAGATGGATAGTTATGAAATTAAACCTAATGGAGCATACGGAGCAGTTGAGGGAGGACACGATGATATAGTAATGACCGATGCTATTGGCATCTACATTTCAGGCACTATGCCATACCCAAAAATCATAGTCCCTACAAAGCGAAAAGTAAAACGAAAAGTACGAACACAAACAAGTTTTTAAATATGGAAGAAATAGAAGTTATCGTATGCCAAGACGGAGATTGTCATTGGTATTGGATTCCAAAAACAGAAAAACAAGAGTTTGACGACATTGAAGAAAAAACATCAGGGATAGACTATATGGAAAATCCTGATTTATTTGAAGAATTTATCTCGAAATTTGAGAAATACGCCACAGGTGGCAGTCCTGATTTAGAGCCTAATTTCTTTAAAGAAAACAAACTAAAACCTATAAAACTATGACACAGACAGAAATTATAGCAATAGTAGTAGCCCTAATAGTAATATTTGCAGGACTATACCTATGGGATAAAAAGAAAAAGAAACTGCCCACATTCGAGGAGAAACACGACCGTTTCGATGAACTCTTGCAAGAGAAAATCGACCACTACCGGCAGCGAGAACAACCGAAATTAGGAGAAAGATATATCCGTAGAGAAATTGACAACCTCTACGAAACAGGTTATCTGAAACCTCAAATTCTCAAAGATGAATACAATAGGATTGTGAGCCAAAAAAGCACTCTCCCATTATCACAGAGACAGTTTATCAAAAACATTATTCACGCAACAGCGATAGAATTAGACCAAGAAATAAAAGAGGGTAAATAGATGAACAACATCCTAAAAGTCATAGAACGAATACGCACCTCTTTTGATAAGAGTGTAGAAGTGTACACACAAGGGAGTTGTATCAAGTTCGCTATGATTTTACTGGAAATATACCCACAAGGCAAGATACTCTACGATAGCGACCACGCACTATTCAAATTAGACGGAAGATGTTACGACATTACAGGCGAGGTAGCAAAGACTGAGAACCATATCCCCATAGAGGAATACGGACTATTAAAAGCATACGATTTAATGAACTTAAAATATGAGTCAGATGAGTGAGTTTAAAATAGGAGACAGAGTAAAATTAAAAAAAGAAGATTTTTTAAATAAAAATCTAACCTATGTTATTGTAGGGTTTCAGACTACCAAAACTGCTTATCTCATACAAGAAAATCTTTATGAGCAATACAAAAATCCTAAAAAAGACCCTTTTAAAATTGGGGAGTTGGAATTTTCAGAAAGATTAGTTTATCATTTAGAAAAAAATACAGACGAGATAACAAAGGAATTAGATGAAGAAATCAAGGAGAGTAAAAAATGAAAAAAATAACACCTAAAGACAGAGTCCGTTTTAAAAAGGCTAAATAAGCCTAATAATACTGAAATTGAAAAAACCGCAGACGGCTTAAAATTATAATGTTTAGTTACCATTGTGTTTGAGGGGAGATTGTAAACATCAAAAAGACAATCTCCCCTCTTTCTATACAACAAATTACGAAACTAAAACTATCTCATACGGTTTTGCAACTCGCCCGAAACGTCCAATTCAAAATAATTCACATAACTATCATACGACACCTCTCCTGCAAACACAATCTTATAGTATTTGCAATCCGTGTGTAACACTTTGGCAACCATATCTCGGAACTCATCTTTATTCTGAATACCGCCAATATATGCCCACTCCTTAGCATCGTACGAGCCAAAGACATAGAAACCCACAACTTTCCCCTCGTCTGATTTTAACAGCCCTCTAAGGATAACTCTACGCAACTCCTTGTAACTTTCTTCATTAAATTTCAGCGGCTTTGTTTGTATTAAAACCTGTGTATTCGTTTCATCTTCTACCGACACATCATACAACTTCGTTCCCGACACTCCAAGAGTTTTCGGATAGTTATTTACAAAAGAAGAATAGTTCTCAGAAGTCTTATGCCATACTCCTGTATCAAAACCATACACATAACTGTATCCATAATCTCCATTAGACACAATCAACTCTTTATTTACGTAGTCATACCCAAAATTTGCTTCTTTCATATACTCCTTAAACCAAGCCTCAGAATGAGCACTCGAAAGTCGTACAAGTTTTGAGTTGCTTATAGCCTCCCTATAAGTAGCATTATGTTCTTCTAACTCACAAATACTACCCTCAATCGGAATGCTTATCTCACGAATATCAGTACCAACAATCAACATCAATCCTTTCTGTGATACAAACACGGTCGCACGGTCAAGTTGTGTTATAGATTTAGGACTACTGCACACCTCTCTATTAACAGGAACAACACTTCGATACAACACCTCTCCGTTTCCTTGCTCCATTGCCCATATCCCCTCAGAGGTAAACACAAACAATGGGTACTGACCGAACTGCCCTTGCGACAATGCCACAGCATTAGACGTAAAACCTAACACTTCACCTTTTCCTACTAAGTAGGTGTTTTTTGCAGGATAAACGAGAGGATTATTCAGTGCGGACACTTTTACTTTATTTGATAACTTCAAAACCTTATCATCTTCCCCATAATCAGGATAACCACTTCCATAATCTCCAATAAAACCAACCATAGCGACCTCTATTGGATAGCCATTTAAAAACTCTTTTTCGGGCAGAGGAAAACCGGCTCCGGTAATCACCTCCTTACTATTAAAATAATAAGCATAGTTCAGAACAGAAGATTTTTTCAGTTTAAAGGTTCTTTTTACATAAGTATCACTGGAAGAATCATAAATAAACATTTCCATTTTCTTTGCCATTGAGTCGGGATACCCTAAGATAGAGTTAATTTGCTCAGGGAGATTATCAAAATAAGAAGCCTTAGTTGTCACGGATTTAATGCCATTATCTGACTGAATAAACACCCTAAAAAAAACCTTGTACTTTCCGGAGTCTTTTTTCGCTTCTGACAAATATGATGCACTATATCCATCAAATAAAGAAGTTGTAATATCTCCCATTATAACCCTATTATTATAGGAATACATCACATTAGGAATATCCGAGTGTGCATACGAATTTGAGTCTGACAAGATAGGATTTGAAGTAATATCATTAAAGTCAAAAGAAAGTTCAAAACTATTCCCTGCGGTCAAATCCTCGACACTCAACTCTTTTGCTTTATAAAACAATACATTTTCCTCAAACAACGCCTTTTCTAAATCTTTCTTTGACAAATCTTCCCAATGAAGATTGTACTTACCATTCGTTGTATATTTATTTGAATACACAATATTGTCAAAATCAACTCTTGAAACAGGCTTTGAAACGAAAACATCAACCCCTTGAATTAAGTGTTTTATCTCTGAAATACCCCCCTCAAAACCATAAGGGACTTCGATATGGATAGCACCAAGCCTCATAATTAACAAGAAAGCATTATCATCAAAAACAGTCATATAAGTAGACTTCATCTTATTGATAGATAAAGTTTCAAAATAACTACTAATCCCAAGTGGCAAATCTTTTATGGATATAACCACATTTTGTTCATCATAAGACGGAGAATAAAAATGAAGAATAGGGGAATATTGATAGTAACTTCCATCAAACAAACGGATAGCGTAACGAACCAAAACGTGCCCCTCAAACCACCCGTCTTTCTTTTTTTCTATCAAAGATTTTCCATACAGCCCCTTGATTGTTCCTCTAAGTTTCCTTAATTCGTCTGCGTCATTTTTTTTCAACTTCTCCTCATTGTGGCTATCAAACGCATCTTTCAACCCTGCTCCGGTAAACACATATTTATTATCCTCTTTTTCCTTAACTTGAAATCGCAAAATGGGCAACTCTATATCTGAAAATAGGGCGTACTTGTTATCATAGAATAGGGCATTATACATATCCCTACTCCCTAAAACCCTCATCAAGTTACCCAAAAAACTAACAGTATTTACCTTATCATTAATCGAAATTTCTTGCAAAACCTTACATTTGTCCTTGTCAAACCAATACAACTTCTCATCTTTGTATCCGATATAGTTCACATAATCATTCCCCTTATGTACCCACACCTGCTCAAAATCCATAGGCATACAACCAAAGTCAGACTTCTTACTCACAGGTCGCCACGCCTCATCACGATAACGCATATTGATTATCTCCTCACAGGCACCATCTTTCACCGTACTTTCTGGAATATTCCTTACGATACCATTTAGACCCACTTTTACTCTACTCATCACTGACTTGATTTAATTGGTTAATTTGATTGTTTACTTGCAAGAAAATACTTGTAGTGTCTCTTCCTCCATCTTTACTCCCCTCTGCTATGGCATTCAAAGACTCCACAACAGCAAGGAGTGTTGAGATATTCTTTTCATTTGGGATAAGAGTTAAAATTCTATTGATAGCCAAATCTTTCCCTGCCATTACTTTTTGAATGAAACTTTCCTGTGCTTCATCTCCCTCTCTTAATATCTTCGCAGTAAAGGCAGCATCCCCCGACTTTACCATATCAGGATATTCATCTCGCCATCTTTTCAAAGACGAAATGCTAATATTCAACTGATTAGAAGTTAAATAGTAATTCATACCATTCAAAGCCAAAGCCTTTACTGCTTCTTTCTTTTGTCCCTCTGTATAATTTCCAACTCCCATTCTTAAAAATATTTCAAAAAAGAAAACAATTTGCGATGCTTCAAATACTCAAAGTTATACTGATTTGCATACGCTTCTCTCTCAAACACTATATTCCTATATGCCTTATTAAACCCCCTATAAACGACACATTTTATCAGAAAATCAACAACATACCACAAATAGAAAAATACAATCAACAATTCTACCTGCTGTCTCAAATGTATCTTTTCGTGATTGATTAGCCGTTTATTATTTTTCTTGCTTTCCTCTCGAACAAAAACAAAAGGAAACAGCGTTATTGCTGCATACCCTTTTGGAACTAAAAATCTATTTACAACTACCATACTTCTATCCTTTCATCATTTGCTCCATCATAGCCATAGCCTGTGGATTACCCTGAACCTCTTGCCCCATTTGAGCCAATACCTCAGGAGGTAACGGCTGACCACCCTGCCCTTGTTGCTGCATCTGCTCCTTGTATGAGTTTAACGACTGTAAAATATTTTGTGCCATTGGCATACTCGTATTCTCTAAAAATAACTCCACCGGTATCGCCTGTAATTCAAACAACTTCATTAGCAAGTCATCTGACATCTGCTTAAATGCAGGAGTGTCTAAACTCTGAGTAATTACCAAGTCGAAATCCATATCTTTTACCTTTTCAGGTTCATACATATTCGCTTGTTTTTGATACTGTTTCCCCGAAATTGCCAAATAGCGAGGCTCTCTATAATACTGCTTAATGAGTTTCATTATCTTAGTATCTCGTCTTTGACGGAATGAAGAAAACACCTCAAAACTATCTAACAAGTTCAATGCTGCATTTTGACTCTGTTGCGCATACAAACTACTTGGAGTATTCGCTCCTACTGACTGCCCTTGTATCGCTCCGTGAACACCCGAAATATCCTGCATCATCTTCATTTGCATTGCCAACAAATCGTGCGCCCCCATATTTGTACTTGCTGCCGAAACTTGATGAGGAGGAGCAACTCCTGCTTTCGGTTTATACACTACCACTCCATTTATTTTTGTCCATTCATCTGCAAAATCTTGAATATCATCTTTGTCATCAAGAGCAGTTTCCGGCACAAGCAACAAGTTTTTCATACCCATTCCGATACTCGCATCAAGGAGCGTAATCATTCTATTTACATAACGTTGCTGGTCGATAATATCCTCAATAAAACCCCAAACCTCACCATCAATTAACGGATAAAGCAATAATTCGTAAGGATGTTCCTCGTGAGCAAATGGCGTTTCCGTTTCAAATAAAACATTACCTGAGGGTGTAAGATATTTCACATACCAAAACGACTCAAAAATTGGCTCTGTTTCTATAAGAGGGATATTGTCTTCGGCTACTCCTTGCGCAACTCCTCGCTCTATACGTTGCCTATTTATGTCCGCAATCATCACATCGCTTACATCTTTCCGTGTAGTTACCGTTCCCTCCAATGGGTCATACACACGCAATCTCCACTCGCTTTTCAGTTGCCAAATTTCATAAAAACGGCACAAAGAAGTGTCGTGAGGAACAAAGAAATTAATAGCATCTTCCCTGTCTGCACTCAACCCTTTACCTGCAACATAATCTGTTTCAATGTTTGTGTACCAACTTTCTATTTTCCTCTTATCTGCTTTGGAGTGGGCAAACAACCCTATCAATTCATTTTTCGGCAAATCAATAATTTCCCCAATAATTCTAAGGTCATCCATTCTAACATCTCGAATATCTGTATTAAAGAATAACCGGTTAAGCCCCACATTAGTAACGTAGCAATCGTCAATATTTCGAGTTTTCCAATACCTGTAATTGACTTTTGCACAAGCACCTCCACTAATCAAAAACTCCTCAAAGTTCCGAGCATCAAGTTCATCAATCATATTAACTTGGTGAGCATATCGTACAGCCATAGTCATCATCTCAGACTCCTTAGATGAATCTTTATGACGAGCCACAACCATAGGCTTATTCTCATTAGAACGGTACTGTCCCATCACATTCTTTACCAACTGACGGATTTGGTTATTCTTAAAGGCAATCATACCCTGCCTTTCAATATGCTCCTTTTCCGTAATTGTTCTACTCGGACAATCAGGGTCGGTAATCCTATCACTTAATTGGTCTCCACGTAAATATCTCCTTGCACGTTCTCTACGCTGACGAAAATCGCTCAGGTTATTCCAATGATTAAAACAGCGAAACAATAAATCTTTATCTTCTTGCTTCACATCCTCTGCCTCAACATTCTGCAATCTTGGTTGTGGTTTTAATCCTAATGTTTCAAGATTGATTTTACGGAAATCTACTTCTGTTGCAAATCCACTCATATTCTAATTTTTGTCTATTTCTTTTAATTGTTGTACTGCCTGTTTGTAAAGATTATTCTTTTGCTCTTCAAACATATTTAATTGCTCAGGTGCTGTTGCGTAATCTTCTGCTTTTTTCAGTTTACGAAGCAACTTATCGTAAACCATAACAAGTTGTAATTTTTGGTAATCTTCTGTATTCCGCAACATATCAGTCCACGCTTTCATATTACCATTCTGCCTATTCTTGTTTAAGTAATACTTATACTCCTCAACATCTTTCTTAATCTCGTAATACTGTGATGCCATACTTTTAGGCTTAGCCTCACGGTAAAATCTTCGAGCAATAGGAATATTCTTACTCTCAAAGTCAGGATTTTGCCCTACCAAATGACTGCCCAACTTATACGTGTTATTCAAGAATGTAAGCATACCGCCTCCAAAATGCTCGATAACGTGTTCCACCTTAGACGGATTCCAATCTAACGCCTGCCCTACCCAATTAGTATCAATCTTTCCATCTTTAAGAGAGACAGAAGCAGGTCGATATTCATTACCCCCGCCTAATTTATTACTCAACTCACTCAGTTTTACAAGCCATTTATTTGCTCCCCAACCTGCAAGTTGATATTGAGGTTTCTTGCCCTCCTCTGTTTTAAAAGGCTCTTTGTACACCTCATAACCTGCAAAATTTTCATTTACCATATTGTCATAAAACGGTATGATTGCAGTAGGTATGATTGCTCTCACTCCTCCTCCGGTTATACTCACAGGCGAAAGGTCATCTACAAAATTACCAAGCATTGTACGCACAGTTGCCCCTGCATCTTTTTTGCCTGAAACATAACCGTCAATACTCTCTCCCCATCCGTAGAACGCTCTCAAAATGTGAGGCAATGGAATTTTTAGGAAGTTTTTACCTCCCATTGGAAGTATTAAGTGGTTTACACGCTCATATTCGGGAATTTGGTCGTAACAATATTCTTTTCTTTCATCATCATAACCACCAAACATTCTACATATAGCAGGAATTACAGCACCCAAAGCCACCATTCCAAGCGAAGCCATAGCCACTTTCCCTTTGTGTTTTTGAGCCGTAGTACCGAAGTTGTGTACACCTTGCATCGCAGCATTAAAGAACGCATACAAACTACCGATATACCCACTCCAAATACCCTTTCGGTTGAAGTTCACGGTAATTTCCTTAGCCTCATACGCTGCCTGTTGCATTGTCATTCCCTTTTGTCGCAAAGTATAGTAAGTCGTAAAGCGAGAAACATCCTCTGCTAATCGGTTGCCTTTCTCCACAAACTCGAATATTGACATTCCAATCTTTTCTGCCGAGTTCAAGAAATTAGGGTCTTTCATCTGCTTACGCATTCGAGCCATTTCCTTTTTATGCTCCTCAATACCTCTTAGGTGTTGGAAGCCTGTTTCCCCTCCCATTTTCAGAAACTCCTCCAAATACTGATGAACGGATTTTTGATTTTCAAATTCTTTTACTATCTTTGTGGCAGAAGTTAATCCTTGATTGTTTGACGCTGCCGCAATTGGTGCGGAATTGTGTTGCAAATAATTGAGGATTTTTTCTTTGTTGATATACTTACTATATCCTTTGTTTATCCAATTCACTATTCCGTCCTTATTTTTACCAAAAACAGAACTCACTACATTAAAATCAACCTCTACTCCCTTACCATAATCAATGGCAACAAGAACATTATTTCCTTTTATATTTAATTCAGTTAAAATAGAGTAGTTACCTGCTCTGTCTAAATTCTTAAACACAGCAATAGGGTTTTGAACAGCACTTGGCAAATTCTTTATGTCTTTATAATCAAAGCCGTGTTTACGTGCTTTTGACTTCAATTTGCTTCCGTGTAGTTTCAAAGGCTTATCCTCAATACCTGCACTTTGCAAAATAGAACTTGGATTTCCTAAATACAAATACTTACTATCAGCATTAGCATCAGTCATTATCCTCAACTCCCTATTAAAAACACTATTAACCGCTGATATGTTTTGAGTATCAAACCCTTTGCCTCTAAAAATATGATTAAACAATGCCCTTTCACACTTAAATTGGTTAGCCAAAAATGCCGTTCCGCTTCCGTGTTTTACACTATTCATTAGCGTAGCATACGCCATATCTCGCATAAAGTTCACAGCCGTAAAGGACGGATTTCTACTTGTGAAGTTTCGTGATAACATTCGAGTAAGTTTTGCAGCATTATCCAACACTACACCTTTATCGCCTTTCACATTCTCACCATTGATAGCACGAGCCACAGCAGGTTGTACAAACTCAATAATTATTTTTTGCCCATTCTCATACACTGCTACTTGATGTTCTGAGAGTTGCATAGGCGTTATTTTGTGTCCTATAACACTACTATCCACTTTTTTCGCAAAGGCTCTACCGTCCTCTATTAAAGCATCATCAGGCTTATCCTCCGTCTCTACCCACTTTGGATTTTCCTTTGTGCCGGTATTTACCATCCACACCTGTTTTATCTTATAGAACTGTGGAAGTTTATTGTTTCGTGCCATAGAAAGCAATCCTCTACGCACCTCATTTTTACCCGATTGCAGTATTGCACTTTCAGCCATACTCGTAATGTACGGTATTGGGTCATCAGACAATGAACTACGTCCTTTTGCTTTGTGCATTTTCTGCAAAGCACCTTTTTTCATCGGAGCATTTAGGTATTCAAATACATCTTCCGACACCTTTTCATCCCAACCACGCATAGGAACATAATACTTGTACATTCCCTTGATGTGATTGTAAAGGCTTTTACTTATCAGACCGCTATTAAATTGCAAATCCAATGAATATTGTGTGCTTTTTCGTATCTGCTCCCAAAGTGTGTCAATCAACTTACTATCGACTTTTCCCTCGAACTCCTTGACTATCTTTTCAGCCTCAGAAGTTTCAATACCCGAACCGTCTTTCACCCCGTTATGTTTCTCCATATAAGCATTACGCTCTATGGCGTGTTTCGCAAGAAGATACATCACAACCTCTTTGTATTCAAGTTTTGCCTTTTTCTGTATCTTATAGATAGCCTTATTGAGAGGTTTTACATAATTCTCCCTAAAACGCTCAAACTCATACCCTGCTTTCGACTCTCTAAGCAACTCTTTTACATAGGCATTCTCATCATCATTAAGTTTACGACCAATAGCCTTTTCTACATCTTTCTGCAAATTCTTTACGGTAATCATTTTGTCGAAAAATCGCTCTGTCCACTTCGTTGTGCCGTCATATTTTGCATTCTGAAATTCCGCATTATCCTTGGTCCACTTAGCCAAATTTTGGAAATACTCCTTTTGTGCATTACCTAATCCATACCCATCATTAGGATAATCCTCTACCTTTGGCTCTTTTGGTGGTACAGGCTCGGACTTGGTTTTGCTAAAACGGATATGCTCATCAATTTCAATAGCATTCTCGTCAAACACTACATAATTGTAAGAGTTTTCGTGACTATCTTTACTCAAATATTCCGTTGGATACTGAATGCCATCAATACCATACTCCAACAACTTTAATGAGGTTTGTTTTTTACCTAAATACCCAGCAATTTTTTCGTAAATCTGCCCCCCATCTAATTCTTTGAAATCTATTTTTTCAAAATCTCGACTTAACTCACTTTGTTTATGATAATCACTTTCTGTATTTACTATTTCATCAAATATATTTTGAATATCATCAACATATTTCTTTTGTAGAGGCTTATCCCAACGTATAAAATTCAATTTGTCAATAGCCTTATCTCCGTGAATTTTTACTTTGTAGAGATTACGGCTTATTTTAGCATTCTCTTTTAAAATCTCAATAGTTTCCTTTCTTACAGGGATGAGAGAAGAATACCCCGACCTTTCAGCATACTTTAACTCACTTTCAGCTCGTTTTAAAGCCTCTGCCTGACTACCTGTCAATTTCAACCATTTCTTTGCGTCTTGAACAGACAGAGTATCGTATTTTTTTTCATTATTAATGATAATGCCATTATTTGAATATTCCTTTGCAATATCCTCCCTATCTGTAAAGTAAAGCCCCCAACCGTAAGCCTGTGCACCCTCTCCTGTTCCCATATACTCAGCAGAAAACTTATCAAAACTGTGTGGGCTGCCGTGATACGCCAAAGAGAACTTCACAATATCCCCCACCTCATCAGTAAAAGTTTTTGGATTTTCAAAGTTTTTGATTATATTTGTAGCAGAAATTAGCTCTGCTTTGGTAGTGGGCTGTTCCCCTTGGGAGGGAACTGAGCCAAGCCAATCAAGAGCTTTTTCTTTATCTGCATACTTTAACAAATCCTCAAACTTATCATATTTCGTTCCGGCAATATCTTTTAGTAATCGCTCAACACTCTTTCCGTGAACACTCGCAATATTATTAACTGTTAAGACATTATCTTTTCTGTCGAACTCGATTGCAACAGTCACTTTATCCTTTCCGTGAGGCAGTTCTGTAATTACAACCATAGACTTAGCCTTTTTGCCCCACTCATAAACCATTATAGGTTGCTGTATGGCTTTGGGCAAATCTTTCAAATTGTCAATAGAAAGATTGTGTTTCTTCATCTTAGAACGAAGTACGCCTTGTTTCAACTGAATATCCCAGTCAGGCAAACCAACAGCAGTAAGAATATCCATAGGCTTACCTAATAAAAGAACATCATTTGTCTTTAACTCCCCTTTTTTAAACCTTTCAAGGTTCTCATTAAACACCTCATTCACTCGCTCAAGGGATTGTTTACTAAAACGGATATTATCATTCCCACTATCAAAAGTGCCTACATTCTCTGTGGCAGATTTTATTTGATTGGGATAATAAGCTAAATAATGACCGTATTCAAAGGCTTTAGAATCAAATCCAGCAGATTTAAGCACTTCATCATAATCACCCTCAGCATTCCAAATATAATCTTTTGTCTCATCATCTAATTTATCCAATCCGTAAAACGGATTTCGTAAATTTAAAAAAGCCTGAATCAATCTCCCCTGCTTGCCTTTTGTATAAAAGTCTGCATTTTTTTTATTAGAAGTGAAATTAAACCCTTTCCCGGATAACACTCCATTTTTACCCCAAAAATCAATAGAAAACTCCGTAAAATCCGCATCAGTTCCGTGATATACCACCAAAGGCTCTCCATTCTCATCGACAACTTTTGATGAATTTTCTTTTGCGTTTACAAGTTTTTTTAATACCTTTGCTACGTCTCCTTGCAGAGAGCCGTATTTTTTATCTACGGTCTTGAACTCTTTGCTTTGGAGATTTTTTTGTAATACAACTTCGTGTAAATAAAATCTGTGCGTTCCTTTTTGCTGTAATTCATTAACTACTGCGACTGCCACGAACCTCTCCCCTTTAATTGTGATAGGTGCAGAAATAGTGTAAGAATTGTATCCTCGTCCTTTCCAATTACTTTGTTTGTCAATAATTTGCCCCTTAGTTAGAATATTAGGAATTGCCCGAAAGGCTACAACCTTATTTCTGCCTAATCCGTGTGAAATACTATCTTTTATTGCTCGCTTATTGAGTTCAACTTCTCCAATTCCTTTAACATTTACTTTGTTTCCTATACTATTGAAAAAGTCTGCCACATTGTCAATAAGACTTCTTTCATTTTTAACAAATTCATCTCCACTTAATTCAGCAACAGGCTCTCTGTTTAATATTGCTTCTGATTTTTCAACTAAATCCCAATCTCCAAACCACTCTTTAAATGCTTTGGTACGCACTTGCAACCATTGGCGTTCATTCAAATTGGTAGGCTCTCCGTTCGGTGCTTTCATAAAAGTACCCTTAGCCTTTGCCTCTTTTTCTATGGTAGCCATTTCGGAGGTCTTGGAGAAACGCACTCCATCTTCAAAATTCTTAGTAGCGTAATCTCTCCAAAAATCTTTAATATCACTTACAATTTCATCAACAGTAGCATCATTATCATATTCTAAATCCGTGTGAGCATAATTAGAAAATTGCTTATTTGCAGTATGGTTATTATCCGCAATAACCACTTTCAAATCATTATGTCCATTACTCGGATTATGAGTATGGTCTGCAATACGCATAGAAACATAGAGATTGTCTAACTCATCATTTTCCTTGTCGTAAGGCTCAGTAGTCATTTCTCCATCTCTATTCACATAGAAACTTGTGTATTTACCTACATCAACACCTGTTTCCCACTTCAAAGCATCTTGAACATCATAAATCAACTGGTCAGTGTTTGTGTTATCTCTTTGTGCTTCAAGGACAGTGTAGTACTCTGTGTCGTCAGTAAAATAATCTTCTACTCCTACATCTCCGATAAAATCATCAAAATACTCATCGACCAAATCACCTACCGAATCATAGTCGTTTACATCAAGGCTATATTCTTCCACAATATCATCTATCGGTATTTCCATTTCGTTTGCACGAATTTGAATACTCAAATAATCCGTATCGCTATCCACTTGCCCATCTAAATAAAGGGCTTCCTCCTCTGCCTCATCAATGTCAGTTGTTGTATGATGAATTTCTGAATAACTTTCTCTCTCTTCTGTTACTTCATAAAAGGTTGTAAAAACCTTATCTCCTTTTACCTCATATTTTTCTCCGCCATACTTTTCTTTCTCAAAAGACAAATCGTAATCTTGCTTAACGAAACTGAAACGCACATCAGCCTTTTTCTCCACCTCACTATCTATCACATAAATATCCCCATCGGCATCTTTTAAAACATTACGAGGGCGTAAGTCAGATACCGTGTAAGTACCATTAGTGAAAGTAGTAGGATTAACTTGCTCAAATCCCAAAGACTGCATATAGTCTGCAATTTCCTCTGGGCTTGCCTCAGTTGCATTTTCAATATGCTTCTGTTCAAAAATTGGATAAACAGCACCACCATCAAAGCCTGTAAAACCTACAAACTTTAATTCAGTTTCAGAGAAAATATTGTTATGATAAGTAGCGTTATCAAGAGTTTGAGAAACCAAACCCTTATTGTTCATCAGATTATTAACCTTATAGACGACACCCTTTTGCTCGTTGTAGTAATTATCGTTTTCATTACCACTCTTATAGGGCTGACCTAAATCAAAAACATTAGAAAACGGAATCCAAAGACCTTTTTCTTTGGCATATTCCTCAGTAACCTGAGCCTCTAACTCAGTTCGGGATATTTTTCTTTTATTCTCTTGTGCATTTCGTTCGCTTGCTTCATAGCGTCCTCGTAACTCATCGGAGAGCCGTTCTTCCTTTGCTCTTCCAACTTCCTTTTCTTGCGTTCTACGCTCTCTTTGTGAAACTCGTTGAGATATTCCATTGTTTTGATTTTTTGCAAATTTAACATTATTTTCTGTACTTTCAATAGCATCGCCCTGTTTATTCATCTCAGCAACCGTGCTTTCTACTATCATTGCCACTTGTTTATCAGTAAGCGTGTAGTTCGTATGGTACATCAAGTCTAAAAACTTATGTAGAATTTCTTTGAACTTATCCCAAACACCTTGCTCTGCCTCTGTAAACGCCTCGCCTTTCACTTGCTTTTCTGCCAAATGAGCCAAATATTCCTCTGCAATTTGAATATCAGAACTTCCTTTGTAAGTATTTTGTAATTGAGCGTATAATTCCTGAAAACCTTTACCCTGTTTTAGATAATTAGAAACCAACGCTAAAATTTTAGATTTATTTTCGCCAAAAACGGCGTCCATTCCTCCGTGTATTCCCTGCTCGTGTATCCATTTTTCCAAAGCCATTTGCTCATTGGCAATATTTTCAAGCACAAAGAACACTTTTCCATTAGCCACAAAAGCGTGAATAACACGGTCCATTTGTGATTTCACCTGCTCTTGATTTCCTTTTGAAAGTTCCTTGTGTTCTAATAAATCCGCCTGTTTCTCCACAATCACAATAGGCAAAGCCTTTGGATTATTTGCCGACAACTGCTCTAATTTTCCCTTTACTTTTTGGTCTTTTTCGGAAAGTTGTGTATCTTTGGTGTCAGAAAGAGTTGTTCCGTGTGATACAGTAGATTGGTTTCTTTGCACCGAAGACACGGATTCGGACGGCAAAGCCGCATTTTTAACGTGAGCCAATCTACCCTCTTTTAATAGAGCCTTTATTCTATTCTTTCGTCTTTCTTGATTAGAAATAACAACCTCTTTCCCATCCTTACTTACAGTTACAGAAGTAAAAAAGTAATCTTTTGTACCATCTGCTTTCTTAAAGGCTTTTACAAACACATAAGAAGAATTACGCTCTGCATTTTCAGAGGTACTTTTTTCTTCCACAATAACATCGGGATTAATCAAAGTAGGCTTTATCATACCCATTTTAGTATTTCTCCCTTGACGAGCCATTTTCAAGTATTGATTTTCGCCCATTTTCACTTGACCGATTGGCGTTTCCACTATACCGTCCTCGCCAAACTCCCTATCCCAATTCTCAGGTGTTAATTCCATTTCAGGAGCAACCTCTGCATTCTCTCGCATTTGCTCCAAAAGCGAATCTGCCTGCTCTCCTGTCAAACCTTTAATCTGTTTTACTCCCTTACTAAAAGGAACATAATCACTCGGAGCAAAATCTTCCGAAACTTCTGCCGAATAATTCTCCTTACCTTTCAATAATTCCAACGCCTCAGCCTCAGAATAACCGCTATCAACAAGTGCTTTCTTTGCAATACGATATTCATCTTCTTTTTGACGCAGATACGCTTCTTGGTCTTTTTCAATTCCATTCTCCGCACCCTCTAATACTATATCAGCCAAATCCTCATTCATTCGTCCTCGACCGATTGAAGAAAGCACATCAATAACTTCATTTCGGAATCTATTTACATCAGAAGCAATAACCTCTCCTTGACTCTCACCGTAAGACTGCAACAAACTTTCTTGCAACTCATCAATAGTAGGGGCATTATTAGAAACCAATCGTAAAGAGGAACGAAACTCAGTACTTCCACCATCAAACCCTAACTCTGTTTGCAATTCATTAGAATTTATCTTGCCACCACCTAAGAAGTATTTCGCAATCAAAGAGCGCAAAGGAAGTGTCGCATCGTCAGTTTCCATTGCTTTTTGGCGTTTTTCTTTTTCAGAATTTACCACATCAACACCTCCACGTCCTAAGCGTTCATATTCCTGAGCCTCTTGCTCCAATATTTTCGCCTGTTGTTTTGCGGATATTCTTTCTTCTATAGTTCCGTTTACTGCACCTTTTACAACTTCCCCTACCTTTTTACGGAGAATAATTGCTTCGTTTAGCATTTCCTCTCTCACCAAAGCATCATCATAGCCTTTACTCTGTAAATCCTCATACAATTCCACAGGAGTAAGTTTTTCCGTTTCAGAAATTTCAGAATTAGACTGCTTCGCTCCTTTTTTTACCGCAACAACTTTATGCTTAGTTTGAGCAAACTCTCCCTCGCCCTGCTCACTCTCTATAACCCAATCGTAATTCTCGTAAGAATTTTCAAGTATCTTTCGTTGCTTTTCTGCTGTCTTTCTGTCAGTATATTCTGTGTCTAAGCGATATTTACCGCCCTCAACTTCTATCATCTTGTTAGGCTCTTTACCCAACATTACCTCAAACTCTTTGGGTGCATTCTGAGCAGTTGCTGCATTATCACCCTCGACACTTTGAGAAACAGGCTTGTCATTTTCTGGTGTTTCAGTCTCAAATCTTCTTACAGAACTTATAGGCAAAACATTAGTCTTTCCATTCACAGGGTCGCCAAACAATACTGTTGCCGTTCCCTCCATAGGATTTATACCGACAATCTCGCCTTTCTCCTCTTCCCCATTCAAAGAAGCAACAACCATATCACCGTTCATTAACGGTCCTTCTTGCCCCTCCATCTCAGATTGAAGTGCAACCTGTTGGGATATTTGTCCGAGAAGATTTTGCTTCATCGCCTCAGCATCTTGCATCTCTATATCAGATAAGTCTTTAAGAGATACCATATTTCGCTCACCATTCACAGGGTCAAAAACAATAACATTACTTTTAGACTTTTGGTAGTTCACCGTTCCGTCCTCATTCAATTCAATTTCAGAATCGCCAACCACAAAAATTTCTTTTCCGTCAATCCCTTTTGCTTTTATGAATTGTCCGTTATCAGTAGTTAAAGTATTTACCTGTTCAGCCTGTTCATTAAATAGCGTTTCGACTTGCTGTTGTAGTCCTCCCTCTATTCCTTTCTTTTGTAGTTTTATGTTAGCATATTTGAGTATTGTTTCCTTTTGCTCAGGAGTAAACTCGTTAATACTTCCATATATATTTTCAAAACCTTTGGTCAATTCTTCAATTGTTCCGTTTTCTATATGCTCATCAAGAGAGGCTAATTCTTCTTTGGAAGTAAAACCAATTATTTCAGACTGTAAATTTTTCTCTTGTCTCCTTAATTCACGTTTGTACGAAATTCTATTTTTAGCATCATAAGCCAAATGACCTCCACCTAATGCTCCTGTCATTACCGCAGTAGTTAGCCATATTTCTAAGTGTGGTCTTAATTCTGCATTGTCACTGAAAAAATTTAGTCTTTTTGTTTCATTATATTCTCCGTGTAATATATCTTTCAACGGAGCAACAATGTATTCTTCCGCTACTTCGGGTAGATAACCATTAAATCCTGCCTTTTGTAGCCATTTATTATCTATTCCGGTAAGTAAACCTTTCGCAATTTGAACTGGCTTCTGTTTTGATAGGGCTTGAAGACCTTGCTCCCCAAGTGTTCTCTTTATTCCTCCCCGCAATAATCCTCGAACACCATTAGTCAAGATTTCACCACCCAATACCTCAGAGAAATTTTCCGCAACATTAGAAGTATAGTTGTGATAAAAAGCATCTCCAAAAGACTTTTGTGTGTCAGGGTCAAATGATAAACCGCCTTGTTCGTCTGCACGAACTTCCCCTGCCATATCTTTCAGTGTCCCGGAATAAGTAGTAGGAGAAAGTAAAGAACGTGCTGCTGCATTGGCTGTCATTCCAACACCTGCTTTTATTCCTTTCTTTACTAAACCATCTTTCAACCCTTTTTTTAGCATTCGTTTAGCAGCATAAGACAATACCTTTGTTGCCGATTTCGCAGCAGCAGCACCAACACCTCCGGTCAACATAAATTGCGCCATAAAAGGAACACTTGCCATTGCGCCTGAGCCAACAGAATAACCAAGCCCGTGTTGTGATTTTGACAATGCTTCATCACTCACATAAACAGCCTCCAACAATTTTTGGTCTGCATTTGTTAGGCTTTCTCCATTTTTCAAATTCCCCTCATCATCAAACTTTCGAGACAAAGAATATAAATATCCTCCAAGTTGCAAATCAGATGCCCCCAAAGTGTAGGTGTCTCTTTTCACTGCTGTATCTCCAACGCCTGAGAAAAAACCTTTATCATACCGGTCTGCACTCAATGCCCTTTCCGCTTGGTCTAATAAGTCATAAGCCAATGCCGACTCTTGATAGTCGTGAGAAAGCATATCCATACCCTCCAACTCTTTACCAAGAGCATCACGCTGAGTTTTTACATTGTCGTGGAATTGTATTGCTTCTTTATTATCCCAATCAAAATATTTAGGAGCATTATTTTTAAGGTCTTCTGCATACTTAACCATTTTTTTATTAAGATGAGGATATTTAAGGCTATCCAACTTCGCATCTAACCCCATTTGTTCTGACACGTCAATACTATTATTCTGCAACTCTAACCCTGAACGCCTAAGCAATTCATCTTGCCCTAAATCTTTATTTTCAGAATGCCCCATATTTACAGCAAAATCATCATAAGCCACATCTTGACCTATAAGGTTGCGTTTCTTTAAATTGCCATAGAACTCTTTAAGCCTTTTAGGATTTTGCATATCTTTTTTAAAATCCTCATAAGAAATACTAAAACCTTGAACTTCTTTACTCAATCTACTGTGCAACTGCTTTCTGTAATCACTCATTATTAAAGTCCTCCTGTGTTACTATTTTTTCCTATACTACCTTTAGGATATAAAACCCCATTTCTTGCATCAAAGAACTGATTTGCATACTCCTGAACTAACATTCCAAGTCTATTTTTAGAAAGATTATCACTCGCAGTAATCAATCCATCAATAGTTTTTCTTGTTTCCGGGTCTCTCGCTATTTTATTCAGAATATTATAATACTGACCTTGATTTAGGTTTACAGGAACACCGTCAGCACCTAATATTTGGATATATGGTTTTGATGAAGTGCCACCACTCGCAGACTGTCTTTTATTCAACAGGGCAACTCTACGATTAAAGTCTGCCTTGCTATCCTCAACATCCCAATCGTGTTTTTGTTTAAGAATATCGACTTGATGTTTTCTCTGACTTTCAGCATCTGCCTCCTTATCTGCTCTTTGGATTTTGTAATGTTTATCCCATATCTTCTCACTCGCAGCGGTACGCTTATCAAACATTTCATTCTGCCATTCTCTATCTTCTTCTCTTTGCTGTCGCCTTATTCCATAATCCATATTACGTAGAGCCTCTTGCAACTTCAAAGAATTGTATCGAGCCTTTTCTGTGCGGAAAATATCCATCAAGCGCTGATTGTCGGCGGCTGCCTGTGCGGAAACTTTATTTGCCCCTCGCTTTATAATATCGCCCCCCATAGAACCGGTTACAGCCTCACCTACTAAGCGAAGCATATCCGCTATTCCTTGTGTTTTTATTGTGCGATTATTTCTTTTAATACCCTCACTATCCAACTGAGGCTTACCGTAATATTTATCGACAACCCCTCCGTAAGGTTTGCTCCAATCGAACTCAAACTTTGGAGTCTCTTTCTTTTTCTCACCTGAAACCTCAGCAACTTGTTGCTCTTTCGGCTTTAAGGGAATTACAGGAGTTTCCTCCTCTTGACCTTTCCACCCTAACAAGTTTGCAAATCTATTTGTCTGCGTCATATCTTAAAATCCTTGAAGTTGAAATGCGCCGTCTGTTTGGAATGGCTTTGTAATTCCAATTCCTCCCTGATTCACCGCATTAGTTATTCCTTTTGAAGCACCCGTAATTCGTGTTCCGCCACCGCCACCTGCTGCCATTCCTCCGAAACTCGCAGCAGCATTCGTAGCATTATTCATAAAGTTTGCCCACTGCTGAGCCGAATGGTCAATCATAGCCTGTTTTTGACCATAAATGCCACTCTTGGCATTCTCATACCAATTCAAAATATTATCTTTATGTTGAGTTGCCATTCCTGCAAGTTGATTAACCGCACCGGCATAGTTTTTTTGTAATGCAGATTTTTGAGCAATCTTCGCTTCGTTAGTTGCTCCTGTTACAACAGCAGAATTATCCGCTACTTTTGTCGCATCTTTCATTCTCTCACGAAGTTGTGAGAGAAAAGACTTTGATTGTTCCCTATCCAAGAAATCCTGATAATACTCTCGGTTGAAAGTATTGTTGAGTTGATTCTCTCTTTTTCTTAAGAGCCGTCTTTGCTTTTTTCGAGCCTGTGCACTTTTTATTCCTCCGAAAATTGAACTTGCAAGAGATACTCCTGCTGCTATCGCCATAAGTGGTAATGCCATAATACTACAATTTTTGCTGCTAAGTTCGCAACACTCAGTAGTATAGACTTACTATATAACACGCTATTTTCGGTAAATACTGCCTTGTTTTTAGTAAAAAATTCTCTTTACTTAAAAAAACAGGGGAAAGAGTGATTATTCGAGCAAATCACTGTAATCTTCGGGAAGTTCTGCGTCTATATCACGAAGATATTGCTGTAAGGCTTTTTGGGTAGAATGCCCCGTAATCAGACGCAGCCTATCACAGGTCTCCGTATAAGAATATTCTTTGCGCAATTCTCGAAATAATTTAGTTATAAAAGTATGGCGAAACGAATAAATCGTGAAATCACGCCCCAACCCCAAAGCCTTTTTCACTCTCGAATATCTCTTTGTGAAATAATCACGCCTATCCGTTGGAGATACATCTGATTCCGATATTCCTTTCGAGGTAAACAAAAACGCATTTGGATTTGAGAAATCCAATTCAACTAATTCGTCATAAATTATACGTGGAATTATTTTTGTTTTTACGGCTTTATTTTTTGCCCTAACCACAAGCAGTCTATCTTTCAAGTTAATATCCTTGACTTGTAACCGGCAAACCTCAATGGGTCTAAGAAAATTATAGGAAACAAACTTCACGAACAAAAGCAACTGAGGGTCTTTTTCTTCAATGTAGTTGTATATTTTCTGGACCTCAGCCATTGAATAGGTTTTGTTTCGCTCTGGATTACTCTTTAAAGGCTTAATATTCTTGATAAAATTCCTATCAATCATCTCATTATCCTCTAATACCGTGAACAATGAACTCAAAACTATTCGAGTGTTATTCCTACTCCGTGCGCTTGTCTTCTTCAAGATGCCATCTAAAAACTCCATAACATCTTTCTTTCTTGTATGTTCAATAGATGAATGTAAAAGTTCTTTTTTCTTCAAAAACTCCTTGAAAGCCTTTACCCTGTTTTCATAATCACGATAAGAAGTTTCAGCCAACATTGCTTTTTTCACACCAAGAGCATAATCTAAGGCTACCTCTGCCGTGTATAGTTTTTCCTCTATATAGTCTGCTGCTGCATTAGGCACATACCCTCTTTTTAACAATCTCGCAACAATTTTCCGTAGCATTTTCAAAGCAGCCAATCGCTCTTTCTTGGTATTATGCCTCCTATTTACTCTATCATAAACAGGAGACTGCCTCTCCATTTTATCTGTTTCAGGATTCAAATACGAGTAGTACACATACCACCTTTTAGAGAGGTCATAATTCTTACCTCCGTGATAAATTCTTGGTTCTGTGTATCTCTTTTTCACTTTTCTTAATTCTTCACCGTATTCGCTTTCGTATTCGGTACGGATAATTTCCAAAAAAGACGACATAAAAAATGCACCACTAAGGTGCATCATTATTGACTTTCAGGTCTTGTAGCGGAGGCAGGACTTGAACCTGCGACCTTCGGGTTATGAGCCCGACGAGCTACCAACTGCTCTACTCCGCGATATTGTGGGTGCAAAGG
>PDWJ01001117.1_pt1 | contig 54326 bp, 53 predicted proteins | sample 1430881 | NCBI WGS metagenome assembly PDWJ01 (sample SAMN01162460, study PRJNA174530) | Oral metagenome, whole genome shotgun sequencing project. | biome: Marine environment; feature: Marine mammal; material: Swab sample of the gingival sulcus; isolation source: swab sample of gingival sulcus...
GCCAGAGCAGAGCTTACTGAACACCTGGCGGCCATGACCGGCGGCAGCGTACAACTCAGCGACGAGGGGCAGCGCTGGACCGATTCACCTAACTAGCGGCCACGAATCCTGGTTAGCTGGGCGCGGCAGGCTCATCGCGAAAACGAGGGAACCTGCGAACGCCAGCCGGTACCGAAGAAGGGACTCGAACCCTCACGCCCGAAAGCACAGGAACCTAAATCCTGCGTGTCTACCAATTCCACCACTTCGGCTGGGACACCCCATTCTAGGGCAAGTCCAGCAGATCGCTAATCAGCTGCAGCGCCGGATCGTCGATGGCGAAAGTTCTGATCGGCCCCGGCGGCGTTAGCCGGGTCTCAAACCGGACGGTGACTAGGCCGTGGCCGCTACCCCATACCCAGCCGCGGCCGAACTCGTCGTGCACCACATCCTTGCCCGTGGCGAAACCGCGCCCCACCGGCTCCACTGTCGCGGGCTCGACGTTGACCTGCGTCGCCCCGGCCGTCGGCTCTTCCACGAACAACTGCTCTTGGGCCACCTCGCTCAGCCCGGCGACGCCGACGCCCGCGAGCCGGATGCCGCGCCCGGTCTCGATGCCGCTCGCCAGTTCTAGCGCGATGGCTCGGATGACCTCCTCGCGGTCGGTGGCCCCGCTTAGCGACCGCGACTTGGTGAGGGTGGTGAAGTCGGCGAACCGGATCTTGATGGTGATGGTGCGCGCGAACAGGCCCGCCTTAGCCAGCCGCTTGGCCACTTGGGCTGCGTCGCGCACCAACACGCTAACCAGTTCCTGCTGGGTGGTGAGGTCGGTGGCGAAGGTGTCCTCGGTCGAGATCGACTTGGTTTCGCGTTCCGCGCTGACCGGACGATCGTCGCGGGCCCACACCAGGTCGTGCAGCAGCGCCCCGGTCGAGCCGCCTAGCTCCCGCACCAGCTCCGCCCGCGACAGCTTGCGGGCATCGGTAACCGTGGCCACACCGAGAACGGCAAGCCGCTGTTCGGTAACCGGCCCAACCCCAGGCACGGCCCGAATCGGCAGCGGTGTCATGAAGTCGACCTCTTCTTCGGGCTCGATGAGGCGAAAACCGTCGGGCTTAGCTGCCTCGGAGGCCAGCTTGGCGATCAGCTTGCTGCCACCCACCCCGACTGAGGCGGTGAGCCCGGCGGTGCGCCGGGTCAGCTCGGCACGCAGCCAGCTGACCCGTTCCGGCAGGCTGCCCGGCGGCCAGTCGGCGGCCGCGAGATCCACGTAAGCCTCATCAAAACCCATCGGCTCCACCACTGGCGAGATTTCCCGCAACAGCGACATGACGATCCGCGAGGACTGCCGGTAGGCCTCGAACCGCCCACTCAGGAAGGCGGCCTGCGGGCAGCGTCGCCGCGCTTCCGAGGCCGACATGGCTGACCGAACCCCGAACCGCCGCGCCTCATAGCTGGCGGTGGCCACCACGCCGCGCTGCCTGGTGCCACCGACCACGACCGGCTTGCCGCGCAGGCTGGGCTTGTCTCGTTGCTCCACCGCGGCGAAAAACGCGTCCAGATCCAGATGCAGGATCGAAGCGGCCATACCCAGCACCGTAACGCCCCAACCGGGGCTAGCGCCCCTCGACATCCCGCGACGCGGCAGCCGCCGCGATTCTGGCCAGCTCCGCATTGGCGTTGCGTTCGCTCAACTCGATAGGTTCGCCAGCGGCGACGGCGAGGCTAGCCGTATAGCCCGGCCTTGGTGTGGCCAACTGCAACATCTCCACCGGACTATTCGCCGCGTCGTCACCGAGCTTGGTTTTGGCCTCCTTCGCGGTCCAGTCCGCGGCGGTCTTCCCGGTCGGCACATCGGCGTCTCGTTCGACGTCCACGCCGACGGGCAGCCGGGCGGCGGCCACTACGGTCAACACCCCGGCATGGCTGAGGCTTAGCTCTACCCCTGCCACCCGCGGGCGGCCATGCTCGCCGCCACATTCCTCGCAGCAGCGCGCCACCTCGACATCGCCGGGCTCGATCCCTAGTTCGGTTGCCGCCGCCAGCCGCAGCAGTGCCGCACCAAGCAGGCTTCGGCCCCGATCCGCAGCCGAGACGTAGTTGTCGGCCCGGGCAAGCTCGCTCGCTGAAACCACGTCACGCAGCCGCCGGTCGACGGCGGTGAGGTCGGCCCACCAAACCTGTACTGGGAGTCGTGGCATGTAGCACACTTTAGCGAGGTTAGGCTAACCTGCCTGGGTGGCAGTTTTCGACAGTGTTAGCACACTTATTTCGAGACCCCACCTATTGACTGACCGCCATCGCACCGAATGGGCCGACCACCCGGCACTTATCACCACCGACCGCTGCCTGTCCTACGGCGAGCTGAGCGAACTAGTGGCCGAGGCGGGTAGCAAGCTCCGCCACGATCAGCGGCAACTAGTCCACCTGCCCATGACGACCTCCGTCGAGGCCATCGTGGCGCTGCTGGCAACGATCGAATCCGGCAACGTGGCACTGATCACCACCGACGACCCGGATCAAGCCGAACCGATAGTGACGCGCTACCGGCCAGACGCGACCTGGAGCAGCAACGGCCTCACCTCGCATCGCGAACCGCAGCATCTGCTTCACCCAGAGCTGGCTGCCCTGCTGTCAACCTCGGGCAGCACCGGGTCGGCCAAGCTGGTTCGGCTTTCGGCAACCAACCTGGTCAGCAACGCCGACGCGATCGCGCGCAGCCTCGGCCTTGGCCCCGACGACCGGGCCATCACCAGTCTGCCGCTGCACTACTCCTACGGGCTGAGCGTGCTCACCTCCCATCTGCGGGTGGGCGCCAGCCTGGTCGTCTCGGATACCTCGTTCATCGAATCGGAGTTCTGGGACGAGATCCAACAGCACCAGGTCACCAACATGGCCGTCGTGCCACTCATGGCGCAGCTGATAGCCGCCCACGGCGGCGTCCCCGACGACGTCACTTCGCTGCGCTTCATCACCCAGGCGGGCGGCAAGCTGGAGCCGCACGAGGCAACCCAATGGGCAGAAGCGTCGCGCCGCGCGGGCCGCAAGTTCTACGTCATGTACGGCCAGACCGAGGCGACCGCCCGGATGACCCCGACACCGTGGGACGCCCCATCGCCGACTCGCGCATCGACCTTGCGCCGGTGGATGACGTGGCCGACCTGCCCAAGGGTGCGGGCGAGCTGGTGTTTAGCGGCCCCGGGGTCATGCTTGGCTACGCCGAACACAGCGACGATCTGGCGCTAGGGCGCATGATCGACGAGCTTCACACCGGCGACCTGGCCACCATCGACGACGACGGGCTGGTGCGAATCGTCGGCCGCCGCAGCGACTTTTGCAAGATAGCTGGCCTGCGCGTCGACCTGGCCGCGGTGCAGGCCAGGCTCGCCCGAGACGACTTGGCCGCCATCGTGGTAGGCGACGACGACGGGCTAGCGGTAGCCCTCGATGGTGCCCGCGAGCCAACCGCTACCACGGCCGAAATCCGCGATGCTGCTGCGGCGGCTGGCGGGCTGGACCTAGCCCTGGTGTCGGTAGCCGTGCTGCCCAAGCTGCCCACGCTGCCCAGTGGCAAGGTGGATCGGGCCGCCTGCCTGCGCGAAGTGCGGGCCGCCCACGAAACCCCGCGCAAGCCGAAGCTGTGGCGGCGCGGCAACCGCGAGAGCGCCGAGGATGCACTGGCCCGCATCTTGGGCAAGGAAGAGCTAGCTACCAGCAAGTCGTTCGTAGCCAACGGCGGTAACTCCCTCAATCATTCGGCGGCGGCCGTCGCGCTGGCCCGCGAGTGCGGTTCGCTGCCCCGGGACTGGCATCATCGCCCCTTGGCCGAGTTCCTGGAAAGCGAAGGCCCAAAGCGACGGCGCTGGCTGATCAGCGTCGAAACCTCCGTGGTGCTACGAGCGTTGGCCGTGTTGACCATCGCGGGCAACCACACCGGAGCCATCGAGATGCTCGGCGGCGCGCACGCCCTGCTGGCCATCGCTGGCTACAACTACGCCCGCTTCATCCTGAGCCAGCAAAACACCTGGCAGCGCTGGCGCGCCAGCCTGCGAACCATGTCGGCGGTCGCGATCCCGACAATGCTGGTGGCCTTGTTCGGCGTGCTGGTGACCGGCTACTACCTGTGGCCCAACGTATTCATGCTCGACTGGGTATTCGGCCCCGACACCGCAGGCGGCCGCCACCGGGTGCTGTGGTTCATCGAAACCTACCTGCTGGCGATGCTGCTGGCCGCAGCGGTGATCTCGATTCCCGCGGTGACGCGATGCTACCGGAGCAGGCCGTGGCTGACCGGCGTGGGGTTGACGCTGGTCACCCTGATCGCCAAACCCATTGCATTCGGCTTCGGCATGGAACGAGCCCACTACCTGCCGTGGGTCTGTGTTTGGTTCTTCATGCTCGGCATCGCCATCGCCAACAGCACGACCTGGCCGAAGCGGCTGGTGACGCTGGCATTAATGGCGGCGGGCACCTACCAGTTCTTCTTCCACCCGTTCCACCAGGTGAACCGGGAAATCTACGTGGCGGTCGCGATCGCGCTGCTGATCTTGCTCGCCAACGTGCGGCTGCCGATCCTGCTGGCCCGCGTGGTTCAGCTGCTGGCATCGGCTTCGCTTTACGTCTACATCCTGCAATTCGACCTGTTCCACGTGATGACCTGGATCCGGCTTGGCACTCCGTGGGGCAAATTCATCGGCGCGGTGGTGGTTGCCACCGCGATCTGGTGGCTGGTTGACCAGGCGCTAAAGCGGATCTCGGCGGCCTGGGCAGCCAGGCAGCAGCCAGTCCTAACGTGGCCGCCAGTGCTGCGTAGGGCCGAGGCGAGCTAGCGGCCACGCCTGTCCTAGCCGCCCGTACTGCGTAGGGCCGAAGCGAGCTAGCAGCGCCTCCGTTCAAGGTCTCTCGCAGCAGGTCTCCCGCAGCACCGCCGCTGTAACCGGGTCGAAGCATAGCCGGCCGCGCAGCCAACCCTCGGCGCTGGCCTAGGCCGCCCCAAAACGAAGCCCGTCACCTGGTCGGTGGCGTGTGCTCGGGCAGGTGACGGGAAAGCTTCGGGGCGCGGCCCGCCGTAGCAGACCGCGCCCCGAAGGCTAGTGGGTGAGTTCAATCAGCCAACCAGCTTGGTCCAATCCTCGGGGGAAAGCTTGGCGATCAGCTCAAACTTGTCGCCCTGGGGAACCACGACGTAGGAAATGCCCTGCGGCGCGGGGTAGCGTCATCATGGCCGACGACGATGTTGTTCATGCCCGCAGCAGGCTTGGTGGTCAGGTACGGCGTGATGCCGTCAGCCATCTGCTTGACCTGCTCTTCGGTGTATTCCTCGGCCTTAGCGAAGTTCAGCGCGGCGTCCTTCTTGTAGGTGCCAAACGCCAGATCAGCGGTCTGCCAGGCACGGCAGTATTCGCTGGAGGTCACGTCGCCGACCGGAATGTTCGCCTTGGCGAACGCAGCACCGATCTCGCGAGCCTGCTTCCAGCCCTTCTCGCTCAGCGAGCGCTGGGTGGCGCAGTTTTCCATGTCGATGTCCGGGCTGGCCTGGTCGGCCCAGTCCTTGTTGGTCTGGCCGTGGCGAACGAACACGACGTAGCCGCCAGCCTGCAGGCCCTTCAGCAACTCTTCGTCGCTGACCTTGTTCTGGAACTCTTCGTTGCGCTTTTCACCCTCGGTCATTTCTCCTTCTTCGCCGTAGCCGCTGGCCGACTCTTCGGCAGTGGCCTCGGGCTTGGCCGACTCTTCGGCGGTAGCCTCAGTATTGGCCGATTCTTCGACCGTGGCCTCCGGCTTGGCAGACGCGTCGTCTGCTGGCTTCGTCTCGCCGCCGCTGCAGGCGCTGAGGCCCAACAGCACAGCGAGCATGGCGCTGGCGCCAGTGATCCAGGGTTTGCGGATGGAGGTGTGAAGCATTGCTCTCCTTATTTAGCTTAGCCTTACCTAACGGTTAAACGCTACAGAAAGCTGGGGCTAAAAGCACTACCGAGAAGGCCGGTTTGGGGTCACAATTTGGTCACAGAATCCGCCAGGGCGGCCGCATCAGCCTGATCGTGGGTGACCAGGATCGAGGTCATCTGGCAGCTTTCCAGCACAGTACGCACCTCGTCGCGGATGCGAGCACGAAGGTCCACGTCCAGGTTCGAGAAAGGCTCATCGAGCAGCAGCAACGCCGGTTGCGGGGCCAGCGCCCGCACCAGCGCCACCCGCTGTTGCTGGCCCCCACTTAACTGGTAGGGGTACTTGTCGTGATGCTCGCTCATGCCGACCAGTCCAAGGAACTCCGCCGCCTGCTTGCGCCGTTCTTGCCGCCCCATGCCGCGCAGCCCGTAGCCGACGTTGTCGATCACGCTCAGATGTGGGAACAGCCCGTAGTCCTGGAATACCAGCCCAATGTTGCGTTTCTCGGGGGGCGTGATCTTGGCACCGTCGCAGAGCACCTTGCCGTCCAGGGTGATCGTGCCCGCGGCCGGGGTCTCCAACCCGGCGATCAGCCGCAGCACCGTTGTCTTGGCCGAACCGCTCGGGCCGAGCAGCGCCGTGCACTGGCCGCGGTCGGCGGTCATCCCGAATCCGCGCAACTGCCAGGTCTGGGAACCGCGATAGCGGAAATCAAGGTTGGCCACTTCTAGGTAGCTCATTGTTGGCCCCCTTCTGCCGGGCTTGCCGCATCGGAGCGCACCCGTCGCCCCATGATGATCGCGGTCGGAATGATGGTGAGGACGATGATCAGCAACGAGGCCAGCGACGATTCGGGGATCATCTCATCGTGGGCATATTGAAAAACCGTCGTGGATAGCGTTGTGAAGTTGAACGGCCGCAGGATCAGCACGATCGGCAGCTCCTTGACGATATCTATGAAGGACAGCAGGAACGCACCCAGCAGGGCCGCGCGCAGCAGCGGGGCGTCGACGCGCAGCAGCGCGCGCCACGGCCCGTTGCCCAGCATCCGCGCCGATTCGGTATAGCGTTTGCCGATCCGCTCGAACCCGCTCTCCACACTCTGCAGACTGACCGCCAGGTAGCGCACCAGGTAGGCCAGCACCACGACGACGGGGCTGAGCACCAGCGTCTTGCCGGTGACTGCTTCGATGCCAACAAAGATAGACAGGATCGACAACGCGATCACCGTGCTGGGGATGGAATATCCCAGGGCGGCGATGCGGGAAAACATCGCCGATGCCCAATCGGGCCACAGCCGCCGATGATTGGTCACGATCACCGCGAACACGGTCGTCAGCGCGGCCCCGACCAACCCGAGCCACAGACTCGTCCACCAGGCTCCGGCTAGGGGTTTAAGGTCGATGGAGTGCCAGCTAACGACGGCCCAGTAGATCATCTGGGCGACCGGGATGATGATGGCTGACCAGAAGACACCGTGCGTGATGACCACGATCAGCACGCGCCGCAGCCCAGTCGCGGGAACGACGGCCAATGGCCGGATCCGGGGCGAGGCGTAGCTGTAGCGCCCGGATCCGCGCAGCGTTCGCTCCCCCACAAGCACCAGCGTCACCACCACCAGCAGCAACGCAGACAGCTTCATGGCCGAACTGATGTCATGCAGCCCCTGCCAGCTCTTGAAGATCGCGGTGCTGAACACGTGCAGGCCGTAGTAGGACACCACGCCGTAGTCGCTCAGCACCTCGAAGGCCACCAGTGTCCCCCCGGCGACTACGGCCGGGCGGGTCAACGGCAGCACGATGCGCCAATACAGTTCCGCGCGACTGCTGCCCAGCATCGCCGCTGCCTCAACCAGCTGGCCAGCCTGCAGGTGCAGAAAACCGCGCACCACCAGATAGACATACGGGTATAGGAAGAGCGTGAAGATCGCGATGGCCCCGGGGGTGTTCATGATGTCGAGCGAGCCCGGCGGCACCTCGATGCTTAAGCGCCGCAGCCACACCTGGATCGGCCCGGTGTAGCCGACGATGCTGGCATATGTGCTAGCCCCGATGTAGGGCGGGATCGCGATCGGTAGCACCAGGCCGACTGTCAGCCAGCGTCGTCCCGGGAAGTCGTAGGCGGTCACGAACCAGGCCAATGCGGAACCGACCGCTACCGCCCCAGCCAGGGAGCCGAGCAACAGCCACAACGTGTTGCCGATGTAGCGCAGCAACAGGGTGTCTTGGATGTGACGCCAAGCGTCCGTCGCGGGCGCGAGCAGCCCCCACAGCACGGCACCCAGTGGCAACGCCACCACGGCAGCGATCAGTAGGCTGCCGAGAAACCATGACGACCGGGTAAGCGATTGCCGACCCGGTCGTCGATGTTTCGGTGAGATCAGTTCCACCCGACCTCGTCGAAGATCTTGGTCGCGGCGGGCACCTGCTCGCCGAAGGTTTCAAAGTCGAGCTGCTGGGTGCTGAACTCGCCCCAGCTGGCCTGCATTTCGGGCAGCGCCACAGCCGGATTCAGCGGGAACTCACCATTCTTTTCCGCATACAGTTGCTGCACTTCGGGACCGGACAGGAACTCCAACAGCTTCTGCGCGTTTTCTGGATGCTTGGCACCGTTCAATACTGCGGCATAGCTGATGTTCAGGTGCGTGTCCTTGGGGAAGATCAGGCCGACCTGCTCGATCAGCTTGGCCTTCTCCGGGTCAGTCGAGTTGGCCATACGGGCGTAGTAGTACGAGTTCATGATCGCCAGGTCACCCACGCCAGCGGCGACGGCCTCGGCCTGGTTGATGTCGTTGCCCTTGGGATCGCGGGCGAAGTTGGCGGTTACTCCCGCTGCCCACTGCTTAGCCTCTTCCTCGCCATACAGGTCGACGAAGGAGGCCAGCAGCGCCTGGTTGTAGGAGGAGCCGGAGCTACGAACCAGGATCTTGCCCTTGAACTCGGGCTTCAGCAGATCTTGATAGGTCTCGATGCTCGCGGGATCAACCCGGTCCTTGGCGTAGGCGATGACGCGGGCCCTTGAGGTCATGCCCATCCAACCCTTGCCCCGGAACTGCGCCGGGATGTTGCTCTCGACGACATCCGAGTTGATGTCGGCCAACACACCGTCCTGGTTGAGCAGGTAGATCGACTCCGCCCCGACGGTCAAGAACACGTCGGCCTGCGGCGATGACTGCTCGCGCAGGATCCGCTCGACTAGTTCCCCAGACTTGCCCTCAACGAAGTTGAGCTTGATGCCGGTCTGTTCCTCGAACAGCGCGTAGACCTCCTTGTCCACGTCGTAATGACGCGACGAATAGACGTTTACGACCTCGCCTGATACTTCAGCGAATCCAGGCTCATCCGAGCCACCACTACACGCAGTCGCCAGCAGCGCCGAGGCGCCAACTAGGACCGCAACCAACTTCGTAGTTTTCACGAGCTATCCCTTTCATCAGGCCAGATAAGGTCAGCCTAACTTGTTGGGCAGGGTTGGGCCAAGGCCGCCGACGGCGGAACCAACCCTTGTCACCGGGTTTTTCGCGACGTAGCAGCCGCAGCTGGGCCGCGCGCACCGGATTCGGCGTTAGGGTGAGGTCATGTTTAACCCTACTGATAACCAAACCGATCTGGACGCGCTTTCGGCGCTGGAACTCGGCCAAGCAATCGCTGCTGGCCGGTTGAGCCCAAGCGAGGCGGTGCAGCACTTCGCCGCCAAGCCAGATCGCTTCGGCGCTTACATCACTCCCACCCCCGAACAGGCCGCTGAGCATGCTCAGGCGCTCGACTCCCGCCCCGATGACGCCGGTCCCCTATTCGGAGTTCCCACGGCCATCAAGGATCTCACCCGCACCGCCGGGGTGCGCACCACTTTCGGCTCGGCGGTCTACCGCGACTTTGTCCCCACCGAATCGGATCGGGTGGCGCAGGCGCTCATCGACGCCGGGCTGCCGAGCCTCGGTAAGACCAACACGCCCGAGTTCGGGGCAGTCGGCTACAGCGAACCCGATGTGGCTGCCCCGGCCGTCAGCCCGTGGGATCCCACTCGCACGGCAGGTGGCTCGTCTGGTGGCAGCGCGGCTGCGGTCGCGGCAGGGCTGGTGCCGGTGGCCACCGCATCCGATGGCGGCGGCTCGGCCCGGATTCCGGCGGCCTGCTGCGGCGTCGTCGGCTACAAGCCCTCGCGGGGGCTCATGAGTGGCGCCCCCGATTTCGGCGACATCACCGGCTTCACTACCCCGGGCACGCTGGCCCGTACCGTCGCCGATGCTGCCGCGCTCGCGGACGTGATGACCGGCGATCACCTGGGCGACCCGTTCTGGAACGCCCCAGAGCCCGCTCCGCTGCTCGCGGCCTGCCAAGAAGACCCTGGCCCGCTGCGCATCGCTCGGATCAGTCGAGCCATGATGGCAGACACCGCAGTAGCCCCCGAGTCGACCGCTGCGCTAGACGATGCCTGCGGCCAGCTGAGCGCGTTGGGCCACGAGGTCGTCGACATCGAACCGCCGCTGACCCCGGAGACGCTTGCTATCTTCGGCGGTGTCTGGCCGGCGATCATCGCAACCATGCCGGTGCCGGATGAGGCGATGCACTTGCTGCGGCCCATCACCCGGTGGCTCATCGAATCCGGCCGCGCCACCTCGGCCCCGCAGTATGCCCAACTGATTTCGCAGGTCCGCCAGCATTCCGCCCGGGCGTTGGCTACGCTGCACGGCTTCGACGCGGTGATCAGCCCCACCATCGCGACGCTGCCGCCGTTGGTTGGCGCGCTGCGCAACGACGACGACCCGATGGCTGACTTCATGAGCCAGTCCGACTTCAGCCCCTGGGCCTCGGGTTGGAACGCCACCGGGATGGCCTCAATCTCGCTGCCGACCTACTGGGAGGGCGACTTCCCGATGAGCGTCATGCTCGGCACCGCTCCCGGGCGCGACGACCTGCTGTTCTCGCTGGCCGCCCAGCTTGAGCGCGCCAAGCCGTGGCGGGAGCACTACCGCCGCTTCCAGCAGCAGTAACCCTGGCATGCCCGCCGGGGCCTACTCGTCGGTACTGGCGAAGCCCTGGCGGCGCATAGCTTCGGCCACCTTCGGCATGTAGACCTTGGCGTAAATCTCCGCCATCGTGGCCTTGTAGGAGTTGGAATCGAAGCCGATCAGGTCCCAGTAGTCGCGCAGTTCCCGGTCGTGTATCTCGACCCCGGCACGGACCCGGTCGTCGTCGTAGGTTCCATCGAAGGCGAAGCTGTCGAATGGTACGCGGGGCTTGAGCGGGACGGCCTTGGCGGCCGCGGTCGGTACCCCGATCGTGGAGCCGACGACGGGGAAGGTGTTTTTCGGCAGCCCAAGTAGCTTGATGAAGCCTTCCGGGTCGCGGCGCATCCCGCCGATGGCGGTGCTGGCATACCCCAGGCTCTCGGCGGCGGTCTGCAGGGTGGCCAGCATGATGCCCGCGTCGATCGCGCCCACCAGGACTCCCTCGGTGCTGGCCGGAATGACCTGCTGGTCGGCCGAGTCGAAGGCGTGGCTGGTGCGGTTGAAGTCGATCACGAATACGACGAACGCGCCCGCCTTCGCGATGTGTTCCCTCCCGCCGCACAGCTCAGAGATCGCCGCTAGCCGTTGCTTGTCGCGAGTGTAGACCAGTGAAATCTGTTGGCCGCCCATCGAGTTGGGGCTGCGCTGGGCAGCCCGCAGGATCACTTCCAGATCTTCCAAGCGAACCTCTTCACCGGTGAAGTCCCGGACAGATCGCCGATTCAGTAACTGCGTCAATACTTGGTTCATGTCACCTTCCCACTCTGGGCGATTTTGCATGGGCGCCTACCAGACCAATCCTAGGCGCCTCGCGCCAGCAGCCAGTCTCCCGCCTCGGCGGCGGTATCCACCAGCACGATTGCCTGCGCCATTTCGCGGCCTTCGGCCAGCGACGCCAATAGCGGCCACGCTGGCAGTGCCTTGGTCCAATACTGAACCCCAACCAGCACCAGCGGCACCAGTTCGGCGGAATCGGCTGCGTAGTAGTTGCCGGTGACGGCCTGGAACAGCTCCTGAACGGTACCCGCCGCGCCCGGCAGATAGATCAGCCCGCCGCCGCACAGCCGCAGCAGCATGTCTTCGCGGATCGCGTTCGAGCAGTACTTGGCGATGTGCGAGGCGAACACGTTGGGCGGCTCGTGGCCGTAGAACCAGGTGGGGATGCCGAGGCTGTCGGCGCCGCCAGCGAAGCGCTCCAACACCGCGAACGCCTGGGCGGCCCAGGCGTCGATGCTGGGGCGAAAGCTCGGGGTGCTCGCCACCATTTCCAGCGCCTGTTGCAGCGCGGCTGTGCCGTGGCCCGACAGCCTGGCCCCCAGGTTCGCGGCCTCCATCGCGCCCGGCCCGCCGCCCGAGGCGACCAGTTTGCCCGCGGTAGCTAGCCGGAATGCCAGCTGTGCGGTCTCCTCGTAATCCTCGCTGCCGCGTTGCATCGCGTGCCCGCCCATGATGCCCACCACACTGTGGCCGTTCGCGGCGAAACCGTCGGTCAGCGCATCGGTGACGGCGTGGTCGTGCAACCCCTGGGCAAGCTGGTGGTGCAGCGTCTCACGCTGTGGCCCCTGCAGCCAGCGGTAGACCCGGGCGTCGTAGGAGTCGGCGTAGCTACCTCCCGGATAGGTGTCGTACAGGTCGATCGAGTGGTAGAGGCTGCCCCGATGGGGCCGCAGCGGCCCAAAATCCAGGTCCGGCAACACGATGGCGCCGCGGCGGGCCAACCCGTCGGCCACGTCGTGGGCCAGCGAGCAGCCCAGGAACAGCGCCCCGTCGACCTGGCAGTGGGCTAGCTGCGAGCCGCGCTGCGAGAGATCCACTCCCTGTACCGCGCACCGCCGCAGGTCACCGGTGGCGACGACGTGGTCGAACTCGGCTAGGGTCTCGATTTCGCGGCCCATCGGTTAGGCCTGCGGGGTGGGCCGGAACTGAACGAAGTCGAACCCTTCGTGCGGCTCCCGGGAGATCTCGGTCCATTCGCGTGGCGAGACGAAGGGGAACCGGGCCGCACCGTCTGGGGACTGGTGCACCAAGGTGATGTCCAGCTCGGTGAGGTAGGGCCAGGCGGCTTCATAGATCTGGCTGCCGCCGCCGACGTAGCAGACCCGATCGGGGGTCTGCGCGGCCAGCTGCAGCGCTTCTTCGATGGAGTGGGCCACTTCTACGCCAGCTTCGGCCCAGTCGGGGTCACGGGTAACCACGATGAGGCGTCTATCTGGTAGCTGCCGCCCGATCTGCTCGTGGGTACGTCGCCCAAAGATCAGCGTGTTGCCGGTGGTCACCCGCTTGAACCGGGCGAAGTCGGCAGGGAGGTGCCACAGCATGTCGTCCCCGGAGCCGATCACGCCGTTCTCGGCGACGGCGGCGATGGCAACGATCCGCATCAGACCGCCACCGGGGCCTTGATCGCTGGCGCCGGGTCGTAGCCAATCAGCTCGATGTCGGTCAGGGTGAACGCGTCGATCTCGGTGATATCCGGGTTGAGCCGCAGGCTCGGCAGCGCCCTGGGCTCGCGAGCCAGCTGCGTGGCCACCTGCTCGACGTGGTTGGAGTAAATGTGGACGTCGCCGAAGGTGTGCACGAACTCGGCGGCGCGCAGCCCGGTCACCTGGGCGACCAGGTGGGTTAGCAGTGCGTAGCTGGCGATGTTGAACGGCACGCCCAGGAACACGTCGGCCGAACGCTGGTAGAGCTGGCAGCTGAGCCAAGCTGGGCCACCGTCATCGGCGGGGGCAACGTAGAACTGGAACAGGGTGTGGCAGGGCGGCAACGCCATCTGCCCGACATCGGCCACGTTCCAGGCGCTGACGATGTGGCGGCGCGAATCCGGCTTGGTCTTGATCCGCTCAATGACCTCGGCCAGCTGGTCGATGGTGCGCCCGTCCGGGGTGGGCCAGGAGCGCCACTGGTGGCCATAGATCGGGCCGAGATCGCCGTTGGCGTCGGCCCACTCGTCCCAGATGGTGATGTTGTTCTCGTGCAGCCAGCCGATGTTGGTGTCGCCGCGCAGGAACCACAGCAACTCGCCGAACACGCTGCGAGTGTGCACCTTCTTGGTGGTCAGTAGCGGGAAGCCCGCCCGCAGGTCGAAGCGCATCTGGTAGCCAAATACGCTGCGGGTGCCGGTGCCGGTGCGGTCGGTTTTCTCGACCCCATTGGCTGAAATGTGGCGCAGCAGCTCTAGGTATTGCTTCATGTCAGTCCTCCTTGAGCCAGGCTAGGAAACTACGGACGGCTTGCCCGCGATGGCTGATGGCGTCTTTCGCCGACGCACTCAGCTGGGCTGAGGTCACCTCGTAGCCTTCGGGCACGAAGATCGGGTCGTAGCCAAACCCGTTTTCACCTACCGGCGCGGTGTTGATGTGGCCAGGCATGGCCCCGTGCCAGGTGCGGGTATGGCCGTCGGGGGTGGCCAAGACCAGTGCGCAGACGAACCGGGCGCCTCGCCGGGTGGCGGGCACCCCGTCGAGTTGGCGCAGTAGCAGCTCCAGGTTGGCCAGGTCGTCTCGCTGCGGCCCTGCCCAGCGGGCCGACCGCACGCCAGGCATGTCGTTTAGTTCGTCGACTGCAAGACCGGAGTCGTCGGCGATGGCTGGCAGGCCGGTGTGGGCCGCAGCGGCCTGCGCCTTGAGCCGGGCGTTGCCCTCGAAGGTGCGCTCGGTTTCGGCAGGCTCCGCATACGGCTCGAAGTCGCCCAGCCCCAGCACCTCAAGCCCGAGCCCCGCTTCGGCGACCAGACGGCGCAACTCGGCCAACTTGCCTGGGTTGCCGCTGGCCAGCACCACCTGCCGGGGCTTCATGCCGACAATGCCTGCCGCTGCAGCTCAGTCAGCTCGGCGCAGCCGGCTGCCCCCAGGTCAAGTAGTTGATTCAGCGCATCGCGATCAAATGGCTCGCCCTCGGCGGTGCCCTGCACCTCGATGTAGCGCCCGGAGCCGGTCATGACGATGTTCATGTCTACTTCGGCTGAGGAATCTTCTTCGTAGTCCAAATCGAGCACCGGCTGGCCGTCGACAAAGCCGACCGAGATCGCCGCGACGGAATCGGTCAGCGGCTCGCCCGCCAGCTCGCCCCGTTCGGCCAGCCAGGCCACGGCGTCGGCCAGTGCGACATATGCGCCGGTGATGGCGGCGGTGCGGGTGCCACCGTCGGCCTGCAGCACGTCGCAGTCCAACACGATGGTGTTCTCGCCCAGGGCTTTATAGTCAACTACAGCCCGTAGTGCCCTGCCGATGAGCCGCGAGATCTCGTGGGTGCGGCCGCCCACCTTGCCGCGCCGCGATTCCCGATCAGAGCGGGTGTGCGTGGAGCGCGGCAGCATCTCGTATTCGGCGGTGACCCAGCCAAGGCCAGAATCCTTGCGCCAGCGCGGCACCCCGACGGTGACGCTGGCGGCGACCAGCACCCGGGTCTTGCCGAACTCGACCAGCACCGATCCTTCCGCGTGATCTAGCCAGCCGCGAGTGATGCGGATGGAACGTAGCTGATCGGGGCGGCGCTGGTCGTGGCGAGTAGTCATGGGGCCAAACTTACCGGTTCCACGTCTGCAACAAAGTTACCTAGCAGGCGTTCCGCAATACCTTGAAAATCAGCGGGATCGCCAGTGGTCAGGAATCGGCGGCTGGCCTGGCGGCGGCGCGAATGCACCAGCCCGCGACCGGTCAGATCCGAGTAGACGTCCCGAGCGCAGGCCTCGGAGCTGGAAACCAGGTTGACCTCATCACCCAGCACGTGGCTGATCACGCCGGTCAGCAGCGGATAGTGGGTGCAGCCCAGAATCAGCGTGTCCACCTGCGCTCGCTGGATCGGCGCTAGGTATTCCCGGGCGACGCGCATCAGTTCCTCGCCGCCGGTGATCCCCGCCTCCACAAATTCCACGAATCGGGGGCAGGCCTGAGTGGTGAGCCGCACCCCGGCGGCCACTGCCATGGCATCGCCATATGAGCCCGACGTGGCTGTGGCCTCGGTGCAAACCACACCCACCCGGCCACTCTTCGTCGTGGCCGCCGCCCGGCGAGCCGCAGGCAAGATCACCTCGAAGATGGGGACGTTGTAGCGCTCCCGGGCGTCGTGCAATACCGCCGCCGACGCTGAGTTGCAGGCAATCACTAGGGCCTTGACCTGCAGCGAGGCCAAATAGTCCAGCCCCTGTAGCGCGAACTCACGCACCTGCGCGATCGGGCGCGACCCGTAGGGCGCGCGGGCGGTGTCACCGAGGTAGATGAAGTCCTCGTGCGGCAGCTGATCTGTGAGCGACCGCAGCACGGTGAGGCCACCAAAGCCGGAGTCGAAGATGCCAATAGGCCGGTCGAGAGTCACGCAGCCAACCCTACTGCTCGTCGAGCAGGTCTTCGATCAGGTAGCCAAGCCAGCCGCAGATGGCGGCGGTCATCGGATCGGCCTCAGCATCGGCTTGGCTGGGCTCGGCCAACCGGTCATCGGATTGGGTCAGCCGCACGTGCCAGCTTGCCCGCAGCCCAGCCAGGGTGGTGGCCCATGCCGACAGCGATTCGGGCGCTATCTCGATCGCCTCCTCGTTCTCGGCAACTGCCAAGTCGGCCAGCACGTGCTGGGCAGCTTCGAGCCGACTGCGCGCCTGCTCGATGACGGCGGCTCGGCGAAACTGTTCTGCCTCTTCCCGGTCGTCGAGCGCTATGGGGAATAGCCTGGCCAGCGCGGGATCCTGCGCCAGCAGTTCGATGGCCTCGTCGTCTAGGCCTGCGGCGAGAATGGCCAGCGGGTCGTCTGAATCGGGCACCAACTGCTCAATCTCAGTGACGTGGCGCATCACTAGCTTGGCTAATAAATCGGCTCTACCACCGCCGCCGTCGAAGTACCTCATGCTGGTTCCATCGTGGCCCAGAGCGAATAATTCTGCATGGCCATCACGTCTCGCTCCATCGCCTCCCGATTGCCCGTGCTGACGACGGCCTTGCCTTGGTGGTGGACCTGCAGCATCAACTTCTCGGCCTTGGCTTGCGGGTAGTTGAAGTACTCCCGAAAGACGTAAGTGACATAGCTCATCAAATTGACCGGATCGTCCCACACCACCGTCACCCAGGCAGCGGCATGCTGGGTTTCTTCCTGCGGTACCGACTTGGTCGCCGTAGCTGCCTGTCCACTCATGGTCTCTATTGTGGCAAAGGCTGCCGACATTTCCGACTAATGTTGCCCGTATGAGCAGCGCATTGTTGACAGATCACTACGAATTGACAATGGTGCAGGCCGCCATGGACGCTGGCACGGCCGACCGCCACTCGTTATTCGACTTGTTCGCCCGCCGGCTACCGTCTGGCCGCCGCTACGGTGTCGTCGCTGGCCTCGGCCGGGCCATAGCCGCTGTTCAGGACTTCCGCTTCACCGACGAAGAGATCAGCTTCCTGCAAGAACAGGGCATCATCCAGGCCAACTTGGCCGACTGGCTCGCTGACTATCGGTTCACCGGCGACATGTGGGGCTACGAAGAGGGCGAAATGTACTTCCCCGGCTCCCCCGTGCTCTCCGTCGAGGGCACCTTCGCCGAATGCTGCGTGCTGGAGACGGTGCTGCTAAGCATTTACAACCACGACTCAGCGATCGCCTCGGCCGCTTCCCGCATGACCGGCATGAGCGAAAACCGTCCCTGCCTAGAGATGGGATCACGACGCACCCACGAGCAGGCTGCGGTCGCGGCTGCCCGGGCCGCCTACATCGCAGGTTTCACCGCGACGTCCAACCTGGAGGCGGGCCGCACCTGGGGCATCCCCACGATGGGCACCGCCGCGCACTCGTTCACCTTGCTGCATGACACGGAGGAAGCCGCGTTCAAGGCCCAGCTGGCCTCGCTGGGCGAAGACACCACGCTGCTCGTGGACACCTACTCTGAGGAAGCGGCCATCCGCAAGGCCGTGGAATTGACGCAGGGCAGGCTGGGTGCGATCCGGTTGGATTCCGGAGATCTGGCGATCATGGCCCGCCGGGCCCGGGACCTGCTCGACGACCTCGGCGCCACCGAAACCAAGATCGTAGTCACCAGCGATCTGGACGAATGGCAGATCGCGGCCCTAAGCGGGGCACCCGTCGACGCGTTCGGGGTGGGCACCAAGCTGGTGACCGGCTCCGGGCACCCGACCTCGGGCTTCGTCTACAAGCTCGTCGCCAGGGCCGAATCCAGCGACCCGACCGCGCCGATGAAGCCAGTAGGCAAGAAGTCCAAGGGCAAGGGCACCTTGGGTGGCCGAAAGTTCGCGCTGCGGCGCCGCGGCGAGGACGGCCTAGCCGAGGCCGAGGTGATCGGTCTGGGCACCCCGCCCGAAAACGATGGCAATGATCGCGACCTACTGGTGCCGATCATGTCTGCTGGCGAGGTCGTCTATCAACCGAGCTTGCAGCGCTGCCGGGATCGGCATCACCAGTCACGCAACGAGTTGCCGCTGGCCGCCCGCCGGATCAGCAACGGCGACCCCGTCATCGAGACCGTCATTCTTGACCGCCGGGGCGACGAGACCGGGAATCCCTACCAGTAGCCGGCCGCCTAGTTACTGAATCCGGCCGCCCATCGCCGCCGCCAGCCGTCTCGGCAACTCGGCGGCGAAGATCTGCTCTAGCGAGAGCACCTGCCCCTGCGAGTCGGCCAGTGGCACCCGCCAGTTGGGGTACTCGTCGATGGTGCCGGGCTGGTTTTGCGCCCGGATGCTGCCGACGGCATCGGCCAGGCTGGCCACCCGCAGCTTGGCCGAACTCGCAGCTAGCCTGCGATGCAGCGCCAGCATGATCTCGGTTACATCTTCGGCCTCCGCCTCGGCCAGATACCCCTCGGCCAACAACGTCGCTACCCATTGGGAACGCTCTGCGGCGGCCGCCAGCAGCTCCTGCTCGACCGGCTCGCTGAGCACCCCCAACTCAGCGCGCAACCGGATGTGTTCCCCCGCCAGGTAGCCCAGCGTCGGCGGCAGGTCGTGGGTGGTCACCGAGCCCAGGCAAGCCTCACGCCACTGCTGCGGCGGTATCGGCTGGCCCGCCCAGTCTTTCTCCCACCACATGACCGAGGTGCCCAGGATGCCCCGGCTCAGCAGATATTCTCGCACCCACGGCTCGACGGTACCGAGGTCTTCGCCGACCACGACGGCCCCCGCGCGCTGCGCTTCCAGGGCGATGATCCCCACCATCGCCTCATGGTCGTAGCGCACATAGGTGCCCTCACTGGCGGCCTGCCCGTCGGGCACCCACCACAGCCTAAACAGCCCCATCACGTGATCGATCCTGACGCCACCCACCCCACTCAGCGTGGCCCGCACCAGCTCTCGTAACGGCTGGTAGGCCAGCTTTTCCAGGCGGTCGGGCCGCCACGGCGGCTGCTGCCAGTTCTGGCCAGCTTGGTTGTATTGATCAGCGGGTGCGCCGACACTAACCCCGGCCGCAAACAGTTCTGGGGAAAGCCAGGTCTCCGCCCCCCTGGGATTGACCCCGACTGCCAGATCGGCAATCACGCCGACGGCCATGCCAGCCCGGTCGGCGGCGAACTGGGCGAGCGCCAGTTGTTCGGCGGTGATCCATTGCAGCCACTGATAGAAGTCGATTCGCTCGGCAGCTGACTCGGCGAACGCGGCGACCTCGGCCGAGTCGACGTCCCGGTAAGCGGGCGGCCAATCGTGCCAGTCATTGCCGAAGTGCTCGCATAGCGCGTTCCAGCAGGCGAACCGCCGCAGCCCCTCACCTTGCTCGCGCACGAACTGCGTCAATGCAAGCTGCCGGATCGGCGGGCGGCCAGTCTGATAAATCAGTTCCAACGCCGCCAGCTTGGCCGCCCAGGTGACGTCCCGGTCGATGCCCTCGGCATTTCGGCTGCGCTTGCGCAGCTTGCGTATCTGGTGTCGCTCGTCCTTGGTCAGCCGCGAGAACTCCGCGATCCGCTCCGGGCGCACGTACAGCGGATTCCAAAACCGGCGGCTGGTGGGCAGATACGGCGACGGTTCCATCGGCGGGATGGGTTCTGCCGCATGAAGTGGATTAATCAGCACGAACCCGGCGCCCAGCTGCGCGCCCGACCAGGTCAGCAGATCGGCCAGGTCGGCCAGGTCGCCGATCCCCCACGCCTTTTCCGCGGCGACGCTGTACAACTGGGTGGCCCACCCCCAGGCAGGCTGTTCGGCCAGCCGATTCGGCAACTCCACCCGGCTCGGCGTCACGATGAGCGCGCCCCGCAGCTCGAAGCGCCGGCCAGCCTCGGTGACGCCGTAAACCCTCACCTGCGAACCCGCTGGCACGTGCACCTCAACCTGGATGGGTTGCCCGGCCTCCCGGACGGTGCAAGTCGGCAACGTGGTTAGCCACCGCCGGTGCTGCGCCTGTTGCAACGAAACAGCCCGTTGCTGCGAGGTTACAGCGGCGACATCCATCGCGGCCAACACCGCCACCACTGTCTCCGCTTTGACGAGCCGATGTCGGCCTTTCCAGTCGTAAAACTCGACTGCTACGCCATAGTGCTCGGCGAGTTGGCGAAGTTCGGTGTCCACGAGGCTACTTCTTGATGACGACGGTGCCAGCAATCATGTCGTGCAGCGTCTGGCGCTTGGGCGTAAACAGGGGAACCAGCGCGTTGATCAGCCCCACCAAGGTGATGTTATACATCACCACCGAGGTGACCGCTCGCAAAATGGAACGCCCCCAGCCAAGCTTGGCTAGGCTGTGATCGCCCGCCCGGACCACCCGCAGCTGGAGGATGAGCTGCCCCACGGTGCCACCGAAGAGCGCGACCATCACAGCCCGGTAGAGCATCCACAACCCCATGGTGGCCAACGTCGACAGCAGCAGCGAGATAGTCACCGATGCGGGTGGGTTCAGCAGTTGGGTCATGTTGCCATTGACTAGGTCTTCACTTACTTGCAGCAGCCAGTTGTTGAACTCCTGTTCGCTGCCGCCGAGAATTAACGTCTGGAGCAGGCTGACCGGGAAAAACCACAACAGACCATCGAGCAAGAAGGCGAGAGCACGCGCCCACCATCCGGCGAGGGTGGCCGGGCCATAGCTGTCGGGGCCGCCGTGGGCGACGGGAAGAGTCGGCGTAGCGCTTGGCTGCGGGGCTTCTCTGGTCACCTGCGACCAAGCATTGCCGTCCCAGTAGCGTTCATCGGGGGTGCCTGCGGGGTCTGGATACCATCCTGGCGGCGGAAGCTGTGTCATTGCTCCAGCATGCCACGAACCAAGATACGGAAGCGAAGTTGTCCGGGCGCTAGCCCTTGCTGAGTAGTGATTCGTTGGCTACCGGGCCGATCCGTCGTCCCAGCGGCACCACCAGCAGCGAGGCGATCAGCAAGACCGCGAACAGTTCCCAAAACGAGGTGCCCGCGGTCAGGGCGTAGATCGCCCCAGCCAGCGAGGTGAGGCTGGCATTGCCGATGTTCTCGACCAGCTGCAGGGCCCCGGCGTGACGGCCCTGCTCGCTCGGCTGCGACAAGCTCATCGTGGCGACGGCGGTGCTGGCCATCCCAATACCCATGCCGAAGCCAGCGATCACCCACCCGACCACGCCGAGCCACAGCGGGAACCACGGCCAGATCACCAGCGCGGCGATGACGGAAATCCCGAAACCTGACGAGGCGGCCCCCAATCGGATCAGTTGGTCTCGTCGCAGCCGCAGCCACGACCTGGCCTGCAGCCAGGAGCCGCTGGCCCAGCCGACGCTGCCAATGGTCAGCGCCACCCCGGATTCCAGCGGCGTCAGCCCACGCACTTCCTGCATCGCGAGCACCACGAATGGCTCGGCGGCTAGGAAGGCACCGGCATGCAGCGCCCGGGAGGCTACCACGGTGCCTAACCCTCGGCGCGTCGGCCAGGCCGTTTTCGGCAGCACCCGCGGCAGGCCGAGCAACAGCGCAACCACGCCAGCGACTGCGATCAGCGCCCCCGTCCAATCTTCGCGTTCACCAGCCAGCTGAATCAGGATCGGGCCGAATGCCAGTAACGCAATCGGCAGCCACCCCGGCCGCTTTGCGGTGGGCTCTAGGGTCAGGCCAGCCTGCACCGCCTGCAACGGTCGCCACATCAATCCGGCGGCAATGAGGATCAGCGGCACCACGCCGACGAACACCAGTCGCCAGGTCAGCGCTTCGCTGATCCAAGCCGACAGCGGCGGCCCCAGGAAGGCGGGCAACAGCCAGGTGAAACTGAAGACGCCGATGATCGACGCCCGCTCTGGCCCCTGGAAGGCGTGCGCTATCACCACGAACAGGCCGACGTTCAACGCGCCGCCGCCGAAGCCCTGCACCAACCGGGCAAGCAGCAACACCCAGACGTTCGGAGCGAGCGAGCCTAGGGTCAGCCCAAGGCAGAAGATGATCATGCCCAGCAGCAGTGGCAGCAGTGGCCCGCGCCGATCCGCCATTGGGCCCGCCACCACGGTCGCCAGCAGTAGCCCGATGGTGATGGTGGAAAACGCCCAGCCATAAAGCTCAATTGCGTCGAGGTCCCGCATCACCGTAGGCAGCGCGGCGGCGATCCCCATGACCTCAAAGGCGAAACCGAACACGGCCATGACCATGCCAACGACTAACCGACGACGGCCTCGCATCCGAATTCCTCCTCTACAATCTAGTGATATGAGCGAACTTGCCCCTGGCGCCCAAACCGTCCTGGATGAACGCACCGAGCAACTCGAAGACGACGCCCACGAGCGATTCTCTCACTACGTGTCCAAGCGCAAGCTCACCAAGGCGATGGTGTTGGGCACCCCCGTGGTCGCGCTGTGCGGCAAGGTTTGGGTGCCGTCACGCAACCCCGACAAGTATCCGGTGTGCCCAGAGTGCAAAGAGATCTGGGCCAGCATGAAACCAGGCGATTCTAGCCCAGATCAGTAACGGTAGTGGTCGGCCTTGTAGGGGCCGCTCACTGGAATGTCCAGGTAGTCGGCCTGCGCCTGGCTCAGCGTCGTTAGCTGCACGCCCAGCGCGGGCAGGTGCAGTCTGGCCACTTCCTCATCAAGGTGCTTCGGCAGCCGATGCACCCCGATGGGGTAATCGTCCGGGCGGGTGAACAGCTCGATCTGGGCAAGCACCTGGTTGGTGAACGAGTTGCTCATCACGAACGACGGATGGCCGGTGGCGTTGCCCAGGTTCAGCAGCCTGCCCTCGGACAACACGATGATGCTGTGTCCGTCGGCGAATTGCCACTCGTCCACCTGCGGCTTGATCTGGATGCGGCTAACATCGTCGCGCTTGGCCAACCCGGCCATGTCGATCTCGTTGTCGAAGTGGCCGATGTTGCCGACGATGGCCAGGTGCTTCATGGCGGCCATGTGCTCGGCGGTCACCACGTCGAAGCAGCCGGTGGCGGTGATGACGATGTCGGCCTGGCCGACCACGTCGTCCAACGTGGTCACCTCGTAGCCGTCCATCGCGGCCTGCAGCGCGCAGATCGGGTCGATCTCGGTGACGATCACTCTCGCCCCTTGACCGCGCAGCGCCTCGGCGCAGCCCTTGCCCACGTCGCCGTAGCCGCAAACGACGGCGAGCTTGCCGCCGATCAGCACGTCGGTGGCCCGGTTTATGCCGTCGACCAGCGAGTGGCGGCAGCCGTACTTGTTGTCGAACTTGCTCTTGGTGACCGAGTCGTTGACGTTGATCGCGGGGAACAGCAGTGAGCCGTCGCGGTCGCGCTGGTAGAGCCGGTGCACGCCCGTGGTGGTCTCCTCCGTGGTGCCCAGCAGGCCAGCGGCGATCGCCTGCCAGTCGACGACGCCGTGGGCGGCGCGCAACTCGGCTTTGAGCGCCAGGAACTCCTCGGAGTCGCTAGCCAGGTCGGCTTCGACGCTGCCTGCGCGCTGCGCGGCCACACCAAGGTGCACCAGCAGCGTGGCGTCGCCGCCGTCGTCCAGGATCAGGTTTGGCTGTTCGCCGCCTGGCCAGTCCAGGATCTGCCGGGTGCACCACCAGTATTCGGGCAGGGTCTCGCCCTTCCAGGCGAAGACCGGCACCCCGGCCGGTGCTTCCGGCGTCCCGGAACCCACCACGATGGCGGCAGCTGCCTCGTCCTGGGTCGAGAAGATATTGCAAGAGGCCCAGCGCACCTGCGCGCCCAGCGCAGTCAGGGTCTCGATCAGCACCGCGGTCTGCACCGTCATATGCAGGCTGCCGGCGATGCGCGCGCCAGCTAGTGGTTGGGCGGCAGCGTAGCGCTCCCGCATTGCCATCAGGCCGGGCATTTCCTGCTCGGCGAGGCTAATTTGTTTGCGGCCTGCGGCGGCCAGGCTCAGGTCTGCGACTCGGTATTCCACGCGGGCGATTCTACTCCCCCGCCGCCAGATGCCTTAACGCCGATTCATAGCCGCCGATACCCAATCCGGTGATGACTGCGGTGGCATACGGGCTGACGACCAGGTGTTGCCGGAATTGTTCCCGGGCATGCACGTTGCTCAGGTGCACCTCGATGACCACGGACACTTGGGCCACCGCGTCCGCGACCGCGATGGAATAGTGCGACCAGGCCCCCGGATTCAACACGACTGGCAGCCCAAGATCGGCGGCCTCACCGAGCCAGCCGACCATCTCGCCCTCGTGATCGGTTTGCCGCACCTCCACGGCCAGCCCCAGTTCGGCGCCGAGGTCGATTAGCCGTTGTTCAAGCTGCGCATAGGTGGTGTGGCCATAGATCTCGGGCTGGCGCATGCCCAGCCGACCAAGATTGGGACCGTTTAGCACCAGTACTTTCTTCATTGCTCTCTCCTAGGGCTTTTCACGGCTGGGATCGTAAACGTCGGGCTCCAAATAGCTGAACTGCACCTCGGGCACCGCCTGGCGTATCCGGTCTTCGGCCGCGTTGATCGTGGCCGCAACCTCGGCTAACGAGCTTGCCGCGCCCAGCGAAATCTTGGCCGTCAGCAGAATCTTTTCGGGGCCCAGATGCATGGTCTTGGCCTCGATCAGCCGCTCGATTCCGGGCGTGCCAAGGATCGCCGCCTCGATGAGCTGTTGATGCTCGGGCAATGCGGCCTCGCCGAGCAGCAGCGAGCGGGTCTCCCAGCCCAAGAATATCGCCACCAGCACCAGCAGCACCCCGATTAGGGCGGTGCCGATGACGTCATAGATCAGGTCGTGGGTGACCAGCGACAAGGTGACGCCCGCCAAGGCGAACACCAGGCCCAGCTGAGCAGCGATATCTTCCAGCAACACCACCGGCAGCTCCGGCGACTTGGCCCGCCGCACATAGCTCACCAGCGAAAGGCTGCCGCGAGACTGGTTGGCCTCAACCAGCGCGGTGCGCAGGCTGAATCCCTCGGCAATGATCGACAGGCTGAGCACCACCACCGGCACCCACCACCACGGCGAGGTCAGCAGGCTTTCACCGACGTGGCCGCTGCCGAGTTCTTGATACTTGTGCCACGCCTCATACAGCGCGAACAGGCCGCCCAGCGAGAACAAAATGATCGACACCAGGAACGCGGCCAGGTAACGCGAGCGGCCGTAGCCGAACGGATGCTCCGGAGTGGCCTCGCGTTTCGCCTGCTTGCCCCCAATCAACAGCAGCACCTGATTGCCGGTATCCGCGACGGAGTGGATCGCCTCGGCCAACAGTGACGAGGCGCCGGTGAGTAGCCAAGCGCCGAACTTGGTTACCGCGATGAACGAGTTGGCGGCTGCCGCCGCCAGCACAGCTTTGGTGCCGCCTTCAGTGCTCATAGTGTAGGAGTCTGCCTGATGTGTTCGTCAGCCTCGCCCATACCGGCCCGCAGGTAGGCGGCGGCATAGCGGCCATATTGCAGCAGCATCACGTAGCGTTGGCTCGCACTAATGGCGGGCTCTGCTGCTCCCGAGGAGATGCGGCAACTGGGCACTCCAAAGTTGGCCGCCAGCTCGGCTAGCCACTCGCCGTCCGCGCCGCGTTGCTCGTCGGCTACCTGGTCGTCGAGCAGCACCAGCACTGGCGCTGCTGCAGTCTGATCCTCGACAGGATCGCTGAACAGGTCTCGGCGGCGGCTCTGCCGCACCAACACCGCGAGTTGGGCAGCGTCGGCAGCCAACGCTGGTTGTCCGCTTGAGCTACGGAACTTGGTTGCCAGCTTTCTGGCCGCTACGGCCGCCAGCCTGGTACCGCCCCACAGCAGCGGTAGCTCGTCGCCGATTCCCAGGGCCAGGTTCTTGGCCGGATTCTGCGAAGAATCGAGCCGGGGGGAGCATTCGGCCGCGACTAGGTCGGCGGCGTCAGCCAGATGCTCGATCAGAATGTGGGGGCCCAAGCCAACTTCGCCGAGCCGAGCCAGCACCGTCATGGTTTGGATCAGCGCATCGTCCGCGACCGGAAACCACATGCTCCTAGTCGACTGCGCCGTCACCGCTAGCTGACTGTCAGTCGGCGCGGCCACCAGCAGCCCAGCACCCCGCCGGGCCGCGTCCTGCACGGCTTGCAACTCGGCTTTTCCGGCCGTCTCGCCGCCCAGCACGACCACGAAATCCAGGGCGCTCACCCAGCCGGGCAGCCCCGGCCGTGACCAGCGCACGACGGGAACCGGGCACACCGATTCCAGGGCGGCTCGTAGCACCCCAGCGCCCCGGCCCACCAGCACCATGGCCCGTGGCCGCTCCAATCGATCAAGCCGTACCGCCTCGGTTGCCGAGGCAGCCTCGCGCAGCCTGGCCCCCGTCATGGCTAGCCAACGCAATTGTTGATCGGCAACTAGCTGCGGGGATTCAACTAAGGCGTCGTCAAACATGGGCTTAGGTGCTCCGTGCCTGATCGAGCAGCAACGCTGGGATCTGGTTCTTCACCGGGAACGCGAGCCCACATCCGGCACCGGTACAAACCACCTCGTGTCGGTCATAATCGACGGCGAACTTGGCGTTACATGCCGGGCAAACGATTACCGCCAGCAGTTTTTCGGAAAGCTCCATCTCTGACTCACTCACGGCGTTCCTTTCGACGATGTATTGGAGATCAATTTAGCGCGAAGGTCGATGCTGCCGCGAGGATCTCGTCGCGTAGCCGAACCAGTTGCGCCTGGCTTGTTGTCTCCACGTTGAGTCGCAGTAACGGTTCGGTGTTGCTGGCACGCACGTTAAACCACCAGTCCTGGGCGCGGCTGGTCATCGTCAGGCCGTCAACATAGTCAGCAACCGCGCGGTCGGCGAATTCCGCTGCCAGCCGCTGCTGGCAGGCCGCAATATCGGCTACCTGCAGGTTGATCTCGCCGGAGCGGAAGAATCCGTCGAATTCGGCGGCGAGGGCGGACAACGTGGCACCGGATCGCCGCACTAGCTCCATCACATGCAACGCGGCAAGCATTCCGGTGTCGGCTGACCAGAAATCACGGAAATAGTAGTGGGCGGAGTGCTCGCCACCGAAGATCGCCTGCTGCTCGGCCATCGCTGCCTTGATGTAGGTGTGGCCTACTTTGGCAGACACCAGTTTTCCCCGGTCTCCGACTGCGGCCGCTACCGCCCAGGAGGTGATGGAGTTGATGACGATGGTGGCTCCGGGCTCTTGCTCCAGCTCAGCCAGCGCGATCATCGCCGTGATCACGGACGGATCAACCACCTCGCCGCGCTCGTCGATTAGGAAGCAGCGGTCGGCGTCGCCGTCGAACACCAGCGCCAGGTCGGCGTGATGTTCCCGAACCGCTTGCTGCGCGGCCACCAGGTTCTCGGGGATCAGCGGATTGGGCGGATGGTTAGGAAACGTGCCGTCTAGCTCCAGGTAAAGCCCGATGATTTCGAGGCCGCGACCGGCCAGGACACTGCGGGCGGTATGGCCAGCCATGCCATTGCCGGCATCAACGACAATCTTTAGCCCGCCGGGCCCAGCCACCGGCACCAGCTCGTTGAGCTTTGCCGCGTAGGCCGCCAGGGTGTCCAGTTCGCGGTAGCCGCCAGGAACCGGACTACCGCTGGCGGCGGATGAAGCGATGTCTCGCAACCTGACCATGAAATCTGCGGGTACGGGTTTGGCGTCTCGCAAGCAGAACTTGATGCCGTTGTCGTGGGATGGGTTGTGGCTGGCGGTGAACTGCACCCCCGGCAGCCCAAGCCAGCCGGAGGCGAACCACAGCTGGTCGGTTGCCGACAAGCCGATGTCAATAACACTCGCACCAGCACCACGGGCCCCCGATATGAAGGCCTGGCTCAGCTCGCGACCCAGCCCACGCATGTCGCGGCCCAACACAAATTCCTGCCCCGCTAACTGCAGTAGTTCGACGTAGGCGCGACCTAGCTCCCGCGCCCCAGCCAGATCCCAGTCGACCGTAGTGCCGCTGACGCGGCCACGAATGTCGTTGGCTTTGAAGATCGACGGGTGCAGCACGGCTCAACCCTGGTTAGCTGCCCCCGGCAGCAGCGTTAGATGCCCCACCCGGCGTCCTTGCGACACGACGGGTCGCTCCTCAGGCTCATCAGGTTGCTGCCCGACCTCGCGGATCGCTTCGGCAAGCGCAAGCAGATCGTCGTCGGCACCGGTTGGCAGCTCGTCGATTGGCAGCTTCAGCAGTTCCCAGCCGACGGGCACGCTGGTGCGCTGCCCGTGATAGTCACACAGGTCAAAGCCGCCTGGCTCGGGAGAACTCGACAGCGGCCCCAACACCGCCTGCTGATCGGCGTAAGCATAAGTCAAGGTGACTTTGGCTGGGAGGGCGCACCCCGTCCGGCTACACAATCGCACGCTGCGACGATACCTGAGCGACGGCTAGAATTGCCGCATGCCACGCACACGGGACCGACACGGCCGAGGCATTCGTGGGCCGCTGGCGATTCCGTCTGCGGCACTGCCAAGCGGGCTACAGCGACCTAGCCGTGCTGAGTTCTTTACCAGTTGCGTCGAGGACGCCGTACAACGCATCGAGGAGAAGCGCCCAGGAGCCTTCGCCAGCGTCCGTATTGGTATCGAAGAGGTGCCGCTGCTACGTAACAACTGGACGGGCGACCGGGTACCCATGTCGGCGGGACTGGAGGCCAGCCGTAACCGGAAGGCCACTTTAGTGCTTTACCAGCGGCCGTTGGAACTGCGAGCCCGGACGCGCAGCGAGCTACACCAACTCGTCCACCGAACCATCGTGGAACAGTTAAGCGCCATCCTGGCCATGCCCCCGGAAGACTTGAGCGACGACTGGGCGGGCTAGCTGCACCACAGGCCCCTAACCAGCCTCCCGATCAGCGAAGGCTGAGATCCAGCCTGGCTGGCACCGCGCTAGTTTCGGGATCACCGTAGGGCTGCATCGGCGCGACCGCGACGCCTGGGCCCGCAAGAGCTACTGCTCCCACTATCTTCCCCGTGGTTTCGGCAACCACAAAGGTGGGCTGATCACCAGGCAGCTCAAACTGGCTGGTCTTTCCGGCCGGAATCACAAGCCGAGAGATTTCTTCCTGCCCGCCGAGCGGAGTGTGACTCAACCGCACACTGACGTCGGCTTCACCAGGGTTGCCCAACAACACCCGGGCTTTGGCTGGAACCACCGCAGCCAAGTCACGGTAGCTCGTGGCCGGTGCGATGCGGGCCTGATCACTGCCGTCAGCCGCGACTACCAGGTCGGCGATGATGTCGCGGTCTGCGTCAACGATTAGGGTGCTTGCATCTTCGTTCAACGCTCCACTCAGTTCGATTGCCAAGCTGGAACGGGCCGGGATGCTGATGTCCGCACCGCCGTTGGGGATGTATCGCGGCGTGCTACCCAAAGCGGTAATGGTGACTGCTGCCCGCTCGTTGTCGGGATTGGCCAGCAGCACCCGAACGGTCTTGGCACCTGCGTCGACGCCTGGCAAGTACAGCTGTTGCGAAGGTGAGGCAGCAGACAATCCCGCCAAGGTCTGCCCGGACTTGGTGATTGCATGCAGGCTCACCCGACCGGTTCGTGCCGTGTAGAGCACCGCGACCGGGTCTTCACCTGAGACCAGCGCATTCAGCCCAATCCGACGTTGCTGCCCCACGCCGACCAAGATGTCGCGCGCCCCAACCGGGGATACCTCGCCGTCTTTGGTCAACAAGGTCAGATCCACGGAGGCGGCTACCTTGTCGGAGTTTGTTAGCACCAACTCCGTGGCCGCTGGGCTTGGCAGCACCAGCGCGCCACTGGCGAGCGCGGGGGTGCACGGCAGCCACTCAGTCAACGAATCTCCTGCTGCCAGCAGTGAGCCACCAACCAGTAACTGGTCGCCGCTTAGCAGCGTTGGTTGCTCACTGGCGGGCAATACCTGAGCGGTGGCTAGCTGTTTTCCCGAAGCATCGATTGCGCCAACATGTTCACTCGGCCCGACGTGCGGCGTACCAGCCGGGCACACGGCCTTTGCTAGCCGAACGGGTTGCAGCGGCTCAGTGATCGGCAGATCGGCGGGCTTGATTAGCGTGATGGAGATTGCCGCCAACGCCACGCAAACCAGCAAAGCGAAAGTTTCCAACGTGCGTAGCAACATCACATCCCCCTTCTCGCCCGACGCCTGGTACCTGCGGTCGGCAACCGCAGAATCAACAGCAGCGCCAGCAGGACCCCGTGCCAGAACGGCAGCCAACCGGTGGAGTGCCGCGACACGTCCAACTCACCGCCCAGCTCCGCTGGCAGCACGAGGGTGGCCGCGGGCTGCCCGGAAGCATGCTCCAGCAGTTTCCCATCGACCCGCACCTGCCAATTCGCGTCGGCTTTCCCGACGACCTGCAACAGCCGCTCGTGATCCGCAGCGGTCACCTGGCCGTCGACCACAGCGCTCACCTCGTCGCCATCAATGATGTGGTAGCGGGAGACCAGCCCGACGACCGACCATACGACGGCGTCATCCCCAGCCTCGGCGCCAACAAGGTCAGCGGCATTGCCTAGGGCAGCGATGCGTTCGGGATCAAAGCCTCGGGCATATACATGGCTGATGGCCAGGTCCGAGAGCCGCTTGCTCAGGTCCTCGGGGGCGTCGCCGCCCACGAACAGCTGCACTAGCTCGGCATAGGCCGACTGATCGCCGCCAAACAGTGGGCGTTCTGCGCTGCCCCAGACCGGATGCTCAGCCGAGACCAGATTCCAGGTGAGTTCATCGTTGTCGCGGGTGATCAAGAGCGCCTTGGTTGCCCGCTCGGAGGTGATCACGTCAGTCACATAGCTCGGCAACGCCTGGGCAGCCGGGCCGACCGGACCATGGAAACCAATGAAGCCCCACAGCACCATTGCGCCCAAGCCCAACAGCCCAAATAGCCCGGAAAGGAGCCGGTTCGCCTCGCCCCGCATGTGCGGCCAGAGGAATGCCGCGATCGCGAGCAGCGCCCAGCCAGACAGCAACGGCCGAGTGACATCATCCCCAATCGGCATGCCGAGCCGGGATACCACGAGGCCAGCCAGGACCGTCACGGCAATGACGGCGATCCAGATGATTCGTTTAACCCGGCTTGACTCGGCGACAATGGCCGCACCGGACAGGATGATCAACCCGGCGAAGAAAGCTAGGGTGCCCCACCACGGCAGCCCCGAAGATCCAAGTCGCTCCACCAGCTGATCGACCGAGATGGCTGGCACCTCTGGCCAAGCTATCGGGTCGATCCCGGTCATCAGCCGACCGGGCGAAGCCGCCAATTCAGGCAGCCAAGGCAGCAAGAACAGCAACGGGATGCCCAACACCACGCCAACCTCGACGACGCGGCGGGGACGGTTGATGATCACCACCACGGCGATCGCTAGCGCCAATAGCCACAGCACCGGCCAAATCGCAACCGCAACTAGCAGCCACCAGGCGAGCCCGGCCGGGGAGCGTAACCGTTCAGCCAGATCGTTATCGACGCTGCCGATGCCAGCCAGGCTGCGCACCATCATCGGTAGACAGATGGCCAACACGAGGCCAGAAATGTCACCACCGGTGACGGTTCCGAACATGATAGTGGCCCCACCCCACACCAGTGATAGCCCGGCTGCGGCAACCGAGTCCACCTCAAGGCGTCGCAGCATGGCGCCGGCAGCCGCCACTGCGGCCGCTGGCCCGAGTACCAAGGTGATCAACCCGAACCAGCCAGGTTGTCCCAGCGTCAGCAGCGAACCCAGCGCTGCAAATCCCAGCCACGGCGGGGCGGAGCCGACAGCTGACGGGAGCGGGGTCAAGTAACTGCGCCAAGCATCAGCAAACGTTTGGGGTGCGGGCAATAGGCCGCCGCCAGCAATCGGCCCCCCGACCAGGGTGCGAAGTGCCGCCAGCCCAGCCAGCACGGCCAGCGCGACGGCGAACAATTGCGGTGAGAACCAGCGCCGACGCCGCACGCCCCGATCGGCGAAATCGTCGCCGGTTAGTTCATCCAGGCTGGTAGTAGAGCCCACGTCTTCAGCGCGCCCACCAATGTCGGCCAGCACACTGCCCAAGACTTTGTCGAACCACCAGCGGCGCTTGGGCAGCAGGTCGCGGGCATCAACCGGCTCGTCCACTAACCGAGCTTGTAGCGATTCAACTGCCTCGGGGCTTCGGTTATGACGGCGCAGCGCTGCCAACTCGGAGCGGGCCTGGCTTGGCGATTTGGCTAGGAAGAACCCGATTGCCCGTAGCCACGACCAGCGCCCCAGCTTGGTTGAGCCACGGGCGGCCATGAGGCGCAACGCTGCCAACCGGTCAACCAAATGGTAGGGACCAAGTTCCGAGTGGCGTTCACCGAACCTGCCAGCCTGATGGTGAACCACGACCGCCTGCGGGCAGGTCATCGCCGAATACCCAGCGTCCAGTGCCCGCCAGCAAAACTCTAGCCCCTCCCGGTGCAACTGCGTTTCTGGCGCTAGCCCAGCGAGTTCTTGAAAAACCTCGCCCCGGATCAGCATGCCAGCAGTAGACCCGCCGAGCACTTGGGTGGCAGGCAATTGGCCCTGGTGAATTTCATCCTCTTCAACGAAGCCGACGCGAACCCCGTTTTCCGAAATGGTCTGCCCGGCCTCCACCACGATGTCGGGATAGTTGCGCCGAGTCGGCGCCAACAAGGTGGGCAGCAAGATGGCGGTCTCGCTGGCCTCCGATTCGCGCACCAGCATCCCTAGCGCATCTGGCCAGGGGGCGCAGTCATCGTGTAGCAGCCACACATACTCGGGACGGGAGCTACCAAGGGCCTGGTTCACGCATTCGGCGAAGCTGTCCGTGGCCTCGGCGGTGACGATTGAGTCGATGATCCCGCTGCCCAGCGCGACTTCGAGCAACTCGCTGCTGTCGTCAGTTGAGCCCGCTTCGACCGCAATGATCGCCCCGGGTTTTGGGTCCAGTTTTTCTAGGCTGCTCAGGTGTCGAGGCAACCAATCCGAGCCGTTGTGGACCACCACAACGGCTAAAACTCCTGAGGTATCCGGAAAAACTACCTCGGTTGCTGCGTCGGGATCGTCAAGCCACGACCACAGTTCCTGGCCGGAAGTAGTCGAAGTCACATCGCCGCACGTCGTAGTCGGCGGCGTTCCCGCTCAGACAGCCCGCCCCAGATACCGAAGCGCTCGTCATTCGCCAATGCGTACTCGAGACACTCAGTTCGCACCGCACACTCCTGACATACCCGCTTAGCCTCTCTGGTCGAGCCGCCTTTTTCAGGGAAAAATGCCTCAGGGTCGGTCTGCGCACACAGGGCTTCCTCTTGCCACGCATACACACCCTCGGGCTGCGTGATCCAGGCCCATACATCGCTCATTGTGCCTCCTGGGCAAATTACATACGTGCAATTCGAGTTTAGTCAACCTTTGTCGGCGTGTCGAACTGGTAAATACCATGCTATAAGCGCTAGGCAACCCCTGAGAGGAGCATGCTACCCCGCGCAGCTAGCCTCGCTTGGCGTGGGATCAGCAGAGGTCCGGGCCGACGCGCTCCCGAACCAGATCGACCAGTTGTTTCACTCGCTGCGCATCAGTGATGTCGGCGACCAGCGTCGCTTGGTCGGTGTGCACGATCAGCGTGTCCACGATGGCCAAGCCAGCCACGACGTGATCGGGCTGCGTGTTGATGATGATGCAGCCGCTGGTATCAAGGTTGACGCTACGGCCGAGAATCCGGTTGCCGTCGTCGTCAACGCTGAATTGCTCAGCCAGGCTGACATAGCCGCCTACGTCGCGCCAGTCCAGGTCCAGCGGGACCGCGACCACCCAGGCGGTGGTCGCGCCAGCGCTGACCGGCTCCATGATGGCGAAGTCGACGGAGTTGGGCTCGAGGCTTGCAAATACCGCTGGGACACAGGCGGGGTCGGCCGCCATGCGAGCCACCTTGGCGGCCTCGGCCGGCAGTAGCGCCGTCAGCTGGGCCAGCAACGTGCGGGCCTGCCAGCAAAACATTCCCGAATTCCACCAGTAGTTCCCACTCGCCAAGTACTGCTGCGCCACCTCGGCGTTCGGCTTCTCCTTGAATCGCCGCACGTGATACACCCCGGGAAAGCCAGCCAGCTCTTCGCCACGCTCCAAATAGCCGTAGCCGGTATGCGCGTAGCTCGGCACCACCCCCATCGTCACTAGCGCGTCGTCGGACTGCTCGGCGACCTCGAAGGCCAGCCGCAGGGCGGCTTGAAACTTGGCTTTCGGCTCCATGATGTGATCCGCCGCCAGCATGGCCACAACTGCGGCCGGGTCACGTTCGGCCAACACCGCAGCCGACCAGGCGACGGCCCCCAGCGAGTCCCGGCCGACCGGCTCACCCAATAGGTTTTCCGGCAACAGCTCGGGTAGTTGTTCGGCCACCGCAGCCGCATAGGACGCCCCGGTGCACACCAGAATTCGCTCCGGCGGCAGTAACCCGGCCAGCCGGTCGTATGCCAGCTGCAGCAGGCTCTTGCCGTCGAAGAGCTGCAGCAGTTGTTTTGGGGTTCCTTGCCGGGACAGGGGCCACAGTCTGGTCCCCGATCCGCCTGCCATGATCACCGCGTAACGCATAACCTCAGCCTAGCCACCTAGACTTGCCTCATGCTTGTTGCAGCAATGCGCCAACAGCTGCGGCGATCCGCAGGCAAACCGCTGCTCACCCACTACGACGGCGCGAGTCGGGTGGAGCTTTCGTATGCGACTTTCGCAAATTGGGTGGACAAGACCTGCAACCTACTGGACACGCTGCTGGTGGAGCCCGGCGATCCGGTAGATCTTCGCCTCCTAGACAGTAATCCCGGCCACTGGGTCACCTTGGTTTGGCTGTTGGCGTGCTGGCAGTACGGCTGCCCCGTGAAGCAGGAAAATCGGCCAGCCGCCCTGTGGGTAGGCGGCCCAGAGATCGCGGCAGCCGAAACACCAGGTGTCGCTTGCAGCTTGGATCCGCTGGGCCGCGGCCTAGCGGGTTCCGCGCCGCCCGGCTGCATCGACTACGTAGAAGTGCTCGCCGAACCCGACGACTATCTCGCTGCACCACAACCGGCGACCGAGACCGCCTGGGGCACCCTCACTCACGCCGACGTGGCCGCCACACTGCCGCGAGACAACCGGGCCCTATTCATTGACCCAACTGCTGGCTGGCCCACAACCCAACAACTAATCGTTTCGCCGTTGTTGGGCGGTGGCTCCAGCGTCATTGCCACAAACTGTTCCGCGACCACACTGGCTCAGCTTCGGCGTGACGAACGAATCAGTTAGTCCTCTTCGGGCTCGCCCTCAGCTTCGGGCTTTTCCGCAGGCTGCTCTTGCTCCGGGTTGGCTTCTTCGGCCAACATCGCGGCGCCACCGCCAAGGGTGCCGAGCATCTGGCGAACATTTGCCAACTGCGCCGAGATCGCATCGCGACGCGACCCCAGGGCCGCCAACTCACGCTCGGAGTCGCGGCGCAGGCGATCCCGGGTCTCTTTGGCTTCTGTCACCATAGTTTCGGCCTCGTACCGCGCCTTCGCCAGGGTGTCATCGGCTTGAGTCCGCGCATCAGCCAGCACGCGGCGGGCCTCGTTCTGGGACACCTCAAGTTCGCTCTCGATAGCGGCCAGTCGCTGCTCGCGTTCGCTGGCCTGCCGCTCGAACTCCGCTTCGGCTTGATCACGGCGAACTGCCAGGGTGCGCTCAAAATCAGTTGCTGCCTGCGCCGCCCGCGCCTGCTGCGATTCGTAGTAGGCCTCGCCCTCGTTACGCCTAGCCATCGCGTCATGGTCAGCTTGATCGATAATCTCGTCTGCCCGCTTCTTTGCCGCCGAGACCACTGCCGCAGCTTCTGCTTTTGCGCGGCTAACCATGTCAGCTGCCTTATTCTCAGCCTCGCTGAGCATATCCGCTGACTGGCTCTTTGCCTTGCTGAGGGTGTCCTCGGCAGCCACATTTGCCTGCTGCCGAATGTCTCCGGCCTCTTCTTCGGCGAGAGTCAGCATAGAACCGATACGTTCACCCAAGTCCGAATAGGAGGTGCGGGTGACGTTCTCGGCCGCAGCGTTAGCCTGCTGCAGCTGTACCTGTAACTGCTCCGCCCGCCGCTCCAGCTCGCCGTTACGTTCTTCCGCCTTGCTGAGCTGCATGGTTACCTGAGCCGCCTCCACCCGGGCACGTTCGACGGAACGACTCAAATTGCGTAGCTCGTTGTCGACCTCTGTCGGTTCGTAGCCCCGCAATACGGTTCGGAACATCGGCTGGTTCATACTTCCCCTTTTCCTGCTTCTTGTTCGCCCGGTACAGCCAACGCATCAATGACGCCTGACAGCTGACTCAGGTGTTTAACGATATTTTCTCGCCGTTGGGTCAATTCTTTCACTTCTTGGCGAGCCGCACTGAGCATCTCATTGGCTTGCTGCCGCATGTCATCGGCTTCGGCACGTGCTTGTTCTAGCGCGGCCACCGCCTCTTCCCTGATGCCCCGTGAACGTTCAAATGATTCTTGCTGGGATTGCTTGAGTTCTGCCTGGATCTGTTGCCGCAGCAACTCGGTGCGTTGATGGACTTCCGCAGCCTGTTTCTTCGCCTGCTCGAGGGTGCTAGCCACCTCAGCTTTGCCCTGCTCCAGCAGTTGCGTAGCCTCGGCTTCAGCGGCGTCCCGACGCTGCTGGGCTTCCTCGGTGGCGGCAGCCAGCACCGCCTTGGCCCGCTCGCGTATATCGGCAGCCTCGGCCTGAGCCCCCGCAAGTTCTTCCTGGCTGCGCTTTTCCACATCTACCCGGATCTGGTTCAGCTCGATCCGGGTCTGCTTGGCCTGTTCGGCGGTTTCCGCCCGGGCTTTGTTGCGCTCCGCCTGAACTTCAGCTTCGGCAGCCGTTAGCAGGTCTTGCACCGTGGCTCGAGCCCACACCAACTGCGCATCAGCCTCGTCAATGCGTTCGCGAACCAGTTGGTCTGCTTCTTGGTTTTTCGCCTCAGCCTGCTGCTCCGCGTCGCTGACAGCTTTAGCCGCCGCAGCTAGCGATTCGTTGTAGTGGACGCGGCCAGCTTCGCGTTCTTCGGCGGCTTCAGCCTCGGCTTGGTTGATGATCTGATCAGCCGCTACCTGGGCCGCAGCCCGAATTTGGGCTGCAGCTTCTTGCGCTTGCTGGGCTAGCTCATCAAGTTCGGCCTCGTGCTGTTTCCGCGTTTCGGTAAGCAACTGCTCTTGATCCAGCGCTCTAGCTTCGGCTAATTCCTCAAGCTGGGCTGCCTGCTGTTTCGCTTGGTTGATCCGCACATCGGCGAGCGCTCTGGCCTGCGCCACGATTTCATCCGCTTCTTGCCTTGCGGCGGCTACCAGTTCGTCAGCGTTTTCCTGGGCGGCCGCAGAAATCGCCGCCACCTCATGACTGGTATCGGCAAGCATCCGATCAATGTCTGCTCGCACCTCGGCAAGCCGTCGGTCGGCGGCAGCGTTCTCGGCCATGAGCCGATCTCGTTCGGCCTTTTCGTGCAGCGCCTGAGCCCTGATGTTTTCGGCCTCGGTTTCTGCTTCGGTTCGCAGTGCACGCGCGAATTCCTGAGCTTGGGTTAGCAGCCTGGTTGCCTGCCCATCCTCGGGGGGATCGAACGTCATCGAACTCACAGACATATCATTGTGTAAAGCTGACTGGGTAGCAAGATAAGGCCATAGCCTTCACTGCCGATCCCTGCCCGCTAGGAAACCCAGCCCCCAGGCCCCGTGCATAATCGCCAGCACAACCGGGAACCACGCCCGGGCCCGGCCGGGTAGATCGCGCACCACCGTGGTAGCGGCTGTTAAGAAACTTAGATAAAGCAGTGGCAACACCAACCAGGCAGGCCACCAGCGGAGCCGCGCCATCGCACTAACCAAGGCGGCGAGAATGCCGAATCCGGATGCGGCCACGGTGATCGGCGGCGCTAGGTAGCGCAGGCTCAACGTGTCAGGGTGACGTCGCACCACTTCCCGCCGCCACTGGCCGGTTCGGTAGAACTGCCGAGCCAACGCCCGCCAGCCTGGCCGCGGCCGATAAACCACCCGCAACTCCGGCGAGAAATAGACCTGACACCCGGCCTTGCGCAACCGATAGTTCAATTCCCAGTCCTGGGCTCGTTGCAGGGTTTCGTCGAAACCACCAACCGCAGCTAGTGCCTCCTTGCGGAACACCCCCAAGAAGACGGTGTCGGCTGGCCCAGCCGGAGTCTGCGCGAGGTGGAAGCCACCACCACCCAAACCCAGCCGCGAGTTGTAGGCAGCCGCTACCGCTTGCTCGAAGGGGGTGGTGCCTTGCGCGTCCATCAAGCCACCGACGTTTGCGGCACCAGTCTCGGCGAGCAGCCGAACCGCGGTCGCAATGTAGCCGGCGCTAAGCTCGCCGTGGCCATCCACGCGCACGATGATGCTGTGTTTAGCCGCTGCGATCGCCAAATTAAGCGCTACCGGAGTGATACCTTGAGGGTTTTCGATGACCCGAATCCGCGGATCCGCTGCCGCAAGCTCAGCGGCGATGGCCTCGGTACGATCCTCGCTGGGACCGACGCTGAGCAGTATCTCCATTGGCCCGGCATATTGCTGAGCCAGCACCCGCCGCACCGCGGCGCGAAGATGGCGCTCTTCGTTGCGCACTGGCATTACGACGCTGACCGCTGCCGGTAGATACTGCTCCACCTAGCCCACACTACAGATGCTGGCCGGGTCTACGGCCTCACTTGTTGAAGCTTCGTCTTGCGTTGCCTGGCTCGTGGCCGTGGCCACGGTCTGGGTCGGGGCTGCTGACTGCGACTGGCTCGCGGTTGGGGCTGGCTGATCCGCCTGCTCTGCCTGCGCAATCTTTTGTTCGACCACGACTCGAATCTTGCTGTAGTCGGGATCGCCTGGGGTGATCAGCGGCGGGCTGAAGTTCACGGTGGTGATGGGCAACTGTTTCGCCTTGATTGCCAACTGAGTTAGGTCGGCGACCTTACTGTGACTGACATCAGTGCGCACAAGGTCGCTGCCCGCCTCGGAGAGTTCCACGAATCGGCTGGCCAGCGTAGGCGGATCCAGCTGCTTGGCCATGGCCGACAACAGGCACTTTTGCCGAATCATGCGCTCGTAATCACTCGACTCAGCCCGCGAGCGGCCAAACCACAGCGCGTGATAGCCATCCAGCAGCACATCATCGCCTTCTTCGATGTAGCCACTGATCGGGGAGCTTCCCCCGCCGATCGGAATGGGCTTGCCGACATTGACCCGAACGCCTCCCATCGCGTCAATCAACTTGGCGAAGCCTTGCATGTCGACCATCGCGTAATAGTTGATGCTCAACCCCAGGGTCTCCTCGACTGCTTCAGTGGTCGCCGTGAGCCCGGGCTCAGCGACATCCGGGTATAGGTGCGGTCGATCGGAGGCGTAGGTGTAAATCGCGTTGATCATGCAGGTGGAATCGGGGCAGCGGAAACCATCCGGGAACTCATCGGCCAGTGGCGATCCCGCCGGGAAGGGCGCACCAACCAGGTTCCGAGGCAAGCCAAAGATCACCGTCCGACCAGTTTCGGCGTCGATGGAGGCAACATTGATCGAGTCGGGACGTACCCCCTGCCGCTCGGCAGACGCGTCGACTCCCAGTAACAGCACGTTGTAGCGGCCGGCCTGGGCCTCATCGTTGCCGCCACCGCGAAAGATATCGGCCGCGTTGGTTGCGGCGGTAAACAAGCTGGCCGCGAAAGCAGTAGCGATTCCCATCACCAGGATCAGTACCGCCACGATCACCGTCAGCACGATTCGTTGTTGCTGAACTAAGCTCAGCGGCCTACCCAGTCGCCATGCGTCAAGTAGCAGCAGCACCCAGCCCGCGAACAGCAGCCAGCAAAGGATTTTCCCGATCGGTGCGAAACCGAGCAACCCGGCCACGAATGGCCCGGGGAAAAGCCACAATCCCAGCCCGACCAAGACCGCAGCGACGACCAGCGAGAGGAACCCGGTGAGAACGTACTTGCCGAGACGCCGGTTGCCTGCCACATACTGCGCTGAGCCTGGCAGAACCGCTGACATGATGAGCAACGCGATGGCTCTGCGGCCCCGCACTGCCTCAGCACTGTTCATTGCTTGCTCCTAGGGATGATGTCGTTACCCAGGCTGCCCGGAGTTTGCTACTGGTTCACGTAGGCGCGCCGACTACAATGGCGCTATGAGGTCACGATGAGCACCAACCACAACTCAGACGACTTGGACTGGCTATATCGGCGTGACGAAGAGGCCACCCGGGTAATGCCTACGCAGCCGGCCGCCCCACCACAGCCGAGCAGCACGCTGGCAGCTTGGCCCAGCCCGCAGGGCACCCAGCCCCCGGTTCCACCGCAACCTCCCATGCCACCGCGCCCGCCCGTACCGCCGGTGCCGCCGCCACGCCCCATGCCAGTGATGCCCCAACCCATGCCGCAGACACCTCCACCGGGGCGACCACGCCGCCCTGGCAGGAGCGTGCTTCGAGTAATCGGAACATTGCTGATCGCCTGGATCGTGTTCTTGGTCGGGGTGCCGATCTACGCCTGGCTGACTAGCAATGCGGTTGACACCACTCCTGCCAGTCGAGAATTGGCCGATCAACCGGGGCGGGTCACTTTGCTGGTCGGGTCCGATTCGCGCGAAAACCTGAGCGCTGAGGATCAATCCAGGCTGGGCACCGGATCAATTGAGGGACGGCGCACGGACACCATGCTGCTGCTCTACCAGCCACCGACCGGGCCGGTAACGCTGATCTCGCTACCCCGAGACTCCTACCTGGAGATTCCAGGCCACGGCAAGAGCAAGTTGAATGCGGCCTACGCATGGGGCGGCGCACCATTGCTCATTGAGACGATCGAACTAAACACTGGCGTGAAGATCGACGACTATCTTGAGGTCGGTTTCTTAGGCGTCGTCGATCTCGTTGACGCGGTCGGCGGGGTCGAAGTCTGTCCCGAAAAGCCGATGCAGGATCGAGATTCTCACCTCGATATTCCCGCTGGCTGCCAGCAACTCGACGGCGTGACCGCGCTGGCCTACGTGCGCATGCGCAAGGCAGACCCGCGCGGTGATCTGGGACGAATGGAGCGGCAGCGGGAGATCATCCACAAGGTCGCGACCGCAACCCTGAGCCCGCTGACTTTCATCAATCCCCTGCGCTATTGGAGCATCAATGGTGCCGCCAGCAAGTCGCTGACGCATAGCACCGAAACCGGGCCGATAGAGGCAGCACAGACCGCGCTTGGCTTCGTGAAATTCGCGACCGGCGGCGGGATTTCGGTCACCGTGCCAGTAGCTGACGCCAACGCCCGCACCCCGGCTGGCTCCAGCATGATTTGGGACAAGGAAGAGGCGCAACGCCTGTTCACGGCCGTCGCCACCGGCGACACCGAGACCTTGGCAACCTTCAGTAACTAGCCAGGCGCCCTATCACGGGGGTGGCAAACGGCCACCAGATCGTGTGGGGTTACTCGCCACTAGGGGACTGCTTGGCAACTATCGAGGCGTGAACCACGTCGCCGACGCTGAATGCTTTGCTGCCAACTGCGGTCTGCACCAGCAGGCGGCCGGCCTCGTCGACGCCTAGCCCCTTCCCGGCTAGCGCCTCGCCCTCGGCGGTGATCGTCAGCTGTCTGCCGACTGAGGCGCAGGCAGCCAGATAACGCTGGCGTAGCAGCGCCAGCGGCAGCTGCTGCAATTGGGCAATACCCGCGAGCACGCTGGCCACGAGCGCGGCTGGCTCGACGCTGATTCCGGCCAGGTTCAGCGCGGTAGCGGTGGCGACCGGCAGCTGTTCGACCGTCAGCTGCAGGTTGATGCCGATGCCAATAACGGCTTTTGCGCCTGCGGGCGTCTCGACTCGCTCCGCCAGGATCCCGCAGACCTTGCCGCCGTCAACCAGCACGTCATTTGGCCACTTGAGTTCTACCCGGCCAGGTTCTTCCGTGGCAGCGGCGATGGCGTCTCGCACCGCCACCCCAGCCAGTAACGACAGCCACCCCCACTGTTCGGGTGCCAGCTCCGGCTCCACCAGCACTGACATACTGATCGATCCGCCAGGCGGGCTTGCCCAGCTGCGCTCTCGCCGGCCGCGGCCGCGCGTCTGTTCTAGGGCGACCAGCACCTCTCCTGCCGCCGCCCCAGACCGGGCCTGGGCAGCAAGATCGGCGTTGGTGGAACCGGTGACCGCCACCACCCGGATTGGCCCCCAGTTGGTCGTTGCGGGGAGCCGGTCGGCAATCATATGAGAAGTTAGTTCGGGCATCACACCTCCACGATAGAGTGACGAAATGGATATCGACATCCACACCACCGCTGGGAAACTGGCCGACCTGGAACGCCGCATCAATCAGGCGATCCACGCCGGTTCCGAGGCTGCCGTCGAGAAGCAACACGCCCGCGGCAAGCTGACCGCCAGGGAGCGCATTGAGGCCCTGCTGGACGAGGACACCTTCGCCGAGTTCGACGAGTTCTCCAGACACCGCGCCCACGGTTTCGGCATGCAAGAAAAACGGCCCTACGGCGACGGCGTGGTCACGGGCACCGGCGCCATCCATGGCCGCCCCGTCTGCGTCTTTAGCCAGGACGTCACCGTCTTTGGCGGCGCCCTGGGCCAGGTGTACGGCGAGAAGATCGTCAAGATCATCGACTTCGCCATGAAGACCGGCGTGCCGCTCATCGGCATCAATGAGGGCGGCGGCGCCCGGATCCAAGAGGGCGTGGTGGCCCTGGATTTGTACGGCGAAATCTTCCGCAGCAACACCCGGGCCTCCGGGGTTATCCCGCAGATCTCGCTGATCATGGGAGCCGCAGCCGGCGGACACGTCTACTCCCCGGCGCTGACCGACTTCACCGTCATGGTCGACCAAACCTCGCAGATGTTCATCACCGGCCCCGAGGTCATCAAGGCCGTCACTGGCGAAGACGTCACCATGGAAGAGTTGGGCGGCGGCCGCACCCACAACACCAAGTCCGGCAATTCGCACTATCTAGCCACCGACGAACACGACGCGTTGGGCTACGTCCGGGAGCTGCTGAGCTATCTGCCGCAGAACAATCTGGAGGATCCGCCAGTCTACGACGAGGCCGAGGTTGATCTGACCATCACTGACCACGACCGGGCCCTCGACACGCTGATCCCCGACTCTCCGAACCAGCCTTACGACATGCATGAGGTCATCCGCAACGTGCTGGATGAGTCGGAGTTCCTGGAGATCATGCCGATGTTCGCCAAGAACGTCGTCGTCGGTTTCGGCCGGATCGAAGGCCGCAGCATCGGCATCGTGGCCAACCAACCCATGTTCTATGCGGGCGCCCTCGACATCGACGCCTCGGAAAAGGCTGCCCGGTTCGTGCGCACCTGTGATGCCTTCAACATTCCGGTGCTCACCTTGGTGGACGTGCCGGGGTTCATGCCTGGGGTGGAACAGGAACATCGGGGCATCATTCGCCGCGGCGCCAAGCTGCTGTATGCCTACGCCGAGGCCACCGTGCCGCTGCTGACGGTCATCACCCGCAAGGCCTACGGCGGGGCTTACCTGGTGATGGGTGCCAAGTCGATGGGGGCCGACATCAATCTGGCCTGGCCGACCGCCCAGATCGCGGTCATGGGTTCGCAAGGAGCGGTCAACGTGCTCTATCGCAAGGCGCTGGCCGAGGCCGATGATCCGGAGGCATTGCGCAGCCGGCTGATGACCGAGTACGACGACGAGTTGGCCAACCCGTATGTCGCGGCTGAGCGGGGCTACATCGACCAGGTGATCTACCCGCACCAGACCAGATCCTTCATCATCAAGGCGCTGCGGCTGCTGCGCACCAAGCGTGAGGTGCTGCCGCCGAAGAAGCATGGGAACATCCCGCTATGACCGGCTATCGCATCAAGTCAGGCAACGCCTCCCCGGCAGAGCTGGCGGCGGTGTTGGCCGCGCTGGAAACCATCCGGTTGGCCACGCCACCGCTGCATTCGGCGAAGGATCGGCCGATCGCTGGTGGCTGGAACTCCTACTACCGAACCGTCCGGGTGGCCCATGCACCGGGCCGGGACGCCTGGCGCACCACGATGAGGTTCTAAGTGCGGCTCATCCTTGCTTCTAGATCACCGGGGCGGCTGCGGATCCTGCGGCACGCCGGTCTCGACCCCGAGGTAATGGTGTCGGGCTTCGATGAGCACCAGATCCAGGATCCGGTGGCCACCTCGCTGGCGCAACGGCTAGCGGTCGCCAAGGGCGAGGCCGTGTTGCCGCGCATCGACGGCGACGCCATCGTGGTGGCCGGGGATTCGGTACTGGAGTTTGAGGGCAAGGCCTGGGGTAAACCGCGAGACGCCGAGGCCGTGGTGCAGCAATGGCGGCGGCTTCGCGGCCGCCAAGGCGTGCTGCATTCCGGGCATTACGTGTGGGTTCGCGACGCCAAGGGGGCGCGCTCAATGCATCGCCTCGCCAGCACCGAGCTAGGCTTCGCCGATCTGCCAGACGACGAGATCCGCGCCTACGCAGCCACCGGTGAGCCGTTGGGGGTAGCGGGTTCCTTCACCATTGATGGGTTTGGTTCGGCCTTCGTGACGCACATCGTCGGCGATCCCCACAACGTCGTCGGCATTTCCCCTTCGCTGCTGCGCCAAATGCTCACCGATCTGGGAATCAGATGGCACCAACTGTGGCAACTGCCGCGGCAGTGATGCGCTAGGAGCGTGCGTCGTAACGCAACGAGATCGCCGAATTGGAGCCACTGACCGTGAACGCGCCAGCGATTCCGGGCCGCTCAAACAATAGGGACAGGTTCTCGTCTGCGGTGATCGTGAAGCCCTGCCGGGGCAGTTCCCGGCGCAGATAGGCCGCTACCTCTTGCCCCGGTGGCGAGTCGAGCACGACCGTCACGGTATTGACCTGATCCACCTGTTCGACGATGTTGGCGGCAACCGGAATCGAAAAACCGGGCGGGGCGTTACTGAAGCCCAGTTCCTGCAGTTCCACTCCGTCGGCCGGAACCGTGATGTTGTAGCTCGCCTGCGCGGTCGGGGTTGACCGGCCGGGGTCGGTGGCGCAGCCGGTAAGGGCCGCCACCGCAACCAGCAGGGCTATCACTCGACGAATCACCTGCCCAGGATACGCGGTCGCCGCGTAGGTCGCTGCCTGCCAGTGAGCAAGGTTGCGGACTTGTCCCTTATAGGCTGCACTTGCCCGCTAGGATCGCGACAAGTGTTTTCCTAGGGCACCAGCGAAGGAGGGTTACTGTGGCCACAGCAATCAACAAGGTACTCATCGCCAATCGCGGTGAAATCGCCGTCCGCGTAATCCGGGCCGCCCGCGACGAGGCTATTTCTTCGGTGGCCGTCTACGCCGACCCAGACCGGGATAGCTTGTTCGTCAAGCTGGCCGACGAAGCCTTCAGCCTGGTTGGTCAAACCGCGGCCGAAACCTACCTGGATGCCGACAAGATTCTGGATATCGCCAGGCAGTCTGGCGCCGACGCCATCCATCCTGGCTACGGTTTCCTTGCCGAAAATGCCGACTTCGCCCGCGCCGTGATCGATGCTGGGCTGATCTGGATTGGGCCGCCGCCCGAGGCGATCGAAAAGCTGGGCGACAAGGTGCAGGCCCGCCACATTGCGGCCAAGGTTGGGGCGCCGCAGGTGCCGGGCACCCCGGATCCGGTCGCCGACGCCGCGGAGGTGTTAGCGTTCGGCCAGCAATATGGCTATCCGGTTGCCATCAAGGCTGCCTTCGGTGGCGGCGGGCGTGGCCTGAAGATCGCCCACAGCGCCGACGAGGTGACCGAACAGTTCGAGTCGGCGACCCGCGAGGCGATCACGGCCTTCGGCCGGGGCGAATGCTTCGTGGAGCGCTATCTGGAACGCCCCCGTCACGTCGAGACGCAATGCCTAGCGGATGCACATGGCAACGTCGTCGTCATTTCCACCCGCGATTGCTCGCTGCAGCGGCGCCACCAGAAGCTGGTCGAGGAGGCCCCGGCACCGTTCCTGACCGCCGAGCAGCAGCAGCGGTTGTACGACAGCTCCAAGGCAATTCTGGCCGAGGCTGGCTACGTGGGGGCCGGTACCTGCGAGTTCCTGGTCGGCATCGACGGCACCATTTCTTTCCTGGAGGTCAACACCAGGCTGCAGGTCGAGCATCCGGTCTCCGAGGAGGTCACCGATATCGACCTGGTGCGTGAGATGTTCCGTATTGCCCGCGGCGAAGTGATCGGCTACGACGATCCCAAGGTGAGCGGCCATGCCATCGAGTTCCGCATCAACGCCGAGGATCCGGGCAGCAGTTTCCTACCAGCCCCCGGCACTCTGTCTACCTGGCAGGCCCCCGGTGGCCCCGGGGTGCGCGTGGACCACGGCTATCTGGCGGGTATGAACGTGCCCGGCAACTTCGATTCGTTGGTGGCCAAGATCATCGTGCGCGGCAAGACCAGAGAGCAAGCGCTGGAGCGTTCTCGCCGGGCAATGGCGGAATTGGTGGTTGAAGGCATGCCGACGGTGGTGCCATTCCATCGGGCTGTGCTGGAAGATCCAGCGTTCACCGCTGCCGACGGCAGCTTCCGAGTCCACACCAGGTGGATCGAGACGGAGTTTGACGGCGACATCTCCCCGTTCAGCGGCGCGCGCGGCGAGGAACTGGCGGACGAGGGGCAGCGAACGATCACCGTCGAGGTGGACGGGCGGCGCATGGAGGTGCGGCTACCTGCCGCATTTGCCGCGCATCCGACCTCGACTCAGTCGCCCCGCCCACGGACTAGGCGGCACAAGACGCCGCAGGCCACTGCGGCTACGGCTAACGCCTTGCTGTGCCCGATGCAGGGCACGGTGGTCAAGGTCGCGGTCGCCGACGGCGATACCGTCACCGAAGGCCAGACCGTGATCGTGCTGGAGGCCATGAAGATGGAACAGCCACTCACGGCCCACAAAGATGGGGTGGTCACCGGGCTTGCTGCCACGGTGGGCGAGAGCCTGTCCTCGGATGCCAAGGTCTGCGACATTATCGACCCGAGCTAGTCGTTAGCAGCTGTTTCCGGAAACCGGGTATGCCACCGACCGGTGGCCAACTACGATGTCGGTATGACAGACCTTGAATTGGCTCGGCGCGCCGCCGAAGAACTGCGGCAGCGCACCGGCATCCCCGCTATCGATCTGGCGCTCGTGCTTGGTTCTGGCTGGTCTGCTGGCGCGGACGAGTTGGGCGAGAATCTCGCGACGCTAGAGCTTAGCGAGGTGGCCGGTTTCACCAGTCCCGTCGTCGCTGGCCATGGCGGTCAGCTACGCGTCTTGCGCACCGCCAGCGGCAAGATCGCGGCGGTGTTCACCGGCCGAACCCATTACTACGAGGGCCGCGGCGTCGCTGCTGTCGTGCACGGGGTACGAACCGCCGCCGCTTGGGGCGCGAGCCAGCTCATCTTGACCAACGGTTGCGGCGGGCTCAAGCCCGAATGGCTGCCTGGCACCGTCGTGGTCATCAACGATCACATCAACCTGACCGGTGACACGCCACTGGCCGGGGCCACTTTCGTCGATCTCACCCAGGCTTACAGCAAGCGGTTGCGCGACATCGCTCATGCGGCCGAGCCGAACCTGCCCGAGGGAATCTACGTCCAGTTCCGCGGTCCACAGTACGAAACCCCGGCGGAGGTGCGCATGGCTGGCATCTTGGGCGGCGACCTGGTTGGCATGTCGACGACGCTTGAGACTATCGCCGCTCGCGAGGCTGGGATGGAGGTGCTCGGGCTGTCGCTAGTCACCAATCAGGCGGCTGGGTTGAGCCCAACCGATCTCGACCACGCAGAGGTGCTGCAGGCGGGCCGGGACGCTGGCCCGCGACTCGCGGCACTGTTGCAGACGATTGTGGGCCAGCTGTGATGAGCGTCGAAGCAATCCGCAGGCTGATCACCAAAGCCAACGAGTGGCGGGAGGTGGATCCAGATCCTGATACCCGAACCGAATTGGCCGAACTGATCGCTGCCTGCGAGAACGATCCCGAGGCCGACGCCGCAGCCACGTTACGCGACATGTTTTCCGGCACGCTGCAATTCGGTACCGCCGGGCTACGCGGCGAACTGGGCCCTGGCCCCAACCGCATGAACCGCGTGGTGGTCGGGCGCGCGGCCGTTGGTATCGGCAGCTGGTTGACGGCCCGCGGCAAGCGCGGCGGCACCATCATCGTCGGCTACGATGCCCGCTTCAAGTCCCATGATTTTGCCGTCGAAACTGCCCGGCTGTTGCGCGGCGCGGGGTTCGAGGTGTTGCTCACCGAGGGCCATACCGCTACCCCCATCGTCGCCTTCGGCATCAAGGAATATGGCTGCGTCGCTGGCATCGTCGTAACAGCCTCGCATAACCCGCCGCGGGACAACGGCTACAAGGTTTACCTGGGCGACGGCTCGCAGATCGTGGCCCCGGTGGATAAGGAGATCTCCGAGCACATCGCCAAGGTCTCACCACGCGATTTGGTCACGATGACGCGCGACGATGACTACGACGTGCTCGACAACGAGCTGTTGGATGCCTACGTCGAGCACAACGTGAGCCTCGTGCCGAAGGGCGCCCCGAGGGAGCTGACTTGGGTGCATACGGCCATGCATGGCGTCGGCAGCGCCCCGTTGCGAGCGTTGGTTGCCGCCGCCGGGTTCCCGGCAGCCCACGAAGTCGCCAGCCAGGCCGAGCCCGACCCGAACTTCCCCACCGTCGCGTTCCCGAACCCGGAGGAAGCTGGCGCCATTGATCAAGCGCTCGACCTGGCCAACCAAGTCAACGCCGATGTCGTGATAGCCAACGATCCCGACGCGGATCGCTGCGCGGTCGCGGCCGTGGTGGCTGGGCAGTGGCGGATGCTGACCGGCGACGAGCTGGGCGCCATTTTGGGCCATGACGCGATTGCTCGCGGCGGTTCCGGGGTGCTGGCCAATTCGGTAGTGTCTTCGACGCTGCTTAGCCGGATGGCCCATGTCGCCAAGCGCGAGCACGTAACGACCCTGACCGGCTTCAAGTGGATCGGCAGGGTACCGGGCCTAGCCTTCGGCTACGAGGAGGCCATCGGCTACTGCGTGGACCCGAAGAAGGTGCCCGACAAGGACGGCCTATCGGCCGCGTTGGCGGTGCTGCGGATCGTCGCCCAGTTGAAGTCCGAGGGCAAGACCCTTTCGGATCAGTTGGACGCCATCATGGCTCGCTATGGTCTGCATGCCACCGATCAGTTGGCGGTGCGGGTCAGCGACCTCAGCATCATCAGTGCCGCGATGGCCAAAATTCGTGCCACGCCGCCGAAGCGGCTGCTGGGCGAGTCGGTGGTGATCTCGGATCTTTCCGACGATCAGCGCAGCGACCTGCCGCCGACCGACGCGGTGGAGTTCACCGGCCAGCATGTGCACGTCGTAGTTCGGCCTTCCGGGACCGAGCCGAAGCTAAAGTGCTATCTGGAGGTGCGGATGCGCCCCAGCAAAGACTTGGCAGCGGATCGAAAACTGGCAAGCGAACAGCTACAGCAGTTGCGAGACGAAATGTCGGAAGCCTTGGGGCTGACGTAACAAAGTGCCAAAACAGCTGAAGACACTGTTGCTATGAAATCGATGCGCTGGGTGGTCGCCACCTCAGTTTTGGTTGTGCTGCTGGCCTGGTCGGCCGTCCCGGCCCACGCCGATGGCGCCCCTATCGCCAGCTATGAAGTCACGGTCACGCTGACCGAAGATGGGGCAGCCCGGGTCGTGATCGACATGACCATGGACTTTTCGGCTGAACGTGGGCGTGGGCCATACCTGACGCTGCCGAAACGCCAGGCCGATGCGGCCAACCCCGACGAGTGGTATGTGTTCGACTACGACGCCATCTCGATCTCCTCCCCAAGCGGAGCCGAGGACGCGGCAGACATCAGCGAAACCGAAAGTACCCTGACGATCCGCATTGGCGACGAAAACGTGTTCTATGAGTCTGCTCAGCGCTACCGGATCAGCTATGTGGTTCGAGGCTTGATCGTGCCAAATCACCCGGAAAGCGGTCTCGATGAGTTCAACTGGAACGTGATCGGCGACGCCTGGGAATCCAGTATTGACAGCGTGGAGGTACGCGTTACTGGGCCGGTCGAAGTGGCCAAAACAGCCTGCTTCTACGGCCCGGACTTTCAGCAGCCGTGTGCCTCTCGCAGCGACGGCGCCACCGCCACTTACCAGGTCGCGTCGTTGCGGGCACATGAGCCAATGCAAGTAGTGGCTGGGTTCCCTGCGGGGACGTTTCCCGAGGTCAAGCCGATGAAGGCAGAGCGCCACCCACCTTTCTCCCTGGAGCCGGTGCCGTTGGGCATCGTCGGGGCCCTGAGCGCGGGAGCAGTCGGGCTGGTTTACGGGCTGAATCGACGCCATGCTCGTGACAAGCGTTACCTGGAGATGAGCCCGGGCATGGTGCCGTCCGCGTGGCAGCGTCCCCGCATCGGGACTGCTACCAGCAACCAGCCGCCGCCTATGCGGTTCGAGCCGCCGATAGGGGTTTCACCCGGCGAGATCGGGCTGCTCACCGACACCCGGGCAGACAATATCGACATCTCGGCTACCATCATCGATCTGGCGGTGCGCGGTTATCTGCGCATAGATTCCGCCCCAGCAGGCGACACCCTAGTTTCGCTGCGCCAGCCACAAGCCGGGCTGAAACCGTTCGAGGCCGAGTTGCTGCAAGGGCTGTTTGCTCACGGCGACCGGGTCACGACGGCCCAACTACGCGACGAGAAATATGCCGGAACAATAGCCAAGGTGCGCGAGGCACTTACCGAGGCCGGGGTACAGCGCGGCTGGTTCAGTGCAAGACCCAATAAGCGGCACGCCACGGCATTCTGGTCGGGCACATTTAGCACTGCTGGCGGTTTCGCCGCGAGCAGCGTGGGCGCTGGCTCTGGCTGGGGGCTAATCGGGGTTCCCCTGATCCTCTTTGGGGTCGGAATGATGGCCACGGCCCATCGGTTCCGCAGCAGGACCGCGCTCGGGTCGGCGTATCTGGAACAGTCTCGCGGCTTCGAGCAGTACCTTCGTACTATTCAGGCTGACCACATCAGTTATTCCGCTGACGATGACCTTTTCAGCAGGTATCTGCCCTATGCCATGGTTTTCGGGCTGACCAAGCGTTGGGCCGAGGTGTTCGCGCACTCTCACTCACAAGGCCAGTTACCCAACGGCGACCTGAATTGGTTTCCTGGCCAAAGCTATGACCAGCCGCTCTTGTTTGCAGCTGCATTGTGGCGGGTGCATGAAAATTTCGATACCTCCATGAAAGCCGCAGATCAGGCGGCCTCGGCCAGCAGTGGCTCTTCCGGGTTCAGCGGCGGGGGTGGCCTCGGTGGCGGCGGGGGCGGTTCCTGGTGATTCCTCGGCAGGGCAATACTTTAGTTGCTGCCCGTACCGAATCAGTCCGTGGCGATGGGCGCCCAGGCCGGGCCGGTCTCGGCTAGCTTCTCGTCCAGCTTGGCGAACAGCGGACTCGGCTTGCACAGCTGCGTACCGGGCACAATCGGGCGAGACTCCCAAACGGCCTGCGCGGCGGCGTAGTCGCCGGTCAGGATCGGGTAGGCGAAGTCGCCCTCGCTAACCTCCTGCAACTCCGGCTGCCCGGACCAGACACCCTGGCCGCCGAGCTGCTCGAAAATGCGCTGCGCGGCGTGCGGCAGGTAGGGCGTGAGCAGCGTGTTGCAGTCGCTAACCACCTGCAGCGCGACGTGCAGGATGGTGTCGCGACGAACCGGGTCGTCCTTTTTCTTCCACGGTTCCTGGTCGCTGAGGTACTTGTTGGCCAGGCCGACGATGCGCATGGCCTCAGTGATGCCAGCCTTGAACTTGCGGGCCGCGATCTGGTCGCCCACGGTCTCGAAGGCGCGCCGGGATTCGGCCAGCAGCGCCTCGTCCGCCGCCGTCAACTCCCCCGCTTCGGGGATCGCGCCGACGTTCTTGAAGGCCATCGAGATCGAGCGGTTCACCAGGTTGCCCCACTCGTTGGCCAGCTCGAAGTTGTTGCGGCGCACGAACTCTTCCCAGGTGAAGTCGGTGTCTTGGTTTTCCGGCCCGGCCACCGCGATGTAGTAGCGCAGCGTGTCGGGCCCGAACTCCGCCAAGAAGTCGCCCACGAAGATGCTGGCCCCGCGAGACGAGGCCACCTTGGAGCCCTTCATGGTCAAGAACTCGCTGGAGACCACTTCGGTGGGCAGTTGCAGTTCGCCGAGGGCTTCGCTGGCCTGGCCGCCGACCGCGCCTTGGCCGTTGGCGCCCAGCAGCATGCCTGGCCAGATGACGGAGTGGAAGACGATGTTGTCTTTGCCCATGAAGTAGTAGGACTGCGCGCTCTCGGCGTTCCAGAACTTTCGCCAGGCCTCGGGGTCGCCGCTGCGGCGCGCCCATTCGATGGACGACGACAGGTAGCCGATGACCGCGTCGAACCAGACGTAGATGCGCTTCATCTTCGCGTCGCGCCAGCCGTCCAGCGGCACCGGGACGCCCCAGTCGAGGTCGCGGGTGATGGCCCTGGGCCGCAGGTCTTCGAGCAGGTTGTGGCTGAACTTCAGCACGTTGGGTCGCCATTCGGTGCGCCCGTCCAGCCATTCCCCCAGGGCGTCGGCCAGCTTGGGCAGGTCGAGGAAGAAGTGCTCGGTCTCGATGAACTTCGGCGTCTCGCCGTTGATCCGGGAGCGCGGGTTCTTCAAATCGGCGGGGTCGAGTTGGTTGCCGCAGTCGTCGCACTGGTCGCCGCGGGCCCCGTCGTAGCCGCAGATCGGGCAGGTGCCCTCGATGAAGCGGTCGGGCAGGGTGCGGCCGGTCGACGGCGAGATCGCGCCGAGCTGGGTCTGGGCGGTGATGTAGCCGTTGTCGTGCAGCGCGGTGAACATCTCTTGGACGACCCGGTAGTGGTTGGGGGTCGTGGTGCGGGTGTACAGGTCGTAGGTCAGGCCCAGGCCCTGCAGGTCGGTGGCGATCACCCGGTGGTACTTGTCGGCGGTCTCGCGGGCGGTGAGGCCCTCTTGCTCGGCTTTCACCTGGATCGCGGTGCCGTGCTCGTCGGTGCCCGAGACCATCAGCACGTTGTGGCCGCGCATTCGCATGAACCGCGCGAACACGTCCGAGGGCACGCCGAATCCGGAGACGTGACCGATGTGTCGGGGTCCATTTGCGTACGGCCAGGCTACGGCCGCCAATACGTCAGCACACATGGCTGCCATCTTAGCGGTGCAGGCAGCTGGCTGACGCTTCGGTTCACTCGAACAGCGAGGGCTGTCCTGGCGCCTCCGGCAGCGGGTCTGGTCGCGCTGGTTCGGTGCCGAAGCCTGGGCCGACGGCGACCGGCAGATTGTTGGCGTAGGCGGTGGCGGCGGCGCGGGCGCGTTCGTCGGCGGCTTCGTTGAGCGGATGCCCGGCGTGGCCCTTGACCCATTCGAACTGCACTTGGCGGCCCTGCAGCGCCTGGTCGAGCTGCTGCATGAGGTCCTGGTTGAGCACGGGCTTGTTATCGGCTTTCTTCCAGCCGCGGCGTTTCCAGCCGGGCAGCCATTTGGTGAGCGAGTCGATGACGTACTTGGAGTCGCAGAGAATCCGAATCGGCTCGCTGCCGGTGGCGCGCAGCAGGTCGAGTACGGCCATCAGCTCACCCCGGTTGTTGGTGGCCAGTTCCCAGCCGCCCGCGGCCCAGTGCTCGTCGTCGATGTACCAGGCCCAGCCGGCCGGGCCGGGGTTGCCCAGCGCGGAGCCGTCGGCTGCCGCGATGATCACCGGAGCTCCAGCCGGGCTGCGGCATAGGCGGGCTTGATGATGCCCTCGATCAGGGCGACGCGCTGATCGTAGGGCAGGAACGCCGCCGTCATGGCGTCGACGGTGATGCGCTCTACGTCGTCGATGCCCCAGCCGAAGGCCTCGCTGAGCAGCGCGAATTCGCGGCTTAGGCTGGTGCGGCTCATCAGTCGGTTGTCGCAGCTGACGGTGATCTTGAAGCCTTGGCGGTAGAGCACGCCGATGGGGTGATCGGCGATCTGTTCGGCGATGCCGGTTTGCAGGTTGGAGGTGGGGCAGACTTCCAGCGGAATCCGGTGGTCGCGGATGAAGCCCGCCAGGCCTCCCAGCCGGTAGCTGCCGTCGTCGGCTGGGGTGAGGTCCTCGATGATGCGTACGCCGTGGCCGAGCCGCCGGGCGCCGCAGAGGTGTACGGCCTCGCGGATGGAGTCCAGCCCGTCGGCCTCCCCGGCATGGATGGTCAGGTTGATGTCGTTCAGCCGCAAGTATTCGAACTCCGCGGCGAACCGGCTGGGCCGAAA
>PDWJ01002285.1_pt1 | contig 54306 bp, 51 predicted proteins | sample 1430881 | NCBI WGS metagenome assembly PDWJ01 (sample SAMN01162460, study PRJNA174530) | Oral metagenome, whole genome shotgun sequencing project. | biome: Marine environment; feature: Marine mammal; material: Swab sample of the gingival sulcus; isolation source: swab sample of gingival sulcus...
AAAGCGGGCTCTGTGACAAGGTGTTGGTGGACCCGGACGAAAAATACACCCAGGATCTGCTCGCGGCCATGCCAAGGTTTGAATTCGCCCCGGTGGCGTGAGAAGTGTTGAGAAGGTGCGGCGAGTTGCCCCCTGCCCTTGCGTGTTTTCGCGATCGCCTGATCCTCGTGTGGGACGGGTCTGGAGGAATGCCTGTGGTTAATATTTCCTAAAGCGGCTACAGTTCACCCCGAGACACCTGTGCGCGGCCGCTCCCGGCACACGAGGGTTGGAAGCGATACATTTGTTTTAACGAAAACTGCAAAAGTGCTGGGTGACCAATCAAATGAATAAAAGCCCCAATCGCATCCGCCGTCTGAAGCATATTGAAGCCTTCTCTGCCGTGATCTCCACCGGGTCGATTTCGGCCGCCGCGCGTCAGCTTGGCGTGTCTCAACCCGCCGTGAGCCAGTTGATCAAAGCGCTGGAAGAGGCCCTCGGCGCGCCGCTCTTTGTGCGCCGCAACGGTGCGGTTTTCCCAACCGCGCGGGCCGAAGCGCTTCGGGAAGATGCGGTCGATCTTCTGGCCCATCTGGACCGTTTCCAAGCGCAACTGAGCCACCAGAACACCGGCGTGCTTTCTACCATCCGCCTATCGGCCAGTGTCAGTATTCTGACCGAACTGCTGCCGGGGCTGATCTCTGGTCTGGCGCAACAGGATCCCTATTTGAAGTTTTACGTCAGCTCCGTGCCGCAAGGCGCGATGGTCTCGGCGCTGGTGCAGGGCCATATTGATTATGCGCTGCACAGCCGGGCTCTGGATCATCCGGGGCTGCACAATGAAAACCTCATTGAATCGCCTCAGGTCGCCGTCATGGCCAGAGATCATCCCCTGGCGGCAAAGAAAACCCTGACCATTCAGGATCTTAACGGGTGCCGGTTCATCAGTTCCACCAAGAACGACCCTTCCTACCATGACTTCAACACCCTGTGCCGCCTCGCGCGCGTTTCCGTGAATACGGTTTTCCAGTCCCCTTTCTCCAACCTGAACATTCAAATGGTCCGCCCCATGCAGGCGGTGACGTTCAGCAACGAACTTGTGGTGCGGTCGATTCTTGCACGGATGCCGGACCTGTCAATGCGCTATGTCGAAGGTGTTGACCTGAAAACCCCAATTTATCTGGCCTGCGCCGATTGGCAGAACGGCACGGAAACCCATCAACTGCTCTGTGAAGAGATACGCAATCTGTCGCTCCCCAACGCCCCATAAACCGCAGCACAGGCTACGATACCCGAACCGACCGGGCCGCCATAAACTTCTATCTCAATCGGTCCGAGGTTGCCGATACTTGAAAACGTCTTTGGGATTCTGTCTTTGAGCGCTACACATCTTGCTACACATTTTGCAGCGCTACAAAATCATAACAGACTGATATTAAACGGATAATAATGAGTAACCAGCGAGACAAGCGGACTGTCTGTCCGCCACTTCAGAACAAAACTGGGCACTGGTGCCGCATTGCCTTCGCTGTGGTGCGCCAGAGTGTGCAGCAGGTTGGTTTTGTTGCCGATGATGCGGACTTCCTTGTCATGGACTTCGATGCGGTGTGCGAGTGCGCGGATGTGGTCGCGGCGATAGCCGTTTCGGGTGCGCAGTTTGCGGCGGGCGGTGTCGGTGAAGCTACGGATCATCTGCGGGGTGAGCTTGCCTCTGTGAGTGCTGGTTTGCAGCGCGGCAGCCGCTTTTCAAGATGATCTGTCACAAGATTATCCAGCTTGCCCATGGGCATCGTTTGCCCTGAACAGCCCTCTTTCTCCTGCCGCAAGGAAAGGCTCGATTGACGAACTTCTGGCCGGTGACTGGACGGCGCTTGTCAACTGTTGGCACTGTTGGTAGGGTGGGGCCATCAAGGGGCGATAAGATGAAAGAGGGAATGCTCAAATGCAAGCGTGGGTTGGTTTGGTCCGCGGAATCGGCCCTGCGACACATCCAGTTATGCCGCTGCGCGAATTGAGGGACAGGTGTGAGGCTGCCGGCTTGAAGAACACGCAAAGCCTGCTTGTAACCGGCAATTTCATTTTTGAAACGGACCTGCTCAAACAAGAACTTCAGAAGCTACTGAACGATACGATCAGATCCTTTAGTCTTGAAAATAAAGTGATTTTGCGCCGCCCGAGCGAATTGGCAGATGCCGCCCGTCGCAATCCTTTTGCAGATGCGGCATCAGACAGGCCCGCAAAGCTGCTCGTGCTGTTCTTGCCCGAAAAGGCCGTACCCACCGCCGAGGCCGCCATAGCGGAACGCGCCGGGCCAGAGCGGGTTCGTGTCTCGGGGCGTGAGGTCTATATCGACTACCGAGAAGGGGTTGCGCGTTCCAGGCTCTCGCCCGCGTTTCTGGAACGTGTGCTGCACCAGTCAGGGACGGCCAGAAACTGGAACACGCTGGAAAAATTGCGCGAGGCATCCCGCAAGCGCGAAGGCTGAGCGTGATGGATTCCGGCCTGATCCGGCCCCACTTGCGAACATGAAGCCACTGGTCAAAATATTCATGGATAAAGTGCGAGAAGCTGCGTGCGGCGATCAACTCATAATCGCGAGTGGCGCACCATGCCTGCCCTGCCGTTTCTGGTTGGGGATCGGCGCGTCATGCTCGGCCTGACGGGCGGTGGAGGCGCGCAGATACAGCGCCGTGCGGAGCCGGATGTTGGGCGGATTCTGGGTCATGGCTTGGTTCCTGTTTTGCGGCTTGGGCGGGGATGCAACGGCCTTATCACAGCCGCAGACTCAAGCTAAATCCATGTCTTGGACGCGCAGCAAAGCGTCAAGTTCCTGCTCAAACCATGTTTCAAACACGGTGATTTCGGCGTCAGATACGGGCACCAGATCGGGCCAGTCATCGGTTACGATCCGGTCGGGCAGATTGCACCCGCGCGGCACTTTCGGCGCATCCGCATAGGCGTAAAGATCATCCGGCAGCGTGCCGGGATGGGCCGGGAGTTGGCGATATTTGCGCGCGCGGGACATGCCCGCAGTGTTGCAGAAACCGCATGATCTCCGCATAGCCCAAGCCCGCGACACACCCCGCCAGAGGGCGATTTGCCGGAAAGGGGGAGCGGCAGGCCCGTGACTTCGAATGATAAGGATTCTAAGTCACGGGCCTGCCTCACAAAGCGACTATTTTAGACGCCTTTTTGAGGTGGATTTTGGCATCGCACCTCATCGTATTGCAGTGGAGTATCGGCGGAGATGGAAAGGAATGGAGGAAATGACAGGCAGGGCAGTATTACGAATGCAAGATAAAAGACGCAGCACCACACGGGGTGCAACCCGTTGCCCTGCAACGGATTTTACCGTGCCGCTGATTTTACGGACGTGCCGGAAAACAAAGATTTTCTAATGATTATAAGACTATTCCCGACACCCTGCTGATTTGGAACCCGTTTCACAGGCGGTTGTTTCAGTTTGCCGGAAAAGAAAATGCTCTCTGAAGGCCCTTGTTTCATAGAGAACGTTCGGGCGCTGGATGGCAGTTCTACTCCTTCAAAGATGCCCACCCTGTATCTGCTGCAATGTGTCGGTCGGGTTGGTCTTTGTTGCAGGTGCCGGTTTGACAACCCTTTCAACGGAACGATGGAAATCTCTTTCCCCCCCCCGTAAGCAGGTTTTTCACTTGTTTTCAAGGCGATGTGCCCATACCGTGGCGAGACCTGCCCTCAGAGTTCGGGGCCGCCCAAATCGGATTGAGAAGAACATGAAATTAATCACCTGTTGCGCTTTACTTTTTGCCACATTGATTACATCACCCGCAACGGCTCAGGACGTGGTCCGAGGTTTGAAAACCGTTTTGATCAAAGAGGTTGATAGCCACATTACCCGCCGGTATCCTTCGGTTCTGGTTCCAAGGGACATCAGCGTGTTGTCTTTTGAGCTGAGCGGGAAGCTTAAGGCGATTGATTTGCATGTCGGCCAGCGGGTCAAGGCGGGCGACGTTCTGGCAAGTCTGGATGAAACCGTCAGCAATCGGGAATTACAGCGCGCCACCGCCGCGGTTGAGCAGGCCAAAGCCGAGGCGGATCATGCCGCCGATAATCTGAGCAAGCAGGAAAGCCGGTTGGAGCGCGGGGTTGCAACCCGCGATGCGGTTGATACAGCGCGAACTCAGGCGGCCACATCCAGCGCGAAGCTGGATCAGGCGTAGGCGGCGCTTAGTCTGGCGCAGGATAATCTGGAAAGGCTTGATTTACGGGCACCGTTTGACGGCATTATCAATAAGGTTGATGTGCAAAGTTACGGCAATGTCAGCGCAGGTGCGCCGGTGGTCACAGTTTACCGGTCTGATCGGTTCGAGGTGAATTTTACCGTCAATTTCGATACCGTGAATATGCTTGCGGTAGGAAAGCCCGCGCAGGTGCGGTTTGCGGCCCGGCCAGAGACCGTTTTGGATGGGTTTGTCACAGAAGTTGGTGCCCATGCGGATCAGGTCTCTTCATTTCCGGTTGTGCTGGCCGTTAACGATGCTCCGGCGGATGTGCGTGCCGGAATGGCTGTTGAGGTGGTTCTGGAGTTCGAGGTGATTGACACGCCCGGCTATTCCATTCCACTGGCCGCATTGGTCGACGATGTTGATCCGGAAGAGGACAACAAGGCCCAAGTATATGTCTACGACCCCGAAACCTCTACCGTCAAGCGTCGCCCGATCAAGATTTATGGCGTAAAACACAATCAAATTCTTGTTGCGGAGGGTTTGAAACCGGGGGACCGTGTGGCCTCTGCCGGTGTGCCGTTCCTGAGGGAAGGCATGCGGGTTAACCTTCTCTCGACTGATTAAAGGGATAGGTCAACATGGATTTCCTGACACGCTTTGGCATTGAAAAAACACGCCTGACCCTGTTGGTCATCGTCGGCACGCTGCTGATGGGGGTGATGACATATTTCGACCTGCCCAAAATGGAAAACCCGGTAATCACCATTCGCAATGCAATGGTAACGGCCCAATTTCCGGGTATGGCGCCCGAGCGCGTTGAAGACCTGATTGCCGTGCCGATTGAACGGGCCCTGCGTGAAATTCCCGAAGTCGAAGACATCAACACATTGATTTCGACGGGAGCAATGCAGGTCAGCGTTGCGGTTTGCGACTCGGTCAACAAATCGAAACTGGAGGACATATTTTCCGACATTCGCAATAAAATGACGGATGTGTCGCGTCTGCTGCCCAGAGGTACGATCGGGCCTCAGGTCAACACGAATTATGGCGATGTAGCGATCGCAACCATTGCGGTCACCGGACATGGCTTTAATTACGCCGAGCTCTGGGACGCTGCCGACGATTTGCGCCAGCAGCTCTATGGTATCGACGGGGTCAGCAAGGTTTCCATGACCGGACAACAGGATGAGCGGATATGGCTTGAGATTGATGCTCGCAAATTGGCGTCTGTCGGGGTTCAGCTCAATCAGGTGATCCATGACTTGCAAGAACAAAATGTCATTCTGCCCGCAGGGGAACTGGATGCGGGCGGAACAAACCTGACCCTGAGTGCCAATGGCGAATTGACCGATATCGAGTTCATCGGCAATGTCCTGACATCCGTGCAGGGTTAGGCGGGCTTTGTGCGGGTCAAGGATTTGATGAATGTGCGCCGCGGTTATGTGGACCCAAAGGTAAAACCCGCATTCTTTAACGGTGAACCGGCCATTATTCTGTCAGTCGAAATGCGCGATGGCAGCGATATTCAGGTTCTGGGGCGTGTCCTGAAAGAAAAACTGCCCCAATTCGAAAACACCCAGCCCATCGGTATTTCCTATAACTGGTCAACCTTTTAGGAAACCAATGTCACCCATGCCATCAATGGCGCGTTGTTGAATGTCGGTCAGACATTTGTCGTGGTTCTGCTTGTGATGATCCTGTTCATGGGGGTGCGGGAAGCGCTTGTCGTTTCAACCATTGTTCCCCTCAGTATCATGTTTGCGCTGATTGCCATGAAGCTGATTGGCGTCAGTATTGAACAAATCTCGATTGCGGCGGTGATCATCTCGCTGGGGTTGCTGGTCGACAACGGCGTTGTCATGGTCGAGGATATTCAAAGGCAACTGAATGAAGGAAAACCGCCCAAAACAGCTGCGCTGAGCGCCGGGAAACAGTTTTTCATTCTGCTTGGAGTGGCCTCTATTACCACTGTATCGGCATTTATCCCAATGTTTATATTGGAAGGGACTGCCGGTGAATTTGCTTTTTCACTGGGGGCGGTTGTTGGCCTCATGCTGCTCGGCTCCTGGCTGACGGCGCATTACATCATGCCGTATTTGTGCATGTTGTTGCTGCGGGGAAAACCCAAGTCTGTCGATGCGAAAAAGGGATTTCTGTTGCGCAGTTATTCCGTCGCCATTTCGAAAGCGCTGACATTGGGGATACTCATTATCCCGGTTGCTTACGGACTGGTGATCCTGGCATCTTCTTTGTTTGGTGCTGTAAAGAGCGAGCAATTCCCCCTCAGCGAGCGGGCTGAATATCTAATCTATTTCAACATGCCCAAAGGCACCTCAATTGCCGAGACCGAAAAGAACACGCTGGACGTGGTCAAATGGCTGAACGACACATCCGTTAACCCCGAGGTGGTGAATACAACCGCTTTTGTGGGTAGCGGCGGGCCGCGTTTCTACCTTGCGCTCAGCCCGGCGGATACCAACCCTGCCACCGCGTTTATTCTGGTTAATACAAATGGGTTTGAAGGGGCGGTTCCGGCGGCTGAACGCGCGCGCCGCTATCTGACTGAGCAGCACCCGGAGGCGCAAACCCGTGTAACGCGCCTGTCCATGGGCGACTCTGAATCCGGTATTGTCGAGGTAAAAATAAGTCGGCCGGACGCAGATACCCTGCTGAAGTCCGCCCAAACTGTCGAAGCCGCGTTTGCGGATGTTCCAGACATTACATTCTATGAGAACGACCGGGGGAATAAGGTACTTAAACTGACCGCCGATATTCTTCAGAGTAACGCGCGCGAATTGGGTGTCACATCACAGTCGGTTGCAAATGCGATGGATATGTTTTTCACTGGCAAAGAGCTGTCCACCTATCGAGAGGGTGACAAATCAATCCCGATCTCAATCCGCGCCGGAGAAAGTTTCCGCGATAGTCTGGAAGATCTGGGGGATTTCTACCTCGGCGGCACCAGCCAGCTGGTTTCACTAAATGAAGTCGCGCATTTTGATGCGGTGATGGGGCTTTCCCAGTTGCGCCGGGAAAACCAGATCCGGCAGATCAAAATATCTGGCAAAAGCGATACCTTGTCCGCCTACGAGGTGCTGGCAAACCTTCAACCTGTGCTGGATGCGGTCCAGCTTGAGCTTGGGTCGCAATACGCTGTCGAGATTGGCGGCGAAATTGCCAATGCCAGTAAAACCAACAGCATCCTTGCCGCGGGTCTGCTCCCGGCGCTGATCGTCATGCTGATTGCGCTGACATTTCAGTTTAACTCGATCCGCCGTGTCGGGTTGATCCTGATGACCATTCCTTTGGTTGCAATCGGGGCGCCTGCTGGCCTATGGCTGCTTGGCCAGCCATTGTCCTTTTTTAGCATCCTTGGAATGTTGTCGCTCATGGGGATTGTGATTAACAACGCAATCGTTCAGATTGACCAGATTGACATTGAATGGCAATCACGCCCCCTGCGCGATGCAATAATCAATGCAGCCGAGCAGCGCTTTTCTCCGATTCTGCTGACATCCATGACAACTATTCTCGGACTCATGCCCATGGCACTGTCAGGCGGCGCGTTGTTCGAACCAATGGCGACCCTGATGATTGGAGGTTTGCTTTTTGCCACGCCGGTTTCGCTGTTCTTTGTGCCCAGTGCATATTACCTGTTTTTTTAGGCGGGCCGAAGCTTCGAAAAACGCTGAGTGACGCCAAGGTCAAAGCTTTTATCCGCATTCGATGTCGTGGTTGATGGAATGGTGGGCGCTGAATATGTGTCTTACCTGTCATGGGGGCACCGGCCGCTTGAACCGCATTTTCGACAGCACGAGGCAAGACAGGCGCGTGAAACGCACTGATTTCGAAAGGACCCAACCGTGGGGCTGACCGGAAATACACATCAGAATTGGCGAATAAACTTTGGTATGCCGAACCCCTGAAGTCACCAAAAGTGACGCAGGGGAAAACCGGTAACAGCCTTTATGATCGCGCTATAGCGAACACAAAGTTCTCATCATCATCTCGCGCGGCCGGCCATACACTATTCGAGAACTCGACATGAGGTCCCTGACGGGGCCTTTTTCTTTTTGTTTCAAAGGGGGTTAGCAGTGCGATCCGACTTTCGGAGACTGCCATCTGGAGCAATATCGGTCTCTGACCGCCCCGTGTCTCTTTTCACCCGCCCTTTATTCAAATCGGGCCGCATTCAAAAAGTTGAGCCTTTTCATGGGCTTGACAGAACAGGATTGCGCCGCGGTTGAGGCGGGTTCGACCGTCACCATGCAAACAGAGACACCCGAAGGCGGCGTGGTTGTGCGCGTTGGTGCGAAATCTTGATGGGATCAGGACCCGATCGCCATGCTAGGCGCGATTGGCGGATTGACGCCCGAGTAATCGAGGTGTCGACATTCTCTGCTGCCTGAACGAACGACTGGAGTGCGGATTTTTCCGACCCTCACTTCACAAAAGGCAATGTCCGCTCTACTCTTTTTTCCGATGTTGAGCTTTTCCAAACAGGCGCCCATACTGCGCCGTGCTTTGGGAAAGCATCAGCCTATTGGAGAGCCGTACATGACGCTAGAATTTCTACTGACATCCCTCGTGGTGGTTCTGCTGCCCGGTACTGGCGTAATTTACACTTTAGCTATCGGTCTTGGGCGCGGCTTTAAGGCAAGCATTGCCGCAGTGTTCGGCTGTACGCTTGGAATTGTCCCGGCTGCGGTCGCCAGTATCATTGGTCTGGCAGCTTTACTTCACACAAGCGCTTTGGCGTTTCAGGCAATCAAGTATTTAGGCGTCGCCTATTTATTCTATATGGCTTGGAAAATCCTGAAGGACGACGCTGCTATGGAAGTATCTGAAAACAATGATCGCATGGGCTACTTGCGTATAGCGACGAACGGAACGTTGTTGAATGTCTTGAACCCTAAGCTGTCGTTGTTCTTTCTTGCGTTTCTGCCTCAGTTTGTTTCGCCAGCTTCGACCAATGCCACAGCTTCGTTGGTTTTTTTGGCGGTGGTCTTCATGATTATGACATTTGCGGTCTTTGTGCTTTACGGAGCCTTCGCTTCCTATGCCCGAGATTTTGTCATTCAGCGGCCTTCAGTGATGAAATGGATAAAACGCTGCTTTGCCGGAACCTTTGGGTTCCTGGGGGCAAAGCTCGCTTTCACAAATTGAGGTTCAGGCCCAGAACGGTAGCTTTGTGCAATTTCGGTCCATTCGTTGATTATGCGGAATGCCACAGTCTAGGCCCAAACCGGACTTTCGCGGCAGAACGTGCGCCCCACCTGCTCCTCCCCGGCCAGAAAGCACAGATCGTACAGGCTGACCGCCGGCGCCTCTCGCCCGCAGGTCAGGCGTTTGAGCACCTCCGGTGCGAGATATGCCAGCCGCAACTGGCGGCTGACGTGCCGCTCGGCCAGCCCAACGGATTCAGCCAGTTCCTGGATCGTGGCAAACTCGCCAACTCCACGAACGGCCGATGGCGCGCAGGATGTGGGGGGCCTGCTCGGCCGGAAAAAGCTGCGCCCAAAGCGCGTCGAACTCATGCAATGCCGCAATGGCGTCGGCTTCGTGAATGCCGGTCTGATCCTCTTTCAGCGCCGTCAAGGCTTGCGCCACCACCTCTGGCGTTTGCAGAATGCGGCGGACTTCGGTCACGACCGCGTCCTCGACCATCCCGGCCGCCAGCGGCATCGGGGTGGTCTCATGGCCGCGCCTGTATCGCTGAAGATCAGTCCCTTCAGGAGAGCGGAGGTCCGCGACCTGCTGTTGTTGGCGCGTTTGCCAGGGCTTTCCTTGTATGCTTGTCGCCCGTGAAGCAAGAAGTTTTTGACTTCGTGGTTTTTTGATCGAGTGCGGTCTTCAGTACTTGGAAAACCACATAGCCGATCATACTGGTGCCAGCCGGTAGTCGTTCAGTTTTTCGTGGTGCCGCTGATAGGACTCGAACCTACGACCCCATCATTACGAATGACGTGCTCTACCAACTGAGCTACAGCGGCCCTTTTAACCCGTGACCCAACGGATCACTGAGCGCCCTCTTGAACCAAATGTCGGCAAACGTCAATCACCCACCGCGCCCTGGGCAGAAATTATTGCGGCACAAAACCCGCCGATTTCTTGATGCAACGCAGCGCAAAACGCGAGCGCAGATGCCTTATGCCTTTGATCTTGAAAATATGTTGGCGCAAAAAGGCCTCCATCCCTTTGGTGCCATTGGTGGCGACCTTAATCAGATAATCGCAATCGCCGGCCATCAGATAAACCTCAAGCACCTCGGGGATGTTTGCCATCGCGTCCGAAAACGCATCCACTGTGCGGGCGTCATGTTGCTCTAACGAAACCTCGATCAGAACGATTTCCGCCACCCCCAGCGCATCATGGTTGATCGACGCGCTATAGCCGTTGATGATGCCCTCTTTTTCCAGCCGTCTTTGCCGCTGCCAGCACGGGCTGGGCGACAGGCCGACCTTTTTGGCCAGATCCTTGTTCGATAAACGCCCATCCTCGACCAGCGCCTTTAAGATGCGCCGATCTACGGCGTCTGGTTGATATGTCATGAATGATCCTTTGGTTGCAGCCCATTATTGCGGAAAATTATTTTGAATAAATGCCCGAAACAGGAACAATAAGGAAGAAATTTTTTCAGCTGTAAAATAGGATGAACACAAAATCAGCGCCGGATTTTGGCCCATTCTTGCGGTTTTTGGCGCAAAATAACATGATTGCAACAACGAAAGAGGAGCCCCATGGCCAAGCCCAAACCCTTGTCTTTGCATGTGCCCGAACCCGCTTGTCGCCCCGGTGACAGCCCGGATTTTTCGGATTTCGACATCCCCAAAGCCGGAGAAGTGCGCCGCCCCGATATTGACGAAAAACCGGAAAACATGCGCGATCTGGCGTATTCGATCATCCGGGTTCTGAACAAGGATGGTCAGGCTGTGGGCCCCTGGACCCCCGATCTGACGGCAGATCAACTGCGCGAGGGGCTGCGCCACATGCTGACCCTGCGCCAGTTGGATGAGCGCATGATCAAAGCCCACCGGCAGGGCAAGACCAGCTTTTATTCGCCGCATCTGGGCGAAGAGGCGATCTCTTGCGCGTTTCGCAAGACCATAGATCAGGGCGATATGTGTTTTCCCACCTACCGACAGGCGGGGCTGCTGATTGCCGATGGCTACCCCATCACCGATATGATGAATCAGGTCTATTCCAACACTGCCGACCCGATGAAAGGGCGGCAATTGCCGATCCTGTATTCCTCCAAAAAGCACGGCTTTTTCACCCTGTCGGGCAATGTCGCCACCCAGTATATTCAGGCGGTCGGCTGGGCGATGGCGTCAGCGATCAGCCATGATACCAAAATTGCCGCCACCTGGATTGGCGATGGTTCGACTTCCGAGGGCGAATTTCACGCCGCTTTGGTGTTTGCCTCGACCTACAAAGCGCCGGTGGTGCTGAATATCGTCAACAATCAATGGGCGATTTCCACTTTTCAAGGCATCGCCAGCGGCAATGCCGAAACGCTGGCCACCCGCGGCCATGGCTTTGGTATTCCGGCCCTACGGGTGGATGGCAATGACTATCTGGCGGTTTACGCGGTGGGCCGCTGGGCGGTTGAGCGGGCGCGCGCCGGTCTGGGGCCGAGCATCATCGAATATGTCACCTACCGGGCCGGGCCGCATTCCACATCCGATGATCCTTCGGTTTACCGCCCCCAGGGCGAAGCCGCCGCCTGGCCGCTGGGTGATCCGGTTGAGCGATTGAAACAGCATCTGATAGCGCTTGGCGAATGGTCGCAGGAACGCCATGATCAAATGCAGGCTGAATGCGCCGATCATGTGCGCCAGTGCCAGAAACAGGCCGAGCAATACGGCACACTCAATTCCGGCCCCAAACCGGACCCCAGCGATATGTTTGATGATGTATTCGAACAAATGCCGGATCATCTGAAACAGCAACGCCGGGAATCGGGGGTGTAACATGGCACGCATGACAATGATTCAGGCCATCCAGAACGCGCATGATCTGGCGATGGAACGCGATGACAGCGTGGTGGTGTTTGGCGAAGATGTCGGCTATTTCGGTGGGGTATTCCGCTGCACCTCGGGCCTTCAGGAAAAATACGGCACCAGCCGTTGTTTCGATGCGCCGATCAATGAATGCGGCATCATCGGCATCGGCGTGGGCATGGCGGCCTATGGGCTGAAACCGGTGGCGGAAATCCAGTTCGCCGATTACGTTTACCCGGGCTATGACCAGATCGTCAGCGAGGCGGCGCGCATCCGTTACCGCTCGGCCGGGGATTTTACTTGCCCGATGGTGATCCGTATGCCCACCGGCGGCGGCATCTTTGGCGGCCAGACCCACAGCCAGAGCCCCGAGGCGCTGTTCACCCATGTCTGCGGCATCAAGGTCGCGGTGCCCTCCAATCCGCAAGACGCCAAGGGGCTGTTGCTGGCCGCGATCGAAGACCCCGATCCGGTGATCCTGCTAGAGCCCAAGCGGCTCTATAACGGCCCGTTTGACGGCCATCATGACAAGCCGATCGTGCCGTGGAAGCGCCACGAACTGGGCGAGGTCGATCCCGGCTATTACACCACGCCGCTGGGTCAGGCTGCGATCCGCCGCGCCGGTTCGGCGGTGACGGTTCTGGCCTATGGCACCATGGTGCATGTCGCCGAGGCCGCCGCCGAGCAGGCCGGCATTGACGCCGAAATCATCGACCTGCGCAGCCTGTTGCCGCTGGATGTGCCGACCATTCAGAAATCGGTTGAAAAGACTGGCCGCTGCGTGATCGTGCATGAGGCCACCAAGACTTCGGGCTTTGGCGCCGAGTTAAGCGCGGTGGTGCAAGAGGCGTGTTTTTACCATCTGGAATCGCCGATCAAACGCGTCACGGGCTGGGACACGCCCTATCCGCACGCCCATGAATGGGCTTACTTCCCTGGCCCGGATCGGGTGGCGCGGGCGTTGGTTGCGGCGTTGGAGGATTAACGAATGGGCATTTACACAATCAACCTGCCCGATGTCGGCGAGGGCGTGGCCGAGGCCGAGTTGACCGAATGGGCCGTGGCCGTTGGCGATCAGGTGCAAGAGGATGACATTCTGGCGGTGGTGATGACGGACAAGGTCTCGGTCGAGATCCCCACTCCGGTCAGTGGCCAAGTGGTCTGGCTGGGAGGCGCGCCGGGTGATGAGATCGCGATTGGCTCGAAATTTGCGCAGATCGAGGTCGAGGGCGAAGTGGACGAACCACAGCCGCTTCAGGACAGCCCCACGCCGGAAACCCAGCCCGCGCCCGAAACTCAACCTGCACCCGAAGCTCAACCCGCGACCCCCGCGCCGGATAGGCGTGGCAAAACCCTTGCTGCTCCGGCGGTGCGCAAACGGGCCAAAGACGCCGGAGTTGCGCTCGGTGATATTACCGGGACCGGGCCGGATGGGCGTGTGACTCAAGCCGATCTGGCGGCTTATCTGCTGGATCAGGAAACCCTGACCAGCACCCCAGAGCCGGGCTCGACCGATGTTAAAATCATCGGGCTGCGCAAGAAAATCGCCGAGAAAATGGCGCTGTCAAAATCGCGCATCCCGCATATCACCATTGTCGAAGAAATCGACGTGACCGATCTGCAAGAGCTGCGCAGCAAGCTCAACGACCTGCACGCCGAAAAACGCGGCAAGCTGACCATCCTGCCCTTCATCATGCGTGCCATTGTCAGCGCGGTGGCGGAGCAGCCGCAGATCAATGCACGCTTTGACGATCAGGCCAATGTGCTGCGCCAATATGAGGCGGTGCATGTCGGCATTGCCACCCAGACCGAAGCCGGGTTGACCGTTCCGGTGGTGAAAAATGCGCAGGCGTTGACGGTTTGGCAGGCCGCGGCCGAAATCTCGCGCCTTGCCGAAGCGGTGCGTTCGGGCAGTGCTGGGACAGATGATCTGAGCGGCTCGACTATCACCATCACCTCGCTGGGCCCAATGGGGGCGATTGCCACCACACCAATCATCAACCACCCCGAAGTGGCGATTGTCGGGGTCAACAAAATGATGATGCGCCCGGTCTGGGACGGCGAGGCGTTCCAGCCGCGCCTGATGATGAACCTGTCCTGCGCCTTTGACCACCGGGTGGTTGACGGCTGGGATGCGGCGGTGTTCGTGCAACGGCTGAAAGCCTTGCTGGAAGACCCGGTGATGATGATAGTTGGGGCGTAGGCGGCGCATATTTTCCTCGTGACATCCCCCGCAAACTGTGGTTCAGTTCTGCAAACGACAGGGGCGTTCGCCATCCGGCGGGCTGAGAAGCACCCTTATAACCTGATCCAGATCATGCTGGCGGAGGGAGTCACGATAAGAATCGCCGTGTGCCATTCCGGGCTCTTCCTTTGCTGCGAAAAAGGAGGCGATGATGACCAATCAAAATCCGCAAGATGCTCTGCACGCCATGCGCATGGCCAATCCGTTGGTGCAATGCATTACCAATTTCGTCGCGATGAACATCTCGGCCAACACGCTGCTGGCCGCCGGGGCCTCTCCGGCCATGGTGCATACACAACAGGAATCCGGTGATTTCGCCGCCATTGCCGGGGCGCTGACCGTCAATATCGGCACCTTGTCCCCGGATTGGGTCGAAGGGATGAAAGCGGCGATTGTCGCGGCTAAACAGGCGGGCAAGCCGTGGGTGCTGGACCCGGTTGCCAACTTTGCCACCCCTTATCGCCAAGCCGTGGCGGGGGAACTGCTGGCGATGGGGCCAACCGTGCTGCGGGGCAATGCTTCGGAAATCATGGCGCTGGCCGGGCAGCAATCTGCGGGTCAGGGTGTGGATGCGGGCGACAGCGTGGCGGCGGCGGAACAGGCCGCCCGGGCGCTGGCCGGGAAATTCCAGACCGTGGTGGTGATCACCGGCGAGGTCGACTTTGTCACCGATGGCACCCGCGCAGCACGGGTGTCCGGGGGCTCGGACATCATGCCGAAAATCACCGCGATGGGCTGTGCCCTGACCTGCCTGATCGGAGCCTTTCTGGCCGTTGAACCAGACGCGTTCGCCGCCAGCATCGCCGCTTTGACACTGTTTGCCGAAGCCGGAGCCAGAACCGGAGCCACCGCAACCGGCCCGGGTGCGTTCGCTTGGCAGTTTCTGGACCAGCTGGCGGGGCTTGAGCTGGCGGATATTGATCTCTCACGGGTGGTTGAACAATGAAACCGCAAGTTGACCTGTCATTCTATCTGGTGCTTGATCCGCAACTCTGCGAACCGTTGGGCATGATCGAAACCGCAAGAATGGCCGCCGCCGGAGGAGCCACCGCGGTGCAGCTGCGCCACAAACAGGCCGATACCCGCCAGATGATAGAGCTTGGCCGGGCGTTGCAGCAGGCGCTGGCCGACAGCGCCGCGACCTTGGTGATCAATGACGATGTCGAAGCGGCCAAAGCGCTGAACGCCCCGGCCCTGCATATCGGTCAGGGGGATATGCCCGTGGCCCGCGCCCGGGCATTGATCGGGCCGGATATGCTGCTGGGGCTGTCGGTAGAAACGCCGGAACTGGCCCACGCGGTTGATCCCGATCTGGTGGATTATATCGGGGCCGGGCCGGTGTTTGCCACCGACACCAAACCGGATCACAAAGCGGCCATCGGCTTTGACGGGCTGGCGCAGATCGTCGGGCAGTCTCCGGTGCCGGTGGTGGCGATTGGCGGGCTGAAACGCCAGCATATCGCACAGGTCTTTGCCAGCGGCGCCCAGGGGCTGGCCGTGGTGTCGGCGATTTGCGGACAGCCCGACCTTGAGCGCGCCATTGCCGATTTCAACGCAACAATCAACGAGGTGCGCCCATGATCCCCACTGCTCTGAGCATCGCAGGCTCTGACCCTTCCGGCGGGGCCGGTATTCAGGCCGATCTGAAAACCTTTTCCGCGCTTGGGGTTTACGGCATGTGCGCCCTCACCGCCCTGACCGCGCAAAACACCACCGGAGTCAGCGGTGTGCATCTGGTGCCGCCAGCCTTTGTGGCCGATCAGATCCGGGCGGTTTTTGCCGATATTCGGGTCGGAGCCATCAAGATCGGCATGATCGCCAATGCCGACATCGCCTCTGCCATTGCCGATGTCCTGCAAGATCACCGTGACGTGCCGATCGTGCTGGACCCGGTGATGATCGCCAAAGGCGGCCACGCACTGTTGCAGGAGGACGCGATTGAAACCCTGAAAACCCGGCTTCTGCCGCTGGCTGATATCCTCACCCCCAACCTGCCCGAAGCCGCCCGCCTGCTGGATCAGCCGGTGGCCCAGACCCGTCCGCAGATCGAAGCTCAGGGTCAAGCGCTGCTGGCGCGCGGCCCGCAAGCGGTGCTGATGAAAGGCGGGCATCTGGAGGGCGCGGACAGCCCGGATCTGCTGATCACCGCCACCGAAACAATTTGGCTCGAATCCCCCCGCATTCAGACCAAAAACACCCATGGCACCGGCTGCACCCTGTCGGCGGCTCTGGCGGCTGAGCTGGCCAAGGGCCACGCGCCGATCACCGCCACACGCCACGCCAAAGCCTATCTGTCTAGCGCGATTGCCGCTGCCGATAGCCTGAAAATCGGCCATGGCCACGGCCCCACCCATCACTTTCATCATCTGTGGAACAACACCCCATCAAAGGAAACATAACATGCGCATTTTCATTCTTCTGGCGGCTCTGCTGCTGTCTGCACCGGCCTATGCCGGCGATAAAATCACCCTGATGCTGGATTGGTTCATCAACCCGGATCATGGGCCGATCATCATCGCCCAAGAAAACGGATATTTCACCGAAGTCGGTCTGGAGGTCGAAGTCATCGCCCCCGCCGACCCGTCTGACCCGCCTAAAATGGTCGCTGCCGGGCAGGCCGATCTGGCGGTTTCCTATCAGCCTCAGCTGCATATGCAGGTGGCCGAAGGGATGCCTCTGATCCGCATCGGCACCTTGGTCGCGACCCCGCTGAACTGCCTTCTGGTTCTGAAAGACGGGCCCATCAAAACCATCGCCGATCTGAAAGGCGGCAAGGTCGGTTTTTCCGTCGCCGGGGTGGATGAAGCCGTGTTGCGGCAAATGCTGCGCCATAACGGGCTGAAGATGGAGGATGTCAGCATGGTGAATGTCAACTGGTCGCTGTCGCCTTCGCTGATGAGCAAACAGGTCGATGCGGTGATCGGAGCCTATCGCAATTTCGAGCTGAACCAGATGGAAATTGAAGGCGTTCCCGGACATTGCTTTTACCCCGAACAAGAGGGCATCCCCGCCTATGACGAGCTGATCTATGTCGCCAATCCGCAAACCATGGACGCCGACAAGATGCGCCGTTTTCTGGCCGCGACCGAAAAAGCCGTGCAGTTCATCGTCAACGAACCCGAAGCCAGCTGGAAGATTTTTGCCGCCACCTCGCCCGAATTGCAGGACGAGCTGAACGCCAAGGCCTGGGTTGATACGCTGCCCCGCTTCGCTCTGACTCCGGCGGCGCTGGATCAGGGGCGCTATGCCCGGTTCGAAGCGTTCCTGAACAAGGCCGGCCTGTTGCAAGCGCCTCGCCCGGTCAGCGAGCTGGCGATTGATCTGGGGGCCGAATGATGCCGGATTACGGCCGGGCATTTGCCTTGCTGCGGCAACAGGCGGTGCAGGATGGTGGGGTGTGGGAGGCCTATACCCGCCACCAATTCGTCGAAGGCTTGCGCGATGGCAGCCTGCCCCGGGAGGCTTTTTTGCACTATCTGGTGCAAGATTACCTGTTTCTGATCCATTTTGCCCGGGCCTGGGCGCTGGCGGTGGTCAAATCGGACGGGCTGGACGAGATGAAACAGGCCAGCGCAACGGTGGATGGGCTGGTGAATATCGAAATCGCGCATCATATCGGGGTCTGCGCCGCGCATGGGATTTCTCAGGCGCAACTGGACAGCGCCGCCGAACACCCCGCCAACATGACCTATACCCGCTATGTTCTGGATGCCGGGGTCTCGGGCGATCTGGCCGATCTGCTGGTCGCGCTGATGCCCTGCGTGCTGGGCTATGGCGAGATCGGGGCGCGGCTGGCGCGGGAAACCGTGGCCGATAACCCTTATGCCGAATGGATCAACACCTATGCCGGGTCTGACTATCAACAGGTCTGCACCGAGGCCGGGCAACTGCTGGACCGTGCGCTTGAACGGCGGATTGGCGCGGATTTCGCCGCCTCGCCGCGCTGGCAACGCCTGTGCAACCGCTTCACCACCGCCACCCGCCTTGAGGTGGATTTCTGGGGGATGGGCCTGACACCGTGACCTCTGCCATCGGGATCAGCATCACCGGAGCCGCCAGCATCGCCGGCCAGCAACTGTTTCAGCCGCTGAAAATGCGGCTGGAGCCGGGGCGCTGGACCTGCCTGCTGGGGCCGTCTGGGGTGGGCAAGACCACGTTGCTCTACCTGCTGGCCAATCTGGCCGAGCATGTGGATTTTGACGGAGCCATCACGGTCGACGATCAAAACCCGCTCACCGGGCGCATTGCCTATATGGCGCAGACCGATTTGCTGATGCCGTGGTTGACGGTGCTGGGCAATACGCTGATCGGGCAACGGCTGCGCCGGCAAACCGCCGAAACCGACAAAGCCACCGATCTGCTGGCCCGGCTGGGCTTGCGGGATCATCTGCACAAATATCCTTCTGAGCTGTCTGGCGGTCAACGGCAGCGGGTGGCGCTAGCCCGCACCCTGATCGAAGCCCGCCCGGTTGTGTTGCTGGATGAACCCTTTTCCGCGCTGGATGCCCGGATGCGCGCCGAGATGCAGGAGCTGGCGGCGCAATGGCTGCACGGGTCCACAGTGTTGCATGTCACCCACGACCCGGCCGAGGCCGCCCGGTTGGGTGAGAAAATCTATCTGCTGCACGAAGGCGGGCTGGCCGAGGTTCCGCCTCCGCCCACCGCCGCGATCCGGCCTGTGGATGATGCCGAAACGCTGGCATGTCAGGGTAAATTGCTGCGTTTGTTGCGCGAGGGGGGGAAATGAAGGCTCTGCTGCGTATCACCATCGCCAGCGCCGTGATTGTGCTGGCGTGGCAGGCGTTGGTCAGCTTTGCCAACTTGCCGCATTTCATTCTGCCCAGCCCGCTGAAAGTGGCCACAACCCTTTGGCAGATGAAATCGGTGATTGCCGAACACACGCTGATCACCGGCGCAGAAGTGTTGCTGGGGTTGTTGATCGGCACGGTTCTGGGGGGGCTGACCGCGATTCAGCTGGCGGTTTCGCCCCTAGCGCGATATTTGCTGAAACCGGTGCTGGTGCTGACCCAGGCGCTGCCGGTCTTTGCGCTGGCACCGCTGTTCACCCTGTGGCTGGGCTATGGGATGCAATCGAAAATTCTGGTGGCGGTGCTGATCATCTATTTCCCGGTGGCTTCGGCGTTTTTTGACGGGTTGATGCAAACCCCAAAGGGCTGGATGGATTTGGCCAAAGTGATGGACGCCAGCCCGCGCCAGACCTTGCTGAGAATACGGATCCCGGCGGCGCTGCCCAGCTTTTCTTCGGGGTTGCGGCTGGCGGCAGTCTATGCGCCGATCGGGGCGGTGATCGGCGAATGGGTCGGGGCGTCAAAAGGGCTGGGCTATTTGATGCTGCTGGCCAATGGGCGGGCGAAAATTGATCTGATGTTCGCCGCTTTGCTGGTGCTGGCGCTGCTGACATTGGCGTTGCATTACGCGGTGGGCAAATTCTGCGATCTGCTGGTGCGCAAATATCAGCCCTAACGGTGCAATCTGGCCCATCCGGCGGGAACACTTGGGGCTACGCAGGTTGGTCGCGCAGGAAGACCCAGCGATCGGGCTCGGACATGCTGGCCTGAAATCTGTAGCCGCCCGTGTCAAAATCCTTGAGCCCTTCGGGGTCGGAAATCCGCCGTTCGATCATGAAACGCGCCATCGCGCCACGGGCCTTTTTGGCAAAGAAGCTGACAATTTTCGGCCCGGTGGGCTTTTGCTCCATGAAAACCGGGGTGATCACCCGCAGTTTCAGTGCGTTGGTGTCCACAGCCTTGAAATACTCAACCGAAGCGCAGTTGATCAGCACATCATTGCCGGTGGCCTTGGCCGCCTCATTGAGCGCCAGCGCCAGCCGGTCGCCCCAGTAGTCATAAAGCGTCTGCCCCCGCTCGGTTTGCAACCGGCTGCCCATTTCCAGACGGTAGGGCTGAATCAAATCCTGCGGACGCAACAGCCCGTAAAGCCCCGAAAGAATGCGCAGATGCGCCTGCGCCCATTCCAGATCAGGGGCATCCAGACTGGCGGCCTCGAGCCCGGCATAGGTATCCCCCGAGAACAGAAAGGCCGCCTGTTTGGCGTTTTCAGCGGTTGAAGCCGGGGCGAATCTGGCAAAGCGTTCGGCATTTAACTGCGCCAGCTTGTCGCTAATTTTCATCAGCTTTTGCAGCTCTGCAGCGCTGAGCTGTTTGGCATAGCCCACCAGATCATTGGCCGCGTCCTGAAAGGTGGGCAGGGTGGCACCGGGTGGGTTGGGTGCCTTCATGTTCAGCCGTTTGGCTGGTGATACGACGATCAGCATTCAGCAATCCTCCGTCAGACATATGTTCAGAAATTCCGCGCCAAAGCGTTCGGCGCGTTTGTCGCCCAGCAGGCGTTGCTCATCGGTTTGTCCAGCCCCTGCGGCCCGCGGCTCAACTGACCTTGCGCCGCCAGCAGCCGGTCATAGAGTGCGCCTTCATCGCGCCCGGCCAGTTTGCGCCGGGACGGATGCGGCGGGGCGGGGGTTTCGCCGGTGATGACCTCTAAAAACATCTGGCCATATTTTTCCAGCTTGACCGCGCCAACCCCGCCGATCCGCGCCATGTCATCCAGGTTCTGCGGCCGGGTTTCGGCCATTTCGATCAGGGTGCGGTCGTTGAAAATGATATAGGCCGGGCTGTGGGCGGCTTCGGCCAGGGCGCGGCGTTTGGCCTTGAGCGCCGACAGCAGCGGCGCGTCTTCGTCGCTGACCAGCGATTTCACCGCCGGGCGGCGCTGGGTTTTGGCGCGGCGGATGCTGTCATGGCGCAGCTGGATGCTGGTTTCATCGCGCAGGATGGGTCGCGCGGTTTCGGTCATGCGAAAGGCTCCGAAACGCTCCATATCCGGGCGGATCAGGTCATGCCCCATCATCTGCCGGAAAATCGCCTGCCATTGCGGTTTGCTGTATTCTTTGCCCACGCCAAAGGTCGGCAGCGAATCATGGCCGCGCGCCCGCACCTTTTCGGTGTCGTTGCCGATCAGGATGTCAATCAGATGCCCCGCGCCAAAAGATTCGCCGGTGCGCAGCATTGCCGACAGAGCCATGCGCACCGCTTGCGTGCCGTCGAAACTGTCCGGTGGGGTCTCGCATTGGTCGCAATTGTTGCAAGGCGGGCTGTCCTCGCCGAAAAAGCGCAGCAGTTTTTGCCGCCGACAGCCCAGAGCCTCGGCCAGCCCCAGCAGAGCATTCAGCCGCGCATGGTCGGCATCGCGGCGCTCGGGCGGGGCGAGGCTTTCGTCGATCTGGGCGCGGCGCAGGCGGATATCCTCGGCCCCGAACAGGGTGAGGGTTTCGGCGGGGGCTCCGTCGCGACCGGCGCGGCCGATTTCCTGATAATAAGCCTCGATGGATTTGGGCAGATCGGCATGGGCGACCCAGCGGATATCCGGTTTGTCCACCCCCATGCCAAAGGCCACCGTGGCGACCACGATCAGCCCATCTTCCCGCTGAAAACGGGCCTCAACATCGCGGCGTTCACCGGCCATCATGCCGCCATGGTAATGGCACGCGTTATGGCCGGCCTGATTCAGCGCCGTGGCCAGATTTTCGGTTTTCTTGCGGGTGGCGCAATAGACGATGCCCGGCTGGCCTTTGCGCGCGGCGGCAAATTCGAGGATCTGGCGGCGCGGAGACTCCTTGGCCTCGAACCGCAAATGGATATTGGGCCGGTCAAAGCCATGCAGGAAAGTCGCCGGATCGGTGCCGTCAAACAGGCGGGTGATGATCTCGGCCCGGGTTTCTTCGTCGGCGGTGGCGGTAAAGGCGGCGATCTGCACGTTCAGGATTTTGCGCAAATCCCCGATCCGCAGATAATCGGGCCGGAAATCATGGCCCCATTGCGAGACACAATGCGCTTCGTCCACCGCGATCAGGCTGGTGTTGATGCGTTGCAAAAAATTGATAATGCCCGAGGCCGCCAGCCGTTCCGGCGCGATATAAAGGATTTTGAGCGTCCCGGCATTGGCGGCGTTATAAACGTCATCGGTTTCTTCGGGGGTGTTGCCCGAGGTCAGCGCTCCGGCCACAACACCGGCCTCTTGCAGCGCCCGCACCTGATCGCGCATCAGGGCGATCAGCGGCGAAATCACCACGGTCACGCCGGGGCGCAGCAGGGCGGGCAGCTGAAAACACAGCGACTTGCCGCCGCCGGTGGGCATGATCGCCAGCGTGTTGCGCCCAGAGGCAACGGCTTCGACAATCTCGGCCTGACCCGGGCGAAAGCTGTCAAACCCGAACACCGAGGAAAGGAGGCCGCTTGCGTCTGTCACAGTTTAAAAAGAGTAAAAGAAAGGGGCGTTATTGCGCAGAATGGTCCGCAGAATGATCAGCCCGATAAAGGCCACCAGCGGCGCAAGGTCCAACCCCTGCATTGGCGGCAAAAACCGGCGAATGCGGCTGTAAAGCGGTTCCAGCAACCGATTCAGCCCATACCAGAGCTGCGCCACCAGCGGCTGATGCAGGTTCAGCACCTGAAAGCTGATCAGCCAGCTCATTATGATATGGGCAATCATCAAAAACCATGCCACGCTCAGGATCAGGTCGAGGATTTGATAGAGTGATTGCATGTCGTGCTGCCCCTTTTGTTGCCTGCTGATTACCTAAGTGTTGTGCGACCATATGGCAAGCATTTGCGCCCATGTTGTGTTTGCCCCCAAGCTCGGTTTATTCAGGCTGGGGCAAACAGGTTAAAGGACGATAAAGATGTATCCGTTTTTCAGAATGGCCAAGGAACTGGTTGTGCACCGCGGCAAGGCGGATTTGCAGGTGGGCGATGTGCATGTGTCGCATCACATCTGCTGGCCGTGGGATCTGGATTTCTGGTTCGAGCTGAACAATGGCCGCACGCTGACGCTGTATGATCTGGGTCGTTTGCCTCTGGCCAGTCGTCTGGGTCTGATCAAGGCGATGCGCCAGCAGAAATGGGGGCTGACCGTGGCCGGGGTATCGGTGCGGTATCGCCGCCGTTTGCGGATGTTTCAGAAATTTGAAATCCACAGCCGGGCGCTGGGCTGGGATGAGCGGTTTTTATACCTTGAGCAATCCATCTGGACGCGCAACCACTGCGCCAATCAGGCGCTCTATCGCACCGCGGTGACTTGCCCGGATGGCATCGTTGCGCCGGAAAAAGTTGCCACCGCGATGGGGCTTGATCCCATCAGCCCGGACCTGCCAGAATGGGTGCAAAACTGGATCAAGGCCGAAAGCACCCGCCCCTGGCCGCCAGAAATTCACGCAACCAGTTAAAGCATCTTGCGCTGGCTGCGTTTTCGCTGTTTTATCAAAAGGGTAGGGTGGTGATAACACAGAGATGACAAACATATCCGCAAAGAAACGCATCTGGGGCTGGATGATGTTTGACTGGGCCAGCCAGCCCTATAATACGGTGCTGCTGACTTTCGTATTTGGCCCTTATTTTGCCGAAATGGTGACAGATCTGATGCTGGCCCAAGGCATGGCCGCGCCGCAAGCCAAGGCCAAAGCGCAGGAGTATTGGGGCTGGGGGCTGGCGATTGCCGGGATCGTGATCGGAGTACTGGCGCCGGTTCTGGGTGCCTATGCTGACCGATCAGGCCGCCGGATGGGGTGGATCAAGCTGTTTTCGCTCTGCTATGTGCTGGGCGCATCCGGCCTGTGGTGGACGGCCCCGGATCAGTTCAGCATCTTTTGGGCTCTGGCGCTGTTTGGCCTTGGATATGTCGGCATGGAGTTCGCCACCATCTTTACCAATTCCATGTTGCCTTCATTGGTGGAACGCGACCAGGTGGGCAAGATTTCGGGCTCGGGTTTTGCGCTGGGCTATTGGGGCGGGCTGTTGGCGCTGGCGATTGTTCTGTTGCTGTTTGTGGACAATGCGGCCGGGGTGACTCTGCTGGGGGCACCGCCCTTTCTGGGGCTGGACGGCATGGCCCGCGAAGGCACAAGATTCGCCGGCCCCCTGACCGCGCTTTGGTTCATTCTGGGCATGATCCCGTTTTTCCTGTGGGTACGCGAAACCCCGCAGGGCGTAAAAACCGGAGGCCTGACCGATGCGCTGGCCGAGCTGCGCCAGACCGTCAAATCCCTGCCCCAACGCCCCAGCCTGTTTTCGTTTCTGTCCTCCAGCCTGTTTTACCGCGATGCGCTGAACGGCCTTTACAGCTTTGGCGCGATTTATGCGGTGGGGGTGCTGGATTGGTCGATCACCATGGTCGGCATTTTTGGCGTCGTCTCGGTGATTACCGCCGCCATCTTTGCCTATCTGGGCGGGCGGATCGACCATATAACCGGGCCAAAACCGGTGATCATCGGTTCGATCCTGCTGCTGCTGGTGGTGTGCTTTATTGTCGCGTTGATGAACCGGCAGGGGATTTTGGGGCTGAGCTTTGCGCCGGGTTCGTCGCTGCCAGATGTAATCTTCTTTATTTGTGGCGGGGTGATCGGCGCGGCGGGTGGGATCTTGCAGGCCAGTTCCCGCAGCATGATGGTGCGCCACACCACGCCTGAGCATAGCAGCGAAGCCTTCGGCCTTTACGGCATGTCCGGCAAAGCCACCGCCTTTCTGGCCCCGGCGCTGATCGCTTCTGCCACCCATTTCAGCGGCAGCCAGCGCATTGGCATCATGCCGCTGATATTGTTGTTTGCAATCGGCTTGTTCCTGCTAAGATGGGTTCAGGCAGAAGGGGAGCAAGACATCACATGATCCGGTTTTTATCCAGTTTGATAATGGTGCTTTCGCTCACCGCCCCCGCGCAGGCCGAGCCTCTGGCCAAGCATCTGTTCGGAGCTAAGCAGAGCGGCTCAAAACAAGCCCCCGCCGCCTATGGCAGCTATTCCAAAGGCTGTCTGGCCGGAGGGGTTCAGTTGCCGCAAAAGGGGCCGCATTGGCTGGAAATGCGGGTGTCGCGCAACCGCAACTGGGGGCATCCCGAGCTGATCAAATTCATCGAGCGCCTCGGCCGCAAAACCGCGCGGATGCGGGGCTCCAAGGGGCTTTACATCAGCGATCTATCGCAGCCCCGTGGCGGGCCGATGACCAGTGGCCATCGCTCGCACCAGATCGGGTTGGATGCGGATATCTGGCTGATGCCGGCGACGACTCTGGATCTGAGCATCAAGCAACGGGCCAAGACCTCGGCTGTTTCCTACCGGCGTCATAAAGGAGCCTTCGTCAACAGCAGATGGGGGCGTTATCAGCACGCCATGTTGCGGGCGGCGGCCAAGGATAAAGCCGTGGCGCGGATATTTGTTTTCCCCGGTGCCAAGGTGCAGATGTGCAAGGATGAAAAAGGCGACCGGAGCTGGCTGCGTAAAATCCGGCCCTGGTGGGGTCATCACTATCATTTCCATGTGCGTCTGAAATGTCCCAAGGGGCAAAAAGGTTGCAAGAACCAGCCGCCGCCTCCGCCCGGAGATGGCTGTGCTGATGCGCAGGAATGGGTCGATAACATCCTGAATCCGCCGCCCCCGGACCCGAACGCGCCGCCACGCAAAAAACGTCGGGAATACACCTTGTCCGATCTTCCGGCCCAATGCAGAGGCGTTTTGGCCTCGCGGTAAACGTGGCTGACGGGGAAAAAGACGCCGGAAATACAGATATTTTTATCTGTTAGCCTCGTGTTAACGCTGCGGCCTTATGTCTGCTGTTTGAAACCATATGGGTTGATGCAGCAGAAAGGTGCAATATGACGATCTCTTCCTCTTTGAATGCAGGCGTGGCAGGGCTGGCGGCCAATGCTACCCGCTTGGCGACCATCTCTGACAATATCGCGAATTCCGGCACTTATGGCTATAAACGCGCTGAGGCTGATTTTGAGTCCATGGTGATCAACAACCGCGCCGGGGCCGGAACCTACTCTGCGGGCGGCGTGCGGGCCTCGACGGTCCGGCTGATCGAAGAACGCGGGGCGCTGGTGGGCACCAGCAATGCCATGGACATCGCCGTGGATGGGCGCGGAATGCTGCCGGTGACATCGGCGGTTTCCTTGGCCGCGAATGGAGAGCAGCCGCTGATGATGACCACCACAGGGTCTTTTCACTCTGATTCGGATGGGGTTCTGAAAACCGAATCCGGTCTGGTGCTTCTGGGCTGGCCAGCCGAATCGGATGGCACGATTTCGACCTATCCCCGCGACACCACAGCCGGGCTTGAGCCGGTGGTGATCAATGCTAACCAGACAGCGGGCGATCCAACGACAACGATGAAACTGGGGGTCAACCTGCCAGCCACCGAAACCGCGGCGGGGCAGACGGGCGCGCCTTTGCCACTATCGGTCGAATATTTCGGCAATCTTGGCACATCTGAAACATTGGATATTTCCTTTACCCCAACCGTGCCGGCGTCCGGTTCGTCCAATACCTGGACCATGACAATTGCAGATTCCGCCCAGGGCGGGGCAACGATTGGGGAATATACGCTGGTCTTTGATGATACCCGGGCCAATGGGGGCACTTTGGCTTCGGTCACAACGGTCTCCGGCGGGGCCTACGATCCCGCAGATGGCACATTGGCGCTGAATGTTGCTGGCGGACCGCTGACCATGACCATCGGCAAGGTGGGCGATCCCAACGGGCTGACCCAGCTTTCGGCCAGCTTTGCCCCAACGTCGATCACCAAAGATGGCTCGCCGGTGGGCAATCTGACATCGGTTGAGATTGACGATAACGGCCTGATCACCGCCACATATGACACCGGCTTTATTCGCACGATTTATCAGGTGCCGCTGGTGGATGTGCCAAACACCAACGGGCTGCTGTCGCTCAGCAACCAAGCCTATCAGGTCTCGCCGGTCTCCGGGTCGTTTTTCCTGTGGGATGCAGGCGACGGGCCCACTGGCTCGGTTGAAGGCTATGCGCGTGAAAGCTCAGCAACGGATGTGGGCAGCGAGCTGACTTCGCTGATCCAGACCCAGCGGGCTTATTCCTCAAACGCCAAGGTGATCCAGACCGTTGATGAGATGTTGCAGGAGACCACCAACATCAAACGCTAATTCGGCCAATAGCTGAAGGAGGCTGAACCATGACTATGGCAGGCGCATTGTCCAATGCTCTTTCCGGCTTGACCGCATCGTCACGCGGGGCGGAGGTTGTTTCATCCAACATCGCCAATGCCCTGACCGAAGGCTATGGTCGGCGCGAACTGAACCTGTCCTCCCGGGTTCTGGGCGGCACCGGTGCCGGGGTCTATGTGGATGGCGTTTCGCGAATTGTCGATCAGGTTGTGATCTCGGATCGTCGTTTGGCGGATGCATCGCTGGGTGGCTCGCAGACCCGCGCCGATTTTATGAAAAAGATCGAGCAGGTCATCGGAACGCCCGGCACGGATGGGGCTCTTTCGGATCGGCTGGCCGCACTGGATGCGGCTTTTGTCAGCGCTGCCAGCCGACCGGATTCAGAAACCCGGCTACACAATGTTGTGCAGAGCGCACAGAATTTGAGCAACCATATCAACCGGGTTTCCCATGAAATCCAAAGTCAGCGCAGCCAGGCCGACCAGGCAATCGACCGGCAAGTTACATTTCTTAATGAATCCCTGCAACATATCCGGCAGCTTAACCTGTCGATCTTGTCACAACGCAGCAGCGGTCGCGAAGTCCCGGCGCTATTGGATCAGCGCCAACAGCTGGTTGACCAGATCTCGTCTATCGTGCCGGTGCAGGAAATCCCTAGGGATCATGGGCAAATCGCTCTGGTGACAACCGGCGGCGCAATGCTGTTAGACGGGCGCGCGGCCGAGATTGGCTTTCAGGGTGTTGGCGTGGTGACCGAAGATATGACATTGGCGGCGGGTTCTCTTTCGGGGCTCACCCTGAATGGAACCCCGATCGCGACAACAGAAAACGGGCTGCTGGCCGGGGGCTCTCTGGCGGCGCAATTCGAAGTGCGGGATGAACTGGCAACTGCGGCTCAGGCTGACCTTGACGCTCTGGCCCGCGATCTGGTTGAGCGGTTTCAGAACCCGGCTGTCGATAGCACCTTGGGTGCGACCAGTACAGGGCTGTTTACCGACGCGGGAGCCTTCTTTGACCCTGCCAATGAGGCGGGGCTATCAACCCGGCTTGCGATCAACGACCGGGTTAACCCGCAACAGGGCGGCGCGGTTTGGCGCTTGCGCGATGGCATCGGCGCCGCAACTCCCGGGGATGTTGGCAATGCCCACCTATTGCAGAACATGTCACAAGCCCTGACGGCGGCGCGCACCCCCGCTTCCGGCAGTTTTGCCGGCTCCGCCAAATCCGCCGCCCGCATTTCATCCGATTTTCTATCCAGGATCAGCACCGCGCATCAGGCAAATGAAACTCAGCTGGTCTTTGCCCAAACCAAGGTGAATACGCTCACAGCCGAAGAAATGCGCAGCGGCGTGGACACCGATCACGAAATGCAACAGCTTCTTTTGGTCGAGCAATCCTTCGCCGCCAATGCCCGCGTCATGCAGACGGTTGATGAACTGCTGCAGACCCTAATGAGGATATAGTCATGAGTTATATTTCGATAGGAGACATGGCTCAGACGTTTCTGATCCGCCAGCAAAACACCCAGCTTAAATCGACGTCCACCCGCCTGACGCTGGAGCTGACGACAGGGCAAACCAGTGATCCGTCCAAACGGGTTGCCGGTGACTATACCACCCTTGCGGGCATTGAGGCCTCCCTGAAATCCTTGCAATCCTATAAAAGCGCGGCAAATGAGGCCGCCGGGTTTGCCAGCACGATGCAAACCACTCTGGGCCATCTGCAAGATCAGACGGTCGAGGCGGCCAACCATCTTTTGCTCACTAAAAATACCGCCAGCCAGGCCCAAATTCATAGCACTGCGGCGGATATCAGGCAAAAGTTTGGGGCTGCGGTTTCGGCCTTGAACACTCAAATCGGGGGGCGCAGCCTGTTTGCCGGAGCGGCCACTGACAAACCGGCAGTGGCTTCGGCGGATGATATCCTGACAGAATTGAAAACGGCTATTGCTGGTGAAACAACCGCTGTGGGGGTTGAGAGCGCGGTGAATAACTGGTTTGATACCCCGGGCGGCGGATATGACACGGCCGGTTATCTGGGCTCGGGGACTGCCCTGGCCCCCTTTGCGATTGGCGAAAATCAGCAGGCTGACCTTGCGGTTTCGGCCTCTGATCCGACTCTTCGCGAGACCCTGAAGGGACTTGCACTGAGCGCATTGATTGCAGAAGGGGCGCTGCAGGGCGATGTCGCCGAACAGGCCCAGCTCATGCACTCTTCTGGCACCAGATTGCTATCGGTGAGCCAACAGCAAACCACGATGCAGGCCAATATTGGCACGGTCGAAGCCCATATCGACACGGTCACGGCCCGGTCTGCTTCGGAAATTTCCGCGCTGGAAATGGCCAGAAACCAGCTTTTATCAGTCGATAGCTACGAAACCGCGAGTGAGCTGGAGGCCGTGCAAACCCAACTTGAAACCCTCTATGCCCTGACCGCGCGGGTATCGCGCCTTAGCCTTGTGGATTTTCTGAGATGATGAATAGATTTCTGATAATGCTTGCTCTTGCCACGCTGCTTCCCACATCCTTGATGGCGGTGCCGATCAGGATCAAGGATCTGGTGGAATTTGACGGAGTCCGGGGCAATGATCTGGTCGGTTACGGGCTTGTGGTTGGGTTGAATGGCACGGGGGATGGGATCAGAAATTCGCCGTTTACCGAAGAGATCATGTCAAATATCCTTGAGCGTTTGGGCGTTAACATCACCGGCGAGCAGTTCCGGCCAAAAAATGTGGCGGCGGTTCTGGTGACGGCCCATCTTCCGGCGTTTTCCAGGGCGGGCGGGCGCATTGATGTGACGGTTTCAGCGATTGGGGATGCCAAAAGCCTGCTGGGAGGAACACTGATCATGACCCCCCTCAACGCTGCGGATGGGCAGATTTACGCGGTTGCTCAGGGGACGATCATCGCGGGCGGAGTGGCCGCCGATGGGGACGGAGCCAGCGTTGTGCAAGGGGTGCCGACAGCGGGCGTTATTCCATCTGGGGCGTATGTCGAGCGTGAAGTGGATTTTGATTTCAGCAGTCTGAAGGCAATCCGTCTGGCGTTGCGCACCCCGGATTTCACAACGGCCTTGCGGATTGAGGGCGCGATCAACAAATCATTTGGTCGCGCGGTGTCACGGATGCTGGATGCCGGGACGGTTGAGCTGAATATCAAAGCGACCAAACAGGCATCTGCGGCCCATGCGATTTCGAAGGTTGAAAACATATTGGTTAACCCGCAACGCAAAGCCCGGGTTGTGGTAGATCAGCGCTCGGGCACAATCGTTCTGGGTGAAGATGTGCGCATCTCGCGGGTGGCAGTGTCGCAGGGCAGCCTGACTTTGCGGATCGAAGAGCAACCCATGGTGGTTCAGCCCAACCCATTTGCGGCGGGTGAAAGCGTGGTGGTTCCCCGCACGAGTGCTGAAATCCAAAACGAGCCGGGCATTGGGTTGGCGGAATTGCCTGCTGGTTCATCCTTGTCCGAGGTAGTCGCGGGTTTGAATGCTCTGGGTGTGTCGCCACGCAATATGATTGATATCCTGAAAAGCATAAAAGCCGCAGGGGCGCTACACGCAGAGTTTGTGGTCAGATAGGGTGGTCTGGCTTAGAGGGGGAACAAAGCCTCCTCCATGGTCCCGTCGATCAGGTGAACCCGCACCGCTCCGGCATCGCATCATCCAAAAGGCTAACCCGATGAGGCCTGCAGCAAAGGCTGCGGGGAAAAAGAGCGGCTAAATTGGGGGGCAATGAAACGGCAGGCCACCGGGCCGAAGCCTCGCCATATCGCCCCGTAGGGCACCCTATTACAGGTTTTTCAGGCGCTTTTCGATTTGGCGGCGCTCCCATTCTTCGGCCAACCTGCCCGAAAACCCCAACAGGTTCACCGCTGAAAAAGCGAGCGAAATCCCCAGCCCCAGCGCGGGCCACACCACCCACAGATAATCCGAGGTGAGCAGATTGATCACCAGCAGCACTGCCAGAATCAGAACGTATATGATCAGCTGGCGGTAAAACTTCTTCAAATGGCGCACTTGCCTGTGAACCGCGCGCTCTGATTCTGTCAGCCCGTCTTGCTGGCTATGGCGTTGGTCGTAAGATTTCAGGTAATGGGCGTATCTGAGCGCGGCGCGGTCTTCTTCGGTCAGAGCAGCATTGGAATTGGGCATGTCGATTTCCTTTTTCAGGTCAGAGATTGGCGTTTCAAACACCGCGGCCAAACATTTCAGAGACTCCAGGCTGGCTTTGCCACCACGTTCGATCCGCTGGATCGTGCGGCTGGATACGCCCGAGATCTCGGCCAGTTGTTCCTGAGACCAGCCCCGTTCGATGCGTAGATTGCGAATAACCATTTTGTCCTCGTTTGTTTGACTGCGATGTGAGGTCAATCTGCCCCACCCCGCCATTTCTGACCACGTCACCAGCCCGACATGGCCCCGACACCGGCCCGACACGCCGCCGCCAATGTGTGTTTATCAGCGGTTTTGGGCAATTCAAATGGCAATTCGGCCTAGTGATTGGCCCCGCAAAGGGGACACCGCCGCTCACATTGCGGTTTTGTCCCCTTTGCGGTATCATTTTACCGGATCATGGCAGGCGGACGGAGTGATGCACGGATACAGCCCCCTGAATACTCTGAAACCGGTGGCTGAGGATATTTGGCTGGTCGATGGCCCTGCGATCCGATTTTACGGCGTCCCGTTTACCACCCGCATGACCGTGATCCGGCTGGAAAACGGAGACATCTGGCTGCATTCTCCGACCCAGATAGACCCGGCGCTGAAGGCGCAGATTGATGCGCTGGGGCCGGTGCGGCATCTGATTGCGCCGAATTGGATTCACTATGCCTATATCAACCAATGGCGCACGGCTTATCCCGAGGCCCGGAGCCATGTCGCCCCCGGAGTCAAACAGCGTGCGCACAAGATGGGTGTCGCGCTGACCATTGATGCCGAGCTGAGCCAGCAGGCGCCGGAAGCGTGGCAGGGCCAGATTGCACAGATGCTGGTCGAGGGCAGCAGCTATCATCGCGAGGTGGTATTTTTTCACATCCGCTCAAAAACTCTGATCCTGACCGATCTGTGCGAGAATATTCCAAAGCACTTGCTGCCATGGTGGGTGCGCCCTCTGGCCTGGCTGGGGGGAGTCCTGGCCCCGCATGGCGGCACGCCCCGCGATATGCGCCTTACCTTTCGCAAAGGGCATCAGGAGTTGCGCACCGCGGTGTTGCAGATGATCGACTGGGCCCCCGAGCGCATCATCATTGCGCATGGGAATTGGATGAAAACTGACGGTGTGGCGCATCTGAAGCGCATATTCCGCTGGGTGCTGTAGCGGGCGGTTTGGTCTAGCCGAATGTTTGCCCCCAGCAGGGCCGCAGCTCAGAGCGACATGCACAGATATTTCATCTCGAGGTAATCCTCCATCCCGTGGTGCGAGCCCTCACGCCCCAGACCGGATTGCTTGACGCCGCCAAAAGGCGCGACCTCGGTCGAGATCAGGCCGGTGTTGATCCCGACCATGCCGTATTCCAGCGCCTCGGCCACCTTGTAAACCCGGCTCAGATCCTTGGCGTAGAAATAAGAGGCCAGCCCGAAAATCGTATCATTGGCCATCTCGATCACCTCATCGACGCTGTTAAATTTGAACAGCGGCGCCAGAGGCCCAAAGGTTTCGTCATTGGCAACCTGCATCTGCTGAGTGACGCCGGTGATCACCGTGGGCTGGTAAAACGTGCCGCCCAGATTATGCCCGCGCCCGCCCAGCAGAATCTCGGCCCCTTTGGCGGTGGCATCGGCCAGATGCTCTTCGACTTTGTCCACCGCAGCGCTGTTGATCAGCGGGCCGGTGGTGATACCGTCTTCCAGCCCATCGCCCACCTTCAACTGACTGACCGCTTTGGCCAGCTTGCGGGCAAATTCATCATACACCCCGGCTTGCACATAAATCCGGTTGGCACAGACACAGGTCTGGCCGTTGTTGCGGAATTTGCAGATCATTGCGCCCTCAACCACAGCATCCAGATCGGCATCGTCGAACACGATGAATGGCGCGTTGCCGCCCAGCTCCATCGAGCATTTCATCACCTGATCGGCGGCCTGACGCAGCAGGATCCGCCCCACTTCGGTCGAGCCGGTGAAGGTCAGCTTGCGCACAATCGGGTTTTCGCAGAATTCCTTGCCCACCTCGGCCGAGTGGGTCGAGGGCACCACATTGAACACCCCCGCCGGAATCCCGGCGCGGTCGGCCAGAACCGCCAGCGCCAGCGCCGATAGCGGCGTTTCCGTGGCCGGGCGGGCGACAAAAGCACAACCCGCCGCCAGCGCCGGGCCGGCCTTGCGGGTGATCATTGCGTTGGGGAAATTCCAGGGGGTAATCGAGCCCACCACCCCGATCGGTTGCTTGATCACGGTGATGCGCTTGTCATCCTGATGGCCGGGGATGGTTTCGCCGTAAACGCGTTTGGCCTCTTCGGCGAACCATTCGATAAAAGAGGCACCATACAGGATTTCGCCACGCGCCTCGCCCCATGGCTTGCCCATCTCTGCCGTCAGGATCGTCGCCAGATCATCGGCGTTTTCCACAATCAGATCATACCAGTGGCGCAGCAGATTGGCGCGGTCTTTGGCGGTGCGGGCGGCCCATTTTTTCTGGGCGATCTGTGCCGCCTCAATGGCGGTGGCCACATCCGCGCGGCTCAGATCGGCGACCTGGCAAATCACATCGCCCCTCGCCGGGTTCAGCACCTCAAACTGCACCTGATCAGACCCGTCTTGCCACTGCCCGTTCACATAGGCTTGCTGCGCCAGCAGGCTGGGGTCTTTGAGCAAAGTCGGCAAACTGGTCTGATCGGGCATGGCATCCTCCTGATGTGTTAATCACACGAGAAAAAGCACGCCAGGGCACACATGTCCAGAGGTCACAAGCCCCGGTTTACCAGCGATCCGGCCCCTTTTCGGCAAAGGCTTGCGCCAAAAAGTCGATAAAGGCCCGCACCTTGGGCTGGGTAAAACGCCCGGGCGGGTAGACGGCGTATATGCCTTGTGTTTCGCCGGGCAGGTCTGGGATGGCCTCTTGCACCAGACCTTTGGCCATGGCATCGGCATAGAGGAAGCTGGGCAAATAGGCGATGCCCAGCCCGGAAATCGCCGCATTCAGCAAGGATTGCCCATCATTGACCGACAGCCAGCCCGCCGTGCGCACCTGACGTTTTTCGCCAGAGGGCGCCGTCAGCTTCCACACGCTGCCATTGGACATATTGGAATAATGCAGCAATTTATGTTCGTTCAGATCGTCGATCTTGCTCGGGCGGCCATATTTTTTGAAATACTCAGGCGAGCCCACCATGCGTTTGGTGGTCTCGGTCAGCTTGCGGGCGCGTAGGGTGCTATCCTCTAGCTCACCAATGCGCACGGCCAGATCGAACCCTTCCGAGATCAGCTCGACATAGCGGTTGTTCAGCACCATATTGACGGTAATATCCGGGTATTCCTGCAAGAAATCCCCCAGAACCGGCGAGAGGTGATTCACCCCAAAATCGGTCGCAACCGAAATGCGCAGCAGGCCGGACGGGTCGGATTGCATTGAGGTCACCAAAGCATCCGCTTCGCCGGCATCATTGAGGACCCGCCGCGCCCGATCATAATAGGCCAGACCGATTTCGGTGGGGCTGACCCGGCGAGTGGTGCGGTTGAGTAGCCTTGCGCCAAGCCGGGCTTCGAGCGAGGACACATGTTTGGACACCGCCGATTTGGAAATGCCCATCTTGCGCGCCGCATCTGTAAATCCGCCCTGATCCACAACGGTGGCAAAGGCTTCCATCTCGGTCAATCGGTCCATAATGTTATCCGCACTGTTACTATTTCGAAGAACAATAATTGGACCGGAAATTGGGCAAAAATAGGGAGTGGGCCGGACAATACTGAGGTTTTTATGAAACCGTCTTATTTTCGGAAACGCCCAAAATAGCCCGGTTAACCAGTTTGCAGACCAACCTTAAGCTGAACCCGTTTCCACACAATGCCGACGAAAAGCACGTTTGAGCATGTCCAGTTCAGCCCGCAACAGCTCAACCTCGGCGCGGATGTCATCACTCAGCGGCTCGCCCGCCAAAATCGTAAAACTGCCCAGCTTCTCGCCGCTGCGCTTGTCGCTGATCAAAAAGCTGTGGACCCCATCCGACAATGCAGTGACCGGCACCGGAACCTGCAACCGCCAATGGTTATTGTCGCGATCTTCGGAAATCTCGACCCCCTCCAGCGGCTGGTTCAGATGGCTAACCTCGATCTCGGGCTGATAGGCCGCATCCGGTTCTTGCAGGGTTAACACACCTTCCCAAACCCCTTCGAGCAGGCGCGTCGGTGTCAGTGTCAGATTGGTCATGCTCTGCTCTCCTTAGAGTTCGGCGCGGGGGCGGCGGCTGAAGGTGATGTCGCGCATGGTGATCTGGTTCATCTCGTTCGGTGTTGGGGCCGTGTTTGATGTTGAGGCGGGCAAAAATTTCTAACGGTTTTTCCAGCTCGATGATCGTATCCATCCGCAAAATATGCTTTTTACGCAGCCCTTGCACTGCCTGATCCGGCAGATACAGCGCCAGCGACAAATAGCTGCCGTCAAACTGGAACACATCCATACGCAGCCCGAATGGGGCCAGATCCTCTTTGCGCTGATTGCGCAGCTGGCGCAGGGTCAGTTCGCTAATTCTGCAATCATGAAACACCTTGGCCTGATGCCCCATTTCAGCGTTGTTCTGCACCGAAGCCATGCCATTTGGCACCACTGGCCCGCGCCACAGTTCCGGCCGCCAGGACCAATCAGATTGCAACGGGGCCTGAATGGCATCAGCCCCGATCAGCGGCAGCATCAGGCGGCCATCGGCGATATGGATCAGCTCATCCATCGGCCGTTTCAGATCACGCGCCCGGCGGCGCAGACGGCGCAGCGCCTCAAGGTCGAGATCACGCGCAAGGGCGGCATATCTCTTCCAACGCCGCAACGCCCGCCTTTGGGCGATTTTGTCGATCAATCTGTTGACCCGGTGCCCCATCGTCGATTTGCCCGCCTCGTAATTTGCCTGCTACCTTCTAGCACTATAGCGATTCTTTTTTAAACACTTGTTCAAGAAAAGACAGAGTTGGCTTTTTTTCGCCGGCAGGAGCGTTTTTGGCGCGGATGCGTTGGGTGAAGTCGCTCAGCAGCGCGTATCCGGTCGCCGCCGGGATCGGTTTTTCCTTCAGCCCGAACACCGAAGCCGACACAATCCGGCCTTTGATATTGAACAGAGCCCGCCAGTATTCCTCGCCCGCCCCGGCCAGCGCTTCGTGGCTGCTGTCGCGGGCATGGATGTAAAACACCCCATCCCGGCTTGAGGTTTTCAACACCTCCACGGTTTCGGCCTTGCCATCGCGGCTGAGCGCGGCGCGCCCCGGTTCCGAGGCAAAGAACTTGCGCAGAGTGTCGGTGGACTCAGCAATCGGCGCGGATTTGGTGTGGCCCGAAACCGTGGCCACCAGCACTGCTGGCACTTTGGGCGCAGGTTTGAACAGCGAATTGGAAATCGCCTGACAGCTGCCCAACAACACAAAGGCGTTTTCGGCCTTGTCCCGGGTTTCAGTCGGATCAATGCAAAACCCCTTGGGCCCGGCAATCACCACCTGTTTTCCCGACACACTGACCTGCTCAGGCGCGGGTTGCGCCGCGCCCAGCTTGGGCAGCTCCAGCCCCAGATCGTTGCCAATTTCCGCGCATCCGCCCAATACCAACAGGGCCACCGATACAAAAACCAAAGATGCTCGTGCCATTACATATCCATATAAATGTGGCGCTCTTTCTTGGCCCCGGGATGAGTGACGGCCCCCAGATAGGTCGCCCCCACCTGCTGCGCATATTTCCACAGCGCCCCCGAAGCATAGATGGTTTCGCGTGGGCCTTTCCAGTTGGCTTTGCGCTTGGCCATCTCTTCGTCGCTGATATCGGCCGAAATCGTGCCCTCAATCGCGTTCAGAGTGATCATATCACCATCCTGCAACAGCGCAATCGGGCCGCCATGGGCAGCCTCGGGGCCGACATGGCCCACACAGAACCCACGGGTGGCACCAGAGAACCGCCCATCGGTGATCAGCGCCACCTTTTTGCCCATGCCCTGCCCGGACAGCGCCGCGGTGGTGGCCAGCATTTCGCGCATCCCGGGGCCGCCCGAGGGGCCTTCATTACGGATCACGATCACTTCGCCCTCTTTGTAAGCGCGGGCCTGAACGGCGGCAAAGGCGTCCTCTTCGCATTCAAACACCCGGGCCGGGCCGGTGAACACCTGATGCTCCAGCGCCATACCGGCGATTTTCACAATCGCCCCCTCGGGCGCGATATTGCCCATCAGCCCGACCACGCCGCCGGTTTCCGACAGCGGAGTTTCAACCGGATACACCACCTTACCATCGGCCTCGCGGGTGACCTTGTCGATCTCTTCGCCAATGCTGTTGCCGGTGGCGGTGAGGCAATCGCGGTTGATCAGCCCGGCCTTGTCCAGCTCTTTCAACACCAACGGCACGCCGCCCACATCGTAAAGATCCTTGGCCACATATTGCCCGCCCGGTTTCAGATCGACGAAATAAGGCGTATCGCGGAAAATGTCGCAGACATCCTGCAAGGTGAAATCAATCCCGGCCTCATGTGCCATGGCAGGCAGATGCAGACCGGCATTGGTCGAGCCACCGGTGCAGGCCACGATCCGGGCGGCATTGATCAGCGCATCACGGGTCACGATGTCACGGGCGCGGATGTTCTTTTCCAGCAGGTTCATCACCGCCTTGCCCGATTCCACCCCGTAATGGTCGCGGCTTTCATAAGGGGCCGGCGCGCCCGAGCTGTTGGGCAGAGCCAGCCCGATTGCTTCCGACACACAAGCCATGGTGTTGGCGGTGAACTGCCCACCACAAGCCCCGGCAGAAGGGCAGGCAACCAGCTCCAGCTTCTCCAGCTCTTCATCCGAGAAATTCCCGGCCTGATGCTTGCCCACGGCCTCGAACACATCCTGAACGGTGACATCCTGGCCCTGATACTGACCGGGCAGGATTGAGCCCCCATAGATGAACACCGAAGGCACGTTCAGCCGCAACATGGCCATCATCATACCGGGCAGAGATTTATCACAACCGGCCAGCCCGACCAGCGCATCATAGCAATGGCCACGCATGGTCAGCTCAACGGTATCGGCAATCGCCTCGCGGCTGGCCAGAGAAGAGCGCATCCCCTCATGCCCCATGGCAATGCCATCGGTCACGGTGATGGTGGTAAATTCGCGCGGCGTGCCAAAGGCTTCGCGCACGCCGGCCTTGGCCGATTGCGCCTGACGGTTCAGGGCGATGTTACAGGGGGCGGCTTCGTTCCAGCAGGTCGCAACCCCGACCAGCGGCTGATGCGCCTCTTCCTGCGTCAACCCCATGGCATAGAGGTAAGAGCGATGCGGGGCGCGTTCCGGCCCTTCGGTCACATGGCGGCTTGGCAGATTGGACTTGTCAAATTTGGGCTTTTTCACAATGGCCTCCCATTCCTTGCTTGGATCAGCACGGCAATAGGCCAGTCAGGCGCATTTCACAAGCCTGATTGCCTGAATATATGGGGGTTTTGCTGTGGTTGGGGCGGCTTTTAGGGGAAAGGCATCAGGTTTGTGTCGTGGGGGAGGAGAGCGGCATAAAGGCATTCTGCCCCTTCAATCCGTTCCGCCCGGCAGGCGCAGCCCTCTGCTCACCAGATTGCGGGCGGTTATGCAGAAGGCCCCCCAGCCCCCTTTTCGAAAAACTGGACCTCTGCCGGTTCTGCCATTAACCTGTCCCTTAACCCGAATCCGCCACCAAATCAGCGAGCCCCCATGAGCGACATCCCCCACAGCCAGTATCAGGTTCTGGCCCGCAAATACCGCCCGGAAAGCTTTGCCGATCTGGTCGGGCAAGACGCCATGGTGCGCACCCTGAAAAACGCGTTCGAAGCGGACCGCATCGCGCAAGCCTTCATCATGACCGGCATCCGAGGCACCGGCAAAACCACCACGGCGCGCATCATCGCCAAGGGGATGAACTGCATCGGCCCCGATGGCACCGGCGGGCCCACCATCGAGCCCTGCGGCCAATGCGAACATTGCGTGGCGATCATGGAAGGGCGTCATGTCGATGTGATGGAAATGGACGCCGCCAGCCGCACCGGGGTGGGCGATATTCGCGAGATCATCGACAGCGTGCATTACCGGGCGGCCTCGGCACGTTACAAGATTTATATCATTGACGAGGTGCATATGCTCTCGACCAGCGCCTTTAACGCGCTGCTCAAGACGCTAGAGGAACCGCCCGCGCATGTGAAATTCATCTTCGCCACCACCGAGATTCGCAAAGTGCCGGTGACGGTGCTGTCGCGCTGCCAACGTTTTGATCTGCGCCGGATCGAACCCGAGGTGATGATTGCCCTGCTGCGCAAAATCGCCGCCGCCGAACAGGCCGAGATTTCCGATGACGCGCTGGCGCTGATCACCCGCGCGGCCGAGGGCTCGGCCCGGGATGCGACATCGCTGCTGGATCAGGCGATCAGCCACGGCGCGGGCGAAACCACCGCCGAACAGGTGCGGGCCATGTTGGGGCTGGCCGATCGCGGGCGGGTGCTGGATCTGTTTGATCTGATCGTCAAGGGCGATGCCGCTGGCGCATTGGCCGAGCTGTCCGGCCAGTATTCCGATGGGGCCGATCCGATGGCGGTGCTCAAGGATCTGGCCGAGATCACGCATTGGGTCTCGGTGGTGAAAATCACTCCGGACGCGGCCGAAGACCCGACGATTTCCCCGGATGAGCGCAGCCGGGGCCAGGCGATGGCGGCGGCTCTGCCGATGCGGGTGATGGCGCGGATGTGGCAGATGTTGTTGAAAGCGTTGGAAGAGGTGGCGCTGGCCCCCAATGCGATGATGGCTGCTGAAATGGCGGTGATCCGGCTGACCCATGTCGCCGATTTGCCGTCTCCCGAAGAGCTGATCAAAACCCTGCGCGACCAAACTCCGCCCCCCATGCCGCCAACCGGCGGTGGGGCAGGGCGGCCTGTTGGGGGGGCGACCACGGGGCAGGCACCGCGTTCTGCGCCCTCGGCCCCCTCTGGCGGAGGCGGCCCGGTCGCGCTGGCTCAGGCCCAAGCGGCGGTTGACCCGCTGGCGCATTACGCACGATTTGAGGATGTGATCGAGCTGATCCGCACCATGCGCGATGGCAAGCTGCTGATCGAGGTGGAAAACACCCTGCGTCTGGCCAATTACAGCCCCGGCCGGATTGAGTTCCAACCGACTGACCGCGCCCCCGCCGATCTGGCGCAAAGGCTGGGCCAGCGGCTGAAGGGGTGGACCGGGGTGCGCTGGGCGGTGACTCTGGTTAATGAAGGCGGCGCGGCGACGGTGGCCGAAACCCGCGATGCCGAATGGCTGGCGCAAAAGGCCGAGGCGGCCAAGCATCCTTTGGTGCAGTCGGTTCTCAGCACGTTTCCCGGTGCAGACATCATCGAGATCACCACGCTGGAGCAAATCGCCCAAGAGGCCGCCGCGGATGCCTTGCCGGAAGTCGCCGATGAATGGGATCCGTTTGAAAGCGATTAGGGCGGTTTTCGGGGGTTAACCCCCAGATGGCTTTTGCTGTGCCCTTTGCACCGTGACAATGCCAATCGTAATGGTGGCCACGCCGGCAATATCCAGCAGGGTCAGATCTTCGCCTAACAGGATCGCGGCAATCGCCACCCCGAAAAACGGGGTCAGGAAATGATAGACCGAAGCCCGCATTGTCCCGATCCGCGCCACCAGCGCAAACCACAGCCAGGTTGCCAGCAGGCCGGGGCCCAAAATCGTATAGCTCATCGACAGCACCAGATTGCGGGTCAGGGTGACGTGGATGGTCTCGGTCAGGGCCGCCACCACGGCCAGCACCGCTGCCCCCACCAGCATTTGCAACCCGACCACCATCATCAGATTGCCACCGCCCGAGGCTCCGCGCATCGACAGCGTGGCGATGGTTAACGCCAGCACCGACAGCACACACAGGGTTAGCCCATACAGATCGACCCCTTGGCTCAGCCTTGCGCCCATGATCACCACCACGCCGATCAGCCCGACAACCAGCCCGGCAATCGCCTGCCCCGATAAATGATCGCGAAACACCAGCCAGCCGGAAAACGCCGCCACCAGCGGCATGGTCGAGGCGACAATTGTGGCCAGCGAGGCTTCGACCGTCTGCATGGCAACAAAGTTCAGCCCCAGATACAGCGCGTTCTGACAGATGACCAGCGCCGCCATGGGCGAAGCATCCATCACGATGATCCGCGCCGAGGTAAAGGCCGAGGCCCAGATTAGGGCAAAGCTGATTCCCATGATCAATGCGCGGATGTCCATGGCCTTCCTCCTTGTCAGGCCGGGGCGTCAAACGAAACTCGCCTTTAGATTGCGCTTTCTGACATTCCGGCTGTGCCGCCCTGCCATAAAAAAGGGGCCTATATACTTAACTAGCCGTTCTGTGATGTTGCGGCTTCATTCAATGATCTTATTCATTTCATCAAATAGGTATGGCGCGATTGATACATTCCGCTGCTTTCGTGCCGCGTTTTTGAAGTGTTCAATGTCAGGACACATTTCCATCAAGCCCTGAACCCGCCCGATCTGATGGATCAACATATTTCGCCCCTCTTCGTTTAGCCATTGATGGAAGCGCGCTCGTCTTTTGCCTTCATCTGTTATGTTTAGCTTGTCTAGTTCTTGTTTGACGTAGCCATTCTCTATCGGATCGTAGACGTATTTATTAATGAATCGGCCATAGTACTGAGGACGTTTTCCGTGGCTAGTGTCATTTCCATACAATCTGTCAAGCTCACCAAAAAATGCGTCAGGAAATGTCTTGAGCCACTTTTGCAGACCTTGTGCAATATATTTCGATAGGAGCAATCGAAGCGCATCGTGTGACCTATCCGTTTGGTAGCCAGTCGCTTCATCGACAAGCGCTATGATCCCAACTTTAGCAAACGCTTCCATCAATACTTCAGCTTGAATGGCCAAGTGTGCTTGTGATGACAGTAGTTTTCCTGCGCGACGCGCAGATAGGATCACTCCACATATTTCAGGTAGAAGCTCTGCGTTCATCCCGTGGGCGGGGGTGGCGCCTGCTCTCACACGGTAGATAATTGGCGAAGTTAGCGCCGCCTTTAAGTCATTGGAAATAAATTCAGAATAGTTCTTTGCAGAGATAAATGAAGGCAAGTTGGCGCCACCTTCATTTTCTTTCATACGCTTCCAGTGAGATCCACCCCGCTTACTTCCAAAAGCGCGATGAACAGCACGCTCGGACAACACACGAATACCCCCGTCCAAAACAGCGCAATCAAGTTCAATATCCGCAATTGGCAATTGCCCACTGTAAACAGCATCCAAAACGACTTGGCCGCTTTGATTTGTGCCAACCATGGCGCTAGCAACGCTGTCAAAACTGTCTGGAATATTTGAAATTTCGTCTTTTTTGTCAGGCATCAATAAGTCCTTTATATGTGAGCCGTTTGTCGCCCATTCGGGCGATAGTCATTTCAATGAATTGCATGGTGCCAATCTGCGATGTGTTGTGACGGAAGGAAAACTCTTTCACGTAACGATGCAGGTGTTTGGCGCTCATGTAGTGATAGATACCTATGTAGCCGCGCTTGAGTAGTGACCAGAAGCTTTCGATGCCGTTGGTGTGAGCCATGTCTCGGACATATTCACCAGCCGAGTGGTTGATACGGATATGATTGTAGCCTGCGCCTGTGAGGCCGATATAGCCACCATGTGTGTCGGTGACGATTGTTGCGCCAGCTTTGCAATGCTCACGCACAAAGCGCGTCAAGGTCGGTGCCTTGGTGTTCTCAACCACAACTGCGCGAACCTCACCGCTTTCATCACGAACGCCGACAACGGCAGTTTTGCCAACTGTGCCACGCCCCGCGTGAAGCTTTTTGTTAGCGTGTTTGTTTCGCTCTTTGCCGCCAACATAGGTCTCATCAATTTGAATCTGACCATCCATGTGGTCATCACGGTCTTTGAGCCATGTTTCGCGGATACGCTGCGCAAGAAACCACGCGGTTTTCTGGGTGACGCCAAGTTCACGCGCCATTTGAGTGCTAGGAATACCCTTGCGGGCGCTAGTGAGCATGTAGATTGCCAGCAGCCACTTTTGCAGGGGCAGGCGGCTTTCGGCCAGCACTGTGCCTGTGCGGACGCTGAAATGCTTTCGGCACCCCTTGCAGCGGTAAGGCATGGGCTTGTGATCTTTGCATTCTGTGACTTCGACAGAGCCGCAGTGACCGCAAACCGGAGTATCTCCCCAACGCTTAGCTTCAAAGAACTTGCGGGCCGCTTCTTCATTTGGGAACTTGTTAAAGAACTCAAAAGTAGAAAATGTTTCGGGCTTCTTTGGCATTGGCGACACTCCTTATGCCATCTTTGTAAGATAACTAGCCAACAAAATCAATAAGCGATTGGCTAGTTAGGTATATAGGCCCCATAAAAAAGGGCTGCCTGATACGGCAACCCTAATGATTCCTGTGGATCAGACAATGCCCGATCCCGATTTCATGCAACTGAAATCAGCCGTTCACGCTGTCTTTCAGCGCCTTGGCGATGGTCATTTTCACAACCTTGTCGGCTTCTTTTTTGATCTGCTCGCCGGTGGCGGGGTTGCGCACCATGCGCTCGGGGCGCTCGCGGCAATAGATTTTGCCAACGCCGGGCAGAGTCACGGCGCCGCCGGCCGAAACCTCGCGGGTGATCACCGCAACGATCGCCTCCAGCGCACCGCTGGCGGATTTTTTATCGGTGTCCATTTCTTCTGCAAGGGCTGCAACAAGCTGGGTTTTGGTCAATGGTTTTGTTGCCATTTTTGTATTCTCCTGTTTCTGCCCGCGTTATCTTGGGCCTCATCGAGGTTATTTAACTGAATGTTGTAGGCAGGCACAACGATTAGCTGCTCCTTTTGTCCGATTTTCGCCTATTATTTCGCAGTTTTTTTTGAATTACAGGAAAGCGGTCTCTTCAAAGCTGCGTAATTTGCGTGATTGGATGCGTTCCAATGGCATTTCGCGGATAGATTCCATCGCCTGAATGCCAATCAGCAAATGCCTCGCCACCTGCGTTTTATAGAAATCGCTGGCCATGCCCGGCAGTTTCAGCTCGCCATGCAGGGGCTTGTCGCTGACGCAGAGCAACGTCCCGTAAGGCACCCGGAAACGAAAACCATTGGCGGCGATGGTGGCGCTTTCCATATCCAGTGCAATCGCCCGGCTTTGCGACAGGCGCTGGACGGGGCCGGACTGGTCGCGCAACTCCCAGTTGCGGTTGTCCAGTGAGGCCACGGTGCCGGTGCGCATCACCCGTTTCAGATCGAACCCCTGCAATTTGGTGACCCCGGCCACCGCCTGTTCCAGAGCGATCTGGATTTCCGCCAGCGCCGGGATTGGCACCCAGACCGGCAGATCATCGTCTAGCACATGGTCTTCGCGCAGATAGGCATGGGCCAGCACAAAATCCCCCAGAGATTGCGAATTGCGCAACCCGGCACAGTGGCCCACCATGATCCAGGCATGGGGGCGCAGCACGGCGATATGGTCGGTGGCGGTTTTCGCGTTTGAGGGGCCGACGCCGATATTGACCAAGGTAATACCGCCGCCGCCTTTGCGTTTCAGATGCAGCGTGGGCATTTGCGGCTGCTTTTCCGGGCTTGGCATCGGGGCAGAGGCGTCGGTGATTTCCACATTGCCGGGGCCGACAAAGCTGATGTAACCGCTGTCAGGGTCGGCCAGCTGGGCGCGGGCATAGGCTTCGAATTCTTCGAAATAGAACTGGTAGTTGGTGAACAGGACGTGGTTCTGGAAATGCTCAGGTCTGGTGGCGGTGTAATGCGCCAGCCGCGCCAGAGAATAATCCACCCGCTGGGCCGTGAATGGCGCCAGCGGGCCCGAGCCATCCGGGTTTGTAAAATCCACCCCATTCACGATGTCATCATTTGTGGTCGACAGATCGGGCACGTCGAACACATCGCGCAGGGTGAAATCGGTTGCGCCTTCCTGAGGCACCGTGATCCCGGCCTGATTGGCCACGGCAAAATGCACCGGCATCGGGGTTTGCGACAGGCCAACGCTGATGGGCACCGCATGGTTCTTCAGTACCAGCCCGATTTGCTGGATCAGGTAATTGCGAAACAAATCCGGACGGGTGATGGTGGTGGCATAGGTGCCGGGCTGATGCACATGGCCAAAGCTAAATCGGCTATCAGGTTTGGCAAAGCTGGTGGTGGTCAGGCGGATCTCGGGGTAAAACGCCCGGACGCGCCCGGCCGGTTGTGTGCCGGCAATGGCAAGGCTGAGCTGTTCGCGCAAAAAACTGCTGGCCTGATCATAAAGGACACAGAGCCGATCCACCGCAGCGGCGGCGTCGGTAAATTCCTGCGCCGGTTCCGCCTGAGGAGTCAGCGTATTCCGGGTCAAAGCATCTATGGGCTGAGTGGTCATTGGGGTGTTATCCTTTTTATAATTCTTTTTACGGATATCCCGCCTATTCCTGCAACACGTTCTTCAGCACATCCAGCAATAGCTGTTCGGCGATCTCGTCCTCGCCCATCTGCGCAGGCATGGGGGCGGTCTTTTCGCCGGGCAGCTTCGGTTGCGATTTGCTCGGAACGCGCATCGGCAACGGTTTGGGCGATATCCCCTGATGCACCCGCTCCATGGTCTCGCGCCAGATTTCTGCGGGCAACCCGCCGCCAGTGACCCCTTTGAGCGGTGTATTATTGTCATAACCCATCCAGACCCCGGTCACATAATCGGCTGAGAATCCGATAAACCAAGCATCCCGCGCCTTTTGCGTGGTGCCGGTTTTGCCCGCGGCGGGACGGCCCTCTAACCGGGCGCGTTGGCCGGTGCCGTTTTCGATCACCTGGTTCATCATGTAAATCAAACTCTGCGCCGCGCGTTTGCTGATCACCCGTTCGCCCAGCCCGCCTTGTTTTTGCATCACCGGATCGCTTTCGCCCAGCAAACGCAGCTCGATCAGCCCATAAGGCGTCACCGCACGCCCGCCATTGAGAATACCGGCATAGGCACCCGTCATCTCGATCAGTGTCGATTCCGATGCCCCCAGCGCCAGCGCCGGGCCAACCGCCATATCGTTGCGCACGCCAAACCCACTGGCCACCGCCCGCACATTTTCGCGCCCGGCCTTTTCCGACACCCTGACTGCGGCCGAGTTGAGCGAGCGCATCAGCGCCTCGGTCAGCGTCACCCGGCCAAAATACTTGTCATTATAGTTCTTAGGAGACCACTTGCCCGAGCCCGGGATTTTCAGCGTCAGCGGTCCGTCCATCACCATATCATTGGGGCTGCCCCCCAGATCGAGCGCGGCGGCATAGACGAAGGGCTTGAAGGTCGACCCCGTCTGGCGCAGCGCTTGAGTGGCGCGGTTGAACACACCAGAAACCCGGGTTTCGCGCCCGCCGACCATGGCCCGCACCGCGCCATCCGGCGACATCACCACAATCGCGGCCTGGGCTTTGGACCCCTCGCGCACTTTGGTTTCGAACACATGCGCCAGCGCCTCTTCGGCAGCCGTCTGGATGCGGCGATCTAAGGTGGTGCGGATCACCACATCTTCGGTGGTGTCATCAGTGAAAAAGGAAGGCCCGCTGCTCATCACCCAATCGGCGAAATAACCACCGGCCCGGGCGCGGGCGGATTTGGACAGCACGGCCGGGTTATCTGCCGCCTGCGCCGCCTGCGCCGAAGTCAGATAGCCTTGTTCCTTCATCAACCGCAGCACGGTCAGCGCCCGATCGCGCGAGCGTTGCAGGTTGCCCCCAGATAGGCGCGGTTCAGATAGATGGTCAGGATGGTGTCCTTGGAGTATTTCATCTCCAGCGCCATGGCATAGACGGCCTCTTTGATCTTGCGCCACAGTGAGCCCTGCCGGCAATCGGCCTCATATTCTTTCTCGGTCATCCCGGTTGTGGGGTCATAGGGCTTGCCAAGGCAGAGCAGCTTGGCGGTCTGCTGCGTCAGGGTCGAGCCCCCATTGCCGGAAAGCGGCCCGCGCCCGGCGGCCAGATTGATGCGCACCGCGCTGGCAATGCCGCGCGGGCTGATGCCGAAATGGCGGTAAAAGCGTTTATCCTCGGTGGCGATGATGGCGTTTTTCAGATGCGGAGACACGGTGCTGGCGGTGACAATCCCGCCAAACAGATCCCCGCGTGAGGCAAAGCGGTGATTGTCGCGGTCTTTCAGGATCACCGAGCCCCGGATGCGCCCATCCACCAGCTCAGAGGCATCGGGCAAAGTCGAATAATCATAGAGCACCGCACAGCCGATAATCATCGCAACCACCGCCGCCAGCCGCCAACCAATGCGCCAGCTGGTGCGCAGCAGCCAGCCAAAAAGGGCGAGGAAAATCCCGACAATTGGGTTGCGGCCCGGCTTGGGCGCTTTGGGTTTTGCTGCGGGCTTGGCTGCCGGGGCGGACTTGGGGCGCGGCGTTTTGGCGGCTTTGGCGCGTTTCGGCTTGGCCTTTCCGGCAAACGGCCAGCGCAGCTTTAACCCGGCAAACCAACTGGTCCGGGCTTTCGCCGGTTTGCGCTTGGGCGCGCCGGGCTTTCTGACCGTGCGTTTGTTTTTGGGTATTTTCGCCGCGTTATACCGCCGATCGGCCACTAAACGACCACGTTTTTTGCCTGAACTGCTCATGCCTCACCCGATTTGGTGCTTATTTGTTTTTCCTCTGTCTACAGTATTCATGTTTCAGGCGCAAATACAGAGACTTGATCGCTTTGGTGTCGGTTTTTCGGGATGGTTCGAGCGGGCCACACTGCTGTCTGCTGCCCACGCCTTGATTGCCATGACCTTACAAAAGCCTCTGCCTAAAGCCGGGCATCCCTAAACTGCCCCGCCATAGTCTGGGCTGCGCCCCGGACGCCCGGTGCCGCCATTTGGTCAAATCTCACGGCCCGGGCGCAAGGGTTGCATTTGACCAAAGCTCCGACATCGGCCAGTGTATGGTGCCCATCTATAAGGGCTCTACGCATCAGCAGGCGACAGAATCTATTGGGGTAACCCCGGGTAGAACACAACTGGGAGATGTTTCTGGTGTCTGGTCGTGTTTGAGAATCAGCGCGTTTTCGGCGTTTGAGACCAGCGCATACAGTGCCGATCCTGCTTTTTGCCCGCAATTCGCGCTAATCGGGTGTCAAGTACTTTTTTGATATTGCTCGACATATCCTGTGGATAACGCGCAAAGCTTTTGGGGTTTTTGGGAAAAAATACACAAAATATGCCCCAAAATGGTATGATTAGCAGGAAAAAAGGACTCGACACCAATATTTAGGCTTGATTCGGTGATTCGCAGCGGGTATCTGTTTTTAAAAAACACAACGGGTGGTGGTGACATGATAGTAAATGGTAATCCGGCGAGACCGGAGAATGAGGGATTCGCTCCATCTCAGGCGAGAGCTGAAATCTCCACCCCCCTTGAGAAACCCACAACCACAGGTATTATGATGCTCGGTCTTTGTGCGATGCGCCCCCGGATGTCTCACGGCATTCTGGCTTTCTTCCTTTTGTTCATCACTGTGATCGGCATGGCCGGCAACGCTTCGGCTCAGACGGCGGTGGATTGGGTGGTGAATGTAGATGATAACGTCAGTGGCACGATCCCGGCGGGCGGCACCATTGAGTATAACGTCACAATCAGCAATAACGAGGTCAATGACGCAGGCGCGACCACGGTCGATCTGACAATCCCGGCGAATGCCGAGATCACCGGCGTCAGTGGCAGCATCGGCCCCTGCACGCCAGCAACAGCTACGGGCCCGGCCACAATTACCTGTGATGTGCCGGCACTTGTTGCCAATGTCGGAGAGGCCACGGCAACTGTTTCGGTTCAGACCGCAACGGCCGGCAATGTGTCTCTGGAGGCCGAGGTTCCGACAGCCATACCTGGCTATCAGGACAATCAGATAGCGAACAACGCGGCCACGGCGTCGACCACGGTGACCGCAGGGGCTGATCTTAGCCTGTCGATGTCCGGGCCGCCCAATGCGGCCTCGGGCGAGACCATAACCTATACCTTTACCGCTGAAAATCTGGGTCCGAATGTGCTGAATAACGGCACATTCGAATTTCCGGTGCCCACAGGGTTTCAAAACATCACCCCTCCTGCCGGCTGTAGTCTGAGTGCTGGCACATACACCTGCCCGATTGCGGGTCCGGTGGCGGTTGGTGCATCGGTGGGTTTTGACTTTACTGGGCAGATCGTTGCTGCGCCGGGCTCGACCATGACGCCACTTGGCAGCGTGTCGGGTGCAGATCCGGCTGACCCGGTAAGCGGTAATAACACCACATCAATGAACACCACGGTTACGCCGGGCAGTGATCTGGCTATCGGAAAAAGCCGCGCCCCCAGCGGCAATCTGCTGGTTGGCGATCCCGTCACCTTTACGCTGTCGCCCAGCTATACTGGTGGCGAGCCGAATCGGGTCGTGGTCACCGACATCATTCCGCCGAACTACAACAATATCAGTGTGTTTGCGCCCGGGGGCTGGACCTGTGTTGTTTCCGGTCAGACTGTGACCTGCGAGCGCCCCGGCGGCTATGGCACCGGGGTTGATGTGTCGCTTGGCGATATTGTGATCAGCGCCGATGTAGCGTCTGCGGGCAACCCGCGCAATGCGGCGTCTATTACCGCGGATGGTCCTGTTGACCCCTCTCCCGGCAACAATACGGACGATGATGGCGGGGTTGTGATTGAGGAACCCTATATCGATCTGGACGCCAACAAATCCGGCCCGAATCCGCCGCTTGTGGTGGTTGGTAACACCTATAATTTCCCGATCAGCGCCACCAATGTCGGCAATGAGGGGTATTATGGCACCGTCAGAATGACCGACGATTTGCCTGCTGGTCTGGACTATATCGGGGCCAATCTGAACGGGTGGACTTGTACGCCTTCTGCATCGCCTGGCGCGCCGGTCTCCGGCCCAGCGCAAATCGTGTGCGAGCGCGAATACACTGCGGCTTCGCCTCTGGCGGCGGATGCCTCAACGCCATCGGTGATCATTCAGACCGTCGCAACCGGGACTGGCAGCATTCCCAACAGTATGACTGTCAGCACAGTTGATCCGAACCTGCCGGACAACAACGCGCCTAATGATACCGCGACTTACACCACCACTGGCAGCACCGGGCCCAACTCGGCCGATATTGCCCTGATCAAGACCCGGACCGAGGCCTCATTGCCTGTGGGCGAAATTCAGACATTCGTGCTGGAGATCACCAATGCTGGCGACCAGACTTCGGAAGATATTGATGTGATCGATAACCTCACTGGATTGATGAACGATTCGGTCGGGCCAGTCGGTGCCGGTTTCATTGACGCGGCGATCTCAGGTGGTGTGGCAACCGGCGTGAGTTGTTCAACAGCACCGAGCGGCGAGGCCAGTCACCGCCTGACCTGTAACATCGACAGTCTGCCGGTCTGTATTCCCGGTAACAACTGCCCGACAATCACCGTCCGGGTGCGCCCCGGCGGCAATGCTGGTGCGCGGACAAACACGGCCACTGCAATCTCGAACGGAACTGCGGATAATAATCTGACCAATAATGAGGGCAGCGTTGGCTACACCGTAGAATCGCGCGCCGATGTGTCGCTGACCAAGGTTGCCTCGCCCGACCCGGTTGCCGCCGGCCAGAACCTGACCTATGTGTTGACCGCCACCAACGAAGATAACGGGCTCAGCACTGCCAATGCGGTCACCGTGACCGATACGCTGCCCCATGGGGTGACATTTGTGTCTGCCGCGCCGTCGGTGGGCAGCTGTGGCACCCAGCCGGTAGCGGGGTCGACCACCGATGCCGGCAATGACCAACTGGTCTGTAGTCTGGGCAATATAGGCAATGGTGTGCAGAACACGATCACAGTCGTGGTGCGCCCAAATAACGCCGTGCGGGGGCAGGACATCACCAATACCGCCGTGATTGCCACCAGCACTACGGATGAAAACTCTGGCAACGATAACGCATCGGTCACCACCCATGTAGCTGATCCGGTATTTGATCTGCTGGTCAACAAAATCGATGGGGTGGACCCGGTTGCGGTGGGAGAAAACACCACCTACACCATCACAGTCACCAATTCAGGCCCCTCCGTGGTGGAAAATGTGGTGGTCACGGATACCCTCCCGGCCACCATGATCAGCTATCAATCCCACTCCGCCCCCGGGGCCAGCTGTGCCACAGAGCCAACACCGGGGCAGTTGGGTGGGACGCTCAGCTGCAGCTATGCGTCTTTGGCCGCCGGACAAAGCCGCAGTATCACGGTGACAATGCGGGGCGCGGCCAAGGGGACGCCGATCAACAATGCCTCGGTCTCTTCGGATCAGTTTGCCTTTGATACCAATGGCCCTAACAACACCGATAACGAGCTTACGACCGTGCGCACCCGCGCCGATGTCAGGATCGCCAGCAAAATTCCAGACGTCAATCCGGTCAATGTCCGCGATGATTTCAACTTTGTGATCCGGGTGGAAAACGTTGCGGACATCAACAACATTAATGCCGAGGCCGATGGTGTTGAGGTCACCGATAACCTGCCGGCCAATATGGAGCTGGTCGGCACGCCGAGCGCTGCTGTGATCACAGGCACGGCCACATCCACCAGCTGCACCGGTGCGGCTGGTAGCACATCCTTTACCTGTGACCTGGGCACCCTGAGCCAATTCGTCCACATTGTCCGGGACGCTTTATCGTGATTTCAACGCTGATGGGACTGAGGACGGCACCGATACCGGGATTGCCGGAGCCACCATGACTCTGTCAGGCACCACCTTTGATGGGGTATCGTTCTCGACCACTGCCACAACCGATGCCAACGGTGATTATACGTTCAACTATGTGCCACAGGGCAATTACACCGTGACCCGTGGCAACCCGTCCGAGCCTCATCTGGTTGATGGTGCCGATTCTGCGGGTGATCAGGGTGGCAGCCCAGCAGCCCCCAACCAGATCACCGGCATCAGCCTGGCTGCCAATACGGCTGCAGTGAATTATGATTTCACCATGGTTCCGACCGCACGTGTTGGTATTGCCAAGGCGGTGCAGTCCGGGCCGACGGCCAATGCCGACGGCTCTTATAATGTGACCTTCCGGGTGCGAGTGGAGAACCTCAGTCTCGAGCCTCTGAACGCTGTCAATGTCACCGACAGCATGGTCGGAGTCGCTCCGAATTTCGGCACCCACACCGCGCTGGGCAATCCGGCAACCGATGCGATGACACCGGGCACTTACACCATGCTGGCTGCCCCGTCCGGGACTTGTGGTGCGATCAATGCCGGCTTTAACGGCAGCGCGGCTACGACGCTGATCAATAATGGCACCATTGCGGCCACAACAACTTGCTATGCTGATATTCAACTGCGGGTACGGCCCACTGTGCCGCTTCCTCCGGTTCTGGCCAGTGGCGGGCGTTATGAAAACCAGGCCAGCGTGGATGCGGTCGGGGCGCTTTCGGGCCAGACCTCGGCCACCAACCCGCAGTTGGCGGATACGTCCGATAACGGCACCAACCCTGATCCGAACAATAACGGCATCGCCAATGAAGGCGGCGAGAATGACGTTACCCCGGTCAACCCGGTCTTTAGCCCCTCAATCGCGCTGATCAAGACGGCAGACACCAGCGGGTTGTCCACCCCGCCTCAGCCCAATGATGTGATCAGTTACAGCTTTACCGTTACCAATACTGGTAATGTGACCCTTACCGATATCAGGGTGACCGACCCATTGCTGGGTGCGGCGCTGACAGGTGGCCCGATCAGTCTGGATCCGGGGGCGTCTGACAACCTGACATTTGTCGGTTCGTACAGCATTGATCAGGGCGATATTGACGATGGTGAGGTCACGAACACCGCCACGGTTTCAGGCACCGACCCCTATAACACGGTCGTGCAGGACCAAAGTGGGACGGCCAATGACAACGATACCCCGACCGTTGCAACGATCACCCGCGATCCGTCGATTTCGCTGGTCAAGAATATGGTGTCGAACACTCTGACCGACCCCGCCCAGCTGGGACAGCAGATTGTTTATAACTTTACCATCACAAATACCGGCAACGTGACACTGACCAATGTTCGGTTGGATGATCCTAAGCTGGGTGTCGCCGTCACCGGCGGCCCGATTGCCAGCCTGGCCCCCGGGGCGGTGGATAGCGCCACCTTCACGGCCACCTATGACATTGTTCAGGCGGACATCGACGCCAACCAGGTCGAGAACACTGCTACGGTCACCGGCACGCCTCCTACGGGCGCCGGAGCCGATGTGACGGCTGAGTCGACCGAGACCACACCGGTTGCGGCCGGTCCGGCTGCGATCGCATTGATCAAGGCGGCCAGTGTCGATGCGCTGTCTCCTCAACCGAATGTTGGCGAGCAAGTGTCCTATAGCTTCCAAGTCAGAAATACCGGCGCAGTGACCTTGTTCAACGTCACTTTGGCTGATGTTCTGCCGGATGTTGCGATGAGTGGCGGCCCGATTGCCGCTCTGGCACCGGGAGTGACGGATACTGCCACCTTCACGGCGACATATGCGCTGAAACAGGAGGATATTGACCGTGGTTATGTCGATAACCGGGCAACCGTAACGGGGAATCCGCAGGTTGGGGGTGCCGTGACAGATGAGTCCGGCAGTGCGTTTGATACGGATGAGGATACCCGCGTAGTGCTTGCGCGCCAGCCTTCGATTGCGCTGGTGAAAACTGCCGACGCCTCTGCGCTGAACAGCCCGCCCGCGGTTGGCGATGTGATCAGCTACAGCTTCACCGTGACC
>PDWJ01000557.1_pt1 | contig 54236 bp, 47 predicted proteins | sample 1430881 | NCBI WGS metagenome assembly PDWJ01 (sample SAMN01162460, study PRJNA174530) | Oral metagenome, whole genome shotgun sequencing project. | biome: Marine environment; feature: Marine mammal; material: Swab sample of the gingival sulcus; isolation source: swab sample of gingival sulcus...
CATTAAGTAATCACTTGTTTTGAGATTTTCAATGTTATTTCTAAAATGGATTCTTTCAGTTAAAAATTCTACTTTTTCTTTTTGAGAATAACGTAAAACGGATTTAATTTTGGCAACTGCGTTTTGATATTCCGATGCAAAAGACCGGTCTTTGTTTTTTAATATCAGTTTCTCGGCAGTTATTAAGGCATTGGCTTCCGTTTCAGTAAACATAACAGGCGGGATACGATAGCCTTCCATTAAAAAATAGCCTTTCCCCTCCTCCGTTCCGATTGGCACTCCCGCTTGTTCAAGCGTACGAATATCACGATAAACAGTCCGAATACTTACCTTATGTTTTTCAGCAATTTCCCTTGCTGTTATCATTCGTTTAGATTGTAATTGTGTTAAAATTGCAATCAATCTTGATAGTCTGGGTTTTTCTTTATCCATTCGTTCTCTTTGCTTGTGGGTAACGGTTGGGTGTTTACGCTGTTGCGGGTAAATTTACAATATTTTTCGGTTATACACCAAACTTTATTAAATAATCTAAACTTCGGTTTAAGCACCTGACCCGCAATAGCGTAAAAACTTGTGTTATGTGTTCGTTATTAATCTATCAAAACAATCAATATTTAAACCTATTCCACTTTCGCCTATTCTTTTCATTTCTTGTGGATGAAATTCCATTGCACACTGATATTGATATTCATATATGAGCCAAAATAATATATCTTTTTTTTCAATTCCCAAAGTTTTCAATTTTGGAAAATTAGGCTCTAATATATCAAGGAATACATTAATGAAATCTATATTCTTTTCATCTTCTTCTTCCACTAATTGAAATGACCAAATTGAAGGCTTCTCAGAAACATCAAATTTAGACTTCTCAAATTTTTCAGGAACAACATTTAATATTTCTGTTATTTTGTTATATGTATTCCAACTTGGTTTAAAATAAATATGTAAATTATAAATTTTCATAATATTAAGAATATCCTTATTTGTACATTTTCTATTCCGTTTGCTCTATGACGCATAACACACTGATATTTAATGTTTTTAAAATTAAATTATTCGTAATCAAATAGTTAATTCTTAATTCTTAATTTTTCATTCTTTATCCTTCATTTAGCGAAGCATTGTAATATACAAATCTATAAATAATTTCCGTGCTTATCCAAAATATCTTTTTATTTTTGTAAAAATAGATTTTTTGTGGAAGATTTTTTAAAACAACTTAACGAGCAGCAAAGGGCTGCGGTAGAACAAACGGACGGACCTGTAATGGTAGTGGCAGGTGCCGGTTCGGGAAAAACTCGGGTATTAACATACAAAGTCGCTTATTTAATTCATCAGGGCATAGACCCTTTTCGTATTTTGGCTTTGACATTTACCAACAAAGCGGCACGTGAAATGAAAGAGCGGATTACCCAATTGGTGGGTAGCGAAGCTAAAAATGTGTGGATGGGAACATTTCACTCCATTTTTGCCCGAATTTTAAGGTCGGAGGGGCATTTGTTGGGCTATCCGTCTAATTTTACCATATATGATACCAATGATGCCAAAAATGTTATCAAAAAAGTGGTAAAAGAATTAAATTTAGACCCTAAAACATATCCGGCAAATGTTGTGTATGGTAGGATTTCTTCTTGCAAAAATAATCTGATAGATGCTGAAGCTTATAACCGCAACACAGATTTGGTTTCTGTGGACAGAGCCAAAGGCAGAGGTATGATGGGACTGGTATTTACCAATTATCAAAAGGCTTTATTTCATTCCAAAGCCATGGATTTTGATGATTTATTGTTTAAAACCAATGTGTTATTTCGCGATTTTCCTGAAACATTACAGAAATATCAAAACAAATTTCAATATATCTTGGTGGATGAGTATCAGGACACCAATTTCTCTCAATATTTAATTGTAAAGAAATTGTCTGCCAATAATGCAAATATCTGTGTTGTAGGTGATGACGCCCAAAGTATTTATGCTTTTAGAGGAGCAAATATTGAAAATATTTTAAAATTTAAGCATGATTATCCCGGTGTAAAGCAATTTAAATTAGAACAAAACTATCGCTCCACAAAAAATATTGTAAATGCTGCTAACTCGCTAATTGAAAAGAATAAAGACCAAATAGCAAAAGTGGTTTGGACAGACAATAATGATGGTGAAAAAATTAAACTTATCAAAGCCGGAACAGATACAGAGGAAGGAAAACTAGTTGCCCAATCCATTTTTGAAAATGCAATGAATTACAGGGCAAAATACCGTGATTTTGCTGTGCTTTATCGAACCAATGCTCAATCCAGAACTATTGAAGAAGCCTTACGAAAAATTAATATTCCATATCAAATTTTTGGAGGTTTGTCCTTTTATCAACGGAAAGAAATTAAAGACATGTTGGCTTATTATAGATTGACTATCAATAATTTGGATGAGGAAGCATTATTGAGGATTATCAATTACCCAACAAGAGGTATTGGCAATACTACGCTACAAAAAATCATGGTATTGGCACAAAAAAGTGAAATGCCAATTTGGGAGGCTCTTGAAAATAAAGCTCTTTTGAAAGCTAATTTCAGTCAAACTATCATTAATAAATTGACAAAATTTACAACCATGATTGGCAGTTTTTCTTCTTTGCTCAAAAAGCGTTCGGCTTTTGATTTAGCCAAGCATATTGCTCTCAAATCCGGTTTGTTTGGACTTTTGAATGAAGACAAAACCAACGAAGGAGTTAGCAGGGTTAATAACTTGGAAGAATTGTTGAATGCTATTTATGTTTTTACACATGATGAAGATATTGAAAAAGACTTTGACTTTTTGGAGGATGAAATCGATATTTTTGGAAAAGAAATAGAGGAAGAGGAATTAAAAACCTTAGATGTTTTTATGCAAGATGTAGCATTAATCACTGACCAAGATAAACAAACGGATAAAAAAGATGCTGATAGGGTATCTTTAATGACCATTCATGCAGCAAAAGGATTAGAATTTCCATATGTTTATATTCTAGGATTGGAAGAAAAACTTTTCCCTAATGTGATGTCTATGGATACACGTGCGGCATTGGAAGAAGAAAGGCGATTATTTTATGTCGCTTTGACCCGGGCAGAGAAAAAAGCACATGTTTCTTATGCTGAAAGTCGTTATAGGTGGGGGAATTTAACTTTTAGTGAACCCAGTCGGTTTATTTACGAAGTAGATACAAAGTATTTTAGCAATCCAATTATGAAAAAACAAAGGGCTTTTGAAACGCAAGGGGTTCAAAAAGCTGCTACTCGCACCACCCTTACAAAAGCGACTTCATATAAAAAATTAACAACAATAGATAGCCAATCTGTAAATCAAACTCCAAAAAAATCAAGTACTGATGAATATAAGGTGTTGGCTCCGTCATTGGTAAGTAAAGGCTTGATAGTGGAGCATCAGTTTTTTGGACGAGGGAAAGTTATTAATGTATCTTCGCAAGGACCTAATACCAAAGCTATCGTGCATTTTGACAAAGTAGGTGAGAAAAACTTGTTGTTGCGTTTTGCAAAATTGAAGATTTTGAAAGATTGAAATGAATTCATTTCAATCTTTATCTTAATTTTCATATTAATTTTACAGTACCTTTTTTACAGAATAAGGCGGTTTATGGTTTTGGAGTTTGTAGATTCGGTATAAATATTCACCCAACAAGCCCAACGTAAAAAGGATTAATCCGGCAGAAAACAAAATAGTTACAATAATAGAGGTATAACCCAAAGGCACATCATACAAAAGTTTATTAAGAATAAAGCGAATGGCAAAAATAACACTCACAATAGAGGCAATTAGCCCAAAAACACTTACAATCCGCAGTGGAATTGCCGTATAAAAAAATGTAATCCTAAAAAACAGATGTACTAATTTTGAAATGGAATAACCGGATTTATCATACGGGCGAGGCTTATGTTCCACCTTTACATACGTAATATCATCGGTGTACCACATCAACATCTCATCAATAAAAACAAAATATTGTTTATGATAAATTAACTGATCTACAATATTTTTTGAAATTAATCTGAATGAAGACCCTTCCTGACCTTGATTTCTACCTTTTTTTCCGGATTTTTTCAACAATCGGCTGCCTACATTTCTAAACCAAGTGTGTTTTTTTGATTTATAACTGCCATATACTACATCAGCCTTTGTTTTTTCGTATTGCTCAATTAATTTTGAAATTTCTTCAGGTGGATGTTGTAAATCATCATCCATTGTAATAATTGCAGTCCCTTTTGCAAAACTAAATCCACATAACAACGCATTATGTTGCCCAAAATTCTTTGCCAACTTTATTGCTGTAACATGTTCTTCATCCTGCTGTTTTATAGCTTGCAACACATCCCAACTGGTATCTTTACTTCCGTCATCAACAAAAATAACCTCATAACTTTTACCCATACGATTCATCGTATCTGTTATCCCGTCAAAAAGAATAGACAACGATTTCTCGCTGTTATACACCGGAATAACAATACTATATTCGATATGCGTATGATTTTTCATAACATTTTAATATCCACCCATTATGATTTCTGTTCCTGTAATCCATTTGGAACCGTCAGACAACAAAAATACTGCAGCATTGGCAACATCTTCGGGTTCACCAAATCCTAAGGGCATCATATCTTCAAACTTTGTCATCAATTCTTCTGAGGCTATTTTTGTTGCATTTTCCACCATTGGCCCTTTAACAAAAGAAGGTTTTAAACAATTTGTTCTTATTTTTTTACCGGACAATTCTTTAGCCAGTGTTCGACTCAAAGCCTCTATTGCCGATTTACTGGAGCTATATAAAGTTCCTCCAACATAAGGGTAATCCGCTGCAACAGAAGAGAAAAAAACCAGAGAACTGCCATTATTAATTTTTCTTTTTTTTAATAATTTGGAAGATAAAAATAATGGTGCTCGATAATTGATATCAAAAATTTCCTTTTCGTGTTTGGGTTTAATAAATCTTGCGGGTGTAGGTTTAGTCATCCCGGCAGAAAAAACAACACCATCTAATTGAGATGTAAAATCTACTACTGTATCCAATCCATCTTCTGTGGTCAAGTCTGCCGCTACCATGTGATGACAATTACCTTGTAATTGAGCAAATACAGCTTCCAATTTTTGTTCATTTCGCCCTGTAATCCATACACGCGCCCCCATTTCGGCACAAAGCATCGCTGTAGCTTTTCCGATACCGGAAGAAGCACCTGTTATAAGGATATTTTTGTTGACTATGGAAAAGGGATTTTTCATATTTCAATTAATTCTGGAATAACACAATGATCAAGATGAACATTCACCGTTCCCCATGATAAACCCACACCAAATCCTGATAAAATCAAGTCTTTAGTTTGATTAAGCAATTCATCACGCAATTGTGAAACAATAGTTAGCGGAATGGATGCCGAACTGGTATTTCCAAAATCATGCAGCGAAGTCGGAAATTTTTCTTTATCTAATTTCAACTTACGACGAATGCTGTTATTCATCAAAAGATTCGCTTGGTGAAGCACATAATAATCAAAATCTGACAATGATTTTCCGGTTTTTTCCACTAAATTTTTAATATCAGGAGCCACTTCTCGCATAGAGAAATGAAATACTTTTTCACCATTTAAAATAACCTGAATGCCTTTGCGAACAATTCCATTTCCATAATCTTTATACTGAAGCGATTCTTCCGTAATATAATTACGCAATCCACCTTCGGGAATATAAATAGCATCATAACCGGAACCGTCAGAATGTAAACTAAAATTCATAGGATTGGCATTTTCATCATAAGAAAATGCTGTAGCTGTAGCTGCATCTCCAAATAACAAATACGTACTTTTATCACGATACGAAGACGTTGCCGAACTTACATCCCCGACTAATAACAATGCCTTTTTTATATTTCCGGTATTGATATACGAAGCCATTTGCGAAAGCCCGTAAACATATCCCGAACACCCTAAATTAATATCAAAGGCTAAGCAAGATTTGGGTAATCCTAAACGATCCTGCAAAACAATAGACGTTGCCGGCAACAGATAATCAGGAGACTGTGAGATAAAGACCAAAGCATCAATCTCATCCCGTTTCCAGTTCAATTCATCCATTAATTTTTCAGCAGCAGCAAAACACAAATCAGAAGTGGTTTGTCCTTTATCTGCCATTCTTCGATATTTTATACCGGTAGTTTTTACAAACAGCTGTTTCTCTTTTTCCGAAGTCAATTCATAATCTAAATTCGACTCCTTATTTTTGGGAACACAAGCTGCAATACCGTCAATGCGAGTATTTGGAATTGTTAGAAAAGCCATTTATTCTCCTTTTTTATCCATTATAGTTTGAAACAAATCATTAATCGTGTCTGAATTTTGTATGTCTTCAGCATTAATTGTAACATCATATTCACTATCAACCAATGCAATAATAATAAGTGCATTTACTGAATTCCATTCAAAATACTCACGAAAATTACTTTCTGGTGTCAATACACCTTTTTCAATTTCCTCAAACTCTTCCTCTATCATAGAAATAAAGTGTTCTACTTTTGTCATATTCTTATTTTTTAGGGTTTTATGTTATCAGTTAACGATTATACTTTATTCATCAACCATGATTCTACCTTTTTTAATCCTTGCAAATATAATGTTTTATTAACAAATGAGTTCAATGTTCAAAGTAAATTGAAAAATATAGAAAGCAAATTATTCAACTAATTGATTTTTTTGAAAAAAATAATTGCAAAAAAAATTCTCTTCCACGCAACCTTTTTAAGATTAAAAACATCTAAGTATCGTATTTAATATTGAACATCTTTTTAATGAAAAACATAAAAAAGGGTTGAAACACTTAAAAACGAATCCTATGAAAAGGAAAATCATATATATTATCATATTATTAATCATCGGATATTCTTGCAAAAAGGAAAACCATGAAATAAATGACACAAAACAATATCATTTAAACAACCATTCAGATTACGAATACGCTTTTAATTTATTTAAAAACCTGAAAATCAAAGAAAGTAAAAACATTGTTATTTCTCCTATTAGTACAACCATGACATTGGGAATGCTTTATCAAGGAGCCTCTGATAAAGTAAAGCAACAATTAAAAAGTGAATCTATTTGGAACAATGAAAACTTGGAAAAAATAAACAATGAATTAAACAGCTTAAAAAATGGTGTTGATATTTCCATTGAGAACAAGTTTTATTATGACAATAAATTAGCCATTAAAAATTCGTTTATTAATCAATCAAAACAGTTATTCAAGGCAGATATTATTGCAATAAAACCTAATGCTACCTCAAAAGTTAATCAAAATAAATCCATTGAAAAAAGTGGAGTGCGCCTGGTTAACAAAACCTCCTTTGTAGGAAAATGGAAAAATAAATTTACATTATCTAGTGAAAAGAAAACTTTCACAAGTCAGACAGGCAAAGGAATAGAAGTGGAAATGATGAAGAAGAATACAGATATTCAATATTTAAGTTCTGATGAATTTGACATGTTTGAAATTCCATATAAAAACGAACGCATTGTAATGACCATTGTAATGCCCAAATCAATTGAAAACTTGCCAAAGATTGTGAAAGAAATGAATTGTAACCGTTGGATAGCATACAAAGAAAAAATGGAAATCAAAAGAAATGCACAAATTAGTATTCCAAAGTTTCATTGCCAATATACTTTAAATGTAAAAGACGCTTTTGCCAATCCAAAATTGCAGAGATTATTTAAAAATAACACATCTTCTTTCCCTTACATTACAGATGAAACAATTATGTTAAATGATGTAATGCAAAATTCAGAAATTCGCATTGATGAATCAGGAACAGATGCTCGTGTAACCACATTCATCGCTAAATCTTTCACCTCTTTAGTAAATGACAATCCGGTAAATATCGTAGTTAACAAACCTTTCTTTTTTACCATTGAGGACACAAAAACAAATACATTTTTATTTCTTGGCACAATCACCCAACCTTAAAAATTGCTAAAAGATTTTTTGGGTTAGGAATTTTTCAATTGGATAAAATAATGATATTTTAATTTCCTGTTTAAAAACACCTAATTAATTCAGCTCTATTTATCCATTCATAACCCATAATTTATAATTCAAAATTCTTCTATCTAAACTCCTTTAACGCTGTGTTTAGATTTTACAACACATTAATAATCATTGTTTTAAAAACAAAAGCATTAAACAACAAACTGTTGATTAACAATATTTTAATTATTAACCCTTAATTGTTAATTCTTAATTTAGTAAATCATTACCCACTAAACTTATGTTAAATTAACAACATGAAGATATAAAATCGTATATTTGTAAAAAAAATTGGGTATGGGAAAAATCATAGCAATAGCAAACCAAAAGGGAGGGGTTGGAAAAACAACCACTGCAATTAATTTAGCAGCATCATTAGCTGTATTGGATTATAAGACTTTGATTATTGATGCCGATCCTCAAGCAAATGCAACTTCAGGTGTGGGTTTTAACCCGAAAGAGATTAAAACAAGCATCTACGAATGTATTATTGAGGAAGTTATTCCTAAAGAAGCTGTTTTGGAAACTGAAACACCAAATCTTTCTATTTTACCTGCCCATATTGACCTGGTAGGGGCTGAAATAGAAATTATAAGCATGGAAGAACGCGAACATTTGATGAAAAAAGTTTGTGCCCAATTAATTGATGATTATGATTTTATCATTATCGATTGTTCTCCTTCATTGGGATTAATTACTGTAAATGCTTTAACAGCAGCTGACTCTGTAATTATTCCGGTTCAGTGCGAATATTTTGCATTAGAAGGATTAGGAAAATTACTTAATACCATAAAAATTGTACAATCAAGATTGAATGAAAACCTAAATATTGAAGGTATTCTTTTAACCATGTTTGACATACGAGTTAGACTTTCAAAACAAGTTGTTCATGAGGTGAAAACTCATTTCCAACAAATGGTATTTGACACGATTATTCATCGAAATATACGTTTGAGTGAAGCCCCAAGTTTTGGAGAAACTATTATTTCACACGATGCCTCAAGTAAAGGCGCTATTAATTATTTGAATTTAGCCAACGAAATTCTAAAACGAAATAATATGATTAAATAAATAATAAGAGATAGATGATGTGTGATAAGTGAAAACTCCTTTGTTATGCTTGTAATGATAAATTAGAAGATTATAAAGAGAAAAAAAATATTGTTCATTGCAATTATTAATTACTAATTGATTAAAATCTAAACCCAATACCTAAAAAGCCAATGGTTAAAGGCTAACACAACAGCTATAAAAAAATAAAAAACAAATATTTAGACAAAACAAATGAGTAACTCAAAGAAAAATGCATTAGGTAAAGGATTAGGTGCTATATTGTCTAGTCCGGAAACAGATATAACCTCTAAAGATATATCCGGAAATTATGTTGTTGGAGCGGTTGCTGAATTACCTATCAAAAATATAGAAACCAATCCATTTCAACCAAGAAATATATTTGATGAAAACGCCTTAAATGAATTAGCCAAATCCATAAAGAAACAAGGCATTATACAACCGATAACAGTACGGAAATTAGGCTATGAAAAATATCAACTTATTTCCGGAGAAAGAAGATTAAGAGCCTCAAAAATTGCCGGGTTAAAGAAAATCCCGGCATATATCAGAGTAGCGAATGACGAACAAATGCTACAAATGGCTTTGGTAGAAAATATTCAGCGTCAAGACCTTAATGCTATTGAAGTAGCAATAAGCTACAAACGATTAATGGAAGAGTGCGAGTTATCTAAAGAAAAGTTAGGTGATGTAGTAGGAAAAAACAGAACTACTGTAACTAACTATCTTCGTTTATTAACACTTCCGGCAGAAGTTCAGGCTGCTATCAAAGATGATAAAATAAATATGGGGCAAGCCAAACCGCTTGTTTCCCTTGACGAAGAAGATTTGCAATTGTTATTATTACACGAAATCATTTCTGAAAATCTATCGGCACGCAAAGTTGAACAACGTGTGAAAGAAATTAATGAAGGGATAAAAATCCAAGATAAAGAAATTCAAAACACAAAATCAACTAAAGCACAATTGCCTCCTCATTTTAAAGCATATCAAAATCAATTGTCTGATAAATTGAATAGTAAAATTAAAATTAAGCGGACAAATAATGGCAGAGGAAGCATTGCTATTCCATTTCGGTCAGATAAAGATTTTGAAAGAATTATTCACTTATTAAATATTAAATTGTAAGCACAGTGCATTCTCGCTTTATTCCATTTTCAGATGTATTGTTACAAATCAATCCTAAAGCAATAATTTATTCCATTGTTTGCTTTTTGATATTCATAAGCATGGAGACAATTCATGCTCAAACTGATACTACATCTGTAAAAAAGGCTGAAACACTTATAAATATTACCGGTGATAAGGTAATACAATCAGAGAATAACCTTTCGGAGAATAGTTCTTCCAACTACTCAACACAAAGAAGATATCATTCTCCTCGTCGTGCCACAATTTATTCCTTGTGCTTGCCCGGATTAGGACAGGCTTACAATCGAAAATATTGGAAAATGCCGGTTATATATGCCGGTTTTGGAGTATTGGGTTATTTTATTGTTAACAATAATAATAAGTATCACACTTTTTTGGATGCTTATAAATTTGTGGCTAATAACGAAACAGGCACACCTCCTAATGAAATGGTGGATCGGTATGAACGAAATGCTGAAAAACTCCGAAGCATCAAGAATTTCTATTTACGGAATTTAGAGATTTCATACATTGCCACTGCAATATTTTATATATTGCAAGTGGTAGATGCAGCAGTAGATGCTCATTTCTTCTATTTTGATGTAGATGATAATTTATCAATGCAAGTTATGCCAAGTATGTGGCAAAATCCATATCAAAAACCACTCCCAACAGCCGGACTTTCATTAGTGTTCCATTTGAAATGAAAAGAATTATGAATGGTGAATTATAAATTGTGAATGAAGAAAAAAGGTTGGAAGACCGAAGACCGAAGTGTGTCAGCCAATCACTGTACTTCTTTAGGTTGCTAAGCGGAGTCAAAGCGATGTATTGAGCTTGTCGAAATATGGTGGAATGACAAAATAATTACTAATTATTAATTGAAAAAACGTAGAGATGCAATGCTTTGCATCTAAAATCAGATAATAAAAAAAGCCAAAGGCTAACAGCCAATAGCCAAAGGCTGGCTAATAACTGAAAGCAAAGAAAATGAAAAAAAACATCATCATATCGGGATATGGAAAAATGGGCAAAGAAGTAGAAAAGCAAGCCCTAATTAGAAAACATCAAGTTATAGCGATTTTCGACAATGCTGAAGATTGGAAAAAACTAACTTCCCTAAAAGAAAAAGCCGATGTGGTTATTGATTTTAGTTTTCCCGAAACTGCAACCCATAATATCAAACAATGCTTTAATGCCAATATTCCTATTGTTGTAGGAACAACAGGTTGGCTTAATGAATTAGAAAATATCACAACATTGTGCAAACAAAAAGATGCTGCACTTTTTCATGCGCCTAATTTCAGTATTGGTGTAAATTTATTCTTTGAACTCAACAAAAAATTAGCTCAACTCATGAATCCTCATACTGAGTATGGCGTTTCCATTGAAGAACATCATCATATCCATAAAAAAGATGCACCTAGTGGAACGGCAGTTTCTCTTGCATATCAAATCATTTCTCAATCAGATATTTATAACAATTTTCAACTTACAACAGACAAAAAAACAGAATCTAATAATCATACTATTCCTGTAAAAAGTGTTCGTGAAGCTGATGTAAAGGGGACACATATCATTTCATACACTTCAGATATCGATGAAATAATCATTACTCATAAAGCAAAATCAAGAGAAGGATTTGCTATGGGAGCAATATTAGCTGCTGAATTTTTGGTAAATAAAAAAGGGATATTTACCATGAAAGATTTACTGTTTAATAATTTTTAACACAAATAATCCCTAATATAAAATTAAATAATTAAAACTTTGTCATTCAATTTAATAAAAGATACATTATGGTAGAACTGATTTTCTTGCTTATTTTCTTGTTTTTTCCTGTTTTTGCGGCTCAAACATATAAAAAAGCCGGATATAAACTTACAGATGCTTTTATTCCTTTATATAATTATTATATTTGGTTGAAAATAGTGAATAAACCATGGTGGTGGATGATTTTTTTATTAATCCCATTCATCAACTATTTCATGATATTTTTACTATTGGTAGAAACAGCAAAATGCTACGGAAAACACTCCTTTAAAGAACAAGCCATGGCCGTATTACTGTTCTTTTGGTATATTCCAAAGTTAGGAAGTGATCAGAAAGAAATCTATCAACACCCTTCTCAACGTGTAAAAGTTAAAAAGACTGCTGTTAGGGAATGGGTTGATGCCATTATATTTGCTGTAATTGCCGCTACCATTATTCGTATGTTTTTAGTAGAAGCCTATACCATTCCAACATCTTCAATGGAGAAATCTTTACTGGTGGGCGACTTCTTATTTGTAAGTAAAGCAAGTTACGGACCTAAAGTTCCTAATACGCCTTTGGCATTTCCATTTGTGCATCATACCATGCCATTGAGTAGTACAAGAAAATCCTTTGTTGAATGGATTTCTTTGCCTTACTATCGATTCTGGGGTTGGGATAATGTAGAAAGAAACGATGTTGTAGTTTTTAATTTCCCTGTGGGCGATACAGTTTCTGTCAAATTTCAAAGCAACAGAAGTTATTACTCTTTAATCAGAGAATTTGGAAGAAATAGGGTAAGAAATAATCCACAAGTGTTTGGAGAATTAATCTACCGTCCGGTGGACAAAAGAGAAAACTTTATTAAAAGATGTATTGGCATACCAGGTGACACCATACAAATTATAGATACCGATGTTTTTATTAACGGTGTAAAACATACAATTCCAGGACAAAAACAATTCAATTATTTGGTTACAACCAATGGAAGTCCATTAAATCCTAAAACATTGCAAGATATGGATATTACTGAACCTGTTCATCCTTATGGCGAAAATAGATTTATCATGACACTCACTAATGAAAATGTGGAAAAGATGAAGGGTTTTAACATTGTAAAAAATGTTGAACGCTTAATACAACCCAAAGGAAAACGCGAAGATTATATCTTCCCACATCATCAGGATTTTAACTGGAATGTAGATAATTTTGGCCCAATATGGATTCCTAAAAAAGGGGCTACCATAAAATTGACAAAAGACAATATTATTTTATATCGTCGTGCTATCGAAACGTATGAGGGTAACACTTTTGAAAATAAAAATGGAAAGATTTACATCAATGGAGAATTAACTGACACTTATACCTTTAAGATGGATTATTATTGGATGATGGGCGACAACCGCCATAATTCTGCCGACAGTCGTTTTTGGGGATTTGTTCCAGAAGATCACATTGTTGGAAAAGCTTCTTTTGTATGGTTATCATTAGACAAAAACAAATCTTTTCTTTCAAAATTACGTTGGAATAAAATGTTTAGAGTGATTCGTTAGAAAATGGGATAATTTAATAATAGTCAAAAATAGTTGGTAAAAGCTGAGATAAGTTTTACCAACTATTTTTTTACCACATTACCTACCTAAATTAACAAACCTCCTTAACTTTTCTTTTTCAAAAAATTGCCAAAGCGTTTCTTGAGGAACAGGTGCTATAATTTGAATTGTTTTTTTACTTATGGGATGTTCAAATTCAATTTTTCGGGCATGTAAATGAATAGAACCATCTGGATTTGAAGTTTTAGCTCCATATTTTAAATCACCTTTTATTATACTGCCTTCAAAAGACAGTTGCGACCTTATTTGATGATGTCTTCCTGTAATCAATTCAACTTCATATAAATAATATCGATTGCTTTTTAACAAAAACCGATAGTTTAACACTGCTTTTTTGCTATTAGCTACTTCTTTACGATGGGCATAAGATTTATTCTGTTTTGGATTTCTTTTCAGATAATGAACAAGTTGAGCTTGATGTAGTTTTAACTCATTTTCAGTAACTGCCCAATAATATTTTTGAACTTTTTTAAGCCGAAGCATATCATTTATTCGGGAAAGGGCTTTAGACGTTTTAGCAAAAATAACCACACCACTTGTGGGTCTATCCAAACGGTGTGTTACTCCCAAAAATACATTTCCGGGCTTATCATACTTCCTTTTCAGATATCGCTTATACTGATCAACTAAGGGTTCATCACCGGTTTTATCACCCTGAACAATTGCTTTTGCCGGCTTATTCACAATCAATAAGTGATTATCCTCATAAAGCACCCTTTGATGCAGTTTCTCGTATTCCTGTAAAGAAATATTCATGTTTTTTTGTATTGGCTTTTGGCTGTTGGCTATTAGCCTTTGGCTTTTGGTTTATTATCTATTTTAGATGCAAAGCATTGTATATCTACATTTTGCTCTTGATATGGTTTTTTATGGTTGATTAGCAGGGTGGGTCAGCCGGTCACTGAGCGGAGCCGAAGTGGTGGGCAGGAAAGTTTTTTCAATTAATAATTAGTAATATTTTGCCCACGCACCACTTCGACTCCGCTCAGTGAACGGCTTCACAGCGACTGTTCAACTTCCGTCTTCCGTCTACAGACTTCCGTCTCTTTACTCATCATTCACAATTTATAATTTGCCATTTATATAATCGTTGATAAAAGCTCAAATCGTTCTCTTAATATTCTATCATATTTTGCTTGTAATTCTTCACGTTTAAATTCTTCAGCAAACATGGTTAATTTTTGTAATCCACTAAATGAACGTCTCATCATTTCTTCATACAACGGCACAAGTTCTTTATCTAATGAAGATATATAATCGATATTTTCAATAAAATAAGATGCTATTTCTTCCAATAACTCATCTCCTTTTTTCATATTACCACCTTCATAATATATCCTTACCAAAGGAATTATGAAAATATCCGGTGGAAACTTCTCAAAAGGAAATACTTCCAAGCACTTATCGGCAACATTCATAGCAGAGTCCGGTTGATTTGCCTCCATAAAAGCTTCTGCCACCCTAATAAAATTATTTTTCGGCAAGAAACTATTTCTCATGGTTTCTCTATCAATAACCACATCCGGCTCATTTATTCTTCCCCAATCATACTTATTCAACAATAAATCATACGATTTTTCTTTATGAACACCACCCATACCCGGATAATAATTTTCTGCTTCAATAGGCATAAACTTATATACATTTCCTTCGAGATGGAAATATTTATCAATTGGCAATACATTTTTCAAACTACTGAAACTTGTTGTATATACAGGTCTTTCCCAATCATTGGTTGCCATAAGGTCTAATACCATCAAATCATTCTTCGAAACATAATTTGTCTGTAATTCCCATTCAATTACCGGTACAATTTTATCAGCAAGATAAGGAGGAACTATTCCGTTTTTCAATACCTTTTCCTTATCAACAGTTATTTTTACCTTTTTAGTTGGGAAATAACTAAATTCTTCTTCGCCTTGTGGCAATTTATTGTCATTACGTTTTACAAAATCAATCAATTTTTTCAGCTCAATATGGTCTTCGGTTTTTAATTGAGGATATACAAACACAACCTCATTTCTTCCTTTACCATAATCCTCATAAGGAATAGTAAATTTCACCGGTTTAGATTTATATGCCTGTCTGAAAAGTTGTTGAATATACCAATCGCTACTGGCAAGCATGTGATTAATTGGTCTCACATCCAACCGATTTTCTTCCACTTCTTGAGCATACCAAACCGGGAACGTATCATTATCGCCAAAAGTGAATAACATGGCATCTTTCTGACAAGCATCCAAATAATTTTTCGCAAAATCTCTGGCAGCATATTTTCCGGATCTATCATGGTCATCCCAACCTTCTTTTGCCATAATTCCAGGCACTAAAATCAATGAAAGCAAGGTAACAATGATTGCATTCATCGACTTATTTTTGATAACATTGGATAACACATGTACAAACCACATCACAGACAAGCCAATCCAAACAGCAAAGGCATAAAACGAACCCGCATAAGCATAATCACGCTCTCGAGGCTCATTTGTCGCTTGATTTGAATACACCACAATTGCCACCCCCATCATCAAAAATAAATAAACAACTGCCAAAGCATCATTAGGCTTTTTCTGCACATGATAAAACAGTCCAATTAAACCAAAAATCAATGGCAATAAATAAAATTTATTGTTGGCAGAATTTTGCATGCTTCTTGGTAAATTATCTTGATTTCCTAATCTGGCATTATCAATAAAATCAATTCCGGTAATCCAGTTTCCATGTTGTATTTCACCTTGACTTTCTATATTATTTTGTCTTCCCGAAAAATTCCACATGAAATATCTGAAATACATGTGTCCGAGCTGATATCTAAAGAAAAATCTTAGGTTTTCTCCAAATGTAGGCTTCTCCAATGTTTGCATGCCTCTTGGAGTTTCTACTCTTACTGTTCTACCTTCAATTTTTCCCCAACGTTTATATCCTTTTATATGTTCCGGCGATAAATTACTATGCATTCTTGGAAATATTGTAGTAAAAGCCGGATGATAAATTCGTTTTAATCCTTTTCTATGGTCAACAATTACATATTTGCCTTTTTTCTCATCTTTTCCATAAACCGGTGCCATATCTTCGGCATCTATTGTTGGTGCATTGTAGTATTGTCCATAAAATAAAGGCTTACTTCCATATTGTTCTCTATTCAAATAAGACAATAAACTTACCGCATCTTCCGGAGAGTTTTCATCAATTGGCGTATCCGCATTCGACCTTACAATAATCATGATAAATGAAGAATATCCAATTAACAAGAATGTTAAACTCAATAAAACGGTATTCAAAAGCGGCTTTCTTTCACGGAAGTAATATACACCATAGCCAATAATTCCCAATAATACCAAACGTAAAAAGAAATTTCCGGTAGAAGATGAAGCTGCCAATAAGCTAACCACTAATATTAATAATGATAAAAGCAATCCATACAATAAACCTTTATGGTTTTTTTCTTGTTGTGTAAACATGATACCAAGGGTCAATATGGCAATAATCAACAAGGCAAAAAAGATAGTTCCCGAATTAAATGGCATCCCCAATTGATTGACAAAGAAAATCTCAATTTTGGCAAACAAATTTACCACTTCCGGAATAACGCCATAAAGAATAAATCCAACCAACATCATAGAAAAAACGGTTGAAATGATAATGCCTTTAATGGTCGGATTATATTTTTTAGTGTAATAAACCAATACTACGGCAGGAATTGCCAAAAGGTTCAAAAGGTGTACCCCAATGGATAAACCAATCAAATAGACAATGAAAAGCAACCAACGGTTGGAATGCGGCTCATCTGCAACACGTTCCCACTTGAGAATCGCCCAAAAGGTAAGTGCTGTAAATAGGGATGACATGGCATATACCTCGCCTTCAACCGCAGAAAACCAAAACGAATCAGAAAATGTATAAGCTAATGCGCCCAAAAGACCACTACCCATAATCATCCAGATATTTTCAGGCTTTACGTTTTCGTTATCTTTTACAATAATTTTTCTTGCCAAAGCAGTAATCGTCCAAAATAAAAACATAATGGTTAAAGCACTGGCTATTGCCGACATAGCATTAATCATTAACGCTACCTTGGAAGTATCACCAAACGCAAAAAGCGTAAAAATACGTCCCAACATTTGCCATAAAGGTGCTCCCGGCGGGTGTCCCACTTGCAATTTGTATGATGTGGCAATATATTCTCCACAATCCCACCAACTCGCTGTTGGTTCTATCGTTAATAAGTATGTGATTGCGGCAATAAAAAAAGCTACCCAACCTAAAATGTTGTTGATTTTATTATAATCTCTCATCATCAAAAAATTATTGATTTATTCATTTCACAAAAATTCCATACAAAGGTCTAAAATTTTTAACAAAAAAACACTTTTTTGTTAAAGATATAAATAGAATTTAGATTTTATTTAGACATTAATTCATCAAGTATTGGCACTATTTTATTTCAATAATCATTTTTTTTATTAATTTTACTTTAATTTTAAAACATTATGGAACATTCGGAACAGAAACCTGACCATACCATACACAAAAAAAGTGAGCATGAGAAAAATTTAGTGCTTTATAATGATAATATTAACACATTTGAAGATATTATTTTAGCATTAATAGAGGTGTGTCATCATTCTCCCGAACAAGCAGAGCAATGTGCTGTTATTGCTCATTATAAAGGAAAATGTAGTGTTTTAAGTGGTAGTTATGCTCAATTAAAATTAGCAGAAGCTCGCATGATTCATAGAAATATAACAGTTAAAATAGAATAAATTTTATGGCATTAATTATTATACTCGTATTAATCGGTTTATTTTTTCTACTGTTAGAAATATTGGTTATACCGGGAACTACAATTACAGGTGTCTTAGGTTCCATTTCTATTGGTATTGCCATTTGGCAATCGTATGCCTTGTACGGAGAAAAAACAGGCACCATTATTTTATTCGGAATATTATTATTGGCAATTGTCTTTATTTATTTTGCTTTGAAGAGCAATACCTGGCAACGCATAATGCTTAAAAAGAATATTGATGGAAAAGTAAGTTACTTCGACTCCTACCAACCACAAGAAGGGGATGAAGGCATAACCATATCTCGATTAGCTCCTATGGGTAAAGCCCGATTTAATGAAGACTACTTTGAGGTAAAATCATCTAAAGGATTAATTGATCCGAATACAAAAATAATCATTACAAGAATCGAAAATAATCAAATTATAGTTCAACCAAAAAATAATTAAATATGGAAGGTTCAATAGCAATTTATCTTTTTATAGGTATAGCTTCACTTTTTGGATTGTGGGTTATATTCTATTTTATTCCTGTGGGATTGTGGTTTACCGCATTACTCTCAGGTGTAAGAATTTCATTACTTCAATTGGTGTTTATGCGTTGGCGAAAAGTGCCACCACATATTATTGTCAGAAGTATGATTTCCAGTCACAAAGCGGGTTTGAAATTGGGTAGAGACGATTTAGAAGCCCACTATTTAGCCGGAGGACATGTGCAAGATGTGGTTAATGCGTTAATATCTGCCGATAAAGCAAATATGGATATTGGTTTTAAAACCGCTACGGCAATTGATCTTGCCGGTAGAGATGTATTGGAAGCCGTTCAAATGTCTGTAAACCCAAAAGTAATTGAAACACCGGCAATTACAGCAGTAGCTAAAGACGGTATTCAGTTAATTTGTAAAGCCAGAGTAACCGTAAGAGCAAATATCAGACAATTGGTCGGAGGTGCCGGAGAAGAAACGGTATTGGCACGTGTAGGTGAAGGTGTGGTATCTTCAATTGGTTCAGCGGACAGCCACAAATCTGTATTGGAAAATCCGGATTCAATATCTCGCGTGGTATTAGATAAAGGGTTGGATTCCGGTACAGCGTTTGAAATCCTATCAATTGATATTGCTGACATTGATATCGGGAAAAATATCGGTGCTGTATTGCAAATTGACCAAGCCAATGCAGATAAAAACATCGCCCAAGCCAAAGCCGAGGAGCGTAGAGCCATGGCAGTAGCATTGGAGCAGGAAATGATTGCCAAAGCACAAGAAGCCAGAGCAGAAGTAATCCAAGCTGAAAAGCAAATTCCTAAAGCAATTGCCGAAGCATTAATCAATGGAAATATCGGCGTAATGGACAATTACCGTTTTGAAAACATCAAAGCTGATACAAAAATGAGAAAATCAATCTCAGGTGAAGTGGACGGCGAAGATGCTAAACCGGGAAATGAAGATTTATTTAAAGATAAATAGATTTATATTTTAGCGGTTAATTGTTAACCTTTGGTTATTGACTTTTTTAACCGCAAACACACAAAATTTTGTGTAAAGTTTTATTTCTTAGACCTCAGAAGTTTTGAAAACTTCTGAGGTCTTTCTTTTTTAGGATTATTACATAAAAAAGACGCCCAAGTTGGACGTCTTGTATATGATTATTTTGTATACTCTGTTTAAATTAATTATAAGATTATCCTAAACTTTAGAACTTTCCTATAGCAAGACCTACACTGATTGGGAAAATTTCAGGTCCTTTATTTTCTTCAAAAAAGTTTGTTAAAGAATAATATGCGTATAGATTAATCCATTTATAACCAATTCTAAATGTAGGACCTACTCTAAATCGATTTAAATTATCCAATCTCTTTTGTTTTATTCTTATAGTCTCATTATTTCCTAACATATAATCATCTCCTATATACTTAGATGTACTATTAATTAACACCCCAAATTTTAATCCAATAGATACATTAAAATCTTTCTTTGAACCATAATGTAATTCAATAGGAAAATCCATATAAGTTAAACTGATTTTTGCCTTATCAACATCCAAAGAACTACCATTTGGTAAAGTATCAGGAATTGCAAAGAATTGAGAAATTCCATTCTCATCTTTTACTAAAAAATTTTTATGATACATATTATGGTTTCCTATACCTGTCCCTATTTCAATTTCCAAAGGTGTTTTCTTAATTGGGAAACTATACATAAAGTAAACATTTACACCTCTATTAAACCACCCAACATCTAACACTTCCGGTTTTTCTTGTATTAAATCAGTAAAAATATCAACTTTAGTTACAAAATTATCTTTTGTCTTCTTCTGTTTTTGGGCATTAGCAACATAAAATGCTGATAATATAATCGCCAAAGTAATAATAATGTGTTTTTTCATATTTAAAAAATTAATGATTAAATACAAAGATATTATTTTTTTTGAGATAGAAGACAGTAGAGCGTAGAGAATTCGATAATTTATTCATGTGATATTAAAAGTAAAAGTTAACGTTTTAACATATTTTTAAGCTTTAAGATATCATTTTTAAAAGGTCTTTTAAAGGGAGTTATCTTATTTTTTCAATTTTACATTTTCCATGATTTTGCTGAGAACCATAACAATTTAACACTCCTCTCCTACCTAATGAAATAGGCTATCTGAAAAAAAATCAGACAGCCTATTTTATTATTTTAATGTGGAATTACTTTATTTGCTTTTCAGCATTTCGTAATCATCCATCGAACTTACAATAATATCATTATAATCTCTCAATCCTGTTCCTGCCGGAATTTGATGTCCAACAATTACATTCTCTTTCAATCCTTCCAACGTATCGACTTTTGCTTGAATAGCGGCATTGGTTAACACCTTTGTCGTTTCCTGGAACGAAGCAGCAGAGATAAATGATTTGGTTTGCAGTGATGCACGTGTAATACCTTGTAACACTTGTCGTGCTGTAGCCGGTTTTGCTTCTCTTGCCTGAACAAGTTTCAAATCCTTACGTCTCAATGTTGAGTTTTCGTCTCTCAATTTACGTGCCGTAATAATTTGTCCTACTTCTATTGTTGTAGAATCTCCCACATCTTCAACTACTTTCTTATCAAATATCCAGTCATTTTGTGCTTGGAATTCAATCTTATCAATCAATTCTCCTTCTAAGAAATTGGTATCTCCCGGATCTTCAATTTGTACTTTACGCATCATCTGTCTAACAATCACCTCAAAGTGCTTGTCATTAATCTTCACCCCTTGTAAACGATATACTTCCTGAATTTCATTTACAATATACTCCTGAACTACCATCGGTCCTTTAATTGCCAACAAGTCTGCCGGTGTCATCGCACCTTCTGATAAAGAAGTTCCTGCTCTTACATAGTCATTTTCCTGTGCAAGAATCTGTTTTGAAGTAGAAATTAAATACTTTTTCTCTTCACCGGTTTTCGAAGTAATGATAACCTCTCTATTTCCTCTCTTCAATTTCTTACTGAAAGACACAATACCATCAATTTCAGAAACCACTGCAGGGTCAGATGGGTTACGTGCTTCGAACAATTCCGTAACACGAGGTAAACCTCCGGTAATATCACCGGTTTTTCCAACCGCACGAGGAATTTTCACCATATTCTCTCCGGCTTTTATCGCATCTCCTTCATTTACAATGATATGAGCTCCTGTTGGAATATCAAAACGTTTCAACTCCTGACCTTCCTCATTTACAATGCAAATGATTGGATTTTGGCTTTTCTTACGAGATTCAATAACCACTTTCTCTTTATAACCGGTCTGCTCATCCGATTCCACTCTATAAGTCTGTCCTTCGATTACATTTTCAAAAGCAATCTTTCCGGATACATCTGAAATAATAGACGCATTATAAGGATCCCAATCACATAATAAAGTACCTTTCTTTACTTTATCACCATCAGCAATATATAAATTTGAGCTATAAGGCACATCATGAGAAGACAGAATAACACCTGTTTCTTCATCCAACAATCTCAACTCGGCAGAACGTCCAACAACAACATCAAACTTCTGACCTTCTTCATTCTCATAAGGTACATGTCTTAATTCTGAAAGCTCAACAATACCATCATATTTAGCGGTAATACGTGCATCTACAGCAATGTTAGATGCAGTACCTCCCACGTGGAATGTACGAAGTGTAAGCTGCGTTCCAGGTTCTCCAATAGACTGAGCTGCAATAACTCCAACGGCTTCTCCTTTCTGAACCATACGTCCGGAAGCCAAGTTTCGTCCATAACATTTCGAGCAAACCCCTTGTTTTGACTCACAGGTCAATACCGAACGAATTTCAATAGATTCTATCGGAGATTCTTCAAGTACCATTGCTACTTCATTGGTAATTTCCTCTCCTGCAGATACTATTAATTCTTTAGTAACCGGATGGAATACATCATGTAATGATACACGACCTAAGATTCTATCATATAATGTTTGAACAACTTCTTCATTCTTTTTCAATGCTGTAGCTGTAAGTCCTCTCAACGTACCACAATCTGTTTCATTAATGATAACATCTTGTGCTACATCCACCAATCTTCTGGTGAGGTAACCCGCATCGGCAGTTTTCAATGCTGTATCCGCCAAACCTTTACGTGCACCGTGTGTAGAAATAAAGTACTCCAATACTGACAATCCTTCTTTAAAGTTCGAAAGAATTGGGTTTTCAATAATCTCTCCTCCACTGGCACCGGATTTCTGTGGTTTTGCCATCAATCCCCTCATACCGGAAAGCTGACGAATCTGCTCTTTAGAACCCCTCGCTCCGGAATCAAGCATCATATATACAGAGTTGAAACCGTCATTATCTTCTGATAACTGCTTCATTACCGTACCTGTCAATCTTGAGTTTGTATGTGTCCAAATATCAATAACCTGATTATATCTTTCATTATTAGTAATGAAACCCATGTTATAGTTATTGGTAATTTCTTCTACTTCAGCATTTGCTTGTGCAATTAATTCTTGCTTAGATTCAGGAATAATTACGTCTCCCAAGTTAAATGAAAGTCCACCTTCAAAGGCTTTCCTAAATCCCATATTCTTGATATCATCTAAGAATTTAGCTGTACCTGCTGTACCTACTTTCTTAAAGATATTTCCAATAATATCTCTTAATGCTTTTTTAGTCAATACCTGATTTACGTAACCGTACTCTTTAGGTACCAACTCATTAAACAATACCCTACCGGTAGTTGTTTCTATAATTTTTTGAATGGATTCATCGCCTGTACCTTCAGGATCAGTAATCTTCACATTAATAATGGCATGTAAATCCACTGCTTTTTCATTATATGCAATCACCACTTCTTCAGGAGAATAGAAAGTCATCCCCTCCCCTTTCACAGGATGTTTCTCGGTATTTCTTCTGGCTTTGGTAATGTAATACAAGCCCAATACCATGTCTTGAGACGGTACTGTAATTGGAGCTCCGTTTGCAGGGTTTAAGATATTATGTGAAGCCAACATTAACAATTGAGCCTCTAATACCGCTGCATGTCCAAGTGGTACGTGAACTGCCATCTGGTCACCATCAAAGTCGGCGTTAAATGCCGTACAAGCCAATGGATGCAATTGAATAGCTTTACCCTCAATCAATTTTGGCTGGAAAGCCTGAATACCAAGCCTGTGCAAAGTAGGAGCACGGTTTAATAATATTGGATGTCCTTTTAATATGTTCTCCAAAATATCCCAAACTACAGGATCTTTTCTATCAACAATTTTCTTTGCTGATTTTACTGTTTTTACAATACCTCTTTCCAATAATTTGCGGATTACAAACGGCTTAAATAATTCTGAAGCCATTCCTTTTGGGATTCCACACTCATTCATCTTCAACTGAGGACCTACCACAATTACAGAACGCCCTGAATAATCCACACGCTTTCCTAACAAGTTTTGACGGAAACGTCCTTGTTTTCCTTTCAAACTATCAGATAAAGATTTTAAAGCCCTGTTAGAATCTGTTTTTACTGCATTTGATTTTCTTGAATTATCAAATAACGAGTCCACAGCCTCCTGCAACATACGTTTCTCATTACGCATAATCACATCAGGTGCCTTAATTTCGATTAATTTCTTTAATCGATTATTTCTAATAATTACCCTACGATAAAGGTCATTCAAATCCGAAGTCGCAAAACGTCCACCATCTAATGGCACCAACGGTCTCAACTCCGGAGGTATTACCGGAACTACTTTTACAATCATCCATTCCGGTCTATTTTCAATATGCTCACGAGAACTTCTAAATGCTTCAAAAACTTTCAATCGTTTCAACGCATCTTGTTTTCTTTGCTGCGAAGTTTCCGTATTAGCTTTATGTCTTAATTCATAAGATACTTTATCAAGGTCTATTCTCGATAAAATATCAAAAAGTGCTTCCGCACCCATTTTTGCAATAAATTTATCCGGATTATCATCATCTAAATGCTGATTCTCTTTCGGTAATGTTTCCATAATATCGAAATACTCTTCTTCCGAAAGGAAATCCAAATAAGAGATACCATCTTTTTCTTTAATACCCGGATTAATTACAATATATTTTTCATAGTAAATAATCATATCCAACTTTTTCGTTGGAAGTCCGATTAAATTTCCAATTTTATTAGGTAAACTACGGAAAAACCAAATATGCGCTACAGGAACTACCAATTGAATATGTCCCATGCGTTCTCTTCTCACTTTCTTCTCAGTAACCTCAACCCCACATCTATCACAAATAATTCCTTTATACCTAATGCGCTTATATTTTCCGCAATGACACTCATAGTCTTTTACCGGACCGAAAATTCTTTCGCAAAACAAACCGTCACGCTCAGGTTTGTAAGTCCTGTAATTGATAGTCTCAGGTTTTAATACCTCGCCACTCGAACGTTCGAGGATATCCTCCGGAGAGGACAAGCTAACTATCATACTATTGAAGTCACTATTTACATTATTATCTTTTCTAAATGCCATATTCTTTTTTAATCTAATCTATTAAATAATTGGTAAAAAATAGAATTATTTTTTATTAAAGGTTACATTCAAACCTAATCCTCTAAGCTCATGTACCAAAACATTAAAAGACTCAGGAATACCCGGTGTAGGCATTGCTTTTCCTTTTACAATAGCTTCATATGCTTTTCCTCTTCCCGGTACATCATCCGATTTCACCGTAAGAATCTCTTGCAATATATTCGCCGCACCATAGGCTTCAAGTGCCCAAACCTCCATCTCTCCAAAACGCTGACCACCAAACTGGGCTTTACCTCCCAATGGTTGCTGTGTAATGAGTGAGTATGGTCCTATTGACCTTGAGTGCATCTTATCATCTACCATATGGTGAAGCTTAATCATGTAGATGTACCCTACCGTAGCCGGCTGGTCAAATCTTTCACCGGTACCACCATCATAAAGGTAGTTTCTACCATTTGCCGGCAATCCGGCTTGCTCCATCAATCCATTAATTTCATCAATATGTGCACCATCAAAAATCGGAGTGCTAAATTTCATACCCAATTTCTTTCCAGCCCAACCTAATACACTCTCATAAATCTGTCCAAGGTTCATACGCGAAGGTACACCCAATGGATTCAGTACAATATCAACAGGAGTTCCGTCTGCCAAGAATGGCATATCTTCTTCCCTTACAATTTTTGCCACAATACCTTTGTTACCATGTCGTCCCGCCATCTTATCTCCTACTTTCAACTTTCTCTTACGAGCCACATATACTTTTGCCATTTTAACAATACCTGATGGCAACTCGTCTCCCATGGTAGTCATGTACTTCTTGCGGTTATATTCTCCTAATAACTCTTTGACTTTGATGTTAAAGTTATTTACAACATCACGAATCATGCTGTTTTTCTCTTTATCATCCGTCCAGCCTGATGTTTTTACTGTTGAATAATCAATGGCAAGGAGTGTTTTTTGAGTAAATTTCGATTTCTTCGGAATAATTAACTCTCCATATTGATTTTCAACTTCATTTGAAATTTCACCCTCAAGAATTGTCATCAACTTTTCAACCAATGTAGCTTTTAGGTCTGCTGTTGATTTGTTAAATTCTTTAAGTAATAAATCAAGCTGTGTTTTATCTTTTGCTTTCGATCTTTTATCTTTCAATTTAAGTTGGAAAAGCTGTTTTCCAACCACAACACCATTCATTGACGGTGGTGCTTTAAGTGAAGCATCTTTTACATCGCCCGCTTTATCTCCAAAAATGGCACGTAATAATTTCTCTTCCGGTGTTGGATCTGATTCGCCTTTAGGCGTAATCTTACCAATCAAAATATCACCTTCTTTAATTTCTGCACCAATTCTAATCAAACCATTTTCATCAAGTTCTCTTGTAGCATCAGAAGACACATTAGGAATATCATTGGTTAATTCTTCCAATCCACGCTTAGTATCACGCACTTCCAATGTAAATTCTTCAATATGAATAGATGTAAAAATATCTTCTTTTACAATTCTTTCGTTGATAACGATCGCATCCTCAAAGTTATATCCTTTCCAAGGCATGAATGCTACCATCAAGTTTCTTCCCAAAGCCAATTCACCTTGTTCCGTTCCATAACCTTCACACAATACTTGTCCTTCAGTTACTTCATCACCTTTTCTTACAATCGGACGAAGGTTAATGCTTGTATTTTGGTTGGTTCTTCTGTTTTTAATCAGATTATAAGTTTTATAATCATCCACAAACGAAACCATTTTTTCTCGCTCATCTCTATAATAGCGAATGGTAATTTTGTTGGCATCTACATATTCTACCACACCATTACCCTCAGCATTAATCAATACGCGAGAATCTTTTGCCACACGTTTTTCAATTCCGGTTCCTACAATCGGAGCTTCCGGATTTAACAATGGCACTGCCTGACGCATCATGTTAGATCCCATCAAGGCACGGTTCGCATCATCATGCTCCAAGAAAGGAATCAAGGAAGCCGCAATAGATGCAATTTGGTTTGGAGCAGAATCAATTAAATCAATTTCTGTATTTTCAATAATTGGATAATCTGCTAAATATCTGGCTTTTACTTTATCTTTTAAGATTTGTCCGTCATCAGCAAGCTCTATTTTTGCTTGTGCAATAATCTTTTTCTCTTCTTCTTCCGCACTCAAATAAACCGGATCTCTATCTTTCATCACTTTTCCGTCTTCCACCTCAAGATATGGGGTTTCTATAAATCCTAAACGGTTAATCTTTGCATATACACAAAGAGATGAAATCAATCCAATGTTCGGACCTTCAGGTGTTTCAATCGTACACAAACGACCATAGTGTGTATAGTGAACATCTCGCACCTCAAATCCGGCTCTCTCTCTTGAAAGACCTCCCGGTCCTAAGGCAGAAATACGTCTTTTGTGGGTTACCTCACTCAATGGGTTAGTTTGATCCATAAACTGAGATAACTGGTTCGTTCCAAAGAATGAATTAATTACAGCGGATAATGTTTTGGCGTTAATCAAATCTGCTGGTGTAAATACTTCATTATCTCTTACATTCATTCTTTCTCTGATGGTTCTTGCCATTCTTGAAAGTCCTACACCAAACTGATTTGAGAGTTGCTCTCCTACAGTTCGGATACGACGGTTACTCAAGTGGTCAATATCATCAAGTTCTCGCTTATTATTAATCAACCCTACAAGGTAAATAATAATCGAGATAATATCTTCATTAGTAAGAATTTGGGTTTCCGGATCGATGGTTAATTTCAGCTTTTTATTAATTCTATATCGTCCAACTTCTCCCAAATCATATCTTTTTTCAGAAAAGAATAATTTGTCAATAATACCTTTAGCCGTTTCTTCATCAGGTGGTTCTGCGTTACGAAGCTGTCGGTAGATATATTCAACGGCTTCTTTTTGGTTATTGGCAGTATCTTTTTGTAATGTATTGAAAATCACCTCATAATCAGCACTTGTTCCATCTTCTCTGTGCAGCAAAATATTATCAATTCCTGCATCTAAGATAATTTCTATATGTGATTCTTCAATAACAGTTTCCCTTTCAATAATTACTTCGGTTCTTTCGATAGAAACTACTTCTCCGGTATCTTCATCCACAAAATCTTCAACCCATGCTTTTACTACACGTGCAGCTAATCTTCTGCCAATACTTGCCTCCAAATTTTCCTGAGAAGCTTGTACCTCTTCTGCCAAGTCAAAAATCTCTAATATTTCTTGGTCAGTTTCATAACCAATGGCTCTTAACAAAGTGGTAATTGGTAACTTCTTTTTCCTATCAATGTAGGCATACATGATGTTATTAATATCCGTAGTAAATTCCATCCAAGAACCTTTGAACGGAATAATTCGGGCACTATATAATCTAGTACCGTTTGCGTGATAGTTTGTTCCGAAAAATACACCCGGAGAACGATGCAACTGGGATACAATAATCCTCTCAGCTCCATTGATTACAAAAGTTCCTTTGGGAGTCATGTAAGGAATCATTCCCAAATAAACATCTTGAACTTTTGTTTCAAAATCTTCATGTTCAGGGTCTGTACAATATAATTTAAGTTTTGCTTTAAGGGGAACGCTGTAACTTAATCCTCTTTCAAGACATTCTTCAATGCTATATCTTGGTGGGTCGATAAAATAATCCAAAAATTCCAATACAAAATTATTTCTGGAATCTGTAATTGGAAAATTTTCGGCAAATACCCTAAATAACCCTTCATCGCTTCTATCTTCGGGGTTTGTTTCTAATTGAAAAAAATCTTGAAATGACTTTAATTGCACATCAAGAAAATCAGGATAGTCTATATGTATTTGAGCTGATGCAAAGCTATGTCTGTTTGAATTTTTTAATGCCAAAGTATTTAGGTTTTAATAGTGGTGATGAAAGCAATAAAAGTAAAAAATCTATTAAAAAAAAATAGAAATATGCCTCAAAATCAGCCAAAAGACTAATTTTGAGACTATTTCTTAAGAAGTGAGAATTAAATGTTATTTAATTTCAACCTCGGCTCCAACTTCTTCAAGTTGAGTTTTAAGACTTTCCGCTTCATCTTTTGGAACACCTTCCTTAAGAGGAGCAGGAGCGCCATCAACTAATGCTTTAGCTTCTTTAAGTCCTAAGCTAGTTAATTCTTTTACAAGTTTTACAACTTTTAATTTAGAACCTCCAGCAGATTTCAAAATTACATCAAATTCTGTTTTTTCTTCAGCAGCAGCGTCTCCGCCAGCAGCTCCACCAGCAACAGCAACAGCTGCAGCTGCAGGCTCAATGCCATATTCTTCTTTTAAGATTTCAGCTAATTCATTAACTTCTTTTACTGTTAAGTTAACTAATTGTTCTGCAAATTGTTTTAAATCAGCCATTTTATTATTTATTTTTTATGTTTCAATTTAATTTTTAAAATATTTTATTTTTTATCTTTCACCTAATGTTTTCAATACACCATGTAAAAGACTTCCACCTGATTGTAATGCTGAAATAACATTCTTAGCAGGTGATTGAAGCAAGGCAACAACATCGCCAATCAATTCTTCTCTTGACTTAATAGTTGCTAATTGCTCTAATTTATCGTCTCCGATAAAGGTAACTTCCTCTATGTAAGCCCCTTTAATTATTGGTTTATCAAATCCTTTTCTAAATTCTTTGATAAGCTTGGCAGGTACATTTCCTGCTTCAGCAAACATAATTGCAGTAGGTCCTACGAGAGTATTCGATAACTCATCTAACTCTTTGTCTGAGCGTTCCATCGCTTTCTTTAAGAGTTTGTTCTTAACCACAACTAAACTTACATTTTTCTTAAAACAAAGTGCTCTCAATTTTGAGGTTGCCTCTGCATTAATATCTGCAATATCTGTTAAATAAAAGAATTCGCTTTCATTTAATCGTTCGGTTAAGTGCTCTATTGTTTTTGTTTTCTCTTCTCTTGTCATAAATTCAGTTTTATGAATTTTAATGTTAACCTACAAAGTATTATGTCCTAATTGTTTTAGGGTCTAATTTAATACCGGGACTCATCGTACTAGAAAGATATACACTTATCATGTAAACTCCCTTTGCAGCTGCAGGCTTTAGCCTGATGATAGTTTGACCAAGTTCCAAAATATTATCCATGAGTTGTTTCTTACTAAAAGATACTTTGCCAACAGATGAATGAATGATACCAAATTTATCTACTTTAAAGTCTATCTTACCTGCTTTAGCTTCGCTAACAGCATTTTTGATATCCATTGTTACAGTACCCGTTTTAGGGTTCGGCATCAATCCACGTGGTCCTAACACACGTCCCAAAGGACCTACCTTAGGCATCACGCTTGGCATTGTAATTACAACATCAAAGTCAGTCCATCCACCTTTGATTTTATCTACATATTCGTCTAATCCAACGAAATCTGCACCGGCTTCCTTAGCTTCATCTTCCTTATCAGGAGTACAAAGCACAAGAACTCTTTTTTCTTTACCGGTACCATGAGGTAAAATCACGGATCCTCTAACCATTTGATTGGCTTTTCTAGGGTCTACACCCAAACGAAAATCCATATCAACAGAAGCATCAAATTTAGTGGTTGTAATTTCTTTCACTAAATCTATCGCTTCCTCTAAAGAATAAAATTTTTCTTTATCTACTTTATCAAAAGCCGCTTTTCTATTTTTTGTCAGCTTTGTCATTATTGTTTAATTTTTTTTAAAATTTACAAATCTGATTGCAGTATTGCACAACCTAATGATTACGCATCTGCTTCCCAGGGTGCTTTTCCTTTAATTTTCACACCCATACTACGGGCGGTTCCAGCCACCATTTTCATTGCGGATTCTACGGTAAAGGCGTTTAAGTCAGGCATTTTATACTCAGCTATCTCTTTTACTTGCTCCCATGTAATGGTTCCCACTTTTTTAAGGTTAGGCTCTCCAGAACCACCTTTTAATTTAGCAGCTTCCAATATCTGTACAGGAACAGGAGGTAACTTTGTAATAAATTTGAATGACTTGTCTTTATAAACAGTAATAATTACAGGAATAACTTTTCCTGCTTGCTCTTGTGTACGAGCATTAAACTGCTTACAAAACTCCATTATGTTAACACCTTTAGCACCTAATGTAGGTCCAACTGGTGGTGATGGATTGGCCGCACCTCCTTTGATTTGCAACTTAATTAGTCCATCTACTTCTTTAGCCATTTTTAATTATTTAAATTTAATGTTTATTTGTTTATTCTTTCTCCACATGTACAAAGTCGAGTTCTAATGGCGTTTTTCTTCCGAAAATCTTTACCATTACTCTCAACTTTTTCTTTTCCTCATTAATTTCTTCAATGATAGCACTAAAGTTATTAAAAGGTCCATGAATTACTTTAACAGTTTCCCCAACAATAAAAGGTACGTTGAAACCTTCATTTTGATCTGAAAGTTCATCAACTTTACCTAAAATACGTTTTACCTCAGCATCTCTCAATGGTTGAGGTTTACCTCCTTTTTCTGCTCCTAGGAAGCCTATTACATTAGGAACATTGGACAATTGATGCTGAATCTCACCTTTCAACACCGCTTCGATGAGGATATAACCCGGAAAAAAGTTTCGCGAACTACTTATTTTTTTCCCATTACGTATTTGGTAAACTTTCTCTTGTGGGATTAGAACTTGCGATACGTAATCATGCAATTGAAGACGATTGATTTCGCTTTCAATATACTCTTTGGCTTTTTTTTCTTTACCACTGATTGCTCTGAGCACATACCACTTTTTTTCTAATTCTGCTGTCATCGAAATACACGTTAAAAAAGTCTAAACCAAATTAATTATAAGTACAAAAAATACTTTAATTAAAATAAACTATAATACTGTTTCAAAATAGTTTGGAATGAAATATCCATAAGATAGACAGCCGCAGCTATAATTAATGTAGCTACAGCAACTACTATCGCACTACTTTGCAACTCGCTCCATGTAGGCCATGAAACTTTATGTAACAGCTCATTATAAGCACTTTTTATATATGATACAAGGTTTAACTTTGCCATATTTTAAATTATTTTGCACGGGTGGAAGGAATCGAACCCTCAACCAATGGTTTTGGAGACCACTACTCTACCAATTGAGCTACACCCGTGTATAAATTGGGAGCAAATAATTTACTCCCAATCTTTATTGTTTTTTTATCTTTATTATTCAGTGATTTCAGTTACCTGACCCGCACCTACGGTACGACCACCTTCACGGATAGCGAAACGTAAACCTTTGTTCATAGCGATATCGTTGATCAATTCAACATTGATTGTTAAATTATCACCAGGCATTACCATTTCTACTCCATCTGGAAGATGAATCTCTCCAGTTACGTCTGTTGTTCTGAAATAGAACTGAGGACGATATTTGTTATGGAATGGAGTGTGACGTCCACCTTCTTCTTTCTTCAAGATATAAACCTCAGCTTTGAATTTACGGTGAGGAGTTACAGAACCAGGCTTACAAATAACCATACCTCTTCTGATATCTTCTTTACCAATACCACGAAGTAATAAACCAGCGTTATCTCCAGCTTCACCTTCATCTAAGATCTTACGGAACATCTCAACTCCTGTTACTGTTGATTTTAATTTCTCAGCACCCATTCCGATAATATCAACAGGGTCTCCAGTGTGGATAATTCCTGTTTCGATACGACCTGTAGCTACTGTACCACGACCTGTAATAGAGAATACATCCTCGATAGGCATCAAGAAAGGCTTATCTTTATCTCTCTCTGGAAGTGGAATCCAGTTATCACAAGCATCCATTAATTCGTCAATTTTCTCAACCCACTTAGGCTCTTTGTTCAAAGCACCTAATGCAGAACCTTGAATTACAGGAGTCTCATCACCATCAAATTTATAGAAACTTAATAAGTCACGAATTTCCATTTCTACTAATTCAAGAAGCTCCTCATCGTCAACCATATCAACTTTGTTCATAAAAACAACAATTCTTGGTACACCTACCTGACGAGCAAGCAAGATGTGCTCACGAGTTTGAGGCATAGGACCATCAGTAGCAGCAACTACTAAGATAGCACCGTCCATCTGAGCAGCTCCGGTAACCATGTTCTTAACATAGTCAGCGTGACCAGGACAGTCAACGTGTGCATAGTGTCTTGTTTCTGTTGTATACTCAACGTGTGCAGTATTAATGGTGATACCACGCTCTTTTTCTTCAGGAGCGTTGTCAATTGAATCGAAGTCTTTTACTTCAGCAAAACCTTTGTCAGCTAAACACAAGGTAATTGCAGCAGTTAATGTAGTTTTACCGTGGTCAACGTGACCAATGGTTCCTATATTAACATGGTCTTTGTCTCTTTGAAATTTTTCTTTAGCCATATCCGTTTTTTTTAAATAGGTATTATTATTATTTTCTTTTTTATTTATGAGCCATTGACGAGAATTGAACTCGTGACCTCTTCCTTACCAAGGAAGTGCTCTACCCCTGAGCTACAATGGCCTCTTCAATGTTTTATTATCTCACTATAAAATACATCACAAACGACACTACGATAATTTATCATAATGTCGTTTGCATTTTATATGAGCGGGAAACGAGACTCGAACTCGCCACCTACAGCTTGGAAGGCTGTCGCTCTACCGGATGAGCTACTCCCGCTTGTTTATTTTTACATTTTGAGATGCAAAGATATAAAAAAAATTTAAGTTGCAAAGTTTTTAATAAAAAATTTTGTGGGGGGAGGAGGATTCGAACCTCCGAAGGCTTCGCCAACAGATTTACAGTCTGCCCCATTTGACCGCTCTGGAATCCCCCCTTTATTTTATTAAAAAACAAAAACTTATTTCAAATCTTTACTTTTCATTTTTTCAACATGTAAAGAACATTATTGAGCCGATGGACGGATTCGAACCGCCGACCAGCTGATTACAAATCAGCTGCTCTGGCCAACTGAGCTACATCGGCTTTTTTAATTGCCTTTTTCTCAATAAATTTCATAAAAAGAACAGTCCTTTTATAGAAAAAGGACTGCAAAAGTATAAAATTGTTTTTAATAATCAAAAAAAACAAGCAAGAAAAAGTGAAATTATTTTTCTCTTAACTTTTCTTTATGCTTCTTTATTTGCCTGCGAAGCGCTTCAACAGCCATATCTGTAGCCTCTTCAAAACTACCGGCTTGTTTTTTAGCAAATAAATCATCTCCCGGAATCATAATTCTAATTTCCACAATTTTATTATCCGGCTTTTCATCAGCATCTACTTTCAATGTTACTTCACTACCAATGATTTTCTCAAAATACTGAGACAATTTATCAACCTTACTTTCAATAAAATCAATCAGTTTTTGGTCTGCTTTAAATTTTACGGCATTAATTTTTGTGTTCATAATCTTATATTTTTTATAGTTATGCTCTTGGATGAGCTTTTTTATGAATATTAATCATCTTTTCTATTGTATTGTGTGTGTATATTTGTGTAGCTGACAACGAAGCATGCCCAAGCAATTCTTTTATAGCATTGATGTCTGCTCCATTATTCAACATGTGAGTAGCAAACGTATGTCGCAACACATGTGGGCTTTTTTTCTTTGCTGTTGATACTTGCTGAATATACTTGTTTACAACTCTATACACTAATTTTGAATAAATCGCACTCCCCTTTTCCGTAACAAAAAAATATTTTGGGGAAGCAATTGACTTCAAATTTGCTTTCTCATTTACATATATATTAATTAATGTTTTCAACCCATTTTGAATGGGTATTATTCTTTCTTTATTACGTTTTCCTATAACTTTTATTGTATCTTGTATTAAATCCACATTTTTTGTTTCAAGGTTTACCAATTCAGACAATCTTATCCCTGTTTGGTAAAACATTTCTATCATCAAATGATCTCTATACCCGTTAAAGTTTTTCGGAAAAGAAATATCATCTACAAAATGGTTAATTTGCTTTTCTGTTAAAAATACTGGTAGATTTCGTTCTTTTTTAGGTAAAATCAATCCTTGAACAGGATTTATTGAAATATAACCTTCCTTTAAAAGGAATTTGTAAAATGATTTTGCTGAAGATATTTTTCTATGAATAGAATTTTTAGACAACTTTTTGTTCATCATATCCACAAGCCAAGACCTCATCATATCAAAAGATGCACCTGACAATGCTGTTTCAAACTCTTTTTCAAGAAATTGCTCCAAAGCATTCACATCATTTTGATACGCTAAAAGGGTATGCTCAGAATATCTTTTTTGAACTTTTATATAATTGAAAAACTCTTTTTTCATAAAAACTTCTCATTTAGTTGTAAATATACAAAATTTTTACTTAAAAATAAGTGTTTTCACTTAAAATTTATAAAAAAATTAATTTCCTGAAAAATATAGAGGAAATATGACGAAGTTATCCCTTTGTAAAAAAAGATAAAGGTATTATGTTATCATTCATTAAATTTCAATACAAAGGCGCAAAACATACAGCTTTTCTCTCTGTATATTTGCGCCTTTGCAATAAAAAATAATTTTTTCTGATTAGAAACTATGGTTCAAAAGTTCCCTCTGTATTTTCATTAAAATCTATGGTAAACTCAGCATGTTCAGCATCAGATTTATAGACTTTGATTATGTATTCTTGGTTTTCCAACGGACCAACCTGGTAGTTTAAATCATATTTACAAAGGCAATAACAAATAGGCCCTGTTTCCTGCTCGTAAATATAAATTGTATCATTGCTCAAATTTGAAGTTACAATAAAATCTTCGGAACAACAAGTAAACTCTACATTCACATGATTTAAATTAAGATAATGCTCATTTATAGCATTATACTCTATATATTCCGCTTCATCATCTTTTGCACCCTGTTTACACTCTTCGGAATGTGTTAAACTTCTAAGCTGGAATGGCTCTTTAATAGAAATTGTTGCCTTTTCCTCTTTACATCCTGTAGCAACAAATAATGTTGCCAACAGCATTAATGTTATTATTTTTTTCATAGCTTGTATGTTATTTTTATTCTATTTCGATTCACATAAACTCACATACACTTTCTTAGCACTAGTTTTTAAGGCTCAATGTAAAAAGTTCCTTCTGTATCTCCATTAAAATTTATTGTAAATTGTGCTTGCACAATATTAAACTTATGTATTTTAATTACATATTCTTGATATTTCAACGGCCCCACCTCATAGTTTAAATCATATTTACAAAGACAATCACATTCAGATACTGCCTCATTTTCATAAATATAGATTGTATCATTACTCAAATTTGAAGTTACAATTAATTCTTCGGGACAACAATTAAACACTGTATTTATATGATTCATATCAAGATAATAGTCATTGACCGTTTTATACAATACATACTCTTGTTCATCATCTTTTGCTCCATCTTTACATTCTTCTGAATCCGTTAATTTTTTAACACGAAACGGCTCTTTAGGATAAAGCGTAGTCTTTTCCTCTTTACATCCTGTAACAACAAATAATGTTGCTAACAGCATTAATGTTATTATTTTTTTCATAGCTTGTTTAGTTTTAAAGGTTTGCTAAATAGAACTTCATTTAAACAAAAATGAGGAGTTTAAATGAGCTCATAAAAAAACACTCATTTAAGTGTAAAAATACAAAATTTTTACTTTAAATGAGTGTTATGTGCTTAAAACCACAAAAAGAATTAACTTTTTTTGTGATTCACGTGATTAAATCTCCTGATTCTGTATTAGCTTTTGCTTGTAAATCGCTTTTAATTTTTGTTCTCTTTTGATTACGGATGGCTTTGTGTACTTTTGTCTTGCACGCAATTCCTTGATTACTCCGGTTCTATCAAATTTTCTTTTGAGTTTCTTTAAAGCTCTTTCAATGCTTTCGCCCTCTTTAACAGGTACAATAATCATGTTAAATACGCTCCTTTTAATTAAATTAATACTAAAATAAAATCTATTTAGACTGCAAAGGTAAAAAAATTATCGGAATATCAAAGTTGAATTAAATTGTGACTTATCCCAAATACATTTTTAATAAAGAACTGCGAGAGGTACTTTTCAGTCTTCTTAGTGCTTTCTCTTTAATTTGCCTCACTCTTTCTCTTGTCAACCCATATTTTTCACCTATTTCTTCCATTGTTAAAGGATGCCCTCCATCCAATCCAAAGAAAAGACGAACAACATCTGCTTCTCTTTGCGTTAATGTTTCAATGGCTCTGTCAATCTCTTTTTTCAATGACTCATACATCAATTCGGTTTCCGGCGTAACGGAATCTTCACTATGAATAATGTCATACATATTATTATCCTCATCTTCGCGAAGTGGCGCATCCATAGAAACATGTCGCCCATTATGTCTAACATGCTCTTTTACCTCACTTACAGATATATCTAAATACTCTGCCACTTCTTCTGCGTTGGGCTTGCGATCCAATTCTTGCTCCAAATGGATAAATGCTTTGTTGATTTTATTAATCGAACCTATTTTATTAAGAGGCAACCTCACAATCCTTGACTGTTCTGCCAAAGCTTGCAAAATAGATTGACGTATCCACCAAACAGCATAAGAGATAAACTTAAATCCTCTTGTTTCATCAAAACGCTGAGCCGCTTTTATCAATCCCAAATTCCCTTCATTAATTAAATCAGGGAGGCTTAATCCTTGATTTTGGTATTGTTTGGAAACAGAAACTACAAATCTCAGATTGGCTTTTGTTAATTTCTCCAATGCTATACTATCCCCTTGTCTAATTCTCTTAGCCAATTCCACCTCTTCATCTATAGTTAACAAATCTACCTTTCCAATTTCTTGAAGATATTTGTCCAGAGAAGCTATTTCTCTGTTTGTAACTTGTTTTGTAATTTTTAACTGCCTCATAAATAATATAGCGACAAAACCTTAAGGCTTTGTTTTGTTTAAGAATTTAAGTTTATTTAATGACTTATTTTCACTTGATTTTGCAAAGGTAATAATCTTATATGTTTACGATGCTTTTTCTTGCAAAGTTTTTTTGATAATTTAGATTGATTCAAGATAAAAATAAGACTAAATATTTTGATTTTTAATCAATTGACTCAACCTCCCTACATCTTTCCAATCATCTTCCGAATGATCAAATCCTCCTATTTTATTGTGTAAACAAATATTCATATACCATTCTAATATAGGAAAAATAGTCTTTTCCTTAGGTAAAGTTTCCAAAATAGCTGGCTCAATAATATGTATACCGCTAAATCGGAATTTATTCACATTTGTAGTTGCTCTTGGAAGAATTACCTCTGAAGTTTCATCATTTCCTTTTCCACAAAGTTGGTTATTATCATCAAAAATAAGATAACGACTTCTATACTGATCTCTAACCGCTAAGGTAATATCATTATTCTCCCGTTGATGATAAGCCAACATATCATGTAAATTAAGCGTTGTAATAATATCTGTATTCAACACAATGAAAGGATGGTTATCATCAAAAAAGTAAGCGGCTTTTTTTAACCCTCCACCTGTGTTCAAAAGCTCATCAGTCTCATCCGATATTGATATATCAGCATCAAAATTATGATTATTAATATATTGTATCAACTGATGAGAAAAATGATGTGTATTGATAATAATTTGATGAACACCATATTTTATAAGGTACTCAATAGCATGTCGAATAAGCGGTTTTCCATTATACTCAACCAATGCTTTGGGTTTATTATCAGTAAGTGGTTTTAGTCGCGTGCCCAAACCGGCCGCAAAAATCATAGCTTTCATTATAATATGCTTTGTTTACAGGTTTTTTAACTTTTCAGGATTTTCTTTGAAATAGAGTCTTGTTGCTACTTTCTTTAACTCACGATACAACACTAATTCAGCAATAATTTCCGATAAAGAAAAATCAGGATGGGTTATTTTTGCCGCAGCAATACTATCCTCATTCACATCAATATAGTAAAGTAAACTAAATAATTTACCGTGCTCTTTTTCCAATAAATGTTGGATATGTTGATCGGTCTGATGAAACAACTGTTCATATATCCAATCTTCATTTTCAGCATAAACAATCTTAAAACCAAACATCGCAAAATCAGATTGCACTTGTTTTGCTGTTTCCATCAATATGCTTTTTCGATTTTTTAATGCTTGTATATTAACTATTTCTTTCATAATTTGGCTATTGGCTGTTAGCCTTTGGCTATTGGCTTTTATTTATTAGGTTTTAGAGATTGGGGATTGGCGATTAGCTTTTAGCAAACTCAACATTCATAATTCTTTTCCCTTTAGACAGGGCGTGCCCTGTCTACACAACGTCTTATTCATTAACAAGTCACCACATTTATAATTCACAATTTATAATTCTTCCCCACCGCTTCGACTCCGACTGACGCACTTCCGTCTTCGGTCTTCTGACTTCCCACTCCTCTCCCCTCTTCTATTCCACAAAAATAGAAAACAAAATGTTACCTTTTAACACAATTGCTACTTAAAATGTTAATTTATTATCCTTAACATGATAAAAAATAGGCTAAAAGCAATCTGTAAATAATTTTTTTTATATTTTAGCAAAAAAGATATTTAATATGGATAAAATAGTTGTTGGGGTTGATTTCTCAAAAGGTTCTTTACATGCTTTTGAATATGCTAAAATGCTTGCCAAAAAAGCTAATGCTTCCATTCATTTGGTATGGGTTGATAGTTTTTCGATTGGCGAAACAATGATTTGTAAAAACAATGAACTAAGAGCTGAAGCTAAAAAAAATGTTGAACAACTGATTGAGGAACATGCTAAAGATAAAGATTTAAAAGAATTAAAATATAAATTACTTAAAGGAAAAGTTGCCGAAGAAATCAGTCGATATGCACATAATGAAAATGCAGATTGTATTGTATTAGGAACACACGGCGTGAATGGGTATGAAGAATATTGGATAGGAAGTAATGCCAACAGAGTGATTATTTACTCCAAATGTCCGGTTTTTACAATTAGACATGATTATGACATCCATCAACCTATCAAAAATATTTTGTTACCAATTGATAACACAAATGAGACCTTAAGAAAAACAGATTTTACCGCTAAAATTGCTAAAATATTTGGCGCAAAAGTTAACTTATTGGGCATACACTCTACCATGTTAAAATCTATGCATCGAAAAGTGGACAGGTTACTGGAAACTGCTGAAAAACAGCTTACCGAAAAAGGGATTGAACACACTAAAGAGTATATTGCTGTAGATAATATTGCAAAAGATATTTTAAACTTTATGAACCAGCATCCTTCTAATCTTGTGGCAATTATGTCTGAAAGAGAATCCGCCACAGGAAACGTACTATTGGGAGAATATGCCCACAAAATTGTGAATCACTGTTCAACTCCGGTATTATCCATAAGATAGATTTATAAGTATGATAAAACAGATTCTTTTATGTGTTTTAATGTTGGGTACATTTTCATCATTACAGGCTCAACATGAGGAACAGAAAAAATTTGGAAAAACAAATATTCATCAGGATGAACGTGTTGATACATTATTAGAAAGACACATCTATTATAATAAAACACACAAAAATATTGATGGATATAGAATTATGATATTCTTTGACTCGGGAAACCATTCAAAAGACAAGGCGTATGAAACAAAAGGCCAATTTGAAGAAAATTACCCGGATGTTCCGGCATACATTAGCTTTAGCTCACCTTATTATAGGGTAAGAGTAGGCGATTTTAGAAGTCGTATGGAAGCGGATAAATTCTTACAAGAAATCAAAACTGATTATCCGAATGCTTATGTATTGAAATCGGAAATAGAATATCCTGATTTATAGATTAAAAAAATGGAAGACAATTTAAAAATAGATAAAATTTTAGTGGCAGTAGATTTTTCCGACTGCTCTATGAATGCATTCAAACATGCACTCAGCTTAGCCCAAATATTGGGGAGCGATTTAATCTTAACTTGGGTGTATAATGAATCTTTTAAACTTTTTTCAGCAAGTGACGAAAAAGAGGAATTAGATTGGGCTGAAGAAACATTTGAGGGCATTTGGAACCTATATGCACACGAAATTCCAAATAATGAGTTGAAACTCATCATAAAAAAGGGAATTATTACAGAACAAATTATTAATGCAGCTGAAGAAACCGGTGCTCAACTGATTGTTACCGGCACATACGGAAAAAGTGGGCTTAAAGACCTAATCTTAGGCAGCAATGCCTTTAAATTACTTAAAGATTGTCCTATTCCGGTATATACCGTCAATGAAAAATCAGAGGCTATACGTCCTTTGCAAAATATTTTATTGCCTATTGATAGTACACCGGAAAGCAGCGAAAAGAAAGTCATTGCAGCACAAATAGCTAAATTATTTGATGCCAATATCGAACTACTATTATTGTATTCGGAAGAAGATGAGGAAACAAGACATTTGGTGGATGCTTCTGCCAATGAAGTGATAGAATATTTGAACAGTAAAGGAATCACAGATATAAAGAAAAGTAGCAAATTCGGAACAAATTTGACCAATCTTACATTAGAGTTTACAGGTGAACATAATTTTGACTTGATTATCATCATGAGTGAGCAAGAAATTGCCACCTCCAATTTATGGATGGGAACTTATGCCAGACAGTTGATTAAACAATCAACCATTCCGGTACTGAGTATTAATCCTCAGGATGATTCTGTTTTCTAATTATAGATTATTCTAAGACAAACACATTATTTTATCAATAAATTGAAAATTAATAAAAAAATATAAAATACAGAAAGTAAGAAGATTAAATCAGAAATAACACTTCCTATCTCCTTACTTCTAACTCAAAAAATAAACATATGAAAAACTTAGAAACTAATTATTTAGGATTAACTTTAAAAAACCCGCTTATTGCAGGAAGTTCAGGATATACTGATTCATTAGATAAATTAAAGAAAATTGAAGATGAAGGTGCCGGAGCAGTCATTTTAAAATCACTTTTTGAAGAGGAAATTCTTCATGAAATGAAAGAAACTTTTAACCAAATGACCTCTCAAGATTTCATCTATCCGGAAACCTCTAATTTCTTTGAATATGAGGAAATTGAAGATACCCTTTCCAAATACGTACGATTGGTATCGGATGCCAAAAAATCTTTATCTATTCCGGTAATTGCCAGCATCAACTGTGTGTCTTCTCAAAAATGGACATTCTTTGCAGAGCAGTTAGAAGAAGCCGGTGCGGATGCATTGGAAATTAACGCTTTTGTGTTACCTTCTGAATTTGGAAAAACATCGGAACAATACGAAAAAGTATATTTTGACATTGTTAAAGAGGTTAAGAAACACACCAAATTACCGATTGCACTTAAATTAAGTTCTTATTTCTCAAATTTGGCAGAAATCTTACAACAATTATCCAAAACAGAAGTTGGTGCTTTAACTTTATTCAATCGTTTTTACAGCCCTGATTTCAATTTAAATAACTTAAAATTAGAATCTACGCATGTATTGAGTAATTCTAATGATTATGTAAAAACATTGCATTGGATTGGTTTAATGGCAGGAAAAGTAGATTGCGATTTATCTGCTTCAACCGGTGTTCACGATGCCGATACTTTTATAAAAATGTTATTGGCAGGTGCGGATACTGTACAAATAGCATCAGCACTTTACAAAAAGAATTACAAAGCAATTAGTGAATTACTAAAAGGGTTGGAAGATTGGATGGATACCAAAGAGTACGATTCTATTACTGATTTCAAAGGAAAAATGAGCAAGGCTAAGGTAAGAAATCCGGCAATTTATGAAAGAGTACAATTTATGAAATATTTTGGTGGAAGATAAAAACACTTCACTAAATTAAAAGTTAAGAGTTAAAAATTAAAAAGTTAACTAAGAAGCTAAAAAACAAAGACCTCATAGGTTTTAAAAACCTGTGAGGTCTGAAATAATAATACCCTTTGCAGTTAAAAAAAAACTAAAGGCTAACAGCCAACGGCTAATAGCCGATTAAAAAACAACCCATCTTATGATAGATTTAACAACAAAATACCTTGGCTTAACGCTAAAAAATCCAATTATTGCAGGTAGCTGCGGACTGACAAATTCGTTGGAAAACATAAAAAAAGCCGCAGAAAATGGTGCTGGAGCTATCGTTCTCAAATCAATTTTTGAAGAACAAATTCAGCATTACACCCAAAAAATAATGCAAGAAAGTGAGGATTACGACTATCCCGAAGCGGCCGATTACATTAAAAATTACACCCAAACTCAACAGGTTGAGAAGTACCTCACCCTTATCAAAGAGGCAAAATCTGCTGTAGACGTTCCTATTATTGCCAGTGTAAACTGTGTTACCGGTAGTGAGTGGACTTCTTTTGCCAAAAAAATAGAGCTTTCTGGTGCTGATGCACTTGAGTTAAATATTTTTGTCATGCCTTCAAATGCTGATACTAAAGGTGAAAAATATGAAAAAATATATTTTGATATTATCGAAAAGGTATCAAAAGAAATTTCCATTCCAATAGCCGTTAAAATGAGTTATTATTTTTCGGGATTGGCTGAATTTATCAAAAGACTGAGTTGGACGGATATTAAAGGCATTGTGTTATTTAATCGCTTCTTCTCGCCGGATATTGACATTAAAAAATTAAAGATAAAATCTACAAATATGTTTAGTACGGCTGATGAACTTTCATTGCCTTTGCGTTGGGTAGCGATGATGAGTGGAAATGTTCGTTGTGACCTATCAGCGTCAACCGGTGTACATAGCAGCGAAGCTATTATTAAACAATTGTTGGCAGGTGCTGACACGGTTCAAGTAGCATCAGTATTGTATGAAAAAGGGCTTGAAGTAATCAAAACCTATCTTGATGAAATCAAAAATTGGATGGAAGAACATCAATATGAAAAAATAGCTGATTTTAGAGGAAAAATGAGCTATAAAAACATTGAGAATCCGGCAGCTTACGAGCGGGTTCAATTCATGAAACATTTTAGTGGAATAGAATAAGGGAACTTCTAAAAATGCAAACTTCTTCGTTGTTGCACAAATATAAAATCCTCATTTACTAAGGTAAACTCTGGTATTTATATTTGCTTACGCCTCGAATTTTACTATTTTTAGATGTCCCCATAAAAACTAAATAGTCTGCACTAAATAACTTTAGAAAAAATATTTATTACAAAATAAAAAAACATATAACATATAATGATTGACTTATTTGAAAAGATAAAGAAAAATCCGGGTCCTTTGGGACAATACGCAAAAACTTCACACGGTTATTTCATGTTCCCCGAATTAGAGGGTGAAATGTCAAGCCATATGAAATTTCAAGGCAAAGAAGTTTTGGTTTGGAGTTTGAATAACTATTTGGGATTAGGAAACTTACCTGAAGTAAGAAAAGCGGATGCTGATGCTGCCGCAGAATATGGTATGGCCATGCCAATGGGTGCCAGAATGATGACCGGTCAAACTAAATGGCATGAGTTATTAGAAAATCAATTGGCTGAATTTGTCCAAAAAGAGGCTTCTTATCTGTTAAATTACGGATATCAAGGTGTGATGTCGGTAATTGATGCTATGGTGGACAGAAATGACGTAATTGTTTATGATTCTGAATCTCATGCTTGTATTATTGACGGTGCCAGATTACACATGGGCAAACGCTATGTTTTCCCACATAATAACATCGAAAACCTTAAAAAACAATTACAACGTGCTACCAAACATATTGAAAAAACAGGAGGTGGAATTTTGGTAATTACCGAAGGTGTTTTTGGTATGTCCGGTGATCTAGGAAAATTAGATGAGATTGTAGCCTTAAAAAAAGATTTCAATTTCAGATTGTTAGTGGATGATGCTCACGGTTTTGGAACCATGGGAAAAACCGGATTTGGAACCGGTGAAGAATTAGGCGTTCAGGATGAAATTGACCTATACATTGCTACTTTTGCCAAATCAATGTCCGGAATTGGTGCTTTTGTTGCAGCAGAAAAGGAAATTGTTCGCTATTTGATGTATAACATGCGTTCGCAAATATTTGCTAAATCATTGCCTATGCCAATGGTAAAAGGAGCTATCAAGCGTTTAGAACTTATCCGAAAAGGCACAGAACAAAAAGACAAGTTATGGACGGTTGTTAATGCCTTACAAAGTGGTTTAAGAGAACGCGGATTTAACCTTGGAAACACACAATCACCGGTAACGCCGGTAATTTTATCAGGAAGTGTTGCCGAAGCTACCAATATGGCTTTCGACTTGCGTGAAAACTTTGGTATCTTCACATCATTGGTAGCATATCCTGTTGTGCCAAAAGGAGTTATATTAATCAGACTAATTCCAACGGCAATGCATTCATTAGAAGATGTAAACTATACATTGGACGCTTTCAGTAAAATCAAAGAAAAGTTGGATAGTGGAATTTATGCTGCTTCCGGCATAAAAGATGCACATGTGAAATAAGTTGGAAACAAGAAAATACTTTAAAATACTAAAAAAGAGGCTATTAAATAATTAACAGCCTCTTTTTTGTTATTTTCTCATGTTCTTTAGGGAACTTTATATACTTTATTTTTTTTCTGGAGTCATGCTAGCCATTGCTTTCAATTCTCTATCAATATGGAATAATCCTCCTGTAGAAGAACCCGCTAACTTAATGTTATCCAAAATGGTGTTCATTGTACTTTCTTCCTCCACCTGCTCATCAATATACCATGATAAAAATTGAGCTGTATTGTAGTCTTTTTCAGTGATTGCCACTTCGTAACACTTGTTAATCTGAGCAGTAATAAATTGCTCATGCTTCAACACCTTCTCAAACAAACCTTTTAAATCTTTGTATTCTGCTTCCGGCTTATCCAATGAATCCATTAAGGCATATCCTCCCCTATCATTTATATAATGAATTAATTTTTGCATATGCTCTCTCTCCTCTTCTGCCTGTGCATATAAGAATTTAGAAGCACCATTAAATCCATTTGTCTCACACCATGAAGCCATTGCCATATAAATTCTTGATGAATGCTCCTCGTGCTTAATCTGTTCGTTTAATATTTTTTCTACTTTTTTGTTCATTGTAACTATTATTTTTTTTAATCTGTAATGAAATTGTATTAATTCTCTAATAAATTAATCTCGACTGCAAAAATACTGAATTATTTCTAATTTCAGACTACATTCCAAATAAAACACCCTAAAAATAAGTTATTTAGAGTTGTTTTTAATTAAAATAAAAATAGTGGTAATTTTAAATTTGAGAAATCCAAACATAAGTTATGCCATTTAACCTTTGTAATAGAAATATACTTGCGAAGTTTAGGATTAAAATGAATATTTGTATTTTTGCAATATAATCATTCATTAATTTAATCAACTTCCATGGGTATTATTATTAAGCAAACTATCAAAGGTACTTTTTGGTCATATTTGGGAGTTGTAATCGGATTCATTACCACTGCTATTCTATTCACAGAATATCTGACCACAGATGTTATTGGATTGTTTAGCGTACTTTTGGCTTATTCCGTATTGTTTTCACAGATATCATCATTAGGATTTAACGGCATAACGAGTCGTTTATTCCCCTATTTCAGAAATAACAAGAATAATCACAATGGCTTTTTGTTTATTGCATTTTGCTCAATGTTAGTGGGTTTTGTGTTATTCATCATTCTATTTTTCATCATTCAACCTTACCTTATTGAATCAAATTTAGAAAAATCAAAGCTCTTTGCCGATTATGCCTGGCTATTGATTCCGCTTACATTTTTTACGTTGTTATTTAACATGCTTGATGAAGTGAACAAATTACTGTATAATGCTGTTTTCGGAAGGTTTATACAAGAGTTTTTACAACGTTTTCTGATTTTAAGCACTACTTTATTATTTATTTTCAAGATTCTATCACTACATCAATTTATCATTGCTTATGTGATTGCAGTTTCGGCAAAAGGCGTAATTATTTTCTTTTATTTACTGCTAAAGAATGAGATAAACCTTACACCTCAACTGCAATTTGTTGATAAAAAACTAAAAAAAGAGATGTTTAATGTGGCATTGGTAAGTGTTTTGGCCGGATTAGGCGGCAGTGTTATTTTCCAATTGGATAAAATTATTATCAATGAAATGCTGGGGTTGAGTAAAACAGGAGTTTATACCATTGCTTTTTTCTTTGGCACATTGGTTGTTATTCCTTCCCGAACACTCCTCAAAATATCAGGTACACTTATCTCTGATGCATGGAAACGAAACGATATTATTTTTATTGATAAAATCTATAAAAAGACCTGTATTAACCAATTCATTTTAGCATCACTCATATTTGGTGGAATTTGGATAAATATTGATAATATTTTGGAAATTTTAGGTCCTGAATATCTCCAAAGCAAGTGGGTTATCTTTTTTATTGGGTTAGCCTATTTGATTGACATGGCTACAGGAGCAAATGGAATTATCATCGAATATTCAAAAGATTTCCGTTTATCATTAGTTTTTGTTTTCATATTAATTATTTCAGTGATAATCAGCCTGCTTATTCTTGTCCCTATATGGGGAATAACCGGAGCTGCAATATCCATCACATTCGGTTTTTTCATCAATAACTTTATGCGTTTTATTTTTCTTTTTAAACGCTATAACATGCAGCCATTCAATCGCTCATTTTTATATGTAACCCTTATTTTTGGAGTTGCTTACTTGATAAATTTAATAATTCCAAAACAGGTATTAATACTTGATATTATATTAAGAAGCATAATATTTACCCTATTATTTATCGTACCAATTTTACTACTCAATATTTCGGAAGAAATGAATCAAATAGTTCAAAAAGGGAAAAGAATTATGAATGGTGAATTATAAATTGTGAATGAAGAAAGGGATTGAACAATTTTTTAAACGCAAAGACCTCAAAGGCTTTTGAAACCTTTGAGGTCTGAGAAAAAATAATTACTAATTACTCATTCCTAATTGTTAATTGAAAAAAAGATATGAAAGATACTTTTCTTGATAATGTTGCACAAAAGATGCTGGAGGCAAAACAACCTTTACAACATATTCAGATTGTTTTCCCCAATAGGCGAGCCATTGTTTTTTTTCAAAAACATTTGGTAAAGCGATTATCAAAAACACAATTCCTACCGAATATGTCTTCCTTGGAAGATTTTGTAAGCAAGAAAACCCGTCTGACGCTTTCTGACCATATTACCTTGATGTTTGAGCTTTACGAAACATATAAAATTATCATGAAAGGACAGCAACAGCCTTTTAATGATTTTATGAAATATGGAAACACCATCTTGCACGATTTCAATGAGTTGGATTTTTATCTTATTCCTCATCAAGAAGCATTTAATTTTTTAAAACATTATAGCAAACTGAATATTTGGGATGTGGAACAAAAACATATGTCTGAATATCAAAAAAAATACATCCATTTATATGCTTCTTTGGCAGAATATTATACCGTTTTTAAACAACGTTTGTTGCAACACCAAACAGCTTATCAAGGATTAATGTTTCGAACCTTTTATGATAATATCAAAGAATTAACAGAAAATGAACGGTTTTCAAAGATTTATTTTGTAGGTTTTAATGCCTTAACACCCGCAGAACAAAGAATTATTGAATTTTATGAAAAATCAGGAAAAGGAGAAGTTATTTGGAATGCCGATGAATATTATTTGAAAGATAAAAAACATGAAGCCGGATTTTATCTGAGAAAGCATTTTGAACGCAGAACGCCATTTCAAAGTTTTGTGTCCAATCATTTGCTGTCCGATACAAAAGACATATCCGTTTATGCTTGTGCCGGAAATATTACCCAAGTGAAAGTCGCCGGGCAAATTTTAAGTGAATTAGCACCTGACGAAATGCAAGATACAGCATTGGTGCTTTCTGATGAATCTTTGTTGGAACCTCTGTTTTATGCCTTGCCCGATAATATCCCTCATTTTAATATTACCATGGGATTACCATTGGAAAAGACCTCACTATACAATCTCTTTGCGGCTTGTTATACACTACAAAAGCATGCGAAAGTATTTACCTACAACACAACGACTTATAAAAAGTATTACTTTAAACACCTTAGAAATGTGTTGTCTAATCCAATTTTATTACAATTGTTTGGTGAGGAAAGTGAAGAAAAAATAGCTACGCCACATCTTTTGATGAATCGTAGTAACAGGATTTATTACAGTCAAGAAAATATCTTTGATTTATTGGAGAAAATGGGCGTGAAAAATCCAATGAAATATCAATTTTTATTTGAGGATTGGATGAATGAAACAGAAAAAATGATGTTTACGTTCCAATCCATTGTAGAAAGGATATTACAATCTTTGGAAGATGAAAAAGCCAAACTTCAACAAGAATACGCGTATCGGTTTCATAATATATTCATCAACATTAAAAAATATAACAAAACCTATAAAGCGATACATAATGTAGATGTGTTATGGCATGTTTTTAATCAGTTGGCAAGCAAAGAAACCATTAATTTTAGAGGAGAACCGCTACAAGGGCTACAAATTATGGGATTGTTAGAGACCCGATTGTTAGATTTTAAACGTATCATTTTATTATCGGTTAATGAAAATACGTTGCCCGGAAAACGGGATGATATTACGTTTTTTCCTTTCGAAATGCGTCAATATTACCATTTGCCCATGAAATATGACCAAGCCGCAATTTATGCATATCATTTTTACAGCATGTTACATCGTGCTGATGATATTCATCTTATTTACAATAATCTAACCGAGGGGATGAGTTCGGGAGAAGAGAGCCGTTTTATCAAACAGATTCGGTATGAGTTGCAAGTTTCTAATCCAAATATCTCATTTCATGAGCATATTATCAGTGCCAAATTGCCTAAAAATAATGATTTCCCCATTTTAGTTAGAAAAACCGCTGAATTGCAGGATTTGTTGGTAAAAAAAGCGGAAAAAGGATTTTCTGCTACTTCGCTCAATAATTATCGTGCTTGTACACTGCGATTTTATTTTGAGGAAATACTGAAAGTAAAAGAAGCTGAAAAGGTGAATGAAACACCAGAAGCCCGAATGATTGGAAATCTTATTCATGAGTGTTTGGAAACATTAAACAATGATTATGTAAAAGGAAAAATCATTAATCTTGATTTGCTTCAACAAATGGCAAAAAAAGCTCCCAAGTTATTAAAACAGAAGTTTGATGATTTTTTCCGGAACGACGATATGATTAATGGAAAAAATCACCTGATTTACAACCTCATGGAATATTGGCTAAAAACTTTTTTTGAAAAAGAAATGGGTTTTGTCAAAGAAATGAACGAGTTAGGGTTTCATTATCAATATTTGGAATCGGAAAAAGATATTCGATTCAAAAAAACATTCCTCATCAATGGAACGGAAATGTCAATCCTCTTCAAAGGATTTATTGACAGAATTGACAGTGTAAACGGAAAACACCGCATTATTGATTACAAAACCGGCAGAGTAGAACCTTATGATATTAAATTTACAGATATTGATAAGCTATTGGAAAACAGTGAAAAAAAGATTGCTTTTCAGTTGATATTTTACAAGTGGTTGTATGTAAATGAAACAAATATTCCTTATAATAGTTTTGATGCCGGTGTGGTTTCTTTTCCAAAACTTGGAGAGGGTGTAATGCCTTTTGCTATCACAAAACATACCGATACAGATTTGGAAGTATTTGAGGATTACCTCATACATTTGATGAATGAAATTTTTGATGCAGATATTCCTTTTTGTCGTACAGAAAATAAAAAACATTGCTCATATTGTCGATTTGCTACAATCTGCTGGAAATAATAGCATTAAAGAATATAGTAAAAAATATATGATTTAATCTATATATTTAATAAGTTAAATTTATGGCATATTTTTTGATAAAACCGTTGTGAGAACTTAAAAAAGTATTATTTTTGGCAATCGTTTCATTTTTAAAGATTATTTGAATGTTTGCAACATATTTAACCATTGGTTTAACAATATATATTATATTATTATTTGTTGTATTTTTTTTATCAAAAGATTATAAGATAAATTCTTTTTTGTTATTGCTTATTTCAATTGTATTAACTCCAATTACCGGATTTATTATTTTACATTTTACAGATAAGAGAAACATTCTTGATATTGAATATTACAAGTGTCCATCATGTAAAATGCAATATACAGAGTGGACAGAATATTGCCCAAGTTGCCAAAAAAGTGGTAAAAATATCTCATTAAGACCCATTCGCTTTAAAAGCGTATAATAACAATTGGGATTTATAAAATCTCCTTCAAGATTTGATTAATACTAGCATATAGTTCCTCTATATTACCATTATTTTCAAAAACATAATCCGCCATCTCAATACATTGTTGTAAATTTTGCTTGTGCGGATCCTCAGATGTCATTTCTCGTTGTTCATTTTCCTGAAAAGTTTCCCAAGAAATATGGTCAGTTTCTGACTTTCTTAGTTTAATTCTTTCATAGCGTGTTCTCATGTCAGCATCTACGGCAAACAAGATAAAATGCCCTTTTTCCCTCAACGAAATAATTTCTCCCGGTGTTCTAATGCTTTCTATAATTACATGGTCGTGCGACTGAATAGCTTGCTCATAAAGTTGGTCGGTAATATACGAAGGTGTATGGTCAGCTCTCAATTGATTCGCCAAAGCCGTCATAGTATCCCGATTTACGGGCATACCTTGTTGTTTTAAAGTTTCAACAAGATATGCTCGCACGGAATAGTGCTGAAATTTTTTTTCAGTCACCAAAAAGTCTACAATAGTTCCTTTGCCGGCACCTAAGGTGCCGGTAATGCCAATGACTATCATTCTTCTTGTTTTTTGATGGCTAATGAAAGATCATTCAATTGCTCATCGCTGATGGTTGATGGAGATTCAATCATCACATCTCTTCCCGCATTGTTTTTAGGGAAAGCAATCACATCGCGAATAGATTCTCTACCGGCAAATAACGCTACCCAACGGTCAAATCCAAAGGCAACTCCTCCATGAGGTGGTGCGCCATATTCAAAGGCTTCCAATAGGAATCCAAATTGTTTCTCTGCTTCTTCTTCAGTAAATCCTAAAGCTGAGAACATTTTATTTTGCAATTCTCTGTCAAAAATTCGGATAGAACCACCACCAATTTCCACTCCATTGATTACCATGTCATAGGCATTTGCTCTTACTTTTCCTGGGTCGGTATCCAACAGCTGAACATCTTCTTTCTTTGGAGAAGTAAAAGGATGATGCATAGCATGGAAACGTTGTGTATCCTCATCCCATTCCAATAATGGAAAATCAACAACCCATAATGCTGCAAACTCATCCTCTTTCTTCAGATTTAATTGGTCTGCCATTTCCAAACGCAATTCTCCTAAAGCTTTGCGAGTTTTCTTGGTTTCTCCGGCTAAAATCAACATTAAATCTCCGGGTTTTGCTTCCATTTTATCTGCCCAAGCTTTCAAATCTTCTTGATTAAAGAATTTATCCACAGAAGATTTAAAACTACCATCTTCATTGTATTTTACATATACCAATCCTTTGGCGCCTATTTGTGGCTTTTTCACAAAATTGGTTAATGCATCTAACTTCTTACGAGTATAACTTGCACAATTTTCTGCTACAATTCCCACAATCAATTCGGCACTATCAAATACCACAAAATCTTTTCCTTGGGCTTGTTCTGTAATATCCACAAACTCCATAGCAAATCTTGTGTCCGGCTTATCCGAACCATATTTACTCATGGCTTCATCATAACTCATACGTTGAAATTTAGGCATATCAACCCCTTTTACCACCTTAAAAAGATGTCTTGCCAATCCTTCAAAAGTTTGCAATACATCCTCTTGTTCCACAAATGCCATCTCACAGTCAATTTGTGTAAACTCCGGCTGTCTGTCTGCTCTAAAATCTTCATCTCTAAAACATTTCACCAACTGGAAATATCGGTCATAGCCTGAAACCATCAACAATTGTTTAAACGTTTGAGGCGATTGCGGTAACGCATAGAACGTACCCGGATTTAATCGGGAAGGCACCACAAAATCCCTTGCTCCTTCAGGTGTTGATTTGATTAAATAAGGCGTTTCCACCTCCACAAATTGCATATCATTCAAATACTTGCGGGTTTCTATCGCCATTTGATGGCGTAAAATTAAATTATATTGATTTGGCGCACGTCTCAAATCCAAATATCGGTACTTCATTCTTAACTCTTCTCCACCATCCGTTTCTTCTTCAATGGTAAATGGAGGGGTCTTTGATTGGTTGAGTACCTGAAGTTGAGATACCAATATTTCAATATCACCAGTTGCTATTTTCTGATTTTTATTGCTTCGTTCCGCTACTTTTCCGTGAATATTAATAACATATTCTCTTCCAAGTTTTCGTGCCGACTCACAAAGTTCAGCATCTGTTTCCATATCAAAAACAAGTTGAGTGATACCATATCGATCACGCAAATCTACAAATGTCATTCCGCCAAGGTTACGCATTTTCTGCACCCAACCAGATAAAACAATCTCTTGTCCGACATGTTCTTGTCTTAATTCTCCGCAAGTATGTGTTCTGTACATAATTTCTTTATTTTAATGGAACTGCGAAAGTACAAAAAAGTATGATAATGTGGTAATTTGTTAATGAGTTAATTTTGACAATGTGATAATGAGTTAATCCGGTAATTTGTTAATGAATAAGACATTGTGTAGAGACAGAACATGTTCTGTCTAAAGGAAAATAACTATAAATTGTGAATGAAATTAATGTGTTAATCTGACAATGAGCGGAAAGTGAAAATTTAAAAGTTAAAAAGTAAAACAAACGAAATATCGAAGATGAGAGGTAATCCCCCTTGGAGAAGCAGGGCTGTTAAGTTCTTAGGAAGAAAAATATTATTTTTGCAAAAAAATGATGAAATGAATTTATTAGATTATTTACGAACA
>PDWJ01001317.1_pt1 | contig 54059 bp, 48 predicted proteins | sample 1430881 | NCBI WGS metagenome assembly PDWJ01 (sample SAMN01162460, study PRJNA174530) | Oral metagenome, whole genome shotgun sequencing project. | biome: Marine environment; feature: Marine mammal; material: Swab sample of the gingival sulcus; isolation source: swab sample of gingival sulcus...
CGAGTCGTTCTGTGATATGAGCGATTTCATCTTGAGCGATAAAAACAGCTGCCCATGTGGCGACGATAATCGCGATGTCGATTATTCTGGCGACTACTTTGAACCACTGTACTTTCGCAAATTTTTTCTTAAAAAAATGATTGTAAAGTGGCATGACTAAAATCGCGATGGTGATACCAAACGCGAGGTGGAAGCCTCTTTGTTTCGCATAGGAAAGTTGTCCGAAAAAACCGGTGCCGAGATGGAATGTCGTCATCAAAAAGGCAATGATGGCAGCGATTTTAACAAATAATGAGTGTTTTCCCTCTTCTAAGGTTCGGGCGACAGCGAGTTCACTATCCAGACTTTCCACATCAATTTCTTTTCTTTTTTTTTCTTTTCCCATATTGATTCCTTTCGTGTACTATAAAATGGTTTGTAATCTATAAAATGGTTCTAGTATAAAAAGTGCCGCTTGGAAAAATCCAAACGGCATGATTTGAATTTTTATTATAAAATTCAATTAGTTATCAAGCATACCTGCGTCTTTAAAGTATTTTGCAGCACCTGGGTGAAGCTCAATCGGCAAATCTTTACAGATAAAGTTCGGATCTTCCATTGCTTTCATCGAAGCGTGTCCTGCTACGAGGTCAGGAACATGGGTAGAAATAGCTTCCGCGAATTGATAGACAATGTCCTCATCCATGTTAGCATTGACGCATACTAGGCATTTTACACCGAAAGTAGCAACATCTTCATCTTGTCCGGGGTATGTTCCTGCCGGAATGACTGTTTTGTAGTATGAAGGGTTTGCTGCTACAATCTTATCCAATTCTTCGTCCGTGAATGCAAGGAATACACATTCTTTTGTTTGTGCAACACTTAGTTGCCCGCCGATAGGAATACCGGCAAATCCGTGAGATGCATCCCGTACGCCGTCACCGACTTCGTTAGCGCCGTCCCCCAGTCCGAGGTTAACGATAACGGAAGGGGTAACATTACAGCATTCTAAACCGATTAGAGCGGCTGCTTCTGTTGTTGACGCCTCCGGTCCGACGGCGACATTTTTGTCGTTTAGTTCATTGACCATGGTTAGACCGCTGGATTTAAGAGCAATCCAGTTGGAAAGTGATGTGTACACTGCGCATACAGCGCGAAGGTCAGGACATGCGTTGCCTTCGAATTTTCCTGTTCCATTGTATGCATTTCTAGCAGCTGCTCCGGCGATTGTCGCCAGTTGAACTTCTCCGGATTGGATATTGACGCAGTTCGCAGGGGAACCTTTTGATGTTTCTACATTAATTTTAAATCCTTCTACATTGTCGTTGATAACCGAGGCAACAGCCGCCCCTACAGGGTACATGGTTCCGGTAGTATCTGCTGTTCCGATGGTTAGAATTTGAGTTTCTACTTTTGAGTCACCACCCTCATTAGAGCTTGCTTGACTGTCTGTCGGTTTGTCTGTAGAACCACCGCAAGCGCTCAACGTAAATACCATTGCTATCGCGATTAGAATCGCAACGAACTTTTTCATAATTTTTCCTCCCTTTTATAAAAGTGTCGTCTTCCCCTCGTTGAGTGAGTGGGGGCGTGAGTGTGTTAACACAATGTTTAAATCACCGTCACAATTAAATTCTATAATTATTTTTTTTGAAAGTCAATTCCGGGAAAGATATTTTAAGTTCTGCCGGTGTATTAAATATTCGTTCGGGATGTTTAAAAGTGATTGCTGTTCTTTGTTTTGTTTGTATGTTGTGAAAAGCGACAAAGGGAGCTATTGAAAAATAGCTCCCTTTGTGGAAATAAAATTTAGTTAAGGTAAAGAGTCGCACTCCTATCTTCTGCTCGCTTTTAGACCTGAAGATTTTTTGGCTTCATCTGTTACTGGGCTTTTTCAGTCGATTCGGTCTTGGTTTCTGTCGGTGTCGCCCATTCGTCGAAGCCTTTCATTACAGCTTCTCTCGTTTGGTATGAAATATCCGGAAGTGTTCCGCCGAATCGCGCCTTGGCAGCCTCAAATCCTCGTTCGAATGCGGACTTGAGTGTTTCGATTTTTGAGGGGTCATCCCCAGCCAGTGCCTTGGCGAAATCGATAATTCTTGCGGCGGTCTTTTTGACGCCGAAGTAGCCGTCTTCTGAGATGGTTTCCGCAGCCTTCTTTTGAGTTTCTGCATCGACTACCACTTGGTTAAATAAATCAGCGAGGTTGTTTGTCGCTTGAAAGGAAGTAATTCCTTGATTTTCAAACATTTTTGTGATCATCGCCTGGAACGAACTCGACTGTTGTGAGAATTGTGCCTTTAGTGCTGCGATTTTCTCGGTGTCCATTTTATAGTTCTTTTTCCGTGTGTCGATATTGTCTTTGGGGATATCGTTCGCTTGATTTACCGGCTCTTTCGCGGTGTTTTTGTTGTCTTTTACTTCTTCCTGTCCAGCAGTTTTTTGTTTTTTTTGTATTGATGTGTATTGTTGTTGCATTTTTGCAAGCTGTGTCGCATTTTGGATTCCATTGATATCCATACATCCTCCTTGTATTTATACTAGCTTCCCTGCAAATGCATTATCGACTGATTTAATAAAAAAATAAGCGAAAAAAAGATTTTTATTATTAAATTACGGTAATAAAATGGCAATAAAAGCTGCGCTATTTGTAAAGTGTAAAAAATATGCTATACTATATATGGTGTGCTGTATTCATGCTGACTACTAACAATGTGAAAATGTAAAGAGGTAGTATTTTGAACGATGTGATTTTTATGTATAAACCGGGCTATTTCGGGGAACAAATTGCCGATAAAGTCTTGGATTTCTATTCCCGCGAGAGGACAGAAGACCTTAGAAGGGCGGGCCTTCTAAAGGTTTATCAAGAATACTGGAAAGCACATGAAGTTTTTAAGACGAGTGTTTACGGTGCGATTCCGGAGAGTGTGTTGACAGCGGAACAAAAGAATCGACTTCAGCGATTTGGGTGGCGAGAAGCGAATGTCAGTCTGATTTCTGTCGCCAGCGGGGAGTTGGAAAATGAACTTCTCTTTCAGGATAAGAAGAAATATATCGTTATAAAAGAAAAAGAAAATGTATTTACCCTTCTACAATTTTATTTTATACCGGAGTTTTGGTACTCTTCTGCCGGTCTTTAAGGGTTCAATGGTTAAGGTAGTCGGATTTTCATGGTAGAAAAATATACTGTGTGCGAGCAAGATCGAGGGTTGAAACTTCTCGACGTGCTTGTTTTGCGTTTTAAGCTCTCGTCGAGACAACTTCGGAAGGCGAAGCGAAGTAAGTTGGTTCGAGTCAACGGCAATCGGCTTTCGTTTAATGCGACGCTTTCCTTAGGAGATGAGGTAGTGATCGTCTTGCCGGAAGAAGTGAATATTTTCAATCCGGAACCACTTAAATTTGGTGTTCTTTACGAGGATGACTATGTGTTGGCGGCAGAGAAACCGCCGTTTTTAGTGGTGCACCCGACAAAGGGACATCCTTCCGGTACCCTGGGAAATGCCGTTGCTCACTACATGATGACGAAGGGGGAAAATTATAAAATTCGATTTATTAATCGCCTCGATCGCGACACATCGGGGATTGTGCTGGTGGCTAAAAATGCCCTTGCTCAGCAACGGATTACCGATCAGATGAAAGAAGGCGTAGTCGATAAGCGTTATCAAGCTATTGTGACCGGGCACGTCAATGTTGTCGGTGAAGTTGGTGAGATTGATTTACCGATTGGCAAGTCGCCGGACGACGAGGTGAAACGAATGGTAGTGGACAGCGGGAAACCCGCGGTGACACGGTACCGGTTGAACCGATACGTCGGGGATTGTTCGTTGGTCGATATTGAGCTTTTGACGGGTCGAACACATCAGGTGCGAGTGCATTTTTCGCATATTGGGCACGCGTTGCTGGGAGATGGGCTTTATGGAGAACCGTCACCTTTCATTGGTAGGCAGGCGCTTCATTGTTGTCGGATGAGTTTTTTGCATCCCTTGACTGATAAGCGAATCGTTGTCAATTCTTCTGTCGCCAGTGATATTCAGGATGCGACGACTATGTTGGAGCAGTGGACGTTTGTGTAAATGTCGTACCTGTGGTAGAATGAGTATACTGAAGTACTGCCCTTCGATAAAATTACCACCAAATTTTATATAGGGAGAACATATTCTGTGGGCTATGGCGAGCCGCCTTTGAGCGGATTACAGAATACACGGAGAGTCCACCCACTTGGTGTGTGGAGTGGTGATTTCCTATGAGGGGCTACTTCTGTTTTTGTGGATTTTTATACTATGTGTTTATGATAGGTGATTATGAAATGTATTAATTGGAATGTAAATGGTATTCGAGCGGCGATAAGAAAGGGTTTTACGGATTTTTTTGATGAAGTGCAACCCGATTTTTTGTGTTTGCAGGAAATTAAGTGCTCGGAGGGGCAGGTCGAGGTTCCTGCGGCAGGATACTATCAGTATTGGAATTATGCCGTGAAAAAAGGCTATTCCGGAACGGCGATTTTCACGAAGTACGAACCGCTTTCTGTGTCTTACGGCATTGGTATTGAAGAGTACGATCAGGAAGGGCGCGTGATTACATTGGAATACGAGACCTTCTTTTTGGTTACGGTTTATACACCGAATTCCGGTCGCGAACTCGCCCGTCTTCCGTACCGTATGTCCTGGGAGGATGCGTTTCGAGCGTACCTCTTGTCGTTGGAGGAGAAAAAACCGGTGGTGTTTTGTGGAGATTTGAATGTTGCGCATAAGGAAATTGATTTAAAAAATCCGAAGACGAATCACAAGTCGGCGGGATTTACGGACGAGGAGCGAGCGAAGTTTACCACACTGTTGGAAGCCGGGTATGTTGATACTTATCGTCATTTGTATCCGGATAAAGAAGACGTCTACAGCTGGTGGTCGTACTTCGCAAAATCGAGAGATCGAAATATCGGTTGGCGGATTGACTACTTTGTCGTCTCTGAACTGCTAAAAAATAAGATTGTTGATGCGGGCATGTACACAGATGTAATGGGTTCGGATCACTGTCCGGTGTTTTTGGATATTGATATAAAAATATAGAATGAATACGTAGTAAGGAATACCTACCGTTTTATTCGTTGTTCGGGAGGAAGAAGGTGAACAATAAGTTGGAAAACAGTGGAAAGTCGGAAGAACCGATGAATGCTCAGACAAATCAGTCGTCGGATGTTCGAGCGAATACAGAAACGTCGTCGAAGGGATCGAATCGTCGAGAACCTGCTGCGATTAAAGGTTCTGATATCGGCATGATCAGTCCTTCTGTTGGTTTTGCGACACCGACTATGCAGAAAGTGCAGGATTCGACCTACAAGGGAAATGAACATGTTGGGGTATCTCCACAATTAGGACCTACGATTGATCAAGCTCGCCGAAGAAAGCTTCGATTAGCTGCTGAAAATCGAAAAAAAGGGAAGAATGGTATTATTATCATGAGTATTGTTCTTCTTGTTTTTTTGCTTATGATGCCGACATTGTTTGCTTCAATGAAACGCGCCTATCTCAGGAAACATCCCGATAAGTACTATGTGGATTCCATTGTCAATGGAATGCGTGATCATGCAAAGACTCACGAAATTTCCCTTGAGATTGATAATGATTCTTCTCTCAATGATATTGTGAGTGATGATATTGTAAATAACATCCGTTTGGTCGTAACACATTCCCGTTTTGTGCCGGATGCGAAGGGGTCGGATCCGATTGTTCGATACACCAATCAGCTTTTATACAAGGACGCGGAGATTCTTCAGTTTGATGTCGCACAGAGCGAGGATCGAATTCGTTTTGATTTTCCTGCCGGCAATGTTGTGTTGGAACTGGGGGGCAAGGATTCTCTTTCTGTGGGAGGATTTTGGCAGTATGTCAGCGAGGAAGAGCGTGAAAATATCATTGCCAAATGGGAAGCGGTTAAAAAGAATAGTGAAGTGCGAGAGATTGTCCTTGGTATGTGTGCTGACGTCATGTTGGAGAAGAAGGATTTTTCCGATGAAAAGTCAGGGTATAAATGCGATGTGCTCAGGAATGAATTTACATTGAAAGAAATTTATCACGGGGTCTATGATTTCGTTCAGCTGGTGGATTCGAATGATGTACTAAATGATTTTGTAAAAGATGGCTTGCTCTTAATACTCGATCATCCGCAGTTTATGGAAGCGATGGAAGAATACGAATCGCAGTATTCTGAGGGGGAACACAGCGAGATAATGCAAGTAACGAATGTTTTGCGAGCGGCAATCGAATCTGGGGTTTTTGTTCAGACGGTTCAAGAGGTGTTTGAATCGATGGAGCCGTATGCGGAGAAAACGTTTGATGTTTTTAATCCGCGATTGATTCAGACCTTGTATGTCACCGAGTTCGGAGTGGTGCGAATGCAAAATGATTTGTACTGTGAAAATCCTGTGATGTTTGGCAAAGATGCTGGTGTTCAGATTCATGTGGATTCCTATGATGCGCGCATGGAGGTAGGGGAATCGGTTGTTTCGGATGCGAATAGTATTATTTTGCATGTTGAAGATTTGGAACGAGAGAATTTCCCAAGAGAAAACGATCAAAAACAGTTGGAAAAACTCTTGGTGGATTCGCTTCAAGGATCGGAGGGATTAAAGAAACTGGTCGAAGACATGGTGTTGAAAAATTCGGGATTTGTCGACAGTGATGCATATCTAGAGTTTAAAAAGCGATTTGGCATCGATTTTTAACGGTGAAACGACGGGAATATAAAAAAGGGGACTACAAGCGTGGCTCTCTTTTTTTACGCTCAATGGTTGATTTTTGTTTTTTCGTGTATTGTATCCTTTGGGCTATCCGTCTATAATATAGAGTATGAGTAAGATGAGGGACTTGTTTGCAAGTCGCATGGAGTGTTTGGGTTCGTTAGATTTAAAGCAGATGTTTGAGCTTGCGGATCGACCGGGAATGATTTCGTTCGCGGGGGGATTTCCCTCGCCCGATTTATTTCCGTTGGAGGATATGGCGACGATTAGCGAGCAAGTGGTCACGAGCATGGGACGCGAGGCGCTTCAGTATGGCGTGACACAGGGTTATCCGGCGCTTCGCAGACATATTTCCCACTATATGAAAACAATCGGTGTGGCTGCCGAGGTGGAGGACGTTTTTATTGTCAGCGGTTCTCAGCAAGGGCTCGAATTTAGTGCAAAACTTCTCCTAAATAGAGGGGATATTGTCTTTTGTGAAAGTCCCACCTATATTGGGGCGATTAATGCATTCCGTTCCTTTGAGTGTGAGTTTGTTGAGGTTGCTTTTGATAAAGACGGAATGATTCCCGAAATTTTGGAAGAACTTATCGTGAAGGCGGAGAAACGTTGCCAAGAGCTTAGTTTAAAAGAGGGGGAACACCGTTTCGGTGTCCCGAAGGTGATTTATATCGTTCCTGATTTTCAAAATCCAAGCGGTAGGACATGGAGTGCCGAACGACGACAAGCGGTCTATGATATTGCTGTGCGACATAATGTAATGATTGTCGAAGACAATCCCTATGGGGCGCTTCGTTTTGACGGGGAGACCATTGCGCCGATTAAGAGTCTGGACGACGAGGGTCGAGTAATTTTTTTAGGAACGTTTTCCAAGACTTTGGCACCGGGACTCCGGATTGGTTGGGCGATCGTATCCAATGAGATCTTCGATAAATTTTCAGCCTTAAAACAGGCGGCGGATCTCCAGTCCGGTGTGATGGCACAGCGACAAATCAGTGTCTTTTTAGATTCCTGTGATTTTAAACAACATGTCAAGCATCTTGCTGTCATCTACCAACAGCGACGCGACTGCATGATTCGCGCGATAGAACATTATTTTCCGTCGTCGGTTCGCTATGAAGTACCAAGTGGGGGTCTCTTTCTTTGGGTGCAAGTTCGCGATGAGATCGATACAAGAAAACTGCTAGCGGAGGCGATTGAGGAGAATGTCGCCTTTGTTCCCGGTACGGCGTGTTTTCCCAATGGCGGGGGAGAGCGTTTTATGCGATTGAATTATTCGTCGATGCGAGAAGAACTTCTTGAAGAGGGGATTGCGCGACTTGGTGCTATTTTACAACGATATGAGTCGCAGGGGAAACAGAAGGAGAAGTAGTTAGCTTCCATCCGGGAAGCTCCTTGATAGTAGCTTTTTACTTATGAATGATCGACGGTGCATTTTGCAAAAAATATTTTTAATGTCTTGGCAAACTGAGAGAATAGCAGGAACTTTTTGCGCTCTAGGCGAGTCAGGATGTTTTCCGGCAAAATATGTTTGTGGCGATATATATAGATTTATACATATGTTAATTTATTGCTTTATTATTTGTTAAAAAAAAGAATACTTTATGTTAAAACAACTTGTGTATGATATATTCGGGCAAATGGTTTAGCATTGTTTTCGTCCGTTTGCTACAAAAAGAAGAGAGGAAGAAAATGAAACAAGGAAGACATAGTCTAAAGGTGTTGCTAGTGGTTTTGTTGGCGCTAGCATATGTGTTGGTTGGTTGTGGAAAGGCGGCGAATCCGGCGGAAAAAACTACGATGGCCGGCACTACAAGCGAAGGAAAAGGAGAGACCAAAGCATCGGAAGAAACCGATTCGAAAGGGGATAAGTTGACGATTGTGACAACCGTGTTCCCTCCGTATGATTTTGCGAAACGAATTGGTGGCGACAAGGTCGATGTGGTACTTCTCCTTTCACCGGGTATGGATGCGCATAGTTTTGAACCGACCTCAAAGGATATGAAGACGATTTCCGATTCCGATTTATTCGTTACAGTCGGTACAGAAAACAGCCAGTGGATTGAAGATGCGATGAATTCTGTCTCAGAGGAAGTGTGCATGTTCCAAATGGTGGCAGTTGTTCCGGAGGTGTTGGAGGCACATAGTCATCACGAAGATCATGGGGAAGATGCAGAAGCGCATGATGAGCATTCTGAGGAAGCCCATTCGGAGCATAAACACGAGGAAAACCATGAACATGAGGAACACGAACATGAACACGAGGATCATGAACATGAGGATCATGAACACGAACACGAGCATGAGCATGAACATGAGGATCATGAACACGAACATGAACATGAACATGAGCACGAGCATGAACATGAGCATGCGGAAGGAGAGCATCACCACAGTCATAAGCAAGATGGTCATGTGTGGACTTCGCCTGCCAATGCGATTTATATTGTGGAAGCGCTAGCAGAACAAATGGGGCAGCTTGATCCTGAGAATGCTGAATTTTACGCACAAAATGCGCAAGAGTACATCGCTGAACTGGAAGAGTTAGATCAGGACTTTCGGGATGTTGTAAAAACAGCCAAACGAAAGACAATTCTGTTTGGTGATCGATTCCCGCTACGATACATGGCACATGAATATGGTTTGGAGCACTATGCGGCATTCAGTGGTTGTTCTTCGGACACCGAAGTGAGCCCGGCAAAGATAGCAGAACTGATTTCTATTGTTGAGGAGCAATCTCTTCCGGTGGTCTTTAAAATGGAGTTTAGCAACAGTGGTATTGCTGAATCAATAGCCGAGCCGAGTGGAGCAAAAGTACTTGAAATGCATTCTCTTCACAATTTGTCGAAAGATGAATTTGATGCAGCGGAGGACTACCTCTCTATTATGAGGAAAAATCTTGAGGTGTTAAAGGAGGGACTCAATTAATCGTCAGGAAAAGGGAGCTAACTTATTGAGCTCAGAAGAATTGCTTCGATGTGAGGATTTGTGTTTTGCCTATGATGGCGAAACCGTCCTCCGGAATGTTAATTTTTCCGTACAGAGTGGGGAATATGTCTGTATTGTCGGCGAAAATGGCGCTGGGAAAAGCACCTTGGTGAAGGGTTTACTAGGGTTAAAAAAGCCGAGTGCAGGGCATGTGACTTTTCGAGGGGTCGGTTCGCATGAAATCGGCTACCTCCCCCAACAAACGCGGATTCAAAAAGATTTTCCGGCGAGTGTTTACGAGGTTGTGCTCTCCGGTTGTTTAAACGGGCTTGGATGGCGTTTTTTTTACAGCAAGAAAGAAAAAGAAATGGCTGAAAAAAATATGGAAGCACTCGGTATTACTTCGATAAAGCGTTCCTGTTTTCGAGAGCTTTCCGGTGGGCAGCAACAGCGAGTTCTTTTGGCGAGGGCGCTCTGCGCAACAGGAAAAATAATACTATTGGATGAGCCGGCGTCGGGTCTTGATCCGAAGGTAACCATTGAAGTCTACGATATTATCAATCGAATCAACCGTGATATGGGCATCACGGTTGTTATGGTTTCTCACGATATTCATTCGGCAATGCGATATGCGGATAAAATTTTGCACATCAAACATGAGCAATTATTTTTCGGCACACCGGCGGAGTATGAAGAATCGACGATAGGTGAGACCTTTATCGGTAATTCTTGTCAGTATGCCGCGACTGCCCATGAGCATATTGTGCATTGTGCACAGGAGGGAAAAAACGATGATTGATGCAATTCGAGAAATGTTATCATTTCCGTTTATGATGCGGGCGATGATTGTCGGACCATTGATTGCACTGTGTCTTTCCCTGCTCGGGGTTAGTTTGGTGTTAAAGCGTTACTCGATGATAGGGGATGGACTCTCCCATGTTGCGTTTGGCGCGATTGCCGTGGGTGCGGCGCTGAATACTGCACCGCTTGCCGTAGGGATTCCCATCGTAATGCTATCCTCGGTCTTTTTGTTGAAGATTAGTGAAAATAGTAAACTGAATGGCGATTCCGCGGTTGCCTTAATTTCGACAGGAGCATTGGCGATAGGGGTTACTGCTATTTCCATGTCAAAAGGTATGAACATTGATGTCTGGAACTACTTATTTGGAAGTGTTCTCAGTTTAAAACCGCTCGATGTCTATATTGCCCTTGGGCTCTCGGGCGTTACGGTTTTCAGTTATGTGCTTTTTTACAATAAAATTTTTGCGACGACATTTGATGAAAATTTTGCCATGGCGATTGGCGCAAATACGAAGTTTTACAACCTGCTTATCGCGATTTTAACCTCTCTTGTGATTGTTCTCGGCATGCGAATGGTCGGCTCGCTTTTAATATCGAGTTTGGTCGTATTTCCCGCCATGTCTGCAATGCGAGTTGTCAAACGATTTTTCTCGGTTGTTTTACTGTCCGGTGGGATAGCGGTACTGTGCACCCTTACAGGGCTTGTTGTGTCGTACTTTGTCGAAACACCTTCCGGGGCAAGTATTGTTCTCTGTAATTTGGCATTGTTCTTGGTTTTGTCGGTGTATGAGTATGTCGCCGGCAAACGCCATTAAAAACCCCTGTTGTGGTCGAAATTGTCCATTCGATTCTAACAGGGGTTTGTTTATCTTTTTGTATAGACCTATACAAAGACTAACTTCAGGTAGCGCAACTTGCTTCGAGTGGAAGAAAATCATTTTTCCAACCGATGTTGATGCCGCCTTTTAGAGAGCATGCGTCAAATCCCATTGCTCGTAGGATACCGACGGTTTGTCCTGCTGTTTGACCAGAGTAACAAATAACGATAATCGGTTCATCTTTTTTAAAGATATCATCCTCGATAAACTCCCCGACTTCACTCCACGGACAGTGAACCGATGTTGGGATGTGTTTTTCGTCGAAATCTTCTTTTTTTCGAATGTCGAGTAAAAACATCTTGTCTTTGTTTTTGATTTTTTTTAATAACTCATCCGATGTGATGAGATTATTAGTTCCGCATTTTAAATCGCTGAAAAATTTGTCGATTTCCGGTGTTAATTTCATAAATATTCCTCCCTTAATGAATATACCACAACCTCATTATACGTCAAATGTGTTTTAAGTCAACCTAAGGTGGGGAGTTGGACTCTTGTCTGTTAAGGTGTAGGTTGTTGCTGTTTCCTTTTTTTGTTTTAAAGGATAACCGGAATTTGTGTTAAAAAACAAAAAGTATTCAATCGATTAGACCATTAAAGATATGCTGAAAAATGACGATAACAAAGACAGAAGATCAACAAGGGAGGCAACATGAAAATAACACATATCGCTGGAGTTTCAAGCGTTATGAAGGCTTATGGCAAGAATGTCAAAAAGATGACAGGTGTTAAAAAAGCCACAGATAAGGTTGAGATTTCGAGCGTTGCAAAGGAACTGCAAGTGGCACGAAAGGCTTTCGATGAACTTCCGGAGATCAGAGAGGACAGAGTGGCTGAAATTAAACAATTGATGATTTCAGGAGAGTATCATCCAAGTGTGGAAGATACGGTAGAGAAGCTTATGTCCAGCGTGGGGTTTTAGTACCCCACGGCTCTCTTTTCCGTTGGCTTGTGAAAATATCGTGCGAGTATTCGCATGTATGGTTTTGGTGTAATGGCGGAAACATGATGGAGACATAGCATGTAGAATAAACAAAGAGGTGGCATGAATAAAAGTTTAGATATGATTATCGACAGTCTGGATAAGGCGAATGAAATTTACGCCGAACTTCTTGGACTCTCCGAAAAGAAACGAGCGTTGATTTATGAGGAGAATATTGAGGAGCTCGAAAAGATTGTCACGTATGAGATGGGCTTGGTCGGGTCTCTTTATAAAATCGAAGATATTCGAGGAAAGGCAGTTGACAACTTGGTTTCCCAGCAAGGGTTTCAACCGTTTTCTACGCTGACGGAATTAGCAAATCAACTGCCGGAGCAGGAACGACGAATTCTGCTCGACAAGAAAAATAAATTGCTTGTTGGCATAAAGACATTGAGCGAAGAAACCAAGTTTAATAGCAAAATTATTGAAGATAAAATCGCACTGATTGATCTCAGTGTTCAGATGCTTACGGCTTCTGATGAGTCTGCCGGGTATGGTGACAACACCAATAAGAAAAGTATGCTGGATGTTCGCATTTAGCATGAAAAAAGAAAGGAAGGGAAGATGTCAAATGGATTTTTAGGTCTTAATATTGCACTATCGGGTTTATTTGCGAATCAGCGACAGCTCGGTATTGTTTCACACAATGTATCCAATGCGAAGACCAAGGGTTACTCCAGGCAGATGATGGATACGCAGGCATACAATCCTTATCATCTCCCCGGCGGAAAGGGTGCCATAGGTCGAGGGGTTGATGTTACGGCAGTTCGACAGGTTCGAGATGAGTACCTCGACTACAAACTGCGTTATGAAACCAGTATGATGAATGAGTGGGGTGCCCGAACCGATGTTTTAAAGCAAGTTGAAAATCTCTTTAACGAACCGACACCGAATGGACTTACCAAATTGTTGGACGGGTACTATGAAGCGCTGAGAACATGGCAGGAGAATCCGGAAAATCTGACGGCTCGTGCGACGCTCCGGCAGAATGTCATCGCGTTTTCTGAAGGAATGAGACGAACGTCCGGCATGCTGAAGAATATTCAAAAAGATTTGAATTTTCAGTTTCGAGCAGCAGTTGGTGCGGTGAATGGTTATGCAGAAAAAATCAGGGATATTAATATTGCCATTCATAAGGCGGAAATTGAGGGCGGACGTTCAAATGACCTTCGCGATCGCCGCAATGTGCTGGTTGACGAATTGTCGGAGTATGTCAATGTCGAATACTACGAGGATGATAAAAATCGATTTCATTTGCTGGTTGGTGGTCAGCACTTGGTATCACATTATCGAATGGATCAGTTTAAGATGACACCTCGTACACAAAAAGTGAATGATGATGACGCATATGGAATTTTTGATGCGACGTGGAAAAATGGCAATAAGATTTTTCTTCATACGGGAAAATTAAAAGGGCTGCAAGATGTCCGGGATAATATTGCCGGGGATTCGAAGGGAATTCCTTACTACATTGATAAAATGAATGATTTTGTGACGACCTTTGTCAATGAGTTTAATGAAATTCATTCCGGTGGTTTTGGCTTGGACGGCAGTACGGGGGTCTTTCTCTTTACTACCGGTGGTATGACATCGGATGAGTTTCGAAATCACTTAATTAACAAAGGGCTGGATGGCGGTGCGGCGATTGAGACGACCGAAGCCGTTATGGATGGCGTGGCAACGCTTCCGAAAGACGAACAGCTTGGGAAAATACGAGAAAATATTGACAAGGTGCTTGCGAATAATCCGAAGTACAAAAACAAGACGGTCTACAAACTAGATGGTAAGTACTACATTGTGGATAAAATAAAGGCGAGCGATCTTACTGCAGCAAAGGATATAGAGGATTTAAATAAACTGGCTGCCGCGTCTTCCCTGGAGGATCTTGCCGGAGGTTATAAAAATGCCATTAAAATGGTTCAGACAAGGCATAATCTGGATATGTACGACTGGGGTTCGCCGGATGATTTCTTAAAATCCCTTGTATCCAACCTCGGTGTGGATGCACAGGATGCGTATCGTGTTTCGGCGAATCAGGAAGCACTGGTTAAGGAGTACAATGTCAGCAGAGATTCCGTCATGGGGGTCTCTCTCGATGAAGAAGTGGCGGCGATGATGAAGTTTCAGACGGCGTATCAAGCCAATGCGCGAATGGTCAATGTTTTTGATGAAATGTTGGAACTTGTGGTCAATCGGTTGGGCTTGGTCGGTAGGTAAGCCGGCGGGTTGCAATTGACTGTATGCTGGTGCCGGACGCTGAATGAAAATCCGGTAGGTTTTTGTTGTTGTGAGGTAGTAGTCCTTGGTAGGATGTAGAAATAGGGGTGTGTATGAGAATAACAAATAGTATGATGATGAGAGATATGATGTTTAATATCAATACGAATAGTCGTCGGATGTCTCAGTATTTTAATCGATTAAGTAGCGGAGGAAAACAGATGTTCCGACCGTCTGATGATCCGGTGGGTGTTTCACGTGTTCTTAAGTACACTTCGGATATTGATATTATGGCACAGTTTAAAAAGAGTGTCAGCGCCGCGAATTCCCACAATAATGTCTCGGAGAGTGCGGTGAATTCGATTAATGAGATTTTAAAGACCATTCGCGATCACTGTGTTGCGGCGGCGGACGGAACGAAGACACCGGAGGATATTAAAAAGTACGGGATTGAGATCAATATATTAAAAGAAGAATTGATTATTTTGGGGAATACCACCAATGGTGGTCGCTATGTCTTTTCCGGGCTGGAAACGGATCAAAAACTCTTTCATAAAGACGGGAGTTTTGCGATTGATATTACGACGGAACGTGCGGAAAAACGCCCTGTTGTAGAGTATGAAATATCCGAGGGGGAGTTGCTGAAAGCGGGAACGCATCCGCTCGATTTATTTGGCATGGTGGAGAACCATAACCCCATTACCAAATTTATGCCACGCGGAACGGCGACAAGTTCAGAAGCCGTCAAGGCGACATTGCAAATGGATGCGGCAGTGGGTATGCCGTACAATGGTGTAGGAGACAGCATTACCGTGACGGTTGACGGTACTGCGTACACGGTTGACACGTCTGTGCTCCATCATAATTTTGCCGATCCGATGACAAAGGAACGATTGGTGACGGCTATCGAAAATGCCGAGGCGGCGGGTAGTGGTCGTCTTAGTGAAGTGGCGAATATTTACTACAATACGGACAATAAATTGGTAATTGAGCACAAGCAAGGTGGTGCGATTCATTCCATTAGCATCGCGGAGACGACAACGGGAATTGACAATATTGTTCCTGCAGGAGGAAATGCGCATGGTACTGATGCGGGAACAACAGAATACAATGCGTCGACCTTCGGGGCGCCGGCTATGACGGATGCGGCGATTGCGCAGATTAAAGCCGATGTGGCGGCGGGACAGATTAGTGGAAAACAGGCGATTGTCATGAATTATACGCCGAAAAACGGAAAGGCGATGAGTGAAAGAGTGGAAATCGATTTTTCGGATCCTGCTATTACCGATGTCGCATCGTTTCAAACAGCGCTCCAGACCGCAGTCGATCAAAAGTTTCAGCCAGCCGGTACCATTGGCGTCAATGTGAGTGATGGGCAACCGTTGAGGTTTACTGCAGTGAATGGCTCCTTACATGTCGATTCGATTATTTCGACGAAGTGTAAGCTTTTTGATGATATTGACAGTATACTACATGCGATTAATACAGGCGATCAGGACGCGATTGGACAGTATATCAGTTTGGTTGAAGAGAACCGAGAGAATACGCTGTCTGTGCTCGGGCATATCGGTGGAAAGACCGTTCGATTGGAGTATATTGAAAATCGAATTGAGGACAATTCAAATGCTATTACCGATGTGATGAGCGAAATTAAGTATGCTAATATGGCGGAGTTGATTACGAAGTTTAAAGAAATGGAAAATATCTACAGGGCATCGCTTTCTGTCGGCTCTAAGATTGTACAACCCTCGTTGGTTGACTTTGTAAGATAATGAAATTAGTGAAGATCAGCATTCGGACAACACCCGCGACATTGGATATTCAGGGCAACGGCTTACAAAACACCCTTCGTTTGGAGCGGGAAAAAGGCTCGTTTGAAATAAGATCAACCAAGCCTCGAGTTCAGATTGATCAGCGTGCTTGTTTTGCTGAAGCGGGTCGAAAGGGAATGACCGATTTTAGGCAGGACATGATTTCTTATGCTCAGTCGGTGCTGACAAGAGGTATCGCTCGCATTATCGATCAGGGCAATGAGGCGATCGCCATTCAATATCCGCAGGATGTAGTTGCCGAGCAAGCGGACTACAACGCCTTTGGGATGTTTGAGCAGGAGTTTGGCTATGGGACAATGCCGAGTAGTCGACCGACGATTACCGTGGATAGGGGAACATTAAATTATTCTTATCAACCGGATAGACTGGTGAATAAGACGCAGAGAAACGAGCTCCGTACGACCTATCAACGCGGACGGGTTGAATTTTGTACGTACTAAATGGTGTTCACTCTGTAAAAAAAATGATATACTTGTGTATAAGTAATGAATTCGATAGAAATGGAGGATGGTATGAGATTGATGACAAATGTGCTCGGAGAAATTGAATATGAGGAAAATGCTGTAATTGAATTTAAAGACGGGCTTCCGGGGTTTGAGGATGCGAAACAGTATGTCCTTGTTCTATCGGAGGATGTAGAGCTTCCATTTCATCATCTTCAGAGTATTGATCATCCGGAGGTTGTGTTTATTATCACCAGTCCGTTTCTATTTGTCGAGGATTACGATTTTGAACTGAATGATTCGGTTGTTGAAAAATTAGGAATTCAGGCACCCGAGGATCTCTACATATACAGTGTGGTTACCATTCCGAAAAATGTCGAGTATTCGACGATGAATCTTACGGCGCCAATTGTTATCAATACGCTTAATAGGCGTGGTATGCAGGTGGTGTTGGATGAGATTGATGACATTAATCATTCGTTGTTTACGAAAAAGGGGGAATAATGTTAGTACTCACTAGAAAGAAGGAAGAGGGCATTGTTCTTGGGGATAGTATTAAAGTATACGTACTCGGAATTAGCGACGGAAAAGTAAAGCTGGGAATTGATGCGCCGTCGGATGTTGTCGTCTTGCGAACAGAAGTGTATGAAAAAGTGGAGAGGAGCAATAGAGAGGCGCTTCGAACATCCGGATCGATTGATTCGCTGAAAAAAGAATTTGGCAAATTAAAAAAATAGGAAGGGGAGTCGAACTTCGTTTCGTGGAGGAATGGGTCGACGTGTTTCTTGTTCAATTGTAATAATGGGTGTCGGTACTTCGTTTTTCAATTACTTGTAGATAATAAATTTGTATATGATAAAGTTCCACATTGTAATAGCTCCTGTTTTGAAAAAAGGAGCTATTTCTTTCGGAATACCTAGTCCGACCAACCACTTTATTAAGACGTAGTTGCCGACATAGGCGTTAAATAATACCAGCAGTAGGTAGAGCAGAAGTTCTCGTTTGGGATTTCCCTTGGATTCAAATGTCCATTTTCGTGTCGCGATAAAAGTGGCGATAAATAGCAAGATGTAGATAGTAACCGACGCGATAGCATAGTCGATTCCGACTAATTTTATTAAGAGAAGGTAAAGAATGTACTCGACAAGAAAGGCGCTGCCGCCTGTGACGACATAGCGAAATAGTTGTTTTTTTAGTACCTCATTTTTTAATAGTTTCAAGAACATCTCCTGCTAATTTATATATTAAGTCCATCTCTGGCTTTCCGAACATCGACTCTGCGATTTTTGTCGACAATGGGTTTAGCACTCGATTTTTTCTATATCGTAAATAAAACCAATCCGCTGAGAGAAAGAATAATAAACCCCGCGATAAGATTGCCGAGGGCGATTGCCGGAAAGGCTCGGGTAAATCGTATGTCCAAAAATGTTGCCACTAAGGCACCCGACCATACGCCCGTTCCGGGCAGAGGGATGCTGACAAATAGAACCAATCCTAAAAAACCATATTTTTTCACCAATTTCGAATGAGCGGTTGCTTTTATTTTTAAGCGGTCATCTATTTTTTTTCCTATTTTGCTATGACTGATCTGTTTTAAAAAGGGGCGTATTAAAAGTAGTAAAAAAGGTGCCGGAAGCAAGCTGCCGATATATGCAAATAGAGCCGCGCGCAAAGGACAGAGCCCCATGGCGATTCCAGCCGGAATGCCACCTCGCAGCTCGATAATCGGAAGCATCGAGGTGAGTACGGTCATTAATTCGGTTTTTAGAAGTTCAATAAAATTTGCCAATTTCGCTGATGTTCTTTCCGTTTAAGAAAAATCTCTCCCTTGTTTTTGGGGGTAATGCTTCCTTTTTTCTTTCGTTCACTTAAAATGATCGATAAATATACTTGCATTTACTAAAACCCATATGTACATTGTACAGTATATTTCATAAAAAAGTACAGTATATTTCACAAAAATACGCATAGGGATGGACGGGAGGAATCGCTTTGGACTAAAAGTTGCGAATTGGTCGAATATAGAGAAGGTCGTTGATATTTCCGGTGATGTCCAATTCTTCCGTTAATGTTTCGTCTTTATTTTCGTAAAAAACAGTGACAGTGATGTTGTAGGGATCGCTCAGACGTTCGTCATTCCAGTTTATCGTCGAGGGTGCGACGGGTAGGATGTATTCGGCAGTCCATGCATCGTCGGATGGATGGGCGAGCAGAGGAAAATCCACCGTGTAGCCAAATTCTTCCCGATACTCATATAGCACGCCGTCCGCGTTTCGGTAGCTCATGGATTCGAGTTCGGGAGAGAGTTCGATTTCAACTTTTTTTACCGCCTCGGTATCGGAAATATTTTCGATAGAAAAGCGAATTTTTTCATAGCCCATAAATCGCCGATCGTCTTCCCATTGATGCCAAGTTCCTTCGACATTAATCGACCAGTCGGGACGTTCGTTCTCTTCGTCGTCCTCCTCGTCTTGGTCATCGTAGTCGTCATCGTCCTCCTCGACATCCTTTTCGGTGTTAAAAATATCCTCGTCATTATCCTTGTCGCTGTCCTTGTTTTTTTCTTCAGGGCACTCCCCTTTGTAAATGGCGTAGAAATTAAAGCCGATGGATACTTCCTCGCCTTCGTAACCGATATGGCTGGGTTCCATTTCTCCGATAAAGAAATAGTCGGATTTTTGCATGACAATCGTTTTCTTGTGCACAGGGCAGGTAGATGTTATGGTCATCGGAAGCCCTTTTCCATACCACGGCACTTTAATATGCCACTGGTCATTGTGCCAGACGAATATCGCCGGCGGGGAGGTGTTGTTTGGTACGATTTTCTCGACTTTGTGTGCATAGCAAGGGTAGTTTACAGAAAGTATAATACAGGTAGTACACAGTAGTTTTAAGAGTAGTAATAGTTTCTTATTCATCGTTCCTTGTCCCTCCTTTTTGGTGTAGAGTAACATAATTAACATAATATGTCAATTTATACAATCAAATACTTTTTTAAATTGTCAAAAGCAAAGTTCCCTTGGACTTTTCTGTAGTGTGGATTAACATTTCAATCGCGGGACATGCGAAGCGAGTCGTCGTTTGAAACGATGTAGTTAAGTTTCAGAATATTGCTAGAGAACTATCGAAGAAGAAAGTAAAAGAAGACCGAGATAGTCTCGATCTTCTTCACTACTGTATACTTTGCAAACTATTTTTGCATGGACTCAACAAACCACAATCGTTTTCTGTAGCTCTCAATATGATCTTCCATAAGCGCCACACCTGAGAAATGGTCTTCTTCGTCAAGCAGTTTTCGAAGCGCGGTAGCCTGATCTTTTAGAACAGTAAGATCCGCCTTGATGTGTCCCAGAACATCCTTTGTGCTGATTTCTTTTGACTCGAGTTCTTCGATAGTCGCTTTTTCTAAATATGTTTTTAGATTGGAATCCGGTACAAGACCGTCCATTCTTTGGATTTCAGCTACCTGATCCATGTATTCGAAAATTTCGTCGTACATTTCTTCGAGATAAAGATGCATTTGCGGGAAATCTCGTCCGACGCAGTTCCAATGAAGATTGTGAAGCTTTATAAGTTCCACCGCGATATTCGCTAAGTATGCGTTTAATTCTTTTTGTTTCATATTCTCCCCTTTCTCTCCCGAGTATGTACCCAGGAGAATTGCTGTGCTGTCCTTTTGTGGATATGTTTTTACTAATTTACTTGTCTTGTTTAAATGTAAGGAACCAGTCCTTCATTTCGTATCCATCGCCTTTTGCCAGCATTTCTCTGTCTGAGACTTCGCTACATGTTGATGGAGGAGGCATAATAACGTCTTTTCCCGGTTCCCAGTTAGCAGGAAGAGCCACTGACTCAGCATCTGATTTTTGAAGACCTAGGATAATTCGTTTAATCTCTGCGAAATTTCTTCCAAGAGAAGCCGGGTAGTATAGAATGGTTCTTACTTTGCTTTCCGGATCAATGAAGAATACGGCACGAACAGCGCTTGTGTCCGATTCGCCTTGAAGCATTCCGTAAAGTTTCGCTACTTCCATTTTAATATCCGCGATAACCGGGAATTCAATGGATGGATTTTCGATTCCATTCCAGCTATATCCTTTGATAGCGTTAATCCATCCGAGGTGTGAGTGAATAGAGTCGATGGAAAGTCCTAGTAGTTGAGTGTTTATTTTTTTGAATTCACTTAGTAAGCTTTGGAATGTCATGAATTCTGTTGTACATACCGGTGTGAAATCGGATGGGTGTGAGAATAGAATGGTCCATTTTCCTGCGAAATCATCTGGGAAATGAATTTCTCCCTGTGTTGTTTTTGCTACAAATTCCGGTGCTTTTGTTCCGATTAACGGAAAGTTTACTTGTTGATTTTGGTCTGACATATGTCCTCCTTTTATTTTCGGGTTTCCCCACTTGGTTTCTTTTTATCGTAAGGCGCCTAGCCCTAAGTACCTTGATTTTTTCGAACTACTTCGCTTGACACGATGAACAAATTCCTCGCAGCGTAATCTCTTCCTTATCAATTTGGAATCCTTCCAGTCCCGCATACTTGTTGTGATATGTGTAAGGAAAGTTGTAGATTGTTTGACACACTTTACAAATAAAATGCCCGTGAGAGTCGGTGAGAATATCGTATCGCATTTCCATATTGTCCGCTGAAAAGGTGCTGATAATTCCCTTGCCGCTAAATAGCCTCAGCGCATTGTAGACAGTTGCTCTCGAAATAGCCGGAACATTGTTGCTCAATGCTTTGTAGATGGTATCCGCCGTCGGGTGCGTGTGATGACACAAAAGATAGTTTAGTACTTGTATTCGTTGATATGAAGGCTTGATGTTATTTTCCGTCATTAATTTTATCGCTTCATCTCTATAAGTTTCCATCATTCCCCCATGCAGGTACGTAGCCGAACGGCTTTTCCTCTTGTGCTGCTTGTTTATCCTTTTCCCTTTTGACTAAATTTAATTTGATTTTAAATTTAGATTTAGATTAAATCTAATACTATTATAAGGATAAAATTGTACACAGTCAATGTCTATTTTGTAAACTTTTCATTTGACCTGTTTTTTGTCTTTACTTTCAATGATTTGAAAATAAAAATTGAACTCTTTGTAATGATAAATATTTTTTTGTTTTTTCGCTAAAGTGCGTTTGTGATATGACGATAGTTTATGCGGATAAGCCGGTACAGGATGTGCCGGTTATCCGATAGCCGGTGGTTCGAAAGAACAAGGGGTGCTTACCGAAAGTAAGCAAATGTGGCTACCAACACAGCCGGTGCAAAATCAATCGAGAAACTTTCATCAGGTTACCGAATTAACCGTGCGGGAGATGACGCTGCAGGACTGGCGATTTCTGAGAAGATGAGATCACAGGTACGAGGTCTAAACCAAGCATCAAGAAACGCCCAAGATGACATTTCGCTTGTTCAAACTACGGAGGGTGCGCTAAATGAGACCCATGCAATCATTCACCGAATGAGAGAAATGGCGGTTCAGTCTGCCAACGATACCAATACGGATGAAGACAGACAAGCACTTCAAAACGAAATGGATCAGCTTGCTCAAGAAGTAACACGTATCGCAAACAATACCGAGTTCAACACTCGTAAACTTCTTAATGCGGTCGGCGATTTGACCTTCCACATTGGGGCGAACACCGACCAAAACATGCAATTTTCCGTAAAAGCGATGGATGCGAAGAGTTTGGGTCTTACAGAGGATATAACTGCTGCAAATGTAAGTGGTTCACAGACTGATGGAACGAACTCAGTGACAATTGCAGGGCAACAGAATTCTTTATTGAATGGTTATACTATTACTTTTAATAATTCAGGATCAGCGGGTAGTGAAGCGGTAGCTGTGTCTGGAAAAGTCATTACGATTACTGGGGGAGACACCAGTAGTGTATCTCAGATTAATGGTGCTTTAAGCTCTGCTAATGTTTCAGGAAATCCTGATTTAGAAGCGGCGATTCAGGCACTTAGCATTACTCAGGATGCTGGAACTTCGACATTAGCTACAATGTCGGTTGGAGGACCAATCACTCTTGATGGTGGAGCAGCAGCAGCACAATCTGCAGCGGCGACATTCAATGCTCAGCACGGTGTAGCGACAGAAGCGGTGGTTGCGAAAGGAATTAATATTTCTACCCAAGTAAGTGCGAACACAGCGATCACAAGAATCGACTCGGCGTTAAAAGCGGTTTCGGATCAACGGGCGGAACTAGGTGCGGTACAAAACAGACTATCTCACACGATTAAGAACCTCGACGTATCCAGTGAGAACCTACAGGAGAACAATATTCTTCAGCAGGCTTCTCAAGCAATGCTTGCCCAAGCAAATCAGGCTCCGCAGGGCGTTCTACAACTTCTACGATAGTTTTTTACTCGATTTTCCGCGCTAGCTTCCTGAACGGCAGATTGTTCTCGCTAGCCCGGAAAACCTCTCTGTAAAAAGAGTTATAGAAGAAATTTGTAATTTATAATGAACAGTTAAAACAGAAACAAACACCGGCGAGTAGCTTCCATATGCGGGAGCTATTTTTTTTGCTTGGGAATTTCCGCACTAGCTTCTCAATCTGCGACTTCACTCTCGTTCATGAACGTTTTTGTTCTATTCTCGTCGAGTTCGTTCTTGATTGCTCGCTAGTGCGAAAATTCCTGCGCAAAAAGATACAGTATTTTACTCTCGTCGAGCTCAAATTCGTTTGTTCATTCTTAGAAAAATTCCCTGCGCAAAAATAATTTTAACAGCTTTGTTCTTTTATTTGTTTATAAGTGAGTGTGTTTAAAAATTGAAGGAGTTTCTAATGCGAAAAATTTGTATCTAAAAAAGAATGAGAATGATTTTTGAGGTATAATAATATGGGAGGATTGCATGAAAATTTTGTTAGTAGGTTTTGAGCCATTTGGTGAGTTGAGTAGTAATTCTTCGGAACGGTTGGTGTCAAGTGTTCCAAATCATATTGAGTGGAAGCGCTGTTCGGATATAGAACCGGTTTGTCACCAGGTTGAGATTGTGAAGCGAATTCTTCCGGTTACAGTAGAAGGGGCGTTTTCTTCCATTAAAGAGGCGTTTTTAGAACATCGACCGGATGTGGTGCTATGTGTGGGGCAAGCCGGCGGGCGCGCTGATATTAGTGTTGAAATGCTGGGAATTAATCAATGTGATTTTTCGATTCCCGATAATAGTGGGAATCGATTGGTGGGAGAACCGATTGTGCCGAATGGCAGAGAGGCGTTTTTTACCACCATTCCTTGTCGGAAGATTGTCGATACCTTACAGAATCGGGGGATTCCTGCGAGTTTGTCCTACAGTGCGGGGACGTATATTTGTAACTATACAATCTATCGTGTGGGCGAACTACTAGCGAAGTATCCAGAGGTTCGTTTTGGTTTTCTTCATATTCCATACTTGCCGGAGCAAGTGGCGATGTTGTATCGAGATCAGGATAAAAAGAATCTTCCGTCCATGACATTGGGATTGCTTGTCGATGCATGTAAGATTTTATTCGAGGAATGTTTGTAGGGTTCTGCCCTTCTCATCCTAAAGGACTTGTGATGCTGAATTGCTTTGAATAAAAGTATGTAATGATTTTAAATAAAATTCTGCATTTTAAAAAATGTAGTTAAAAATTAGGAGATATGGTATGAAGCGTGGGTTGATTGTCTTGTTGTCTTTTTTTGTTCTATTATTTTTGGTACTATTCAATATTATTGATTTGGGATGGGATTGAACGATCAAATCTTCGCCTAAAATTGGTATTATCACTGGTAGTGGAGACCAAAATGCAGAATATGATATTGCGATTGAAGAGTTGACGCATGAGTTGGGAAACAAGGTGGTCGTCCGTCGTTTTTCTGATGATTTTTTAAGTGATGCAGAAGGTGGTGTTGCGCAGTGTGTCTTGGATTTGGGGGAAGACCCGAGTATTAAGGCGATTGTGTTCTGTCCTGCGATTAATGTGGGAGTTGATGTGATCCGTTTTGTGAAAGAGCGACGACCGGATATTATGTTTATTTCTTGTGCAGCGTCGGGCGATCCTGAGGAAGTGATTTCTTTTTCGGATATTGTGATGCGAATTAATGACTTGGAAACGGGGGAAGCAATTTCGCGTATTGCCAAGAAAATGGGGGCAAAGACCTTGGTACACTACTCTTTTCCGCGACATCTCGGTTACAAGACGATTGCGTTGAGACGAGAGCGCATTATGGAAGAATGTGAAGAACTGGGAATTGAATTTGTCGACGCCATGGCGCTCGATCCGGTCAGTGAGGTTGGTATCAAGGCGGCGCGGGAGTTTATTGCGAGTGATATTCGAACAAAGTATGACGAATACGGAAGGGATACGGCGATTTTTTGTACGAATTGCGGTTTGCAGGTTCCTGTCATTCAAACGGTTACCGAGCTGGGAATGATTTATCCGCAGCAGTGTTGCCCATCGCCTTTTCATGGGTATCCTGAAGCATACTATATCGCGATGGATGAGATAAATGGCAATTCGCAGAAGATGTTGGAGTCGATTCGAGACAAATTGGTCGCCAATGGTCAAGAAAATCGAATGTCGACATGGTATGTTTCGATCAATCAAGTTATGCTGAAGGCTGGTGTGTACTATGCGGATTTGTGGATTCGGGGGGAGATTGAGGACCGAAATAATCCCGATGTGCTGTATGGGTTGTTGAATAGTTTTGCCGGTATGACGGATCATAATGAGATTCGGATTGAAAATCAGTATGTTGAGAAGAAAGTACGAGGGGAAAAACCATTGGAAAATTATTACTTAATTATGGCGCCGTATGTTGATTTTTCGGACGGTATCGATTGTATGAATATGGATGATGTAGGTGAACCGTGGCAGTCTATGGAAAAAGAATAGCGGTTGCATTATTTGGAGAATCTCACGGGAAGGCGGTGGGTGCAACAATTTCCGGAGTTCCTTCCGGATTGTCGATTGATTTTGACTTCGTAAGATATCGGTTGGAGCAGCGACGGTCAGGTGTCTTACAGGTTTTTTCTTGTGAGGATAAGAGGAGTGCCGAGGAGCAAGGAGATTTTTGTCAGAAAAGCTCGGAAGAGGGGTTGAGTGAGGATGACAAGGAACGACATGCTGATATTAGTGAGGGCGCGAGGGGGTCTGCTTTTCGCGACTATGTGACCGCTCGTGGAGAAAGCGATGATTTTGAGGTCTTTAGCGGCGTGAATCCGGATGGCACAGCGATGGGCACGCCGATTTCGGTGATGTTTGCCAATCGCGATGCCCGACGAAGTGATTACAAGGAAATTGTGAGGTGTTATCGTCCGTCTCATGCGGACTATGTTTCTGCTGTTCGTTCAAATGGTTTTGCCGATATTTCGGGAGGAGGTCATTTTTCAGGTCGTCTTACGGCACCCTTAGTTTTCGCGGGGGCGATTTGTGAAACCCTTCTTGCGGAACGGGAAATCTACCTTTCTTCGCAGATCGTCTCGATTGGGGGACATCGTGTTCCGCGAGAGTATTTTCAGAGGAGAAAAGATCCGATCGGCAAACAAGTCGGGCATGAGAAAGAGAACGCTTTAGAGAACAATGAATTTCTGAAATATCGAAGAAATGATGACTTGGACGAGGTGGTAGATTATCGACAGGCTATGGAGAATAGAAGGGGCGATAAACAGGGTGCCGAGAAACCAGGTGCTGATCAGCAACAAAGTAGTTCAGCCCAAGATAGAGGAGAATACTACAATACCGAGGATGCTGAGGAATTTGAACAATTTTTAGATTCCCTAAGGCGGGCGGGCGATTCCGCCGGTTGTTTGGTAAAGGTGCGAATTGACGGTATGCCTGTCGGTGTGGGAGAACCGTTTTTTGATACGCTGGAAGGCGAAATCGCGAAGGCGGTTTTTGCGGTGCCGGCGGTAAAAGGCGTGTCGTTCGGCGCGGGGTTCGGCTTTGCCGATGCGCGCGGTTCCGAGGTTCGCGATGCGTTTTGTTTGGCAGACGGCGCGAGGAGGGAGGCAGTGAAAGGCTGCGGGAGCGCGGACATGTGTCGTGATGAAGCGATGGAACAAACCGGTGATAGGGTTGGCTCGGAACAACTTTTCACGGCGAATCCCCCTCGCGCTGTGGATACGACGGGAATGGAACAAACCCTTGCCGAGCGCTATCGGCATGTTCGAACCAAGACCAATTACAATGGCGGCATCAACGGCGGTCTGTCTAACGGCATGCCGATCGAGCTCTCCGTCGCCGTAAAACCCGCCGCGAGCATAGCGCAGCCCGTGGAAACCTTGGATTTTCAGACGATGAAGATGGCTGAGCTATGCACGCCGCCCGCCCGCCATGACCGTATTATCGGACTTCGGGCGATTGTCGCAATACAAGCGGCGGTCGCATTGGCGATTGCTAATTTTACACGAGATTTATAGTTTGTCAGATTCGCTGTTTTAAGTCCCTATCCTTGTTTTAAGCCCCTATCCTTTGGACATTGTTCGGAACGATGGTGCGACTGTCATTTTAGCTTCGACAGTTCCTAGGTGCAGTGTTTTTCTATTGTTTGGCTCGGGTTAGCGCTGATGGGTGGGATAAGTATAGATAGTGGAAGGCTATGCTAATAAAAACCGTTTAATAAATTTAGTAATGCTGGTAGGATGCGAGTAGGGGTAAATGATGAAAAAGTACGCGTTGGTAGGAAAGCGTTTATCATATAGTTATTCGAAACGAATTCATGAATTTTTGATGAGTTCTTTTGATTGCTTTGAGGAGGGAGTGTACGACCTGGTAGAAATGGACAAGGTCTTGCATCAAGGTGTTCTCTCCTTGCCCTGCGGCTATGACGGCTTTAATATTACGAATCCGTTTAAACGTGAGCTGGCGCTCTATTTCGGCGCTTTTGACAAGGGGGAAGACGTAGTGATTGCTCCATCGTACGAGAAGGCTTCCGTTGAGAATGCGCTTTCTCACTCCTCCATTTTGAGTGATAGCGCTCTCTATCGCGCCGTGTTGCAAGAGTCGGTAAATACTTTAGAATCCCGATCCGGAAGCGTTGAGCCATCGTTTTGGGAGACGGTCGAACGGAATGACCGTCGGGATGCTGCGGCAGATTCTTGTGGAAGATGGTCGGTAGCAAATACGGATGTCGGCGGTTTTTTGTACGCTTTTGGGGATATGTTACAGGAATGCGAGACGGTCTGTATCTTAGGGCGAGGGGCAACATCGAAAATGGTGCAAGCTATTGCCGGTCGCTATTCCAAACGAGTCGTGGTGATCGGTCGCGAGGGATTGGGGAGGAAGCCGGAAGATGATATCGGCAAAATATTGCTCGTGAACTGTACGCCGATCGGGACGCGGCGATCGCTGCCTGAGCAAGGAGTTTTGACTGAAAAAATAAGGCGTGGAGGGAGTGAAGCGATTCGCAATCATTCGAATGAACGCCGTGGCGATGGTTTAAAAAAATCTCCTCTTGATTTATTCTCTCAACAGCATGCGCTGGACGAGTTTTCTAGGCTCGGGATTAAGGAAGAAAGCATACGGCGATTTTCCGGTGTCGCCGATCTCGTGTACAATCCCGAGAGGACACCCTTGGTTGCGCTTGCTGAAGACAGCGGAATATCAGCGAAAAGCGGATTGATTATGCTGATTGCTCAAGCCGTTCTCGCTCAGCAATTCTGGAATCGTCTGACGAAGAGCGGTTTAGCAAGGGGGGCTCGATTGGAACATTCGCCGTTTTTTCTTTCTTCGTTATCGGAGCTGAAAAGAATAGTGGACGAAACCCATAGTGCTCTTTTCAGCAAAGAGTAAGCACCATACAATTTTGACATTTATTGCCATTTATAGTATAGTAAAGGCATGAAAAGATTGCGAGCGAAAATACGGTATTTTTTAATAGGGTTTTCCCTTTTTGACCTCCTTTTTCGATGGGGCAAACGTCTTCTGCATTCTCCTTTGTTGTACTTCTACCTTCTTGTCGTGTTTTTTTTGTTTTTTCGCGCCTACCTTCCCATGGCGGATATAGAAAGACACGCGGAGTTACTGGAGCGGACGAATCCGATAGAGGGGAATGCTCGATCGGACGACCTACAGGATGTGGGGACAGAGTCTTATGCTTTGTCGGATAAGATAATGACAACCGGCGTCGGCAAACCGATGGAAAATTCCCAATATATTAACGAGACAGCTTTGGTTCAAGCGGGTACGGACAATGAATTGTCTGCTACCACGCAAACAGGAAAGGATACCTTGTCCAGGGACGATGGGCTTTCGGAGACACGACGAGCATTTGGAAATACTTCCGGAAAAGGTTATACTATAGATGAATTTAATCAATTGACTGAGGACGAGCTGACCGACTTTAAAGGGGTTGGCGAAGTGACGGCGGCGGCAATCGTCGAACTTCGAACATTGCGCGGAGGCTTTGAGAGTTTTGATGAACTTCTCGATGTCAAGGGCATTGGTCCGGCAAAACTGAAAAAAATACTGGGTGGTGAATAGTGAAGAAATTAACAGACTTTACGAATCGATTTGGCTGAGCAGCGAAGATAGGTCCGGAGACCTTGTCGCAGGTTCTGCGGCAGTTACCCACAATAAATGATCCAAGAGTATTGGTTGGCTTTGACGGCAGTGATGATGCAGCAGTTTATCAGTTGGATAATGGTATGGCGATGATTAGCACGCTGGATTTTTTTACGCCCATGTTGGATGATCCCTATGTGTTTGGACAGATTGCGGCGGCGAATGCCTTAAGTGATGTCTATGCTATGGGGGGGGATCCTATTCTCGCACTGAATATTGTCTGTTTTCCCTGCGAACTTCCGCCGGAGATGCTGGGCGATATTCTTCGAGGCGGTGTCGACAAGGTTGCCGAAAGCGGCGCGGTGGTTATAGGTGGTCACAGTGTTGAAGATGCTGAGCCGAAGTATGGTATGAGTGTGACGGGGTTGGTGGATAAAGAGAAGATATGGTGCAATAATGGCGCCAAGGCAGGAGATGCGCTGATTTTGACCAAGCCCATCGGGTCGGGGGTACTCAGTACCGCTCTTCGCGGAGGCTTACTGAACGATGCGGATGCGGAGGAGCTGATTGCGGTAATGACGACTTTAAACAAGTATTCAGCTGACGCAGTGAAAATGACGGGCGTTCCTGTGAATGCTTGTACTGATATTACGGGTTTTGGTCTACTAGGACATCTCTATGAGATGACCGGTGATTCGCTTACGGCGGAACTTTATCGCGGTGATATTCCTCTTTTAAAGAATGCACTGGATATGGCAAATATCGGGATGATTCCCTCCGGAGCGTACAATAATGTAGCGCATTTAGCGGGACGTGTCGACAGTGAAGATGATGTATTTCTTCGTTTGCTTTGTGATCCTCAAACCTCTGGGGGACTTTTGTTTGCGATTCCTGAGGAATATGCACAGCAAGCGTTGGACGTGATTAATGAGGCGACATCGATAAAGGCGGCTGTTGTTGGACGAATGATTGAAAGAAGGCGAAAGGCAATTTATGTTATTTCCTAGGTGATATTTGTTTTTCGGTAAAATTGCTTAAGAAAAGGTACCACATAGTAGGGCCGAGAGTAAAAACGAAGTGAAGTAAGGAAAGACAAAGTAAAGTTGGTATGGTGATGAAAAAAAACGGCGTAGAAAAGGACGAGGTAAAAAACATTTTAAAGAATTTGCCGAGGGTGGATTTTTTAATTGAGCAGTGCATGGCGGCGGAGGGCGATCTTGGCGTATTTGCTGCAAAATTAGAGCGTCGATACTTGCGAAAAATAATCAATGATAGTTTGGATGAGGTGCGACAAGAAGTATTGACAGGCAGTATTCTGTCGTCTGGGCGGGCGGATGCGATGTTGAACAGACGGATAGAACAACGGATTTTGGAAGTCGGTTCGGGAACGATTCGACGTGTTGTCAACGGTACCGGCGTTCTTCTCCACACGAATTTGGGACGAGCGGTCGTTCAAAGTAAGGGCTTGGATGATTTTATCGGTCACTATAGCAATCTTGAGTTTGATGTTGAAACGGGAGAGAGAGGCAGTCGAAATGACCACTTGAGTTCTTTGTTAGAGCTTATGACCGGTTGCGAAGCGGCGATTGCGGTGAATAATAATGCGGCAGCGGTGATGCTTGTGCTTGCGGCGATTGCCAAGGACAAAGAGGTCGTGATTTCTCGCGGCGAGCAGGTGGAAATCGGGGGGAGTTTTCGAATTCCCGAAGTGGCGGAGCTTTCGGGCGCGAGGTTAAAGGAAGTAGGGACGACGAATCGAACCAGAATGTCGGATTATCAACAGGCGATGGCGGATGATACGGCAATGATTTTTCGTGTCGAACCGAGTAATTTTTCTGTTGTGGGTCAAGGCGGTAGACCGACGAATGCCGAACTGTACGAATACAGCAAGCAATGTGGCGTGCCGTACTATGTTGATCTGGGTTCGGGATTACTGGATATTGATCATCTCTGCGGTGCGGTCTCACGAGAGGTGGCAGAAAAAAAATTAGTGCCCAACGCTCTGGCAAATGCGGATATTGTATCGTTTTCCGGGGACAAACTGCTTGGGAGCAGTCAAGCGGGAATTATCGCGGGAAAAAAAGAGTATATTGATAGGTTGACGCGTCATCCGCTGTACCGTGCGATGAGATTGGATAAGGCGACGATTTACACCCTTACCAGGACGATTAGCGCTTTTTTAATGGGGGAAAAACCGCTTCTTTTAAACTTGATTGCAATGGATGCGGACGAAGTGAAGGAACGAGCGGAGCGGTTTCTTAAGCGTTTGGAAGAGAGCGCTTTTCAGGGCTTGGAATATCAATTAACGGAACAAACCTCGAGTATTGGGGGTGGAACATTTGCGCATAGTGCCATACCATCTTATGGGGTGCTGATGAAATGCGACAAATGGACTACGGACGCATTTGCGAGAAAACTTAGACTTAGCATTTATCCTGTGGTAACAATGGTTGGCGAGGAGTGGCTCGCTTTGGATTTTCGAACAATTTTAGAAGGTGATGAGGATTTGATTATTGAATCTTTAAGTCATATACTCCTTAAAATTTAAAAAGTTATTTTTTTGTTTTATATTTTTTTACACATTTGTGGTAAAATTGATTTAAAAATAGAAAGAAATTAATGTAAAAAAATAAAAAGGAGGGATTATGGCTGAAAAGATATTGATTATTGATCAGGAAGATTCTTTAGTAAAAGGGCTAAAGTTTAGTCTTGAGCAAGAAGGATATGATGTTGTCACAATGCTTGACGGAAAAAGTGCTTACGATTCGGTTCTCAATGAGAATTTTGACATGGTCATTATGGAAATGGATTTGCCGTCTGTTTCGGGGCTTGAGATTTGTAAGAAAATTCGGGAAAAATCATTTATACCTGTTATTTTTTTGACAAATAAATCCGATGATTCATCGAAGGTGCTTGGGTTTGAGTACGGTGCGGACGACTACGTCACAAAACCCTTTGTTATGCTCGAGTTGAAGGCTAGGATTAAGGCGTTGTTTAGACGATGTAAACTTCCTGATACAATGAATCCGACCAATATTATTAAAATGGGCGATTTTATGATTAATACACTGGGGCGAAAAGTACAGATTAAGGACAGAAGTATTAATCTTACGGCGAAAGAGTTTGATTTACTTCTCATGATGGTATTAAATTCAGAAAAAGTATTTTCACGGGAAGAGTTGCTGGATGCAATATGGGGCTATGAGTACTATAGTGATGTTCGAACAGTTGATGTACATGTTCGAAGATTAAGGGAAAAAATAGAAATTGATTCTTCGAAACCGGAGTATATTCAGACGAAGTGGGGAGCAGGTTACTTCTTAAAATTAGAAAGCGATGAAAAAACCGCTTAGTAGTGGAAGAGTACTTGATCAGGCACACTGTGTGTAAAGAATAGATCGTTTAAATTATTTTTTCTTACTGGACTGCATTTAATTGGAGAAATCACATACGATGAGTATGTGATTTTTTTCAGTTCCGTGCTTCAGTATGCTGAATGCCGACCATGGCATTATTTTTTTATCGTGATTTTATTTTCAGTTCCGGCGCGAAGTTTAGCGATATTTGGACGGTGTTTTAGTAGGATAAATAAGGTAAAAAGAATCGGCACGAGGGCGTGCTCTGCGCCGAATAGAACACCAATCGCAATGGGAAAGACAACGGCGCTTGTCATTGAAGCGACAGACATGTACTTGGTTGTAAAAATCAGGGTGAGCTGTACCGCGGCGATAATGAGAAAGACCGTCGGACTGAGAGCGAGAATAACACCGGCAGTGGTGGCTGCTCCTTTTCCACCCTTGAAATGTAAGAATATCGAGTAGCAATGTCCCAGCACGGCGACAAGACCGGCAGTGCATGCGAGATGAAAAGGCATTCCCAGTACCAGTGCAATATAGGTAGGCGCAATTCCTTTGAGCATGTCAAAGACAAGACAGATAAGGGCGATTGGAAACCCTGCTGTTCTCAGTACATTCGTAAATCCGGGGTTTTTACTTCCGCTCGCTAGAACATTGTAGCCGAACAATCGCGGAATGATCGCAGAAAACGGAATTGCCGAAAAAAAATAGGTGACGACAAAAAAAAGGATAAAGGAAAAAGAACCCGTCTGTGAGACGGCGTCCAATGATAGTGTCAGTAAAGCGGTCAATATGTCCTTCATAATTCCTCCACGTATAGTAGTGTACCAAATTTCCAATAGGGAAATCAAATGAATCAATAAATTTCCATTTAATTACATAAATGCTATTTTTATGATATAATAAAAGTATGAAAAGACCATTTTTTGTAAGTGTTGTACTGGTCGCTCTTGTCCTTTTTTTTATGCAGAGCGCTTCCTACTATTCCATGGTACGAAGTAGTAGGCTTGCTCATCCTTCGCATGAAAAACAGGAGATTGTCCCATATTCTTTTCATGCGGAGATTATGGATAAACAAGGGCAGAAAATGATTGTAAAGGTAGTGGACGGCGACTGGCGAGGACGACAAATTGTGCTGAAACTCTCGCGGGAGGAGAATCGAGACTTTCTCGAAGCGACGACAATTTCCGTCCTCGTGAACAAGAATGAGAAACAGTTTGTCAGCTCGAAAAATGATGCCTTTGATTATGATAAATACCTTTATTCACAAGGGTGTACAGGAGTTTACAAGGTGCTTGATATCGAAGTCGTCGGCACAGGTTTTTCTTACTACAAGCTGAAGCGCAATGTGCGTGCAGCAGTGGGAAATCGGATCGAACGCCATGCTCTGGGGTCTTTGCTCTCCGCTCTTGTACTGGGTGAAAAGAACGATTATGAATGGTATGAACGAATGAAGGGCTTGGGTATTAGTCATTTGCTCGTCATATCAGGGCTTCATTTTGCGATTATGCACCGCTTTGTGCTGTTCCTTCTCCATCCGCTGAAAAAGGAACGTGTCCGTACTATGCTCGTCCTCCTTGTGATTAGCGTGATGTTTTTTGTCGTGCAGCCGAGTTATTCCGCTATGCGCGCTTATATTACGGTGATGTACTGTGAGGTCGCGAAGCTCTTGGATCGAAAGGTTGATGTACTGACGACGCAGGCGTTTGCGCTCCTCTGTATTTTGATCTGCACGCCCTCTGCTGTTCTGTCGGGAGGGTTGTACCTCAGTTTCTACCTCTACTTGTCAATTGTGTTTGTTTATCGAAAACTATCGAAGAATATCGGGATCCCTCTTTGGGATATGTTTCGTTTTTCCGTGTACATACAGTTTGTCACTGCGCCGGTACTACTATTTTTATTTGGCAGATTGAATCTTTTATCCGCGCTTGCGAATGTCCTTGTTGTGCCCTTGTTTGGAATTGTGGTTCCCTTTGCATTTGCTACCCTTACATTCTGTGCGATTCCTTTTTTGGGCAATGTGTTGGTATTCTGCTGGCAAGTGCTGACGTGGGCGGTAGGAAATCTTGTGGCGATCAGTCCGCTCTACACCGTAAACATGGGGATGCGGGGCTTTGAGTGGATGCTGCTCGGTGTTGCGATTTTGATTCTCCCCTATGTGTTTCCTTCCCTAAGAGTTCGACAAAAAGAGCGCTATACAATCTACGTCTTGTCCTTTGTTCTCTGTTTTTTTTCGATACCTCGTTCGGAGAACGAAGTCGTTGTCTTTGATGTCGGTCATGGGGACAGTGCGTTTTTTCGATTTGGGAGCATTACCTGTCTTGTCGACGTCGGAATGGGCTATACGGATATTGCGAATGAATTAATTCATCGTGGGATTTCGAAAATTGATATTTTGGTCGTTACTCACGCTCACCAAGATCATCACGGAGGATTGGAAAAATTACTTGAACGAATGAACGGACATGTGGAGTATGTGTTTTTGACAGAGAATACGGCGGAAAAATATCCGGATGTCAAGGCGCGTATTGTAGCAGCCGACGAGCACTACCTGGTGAAAAAGGGAGCGGATACTGTCACATTGGATTTGTATCGCTTCTACAGTGCGAGTGATGAAAACGACAATGGAATTTGCGTTCGATTTCAACATGATGATTTTGTCGCTTATGAGTTTGGCGATGCAGGGAAAGCGATTATCGAGGGCATGAATATCACAGAACCCATTGATTTTGCACCGGTTCCACATCACGGGTCTGCCACGTCGGTCAGTCCTTCACTCTACTTTGATAATCCACCGGTGTTTATGACCGTTTCTCATTCGACAAAGTATACACTTCCCTCCGAGGCGTTTTTGCGTGCCGTTGAAGAAAGTGGTGTTCGCGTTATTTCCACCTACTACAGCGGGTGCACTACCTATGACGGAAAACATTACAAAAGCTATCTTTCGCCTTGATTTGAGAGGTTTTTTGTTGAAATAATTGGATTGTTCTATCTAAAAAATTTAATTGTTCTATCTAAAAGACGTACGTAGTGAAGGGTGAAAGAAAAGGGAATCATTCGTCGGCACTGAGGTTCTGTGCACTCCGGATTCCCTTTTTTGTTTATTGTACTTGCTTTCTTTTTTTCTTTTCCCTTACTGTACTGGCTAAAAGTTTTTATCCAAAGACTTGCTCCCCAAAGACCGGGCTTTGCGCCGGAGCAGTTTAACAGATGACGTCGATACCGCATCGCTTAACAATTCGATACATTGTTTTATTACATTAAACCGGATTGCAGCGAGCGAAGCCATAGCGAAATGTGTTTTTAGCATTTCGTAAAATATAAATTAATTAGCGATTAGCGCGACGAAGTGAAATTAAGATTCCAAAATACTTCGAAGAAAATCCGTTCCGTTTTGGAAATCTTCTTCGTTTGGCTCTCGCGATTGAATGCTTGATTCGTACATTTTATCTTTTATTGCTCGTGGCAGTGGAAGAAGAGGGATTCGCTTCGTTAATTTTTCTGCCACCTTTCCGCGACAGAGAAAGACCCCTTTGTACTCCGCCGATGTATGAGGTAGGGTCTTGACTTTTTCGATGACCTTTTGACCGTGTTCTCCTTTCGGATCGGCGCCGAGTGTGCCTAGCAGGGCAATCGGTTTATTTTGGATTTGTTTGATTTGTTTTTTGGCTTCTTTATTGGCCGTTCCTTTATCAACCCAAAAACCGATGACGACAAGGTCATATTCGTCGGTAGACGGCATGTCCTTCACAGTAGAAATATCGATATCGTGTTCGTTTTTTAAGTTGTTGTAGACCGCTTCACATAGTTTTTTTGTGTTACCGGTCATTGAGCTGTATGCAATTAATGTCTTCATTTATCCTCCCATTGTCGTATTCTCGCTTTTTATTGTATAACAGAATTTCCCATAAGTACAGACAAAGCTTTTAATTTTATATAAATATATAGAACTATGAATTCAATTTTGTGTATAAATTATTATAAAAAGAGTTGATAAAAATTAATTTTTATGATACACTCCGTTTAAAGAGGTAATATAATATGTTTAAATTACTGTGTGGATGAGTATGTATCAGAAAAATTTTATATGCAAGAGTCTGACAAATCACATTTATCTAAGGTTGTTCTGAATACTAGTAATGCTTGTAATCTTAAATGTAAGTATTGCTATGTTCCAAATGGAAATTATGGAAGAGTAAATCAATTAATGAGTTATGATACTTTGTTAGAGATTGGGAAACAGTTGAAAGATGAAGGAATTAGGAATATAAAAATTGTTTCTTTTTTTGGTGGAGAGCCTTTGTTGAATAAGGATTTAATTGTAAAAGGCTTGGAGTATTTTGAAAAGAATTTTTGTGTAGAAATTTTTGAAATAGTTACAAACGGAATTTTTTTAGATGAAGAAATTTTGTCAATTTTTGAAAAATATCCGGTTAATTTAAATATAAGTATTGATGGACCTAAAGATATCACAGATGAATTAAGAGGAAATTTTACCTATGATAGTGCAATTTCTGCTATTGAATTGGCTAAAAAATATAAATTGAGAAAGTTGATTGGTTCAGCAACATTTACTAAAAGACATTTAGAGATGGGTTATTCACGTGAGAGTATAGAGTTATTTTTTAGAGATTTGGGGGTTCAGGCAACTATTAGTAATGTTCTATCTAGTGATAATGCTTATTTCCTTTCCGCGAGTATGAGTAAATTTGAGTTTAGAGAAGATGTAAAAAAATCATTGCGAAAAATCATGAATAAAAATTTTCAAGGAACGATAAATTCATATTTAGAAACATTACTACAATCTGTTTTTTTCAAATTTCGTTCCATTTTTTATTGCGATGATCTTATTCCAAGTGTAAGTAGAGCTTATGATTATAATGGAGATTTATATAATTGTTTTCATTTTTGGGGGAAAGAAGATTTTAGGGTAGAAAATGAAGCGAAAGTGGCAACTCAAATAGAAAATGTTAATAATAAAAATTCACATAAAATTTGTGAAGAGTGTTGGGCTAATGGAATGTGTCATTTTTGTACAGCTGCTATAATCAATGGTTTTTTTAGTTTTCCATACGAAGAAGATTTTTGTGTAGATAAAGAGGCTTTTCAAATATGTATGGAAGAATTTTTAGAATATGTTCATGAAGGATATGGAGATCAGATTTGTGATAATTATGATGAATTTTTTTGTATTTACGGAGGGGTGTAAATGGCTGAAAAAATATTATTTTTATATTCTCGATTAAGAAATTCAGAAAAATTTATTATTTTTTTGCTTCCTATTGTTACGAGTTTTGCTGATATATTAAATTTATTTTCTCCTTACTTAGCACTACAATTTGTTCTTGGTAATATTTCATTTTTAAAGATTGTATTACTTTTTTCTTTGATTTTAATGGTTTCTTTTTTAAAAGTTTATATTGAGTTAAGTTCTTCAAAAATTATATTTGGTATGAGATTGAGTGAGGTTGCCGCCTGTAGTATAAAATCGATAGAAACAGATGTAGAAAGTATTGATTTGAAAAACGGGAAAGAACGAATTAACTTGGGGCAAGAAGCAGTTTCTTTCGGAAATGATTATGGAATAGAAGCATTATTTAATGCGTTTTTGATAGTAGTAAGTGAATGTTTATTTTTTTCTATTGTACTTTTTTTGGGTGGATATATTAATTTTTATTTTGCTTTATTTTTGTTTTTTACTATTGTTCTTCATTTTGTTTTACTACATCGGATTGATCAAAAAATATACGCATATCAGTCTGAATGGTTAGCAGATAAAGTTCGAGAAGAAAAATTACGAAGAACGGCAATAGTGAAAAAATATGCAAAAGATATACGAATAAGGGAAGTATCTGGTGATTTTATACGATTACTTAAAGATGTTCAAAAAAAGATTTTTAATTATATTACTTTGAGAGAAAAGTATCGACTTAAGATGGACGTAATTTTAGGTTTTTACACTTTGGTTAGAAACGCTTTTATTATTTTATATTTATTGTACTATTGTAATGCACCGTTGGAGTATATTGTTTTATGGATTGGAATATTGCTTTATTTGAATGATCATATAAGACAATTTTCTGCTGCTACTGTTGATGTTAAAAATAATGAGTTGTCTTTTCAAAATCTTTTAAAGCTTTATCGTTATAAAAGTGGTGAAGAGTCTGAAAAAGAGTGTTTGGTAGAAGATATTAAAAATATATATAAAAATAATACATTATTTAGACATTCTGAAATTTGTGACCTTGGAAATTATGTTATGAAAATTGATAATATTTCTTTTGGTTATACTGAAGAACATGTTTTGTTTTCAAATTTTTCAGCAAACATAAAGAGAGGAGAAAAAATTGCGTTAATTGGTCATAACGGAGTGGGGAAAAGTACTTTTATTCGTGTATTGGCTGGTTTGTATAAACCGAAAACAGGCTGTATTCAAGTCTTTCCTTTTGGTAATAATAATCTTTTGGAACACATATCAATAGCATTTCAAGATAATCATTTATTTGCCTTTTCATTGATAGAAAATTTAACAGGGTACAATTTAGAGAGATGGAACAAAGTGTCATTGTCTGAAAAGGATAAATTAAACTATCTTATTCATAAATTTCAAATGAATGAAGTTTTAGCAAGAACGCCAAAAGGAATAGAGTGTTCATGCGGAACACAACTTGATGAGGGCGGTGTTGATTTTTCTGGCGGAGAACAACAAAATTTTTCTATCATTCGAAGTGGGTATAAAGATAGCGAATTATTATTTTTGGATGAACCCACGGCTTCTCTTGATGCTATTAAAGAGAAAAAGTTATATCAACAAATGGATAAATTATTTGCAAATAAAACGGTTTTTTTTGTTTCGCATAGATTGGGGTCTACAAAATTTTGTGACAGAATATTTTTTATCAAAAAATCAGGCGAAATTATAGATTCAACTTTTGATGTTTTGTATAACACGGAGGAAGAGTTTAAAATGCTTTACGAAAAACAGTCTAATTACTACAGGAAGGATTTCAGATGAAAAAAATGATGTTAATACTATGGAAAAGATCAACAGAATATAAGCGAGATATGTTGTTTTCTGTTGTATTGGAGGTTTTATTTGGTTTGTTTAAGCAATTGGCTCTTTTGTTTTTGTGGATTCCGCTTTTATCAATGTTGATTTCAGATGAAAAAAAGAAAAGTGTTATCGCCCTGTTTATATTGTTAAGTGTTTACTATATTTTTTCTGTAGTAGAAACCTTTATGCGAACTCGACGAGTAAAACTCAGCGTTTCGCTTACCCAAAAAATAAAACGCCGATTGTCAAGGGTGGCGATGGAGATTGATTATGGGGAATATGTAAAAGGGAATTTACAAGCTGAATTACAGCATGCAGATGATATTTTAAATTTTGAATTTGATTATTCTGATGGAATTGATCTACTTGTAAAATTAGTTGAGAATGCTGTTTTATGTTTGTCTTCATTAATTCTTGTTTTTTCTTTTGTACTGAGCAAACCACAACAAGGACTTTTTAGTACTTCGTTTGAAAAGACTGTGGTGGCACAGGTTGTTTTATTTTTTATTCTTCTTTTGTTTTTATGGTTTAGTGTTAGTATTTCAGTGAAGAGAAAACGTGATTTGCAAAATAAAATGACAGATCTTATCGCGCAACATATAGAAATAGAAAAACATTTTTCTTACTATAGGAACGAAATTGTTTATCGTTTTGATTTGTATCCACTTATTCATGCCTTTAAATTTCAATCGTTATTGTCGACAAAAATTAAAAATAATGCAGAGGATAACTATAAATTTTTTACTTCGTATAGAGAAATGAGTATGAAAAATGAACTGGTTTCTAAATTTTTGATGATAATTAATACCGTTGTTATTTTTTTTATGGTATGTTATAAAATTCAAACAGAAGCAATACCGTCAGTTATGTTTTTAACATTTTTTGAAAGTATTCGTTTGTTTTTTCAGTCAATTTTTGATAGTTTTGATTTAATCAGTCAATTCAAGGTGAATTTGCCCTATCTTGAGACCATTGAAAATGCATTGAATAGGTTTTCGGATGTAGAAAAAAAGGAAATGTCAAAAGAAATGCGAAGAGAAAAAATTGATAGAAATGAAAAATCACTTGGTTGGTTATTTGATAATGTGTCCTATAAGTATCCAAATTCAGACACCTACGCTATTAAAAATATTTCTTTTGTTTTGGATGAAAAAGATATCCATGTTTTAGTGGGTAAAAATGGTTCTGGTAAGACCACTTTAATTTTGCTTTTAAGTAAATTTATTGAACCTACTTCAGGAAATATATATTATAGAGGTCGAAATTTAAAGGATTGGACAAAAAAAGAATATTTGGAATGTATCGATACTTGTTTTCAAGACTCTGAACTATTTCCTATTTCGTTGAAACAAAATATGGCTTTCGATTTAGATATAACAAATAATCAGTTGAAGGAAAAATGTTCTGAATGGGGAATTGCTATGTCAAATGTTGATGATTGGCTTGAGCAAATGGATATAACCGAATTTAATTTAAGTGGTGGAGAAAAAAGTAAGTTGTTATTATTAAGATCAATTCTATGTAATAAAAAATATTTGTTTTTGGATGAGCCATCATCTGCACTTGATGCAGAAAGTGAAACAATTATGTATGAAAAAATCATGGAGCAGAGAGAATTAGGCAGGATGATATTGTTTGTTTCGCATAGACTCAGTTCTTCAAGATATTCGAGTGATATTTTGGTTTTAGATGATGGTGAATTGGTAGCTAGAGGAAATCATGAGGATTTAATGTTGAATTGTAAAGTTTATAAAGAGTTGTGGGAATCGCAAAAAACGTTATATGAAATAAATTGATAAAAACGATAGTAAGAATAGCGTAAATAGTAAAAACAATACCGACTCCTTTAACAATTTGTCAAGGACTTTCTAATCATTGCCTTCAAACTTCTCAATATTTTTCTTGACCAATCCTTTACGATGCGTTATAATTAGCATATAACTATATTTGAATATGCTGATTAGATTAATTGAAAATTGTTTGGTGTAAACCTTGAATTTATGAAATTAATCCGAAAAAGGAGGGAAGATGGAACAGACATATATTGATGCTATTATCCACAAGGCGGATATCTTGAAAGCAATCGGCAATCCGCTTAGGCTCTGTATGCTTGGGAAATTATGTGAACAGAAAGAAATTAATGTTACGGATATGAAGGAGTGTACCGGAGCATCACAGCCACTTATTTCACAAAATTTGAGAAAGTTGAAGGATTTGGGAATAGTGGAAGTAAGAAAAGATGGAAATAATTCATACTATTCGATAGGTAGCGAGGACTTTCGTCAGCTTGTCATGATGATTTTAGAATGGGGGAAAAATGAGTAAAAAAATAGTTATTATAGGTGGAGTCGCAGCTGGTGCAACGGCTGCAGCGAGAATGAGAAGGCTCGATGAACATGCGGAGATTATCTTGTTCGAAAAAGGCGGTCATGTCTCTTTTGCGAACTGTGGACTTCCTTACTATATTGGTGGCGTTATTGATAGCAGAGATTCCCTATTGGTTGCCACGAAAAAAGAAATTGAGTCTAAGTACGCGCTAAGTGTTCGACTCTACACTGAAGTTCTTCGAATCGACAAGGATGCTAATAAAGTCTTTGTTAAAAATTTGGAGACCGGAGAGGAGTATGAGGAATCGTATGATTCGCTCGTAGTGGCTACCGGATCGAAACCGATTGTTCCGCCGCTTGAAGGGATTGACAGTCCCAATGTCTTTACGCTTTGGAATATGAATGATACCGACAATGTGTACGAATTTATTGAAGAGAATAATCCAAAGAAAGCCGTCGTCGTCGGTGGCGGGTTTATTGGTGTTGAAATGGCGGAGAATCTTACAGAGTTAGGGATTCAGGTATCGCTTGTCGAGATGGCGGATCAAGTGATGGCGCCGTTTGACAAAGACATGGCGATGATACTCGAAAATCATATGAGACAAAATGGGGTCAATCTCTACCTTGGCGAAGGTCTTGAATCCATTCAGGACAATGGAAAGATCGTGAAGTTAAATACGGGGAGAGAGATTGAAGCGGACCTTGTGATGCTTTCTATCGGCGTGCGACCGAGTACCGCGCTTGCAAAAGAAGCCGGACTGGAATTAAACGAACGTGGTGCTGTAATTGTCGATGACGAGATGAAGACCTCGCATGCGAATATCTACGCTGCCGGTGACATTGTTGAAATTACTGATTTTAATACCGGTGGACGGACGGTGGTTCCGCTTGCAGGACCCGCGAATAAACAAGGGCGATTGCTTTGTGCGAATGTCCTAGGTAAAAAGAAAGAGGAGTATCGTGGAACGCAGGGAACCAGTATTGCCAAGGTGTTTGATCTACACGCGGGAAGCACGGGCTTAAATGAGAAGATGCTGCAACGTGCGGGAAAAGAGCATCGCAAAGATTACTTTGTAGCACTTATTCATCCGAAATCAAGCGCAGGGTACTACCCGGGGGCATTGCCGATGACCTTAAAGATGATTTTTGATACCGAGGGCAAGGTGCTCGGTGTTCAAGTAATCGGTTACAAGGGTGTCGGGAAACGGGTTGATGTGGTTGCGACGGCGATTCATTTCGGGGCAACAGTCTATGACTTGCAGAAGCTTGAACTTGCCTATGCTCCTCCATTTTCTTCCGCAAAGGATCCGGTCAATATGCTCGGCTATGTCGGTGCGAATATGCTTGAGGGTTTGATTGACTTGGTTTCTGTCGCTGAATACAAGGCGATGAAGGAAGACCAAGGGGATAAGATTAAAATACTGGATATTCGAGAAAAAGACGAAACCTTGGTCTATAAAATGCCCGATGCTGTTGAAATTCCATTAACCGAACTTCGAGACCGATTGGACGAATTGGAGAAAGGTACTACCTATGTTACGGTCTGTGCAGTCGGAATAAGGGGATATCTTGCAGAGCGCGTTCTAAAGCAGAGGGGTTTTCAAGCCAAGACCCTTATGGGTGGTGTCACATCGTATCGCCATTCGTTTGCACTGGAAAATATGGCAGAAGATGCGGATTCGAATGATTCTTCGGAGGCTGCCTCCCGAGGGTCAGGTGCGGTAAATAGCGGAACGACAGGGAATGTTTCGTTTTCCGACGGAAAAGCGCCGGGGACCCCATCGGTTGATTTAAATGATGCAGACATCGAAAGTGTTTCCTTGCTCAATGTCTGCGGGCTCAGCTGTCCGGGTCCGATTGTGGCGATTTCCAAAGCGATCGAGGAGAAAAAGAATGGCGAGCTTGTGCGGGCAGTAGCGACGGATCCGGGTTTTTCCAGAGATATTGAGGCGTGGTGTAGTAATACCGGAAACACATTGATTAAAAAGTATAAAGAAGGCGAGAAGCATTTTGCCGTTATCGCCAAAGGAAATGAATTGTCAGAAACGGGTATCTGCGCACTTTCTTCGCCAAGTCAATGCAATAAGGAAAAGACCATGATTGTGTTTAGTGGTGATTTGGACAAGGCGATCGCCTCGTTTATTATTGCGACCGGCGCGGCGGCGATGGGCAATAAAGTCAATATGTTCTTTACCTTTTGGGGACTCAGCGTACTGAGAAAACAACAGCCGCCAAGTGTAAAGAAAGATTTTATGGGCAAAATGTTCTCTGCGATGCTGCCGAAGGGAAGCAAGAAATTGGCGCTTTCTCAAATGAATTTTATGGGCATGGGCAGTAAGATGATTCGAAATCTGATGAAGAAACACAATGTGGATTCGTTAGAGACGCTGATACAGAATGCAATCGATGCCGGTGTAAAAATGACGGCTTGTCAAATGTCAATGGATCTTATGGGACTTTCGAAGGAAGAACTGATTGATGAAGTGGAAGTCGGTGGTGTCGCCATGATGCTAAATGATAACGATAATTCGAATATGAACCTCTTTATTTAATACTGGAAATATAAAGACGAAAGAAAGAAAAGGGAATCATTCGTTGGCATCAAGGTTCAGTGCACTCCTGATTCCCTTTTCTTTTCTTTTCGTTAATTATGCTGTTTTTTTATATTATTCTCAGGTTAAATTCTCTATCAATCCGGTGTTCGATTTCACCTATCAAACGCTCTTTTAAATTTTTGTTTATACTAATCGTGTTTAAATTATTTTGATCAAAAAATGTGTGATAATTGTACTAATTTTGTTTTAAAAAGCTATGTTAATTTGTAAACGAAATTCCAAAAGAATTTCGCCCCCCTCATTCGCCGCTTCGCTTACTCATCCGTGAAAACGATGACTCGCTTTGCGTATCCCGTACTTTGTACGGCAATCGCTAACGCGATTAAAATTTTCTAATCTGCAGTGACGAACGCAGTGAGGAGCGAAGCCTCAGGGGCGAAATTGCTTTTGGAATTTCGTAAATAAAAAAGTATTATTTTTACTTGATAATTAGTATAAATTTAAATCTTGTAATCTTAATTTTATGCGAACGGCAGGGTTTCTTCCCCACCGAGCATGGAGAATTTTTTCGCTTCCGCATTGGTGATTTCGAGCAGTACGAGGTCAGGGTTGTCCGGAGAGCCAAATGCCTTTGTGAGTAAGTCCAGCATGGAGAAGGCTTTTTTCAAGAGTTTTTTATCGGTTAGGAATTTCACATTACCCTGTACGCGAACCCATTCCATGTCTTCTGTCGGAATAGAGCATATTTCGATATGGTTATTTTGTAGTAGTTCCTGATAGATTCCTTTTTTTGTTGAGGTCAAAAAATAGAGCTTGCCATCGACGAACATTTTGAATGAAAAAAAGCGAACCGACGGACGACCATCTCGCACCGTGGAAAGTGCGACCAGTTGTGTTGGATCTCCTAAGTAGTCCATTATTGTTTTCATATGTCCTCCTATTTTCCGCAATGCTTACTGTATAATTTTTGTTGTATTTTTATATTGCGAAACGTATTTTATACTTAAATTTTATAATTTTCTTCTTAAGCTGTCAATTTTTGTTTTTTGTTCATCAATCACTGTTTTTTTGGTATAATTTTTGTAAAAGTTTTACTAGGGAGGAAAACATGAAGAAGTTTTTGCGGTTTGTATCGGTATTTTTGGTAGTTGCTATGCTGATGGTTACATCTAGTTGTGGTAAGAAAGAGGATCCTAAGACCACCGAAGCGGCGAAGGAAACAACGAAAGTGGCAGAAGAGAGTACGACTAAAGATAGTGAAGAAGCAATGGAAGAAACAACAGAAGGAGTGAGTGAAGAAATTGCGTCTGTTGATTTTGAAATTGTTCTTCCAAGCATAGAAGAGCAGGTTTTGTACGATGAAAACGGCTTTAAGATTACCGTCGAAAAGCAACAATTAGAACTTGGAATGTTGGGTGATCTTGAACTTGATCTTGTGGTAGAAAACGGAACAGACAAGGATTGTAATGTCTTTGTTCAGAAATTCGCAGTGAATGGATTGACCGCTGATGATTTCCGCGCTTTGTCCATGTCTCCGGTGATTCCTGCCGGAGAATCGGAGAATGTCGCAGTGCTAATCAGCAGTAGCGTATTTGAAGAATTTGAGATTGAACAATTAGCAGATTTAAAGACTGATTTTTGGTTTGATTTTGATGATGATGAGATGGAAGGTTTTACAGTAGAGGATGTAGAAATTAAGACTTCTCTTAGTGGAACTGTAGACCAGTATGTTAATACCGACGGCGATGTTCTCGTCGACCAAGATGGTATTAAGCTCGTCTTGAGAGAGGATGTCGTTGAAACGGGATTCGGTGCGGCGTTAGTTTATTATTTTGAAAACGAGAGCGATGATGTGGTAGCGGTGAACCTGCTAGATGGTTACATGCTCAACGAAGAGCGGGTTGATGATTATTGGTACATAGAATTGAAACCTCATACGAAGACGATTTCTTACGCTACTATTTACGAACACTACTTGAATGATATTGAGAGTTTGGAATATCAGCTCGAAATAAATAACGGATTCTTTACCGATCCGATTATGGATCCAATTTCAGTTTCTTTCACATTGGAGTAAGGGAGCGGATTGTTGGGGTTATGTTGTATCCCTTGTAAAACCTTCCATCATGGTAGGAAGTAGTATGTAACGATGGGTGTACGATATGCTCTAGCATGTATAAAAAGGTACCGTGCAAATGCGCAGGTAGTGCGAACTGTTGTCGAATGACGGATTACCGTCGGGCAGCGGTTCGTTTTTATTTTGATGGAAAGGAATCGTATCGGCGCCTGTTCTTGTCCGTCTTTCGTTTTGGATTTTTGATAAGGATATTGTATAATTTTTACGTGAAACAGTTTATGGTAGGTGCTAATGAGGCGGGTCAACGGGTGGATCGATTGGTTTCCCGTCTTTTGCCTAAGGCGAGCTATGGCGAGGTACAAAAGCTCTTTCGAAAGAAGTGCTTTAAGTTAAATCACTCGCGAGGGGTAAAACCCGCAGATTTTGTGCGTGCGGGGGATTTGCTCGAAGTCTATCTTTCGGATGACAGTCTGTGTCGTCTGGGAGCGGACTATCTTTTGCGCGAGGGCGAGACACCCGATGTTACCACAAAATTAATGACAATTCCCGACAAGACAAGAGGGTCGATTGAGCCGAAAGAGAATGGTACCTCGAAACGGGGGAAGAAACAGATGCCGCGACAGCTTGTGGGAGAGGAACCGGAGAAGCTGTTAGAAACGGTGGGAGCGTCTTTTGTTTTTGAAAATGAGGAGATTCTGGTTGTTAGTAAGCCGGCAGGTATGCTGACGCAGGGCGATCAGACGGGCGATGTGAGCATGACAGACATCGTCAAACAGTATCTTTCTGACTACTGTACTCCATTTTTTTCACCGGCGACTGCTTCGCGGCTTGACAGAGGAACCTCGGGGATTTTGGTGTTTTCAAAAAATTATGATTCCTTAAAACGATTAAACGCTGAGATGCGGACAGGTCGCGCGGTTCGAAAGTACCTCTGTGTGGTGCACGGTTATCTCGAAGGTGAGGGATTTGTGGAAGGCATGTTGACCAAAGATACTAAAAATAATAGGGTTGAATTATCTGAACTCAACCATGAGACTCGATCGACAACGCTTCTTTCGAATAAAGGCGTGGAGGCTCTGTTTGAAACAGGCGCTTTTGATATGTTGAATGAAGGGAAAAGCCGGGAAATCGATAGAATAGATAGAATAACGGAACGAGGGATAAATGAGCAGAGGAATGAAAAAGCAAAGGTTCTGTCAGAAAAAGGACGTGTGGGGACCTTCTACAGGGTGCTTTTTCATAGTAAGGACAAGCGATATACTCTTGTTGAGGCGGAGTTGGTCACCGGAAAGACACATCAGATTCGCGTGAGTATGGCAGCGGTTGGACATCCTATTGTCGGCGATGCAAAGTACGGAAGATTGTCGAACAAAAGCGTGGTGAAAAATCAGCTTCTCCACGCGTATCGAGTTGAGGCGATGGAACGCGTCTTTATTTCGAAGGCGGAGCGTATTGCGGATTTTTTAGGAAAATATTTTTAGAAAAACACTTTGAAATATTGTATAATTAATAAGTGTTATCTTTTCGTCCTGTTTTTGTCATTTCTACAGGGAAAGAGAGTGGGTTGTCATAAATCTTATTAGAAAGGCGTTCAATGAGTGTGTTTTTGTGAACGGAAATCCTTTCTGCGACGATTTTTAGAATTTGTAGATTAGGAAAGAAAATACAGGTTACAACGAAAGTAAAGGATATCGGGAGGATGTATGCATCGTGTAGATATTAAGGGTTATGGCTCAGTCTTGGTAGAATCCAATGACACTTTTGAAATGCTTGGGAAGCAAGCGCCTGAGACGCTGTTTGTTGCGGCGAAAAAAAATGGTATGCTTCGAGAGCTTTCTACAAAAATAGGGAATTCGACGGAAGTCGAACTTGTTGGGATAGATACTGCGGACGGCGCTAAAATTTATCAGCGATCGTTGATTTTTTTGTTAATTCGTTCTGCCTTGGAGGTCATACCGACTGCTAGGATTAAGGTGTCAAACTCTTTAAGCAAGGGGGTTTACTGTACCATTAATAATGGGGTTATCAATGTTACGCATGAAGAATGTAAGAAAATAAAGGATACCATGCGGGACTATGTGAATCGAAATGTCCCGATCCTTCCCACCGATTTTACGAAGGAAGCGGCGGAAACGATTTTTAGAAGTCAAAAAATGGATTCGAAAGCAGAAATTTTAAGGTATCGCAATCAGAAAAATATCAGACTCTACGAACTCGATAAAATATACGATTATTTTTATGGGTACATGGTTCCTAGTACGGGATATCTTCAGCAATTTGACCTTCGAAAGTACGGTGAGGGTGTGATTTTATCCCATCCGACGCATTTTAGTCCAGATCAAATTCCGGCGTTTGAGGAAACGCCGAAAATGGCAAAGATGTTCGAGGAAACGGACGAGTGGCTTCGGATTTTGGATATGTCCTATGTCTATAATCTAAACGAGCAAATTCGTGATGAGCGTCATATCGAGTTGACCATGGTGGCAGAAGCGCTTCAGGAAAAGAAAATAGCTGAGATTGCCGATGAGATTACGAAGGGGAATAAAAAAGTTATTTTGATTGCCGGTCCGTCGTCTTCCGGGAAGACGACTTTTGCTAATCGTTTGAAAATTCAGCTAAAAGTTAATGGTCTTCGTCCGATTACAATTGGGACGGATGACTACTTCGTCGACAGGGAGTTTACGCCTCGCGATGAAAATGGCGACTATGATTTTGAAAGCCTGGAGGCGGTCGATGTCGAGCGTTTTGGTGAAGATATTAACAAACTTCTCGATGGGGAAGAAATTGAAGTGCGAAAGTTTGATTTTACCGAAGGAAAACAGTATACGACGGGCGAAATGTTGCACATCGATTCCGATCAGCCGATTATTATCGAGGGGATTCATGGACTGAATGATAAATTAACAGCAGGCGTGTTTAAGCGCGATAAATATAAAATTTATATTTCGGCGCTTACGCAGCTAAATATCGATGAACACAATCGGATTCCGACCAGTCAGGCGCGAATGATTCGCCGTATTGTTCGGGACAATACGTTCCGAGGACATAGTGCGAAAAAGACGATTTCCATGTGGCACTCCGTTCGACGAGGCGAGGAGAAGTATATTTTTCCATTTCAAGAACAGGCGGATGCAATTTTTAACTCTGCGCTCCCTTATGAGTTGGCGGTGTTGAAAAAACATGCGCTTCCGCTCTTGATGAGCATTAAGAAAGGGGAACCCGAGTATCAACAAGCGCGACTTTTGATTAAATTCTTAGAGTATTTTGAAAGTTATGACGATGATTCGCTTATTCCGGACAATTCTATTTTAAAAGAATTTATAGGTGGTAGTGTCTTTGCGTAGAAAGCGATTACAATGTTTTGTGTTTTTTTTGTTCGGCTTGGCTTTTCTGTTCTCTGCCTGCGGCGAACAAAAAGAATCGACAAAGGACAACACAAGCCTTGAAACGGTCGGTTCGAGACGTGACTACTTGGCAGTCGATCTCGGAGAACTTCCGGCATCTTATCGTCTCTTTTTTCCGGCAGACAATGTCTCTAAGAAAATTGTAGGACTCACCTCTATTTTTTTGGCGGAGGTGGTGTCTGATGTGACGATTCAGGAAAGTGTCGTTTATTTGACCGTTTTGCCTGTGATTTCTCAACTTGGGACATCGCTTTCGGGGGAAACTGTCCTTCGAAATATCGAGGCGGCATATCTCGAAAATCAGGACCATTTCAGCGCGGAGATTGTCGAGTCGGCGGTTGATGGACTGACGCTTCATCTCGTGTTTGACAAGCCGGTCGATTTTGAACGGGAATTTTTTAGTTTGCCTATTTATCCACTCTCCGCTTTGACGGGAGAAAATAGCGATAGTTATGGTACGTACATGGTTGTGGAAGAACGTGTTGAGCCAAGTGTAGAACTTGAATTGTACTCGAATACTGCCCATAGTAATAAAAAAATTATTTTGTCCCATTATCGTTTTGACAGTGCAAAGCAGAAGTTTGAGGACGGCTTGTTGGACGTACTGTGCATTCCGAAGGAGTATTCTGCCAATAATTGGGCGGAAGCATCAAGTGCCGGCGAGGTGGTTGATGTGACGGAGGGCTTTGTGTACATGCTCGGGTTTGGCGATGATGTGCTGCCGGAGCAAAAAGAAGCTGTAAGGAATGCATTTTCTCAGCGTGAATTTATTGAAGAATGTTTGCAAGGGTTTGCGAGTTTCAGTTACTATCCTTTAGAACAGAATCTTTTTGATGATCGAGAGGAGCTGGTAGACAAGGAGGCGGGGGCGGAAGTTGGCGATGTGACGTCAACGGAACCTGGTGAACAGATGGTGTTGGAGTATGTTTGTTTTGTCGATGCGGATTGGAGTTATGATTTTTGTCAGTATATAACCTCCAGGCTGGAAATGAATGGAATTGTTCTCCGTGTACTCTACACTGATTTTGAGAATATGATGCGTCTGCGTGAGGAGCGTTCTGATTTTTTGTATGCCTTCGCTTGGGATTACGAAGCAGGTAGCGACTTGTCGCTTTTATTGGGAGAGGAATTTGACGGACAGGCGCTTGATGAGGACGAAGTGGCTCGGTACCTGGCGTCTTTGCCCGTCTTGCCGATCGCTGAACCATTTGAGCGCTACCTCGTCGTCAATGGATTGGATGCATCTTTTATTTTGGATAAATAAGGTATATAATTACTTGGTGGAGGTAGTATGAGAAAATCAGATGAATTTTTTAAGGCGAAGATTCAGGAATTGAAGGATCAAGGGGTTTATCGAAAACTTCCTGTTATTTCAGGGGCGAATCAAGCGGAAATTATGCTAAACGGAAAGAAGGTCATCAACCTTTCTTCCAATAACTACTTGGGACTTGCCACTCATGAAAAATTAGTAGAAGCGACTCATAAAGGGGTTGATAGCCATGGAGCTGGAGCTGGCGCTGTTCGTACCATTGTCGCGAATACCGATCTGTTGGAAAATCTCGAGAAAAAGCTTGCAGAGTTTAAACGAGAAGAAGCAGTCGTCGTTTATCAATCCGGATTTAACTGTAATGCAGGAACCATTCAGGCGATTACAGAAAAAGGCGATTTGATTATTTCGGATGAGTTAAATCACGCATCCATTATCGACGGCGTGCGTTTGTCAAAGGCGGATAAGGGTGTGTTTAAGCACTCGGATATGGCAGATCTTGAAAACGTGTTAAAGGAGCGCAGAGATAATTATAGAAATTGTCTGATTATTACGGACGGTGTATTCTCTATGGACGGTGATTTGGCAAAATTGCCGGAGATTGTGGAATTAGCTGAAAAATACGGTTGTATGACCTATGTCGACGATGCTCACGGATCGGGTGTGCTGGGAGAAAATGGACGAGGAACAGTGGATCATTTCAATCTTCACGGCAGAGTGGACTTTATTGTCGGTACTTTATCCAAGGCAGTCGGTGTTGTCGGAGGGTATGTGGCAGGTTCTGCGCTTATGCGTGACTGGTTGCTACATCGAGGACGACCGATCTTATTCAGTACGGCGCTTACACCGGCTTCCATTGCGGCGATTACAGCGTCGATTGACCTGTTGTCAAGCACATCGGAATTTACGGACAGACTATGGGATAATGCGAGGTATTTTAAGGCGGAACTTGGAAAGTATGGATTTAATACAGGACATAGTGAGACGCCGATTACACCGGTTATTATTGGGGAAGAGGCAAAGAGCTTGGAGTTTTCCAGGAAGCTACTGGAAAACGGGGTTTTTGTGTCGGCGATTGTATTCCCTACTGTCCCAAGAGGAACCGGACGTGTCAGGTGTATGGTGACTGCGGGACATACAAAGGAGCAACTGGACCGCGCGGTCGCAGCTTTTGCGAAAGTCGGGAAAGAGATGGGGCTTATTGAGTAGTTGATGGATTTTTGTCAGCGATAGATGCAGGGAGGTCATATGGAAACGGGAATTCTTTTAGAAAGTGGAACGGGTGAAGTAGAGATACTTCATTTTAAAGTTGGCGGACAGAACTACGCGATTAATGTAGTAAAAGTCAAAGAACTTTGGGAACTGAAGAATTTGTCGAAAATTCCAAATGCCTCCCCTGCTGTTATGGGTGTTACGTTGAACCGCGGTGAGATGATTACGATTGTTGACTTGGGCTATGTCCTCGATGGCGTCGTCAATCCCGAGCCGATTGGTTCAATGATACTTCTTTGTGAATTTAATAATTTAAAGGTTGGTTTTGCCATCAGTAATGTGTCGCGCATTTACAAGATTGGATGGAATCAGATTGTCAAGGCGGATAATGTCAGTGACAATCCCCTCCTTATCGGGAATATTGATTTGGACGGAACGATTGTTATGCTTCTCGATTTTGAGAAAATTATCATGGATATTAATCCAAAGTCGGGAATTCACGAGGAGATGGTTTCTCAGGTGGAGGTTCGCGATCGATCGAATTATCGTGTTATGGTTGTCGATGATTCTCCGACTGTTCGAAGTGTTATTCTTCAGACGCTTACTACCGCAGGGGTGAAGCGAATTAAACTATTTGAAAATGGGGAGACAGCGTACCAGTATCTTGAACAATTGGCGAATGATAAGAAGGGTGATTTTTCCGAGGAAGTCAATCTTGTCATTACGGATATTGAAATGCCCGTCTTGGATGGTCATGCTCTCACGAGACAGATTAAGGAGCATAAAATCCTTCGCGATATGCCGGTTGTGATATTTTCATCGCTTATTACCGACAGTTTACGGCACAAGGGGGAATCCGTCGGTGCCGATGCGCAGATGAGCAAGCCGGAGATTGGCAAGCTGATTTCTGAAATTGATCGCCTTCTCGGATGATAAGTTTGGAGGCGGTTTTTTGTGATGGATGAATTCCTTCGATGGCAAGCGTGAGCAGATTTCATCGAAACGCGGCAAGAGCTTGACAGGAGGTGTTGAGAATGAATTGGTCATTTTGCAATATCTCCTTTTTTGTTGCGTTTTTTTATTCACAAAGAACGGCATTTATGGTAACCTTACATAGGGTGTAGAGTTGAACTCCTATCGTCTGTCAAGGCGTATGCTGTTGCTCTTTTCTTTTTTCGCTTTAACGGGCAATAGGGTAAAGAACGGATACGAGTTTGCCTACTCACTGTAGTCTAGGGGGAAATATGAATTCAAAAAAAGTGTTTCAGTTATTGTTTTTTTCGCTGATTATTGCGGGAATTGATTTTTTGGTGTATCGTTTTTTGGGTGATTTTAGATTGTATAATTTGGGGATATCGCTTTTTTTAACCCATTTAGTCTATGTCTTTATGGCGGCGAAGATTGGTGGATTTGGCGTTTCTCTTGTTCATGCCTTGTTTCGAGTAGCTTTTTTCTTTCTTGTGACACCGTATCCTTGTGAGACCGCTAGCTTGGTACTTGCGGCGGGAATTCTGGGTGAAATTATTATGTTGTTCG